>Ga0302314_10008280_pt1 | contig 18545 bp, 19 predicted proteins | sample III_Palsa_N2_3_FD_200533 | JGI IMG/M metagenome (GOLD analysis project Ga0302314, IMG submission 200533) | Peat permafrost microbial communities from Stordalen Mire near Abisko, Sweden - III_Palsa_N2_3 | ecosystem: Environmental > Terrestrial > Soil > Palsa > Peat permafrost | place: Sweden...
CAAACTCCGCCCCGTCGTTGTCTTCTTGCGCGGCGACCACTCTCTCAATGAGGCAAAGCTGCTAGCCATCGCAGGCGGAGAACTTCGCCCTATGGTCGCGGAAGAGATCGAAGCCACCTTCAAGGCCCCTGCAGGGTATCTCGGTCCCATCGGCCTCGAAGCCGCGCCACATCCCAAAAAACCTGGCACCCTCATCATCCTCGACAAAGCGCTCGAAGGCCGCACCAACCTAATCGCAGGAGCCAACAAAGAGGAGTACCACCTCCGCAACGTCACCCCCATGCGCGACTTCAAACCCACTCTTATCACGGATGTTCGCAACATCATCGAAGGAGAGCTCGACCCCATCGGCGGCCAGCCCCTGCGCCTCGGCAAAGCTGTCGAGATCGGCCACATCTTTAAATTGGGCAGCAGGTACACGAAGTCCATGGGAGCTTCCGTCCTCAACCGCGACGGCAAAGAAGTTACCCCTATCATGGGTTGCTACGGCATCGGCATCGAGCGCATCCTCACCTCCGCCATCGAATCCTCCGCGGCTGCGAACCAGGGCGCCGCCTATGCCCTTCACCCAGCCATAGCACCCTTCCAGGTCGTCGTCACGATCACCAACATCGGCGACGAGGCCCTTCTCGCCGCAGGAGAAAAGATCGCCGCGGAACTCGAAGCCGCAGGCACAGACGTTCTCTTGGACGACCGGGATGAACGCGCTGGAGTCAAGTTCAAAGACGCGGATCTCGTTGGTATCCCATACCGAATCAATATTGGTCGCGGAGTAGCCGAGGGCAAGGTAGAATTTCTCGACCGCCTCCGGAATATCACCGAAGACGTCGCTATCAATGAGGTAACCGCAAAGGTATCCGGCCAGATAACCGCCACGCTGCACAACTCGCTCTCCGTAGCTGGCCTCTAAACGTCCAACGAAAGAGCCTCTTGCCAGTCAAACTCAAATACGGCAGCAACGCGCGCACTAGCACCACACGCCCTCCGCTGGAGTCGCGCATTCTGCGCATCGCCCTCATCACACTGCTCGGCATCCTGGTAGTCGGCTGCTCTGTCTTCGCCTACTTCTACTATCACTACCAGCGCGTCGTCGACGACCGCATCGCCTCCGGCCCCATCTTCGCCAGCGTCTCGCAAATCTACGCCGCTCCACGCGAGGTTCGTGCCGGACAGAAGCTCAGCGCCGCTGCCATCGCCGCCGACCTGCGCCAGGCAGGCTACAACAGCAACACCCAACTCGGCACCTACCAGCTCAACGCCGACAACATCTTCATCAAACCTGGCCCAGAGAGCTACCACAACACTGACGGCGCCACGATCAATACAAGCGGCGGAGTTGTACAGAGCATTACCGCCGAAAACGGCGTCATCCTCAGCGCCTACGAGCTCGAACCGCAACTCATCACGGCTCTCTCCGAAGACAAGAACCGCACCAAACGTCGCCTCGTCACCTACGACGAGATTCCCCCGCGCATGGTGCAGGCCGTCACCGCCATTGAAGACCGTGACTTCTTCAACCACGGCGGAATCAACTATCTTCGAATCGCCAAATGCGCCTTCTCCGATCTCGTCACGCATCACCGAACCTGCGGCGGAAGCACTCTCACCCAGCAGCTCGCAAAAAATCTCTTCCTCTCGCCCGAGAAGCGCATCAAGCGCAAGATGATCGAGATCCTCATCACCTTCCAGCTAGAAGCCCGCTTTAACAAAAAGCAGATCTTCGAGATGTACGCCAACGAGATCAATCTCGGTCAACGCGGCAGCTACGCCATCAACGGTTTCGGCGAAGCCGCCCAGACCTTCTTCGGAAAAAATCTCCAGCAACTCGACCTCGCCGAATGTGCACTCCTCGCCGGCACCATCCAGTCCCCCACTCGCCTCAACCCCTACCGCCATCCCGAGCGCGCCATGGAGCGCCGCAACGTAGTCCTCGAATCCATGGTCGAAACCGGCGCCATCACCGCCAGTCAGGCGCAGGCCGCAAAGGCCGAACCCCTCCGCCTCGCCCCGCCAAACATCGACGCCAGCGAAGCCCCCTACTTCGTCGACCTCGTCCACGACCAGCTCGTCAAGCACATCGGCGACCAGGACATCGCCCACCAGAGCCTCCGCATCTACACCTCGCTCGACCCCGAACTTCAACGTGCCGCCTCCGAGGCCGTCGAGATCGGAATGAAGAACGTCGACGAGCTCGTCCGTAAGCTGCACAAGACACCCAAGGGCGAGCTACCCGGCCCCATCACCTATCCCCAGGTCGCTCTCGTCGCCATCAACCCCCACACCGGACAGATCCTAGCCCTCGTCGGTGGTCGCAACTACGGCGCCTCCCAACTCAATCACGCCGTCGCCGAGCGACCCACCGGCTCCATCTTCAAACCCTTCGTCTACGCCGCGGCCTACAACACCAGCCTCAACGGTCTGTCCCTCGGCGATGGAGGCGACGCAGGCGGCGGTGGCGTCTTCACCGCCCTGACCCCCTTGAATGACGACACCACGACCTTCATGTATGACGGCAAGCCCTATACCCCAGGCAACTTCGAGAAGGGCGAATATCCTGGCATGGTAACTGCCGTCGACGCCATCGACCACTCACTCAACATCGCCACCATCTCGCTCGCTCAAATGGTCGGATTCGGCAATGTGGCCGCTCTCGCCCGCTCCGCCGGAATCACCAGCGCCCGCGGAACCCCTTCGGTTGCCATCGGCACCTACAGCGCCACGCCCATCGACATGGCAGGCGCCTATACGGTCTTCGCCAACAATGGCGTCCACCTAAACCCATGGATGCTTGCATCCGTACGGAACGCGAACGGCGATGTCGTCTCCGACTTCTCTCCCGAAGCCAAGCAGATCCTCGATCCGCGCGTGGCTTATCTTACCCAGTCACTGCTCGAAAACGTCATGACTCGCGGCACCGGTGCCTCTGCCCGCCAGCACGGATTCCTGGCTCCAGCGGCTGGCAAAACAGGGACGAGCCACGACGTCTGGTTCGCCGGCTACACCTCCAACCTCATCTGCGTCGTGTGGGTCGGCAACGACGACTACACAGATATCTCGCACGGGCTATCACGACCGCTCCAGGGGGCTGACGCGGCCGCTCCCCTCTGGGCCGAGTTCATGAAACGCGCCATCCAGCTTCCCCAGTACTCCGACGTCAAACCGTTCAGCGCGCCTGCAGGAGTCACCGCCGCCCGCATCGACAAGACTAGCAATCTCCTCGCCGACTCTACTTGCCCCAGCGGCAACTTCTACGTAGCCTTCCTCGATGGCACCGCGCCGGTCAACACCTGCAGCCAGATGGGCGAAAGCCCCCAAAACCTCATCCAGAGAATCCTCGGCATAGGTGGTAGCAAGTCAGAGACAACCCAACCGCCACCGACCACCGGCGCACCCATCGTCCGCGTCCCACCCAACACCCCACCCGACGGCAACGCCCCCGACACCACCCAGCAGCCTGCCCAGCCCAAGAAGAAAAATTTCTTCCAGAAGATATTCGGCGGTGGCAAAGACAAAGATAAACAGCCTCAACCTCAGCCCACTCCGCCTCAGCAATAAATAGGTTGAACTAACACCCGATCTTTCCGCGCCGCACAACCGTAGCCCGTCCCACCGGCGCAGCCGCCTCCCCAACCCACGGCTGGCACTCCGGACACCAGTAAGTCGACCGAGCCTGCACCCCCTGCTTCCGCATCATCACCGAAGCCCCGCATCGCCGACACTCCTGCCCTTGCCGTCCATACACCCAAAGCCGTTCCTCACGATTCGAAGAGTGCGTCGTCCTCCGATTTCCTGAGTAAGTCACAATCGCGTCCCCAGCGCCGTCCACCACATTCGCTTTCATATACCGCTGCGCCACTTCCACTATCACGTCCATCTCTCTTGGTGTAATCGTACTCATCGCACGAAACGGATTCACCCCCGCCGCAAACGCCACCTCGCTCTTATAAACATTTCCCAACCCCGCCAGCACCCGCTGATTCAGCAGCACCACCGCAATCTCCGCATCAGGACTCTCCCTCCCATAGGCAGCCAGCCGCTCCACGCCACGCTCCACCGTAAACTCATCCGACAAAACATCGGGGCCCAGCTTAGGTACTTGGCTTGACTGCTCCAGCGACCGCGCCGTATGAAACTCCGCCACCGGAATATTGAACCCCACAGCCTCCCAATCTGCAGTCCGAATCATGACTCGCATCCGATCTCGTCCCATCCACCACTTCTCTCCAGTGCGATACAGATGCCAGCTGCCGCTCATCAACATGTGCGTCACCAGAATCAAATCGTCCGAGAAAAATATCAGACACCACTTCCCCTGCGACTCCACCTTCTCCACCGTCCTCCCCACCAGCGGAGCATCATCATTCACCCGAGCCAACTTCGCCAACCCAGTGTCGAACCCCGTCACCACCTTGCGCCCAATCGCCTTCTGCAGTGCCCGCGCCGCCCGATAGATTGTGTCCCCTTCAGGCATTCGCTCTCACCTCACCGCGAGCACCAGGCAGCGGAGGCAATCCCCTTCGCACATTGAACCCCATCGCTCCCGCCGCAAATCCCGCATCCAGCAAAAATCTAGCCATCGGATGTTCCGCCACCACAACTCCGTTCACGCTGGCTATCAACATTCCGCCCCGCCCACTCGAATCCTCGTCGTCGTGTACCCGCGTAACCAGAAACGCAGCAAGACTCCGAGCCACCTGGGACCGCTGCGGCTCCTCATCAGGCAGAAACACCTGTAAATTAGGATTCCCTCGCCGCAGATAAGCCACCAGCGCCCCATCACAAAGAATCACTCTCGCCCCAACACTCCGGGTCAACGAAGACCCGGCATCCGGTGCTGCTGGCCATCGCATCAACGCCCCATAAGGATTTGCCGGATCAGTCGCGGCTAACTGCAGCATCTCCACCTTCGCAGCATCCTGCTGCACGCGAAGCGACCGCAGCAAATCCACTGCAGCTGGCATCGCAAACTGCGTCGCGCCAAGATCAGCTGCGAAATAACCACGCCGAATCTTTCCACTCTCCTCCAGCGCCTTCATCACGTCGTAGATCGCTGAAAATCCACCTGGAAGATTCTCCGCATGCGCCGTCTCTCGAAACACCACGCCATAGCGCGTCAGCAACTGCTGCGCTATCGCATGGCTCCACTCCGTAGCCGATCTCTTACCAGCAAACGCAGCCACATTCAGCGCCCATCTCCCTTGAGCAGTCGGCGGAGTTGTCCTTCTCGATCGGAATCCCGTCTGCTGATGCACTCTGCGCGCCGGTGTCCTCGAACCACTCGCAGCCGGCTTCTCACAATAAGCACGCAGAGCCGCCATGCCATCATTGGTCAGTATCCCCTTCCACACCAGACTCCAAAGCGCCTCCAGCGTCTCTCCTGGATACCCTCCACCAACTCCATCATGCAGATCCTGGAAGAACGAAGCCCCACGCCCCTTCAGGTACTCCACAATCTCGGCCTCCTTACTAAGCGCCGCCTCAACAGCAGGAACTATATTCCCATCCTCGTCCCGCACTGCACGCACCGTTGGCTGCGCAGCAGCAACCGGCCAAAGCGCAGGAAGTTTCTCCGCGAGGTATAGTCCAATCCTCCCATCCCTCTCTCCGATCGGATCGAACCCAACCCAAACCACCTCACCCGCAGCGACCAATGTGTCCAGATCCACAGTCTTATACCCCAGCAACCGCGCGGGCAGAATCTCCGTCTCCAGAATCGAAGCCGGCAATGGCGCTCCCTGCAGATTCTCAATTACATCCAGCAACGCATCCAATCCACGCCTCGGCTGAACCACACCTTGCCACCGCGTAAACAACCGGGCCAGCGTTCTCTGCTCCACCGGCTCGATTTCCTTCCGCAGCCGAGCCAGAGACCTCCTGCGAATCGAACGCAACACCTCGTTATCACACCACTCGCGATGAATCCCACCCGGACGAAATCCACCCTCTACCACCTTGCCGCTCTGAATGAGCCGCTGCAGTACAGCCTCTACACTCTCCGCAGACAAATCGAACCGTCCTGCAGCTTCAGGCGTAGTGAAGGGTCCGTGGCTGCGCGCAAATCTCCTGATCAAATCCAACAGCGCATCCGGAGCCTCCTGCAGAAACGCTCTAGGCAATCCCGGCGGCAGTGGCACTCCCAACGCATCCCGGTACCGCGCCGCATCTTCCACGGCAATCAGCCGCTTCTCTCCAGCAACCTGCACCTCCAGCACTCGTCGAGCACGCATCAGTTTCCCAATACTGTCTGCAACCTCGCTGGTTACACATCTCGCCAACAACTCACTCCGAGTCAAATCACCCAGCCGCAGCAACAAATCATGAACCCCATCCATGTTTCGCGCACGATACCCTTCAGCGGTACACTGCAGCTGCTCCTCCGTCTCCTCAATCGCATGGATATCCAACAACTCACGAAGATCTGCATCGCCCATCAACTCCCGCAGCTGGTCTTGATCAATTGAAAGAGCCTGAGCACGCCTCTCTGCGAGCGGAGCATCCCCGTCATAGATGTAGTTCGCCACATAACTAAAGAGCAGCGCCGAAGCAAACGGCGAAGGCGTTCTCGAGTCCACTGTATGCACCCGCAGTGACCGGCTCTCAATATTCCGCAACGTCTCCATCAGCGCCGGCATATCAAACACATCTCGCAAACACTCCCGATAAGCCTCCAGCACAATCGGAAACGAAGCATACTGGCTCGCCACGCTCAACAAGTCGTACGCGCGTTTCCTCTGCTGCCACAGGGGAGTCCGTCCATCTGCCCTCCTCCTCGGCAACAACAACGCCCGTGCCGCGCTCTCGCGAAACTTCGCCGCAAACAATGCTGTCGATCCCAACTGTCGCAGCACCAGCTCCGCAGCCTCCTCCGACCCCAGCAGAATCGAATCAATCGCAGGAGCTTCGTCAGTCTCAGGAAAGCGCAATACAAAGCCATCCTCCGACCACATCGTCTCCACTTCCTGCCCATTCCCTGCACGAAGCTTAGCTGTCACTGCCATCGCCCACGGCGCATGTACTCTGCTGCCAAACGGTGTCAGCACACACACCCGCCAATCTCCCAGCTCATCTCTCACTCGCTCAATCACGATGTTCCTGTCATCAGGAACCATCACGGTAGCCAGCTCCTGATCCGCCAGATACCGCAATACATTCTCCGCCGCCGCCGGCTCCAGATCATGTTCAGTCGTCAGCCGCGCCATCGCAACACTGCGCGGAGTCTCCCGCAACTCCCGCACCAGCGCGCCAATCCTTCGCCCAAACTCCAGCGGCCTTCCTGCCCCGTCTCCATGCCAGAACGGCATCTTCCCTGCTTCGCCCGGAGCTGGCGTCACCAACACGCGATCATGCGTAATCTCATCAATACGCCAGGTCGAAGCTCCAAGAATGAACGTATCCCCCGTCCTGCTTTCGAAGACCATCTCCTCATCCAGCTCACCCACCCGAACCGGCTTCGCTCTTTGTCCAGCGAGAAACACTCCATACGTTCCGCGATCAGGAATCGTCCCACCATTCAGAATTGCAATCCGCTTCACTCCAGCACGTGGAGTAATCCAATTCTTGTTTCTATCCCAGGTGACCCGTGGCCTCAGCTCCGCAAACTCATCCGACGGATATCGTCCCGCCAGCATATCCAGCACGCCGTCAAAGACACTCTGGCTCAATCCCGCAAACGGAGCCGCACCTCTAACCAGCGAAAACAGAGCCGCATAACTCAACCCCGGACTCTCTTCCTCCTCCGTCTTATGCTTCGTACGTCGCTCTGCATCGGCAACATTCAGCGGAGGATGCGCAATCACCGCCACCATCTGTTGAGCCAACACATCCAACGGATTCCGCAGAAACCGCGTAGACTCCACGTGCCCCTCGTGCATCGCCCTCGTCACCGCGGCACAAGCAATCAAATCTGCTCGATACTTCGGAAAAATAATCCCATGCGACGGAGCTCCAACCTGATGTCCCGCCCTTCCAATTCTCTGCATCCCACTCGCCACACTCGGCGGAGCTTCAATCTGAATCACCAGATCGATCGCCCCCATATCGATTCCCAACTCCAGCGAAGAAGTAGCCACCAGTGCCTTGATATTCCCAGCCTTCAGCAGCTCCTCAATCTCCGTCCGCTGAGTAGCCGCGAGCGAACCATGGTGCGCCCGCGCAATCTGCTCGCCAGCAAGCTCGTTCAACGCCCCAGCCAGACGCTCCGCCACCCTACGCGCATTTACAAAGATCAGCGTCGACACCCGCCCCTGAATAATCTCAAGCAAACGAGGATGAATCGACTGCCAGATCGAAGTCCTCTTCGGCCCCTGCGAAGCCGGACCGCTCGGCTGCTCCTCAATCTCGCCAAGCCTCGCCATATCCTCCACCGGAACTTCAACCTTCAACTCCAGCAGTTTTCTGGCCCCCGCATTCACCACCGTCACCGGACGAAATCTCGGCGCATTCGGCTCCAAATCAACCTGCGAATCCTCACTGCCAGCAACCTCCATCAGCACACTCTTCGTCTCTGCATCAACCTCCACAGCGTGACTCGAATTTGTGCCTTGTGCAGGAATATATCCAGATGTCTCTGCCCCTCCCAAAAATCTCGCCACCTCCTCCAGAGGCCTCTGTGTCGCAGACAGCCCAATCCGTTGCAACCTCCTTCCGGTCAACGCCTCCAGTCGTTCCAGCGAAAGCGCCATATGCGCGCCACGCTTACTCGGCACCAGCGCATGAATCTCATCCACAATCACCGTCTCCACCGACCGCAGCGCCTCCCCCGCCTCAGAGGTCAGCATCAGATACAGACTCTCCGGCGTTGTAATCAGAATGTCTCCAGGATGCTTGCGAAACCGCGCACGTTCCGTCTGCGAAGTATCACCAGTACGCACGCTGATCTCCGGCATCCACACCGCCACACCCTCACGCTTCGCCATGTTGGCGATACCCACAAGAGGAGACCGCAGGTTTCGCTCCACATCAGCCGCCAGCGCTTTCAATGGCGAAAGATACACGACCCTGCATCCACGCTCCGCATTCGGTGCAGTCTGCAGCATTAGCTTATCGAGACACCAAAGAAACGCAGTCAGCGTCTTTCCCGTACCCGTCGGCGCCAATATCAACGTCGACTCGCCACGAGCGATCGCCGGCCACCCCCCCACCTGCGGAGCCGTTGGCCCATCAAACACAGCCCGAAACCACTTCGCTGTTACCGGATGAAAAAGCGCCAGCGCCGCATCAGCTCCGAAGCCCTTCTGGGCCGATGCCGAAGTCGTCTCTAGAGCTTCAACGTTTTCTTTCTTCGGCTTTTTGGACCTGGGCATCATATGTTATTGTGCGCTCTAAGCAGCATAACTGCCGCACCCTAGTTGGATGCGCGCTGAAGCCTTCAAGTTCAATCCGCCCCGGCTACCCTACCTACTCAGACTGCGCTACAGGGCTATAGAAATAACAGTCAGCCCCAAACTCCACCTCAAAAAGATTGGTGGACTCCTCCGCCTGTTCCGCGTTTCCCAACACCAGATAGCCAGAAGGAGACAACTTCCGGTGAATCCCCCTGAAGACCGTTCTTCTATCCTGCTGCGAAAAATAAAGCAGAACATTTCTTAGCAACACCAAATCAAACATTGGCAACAAAGGCAACGGCGCGCACAAATTGGCATAATGAAACTCACACATCGACCGAATTTGTGAACTGACCTCCCACTCTTCGCCGTTCCGGGTCATATACTTCAGCAGCATTCGCGCTGGCAAACCTCTGTTCACCTCCAGCCGTCGATACCGCCCCTTCTGGGCGTAGTCAACAACATGCCGTGAGATATCTGTACCGATGATCTTTACATCCCAACTCGCAAGCTCAGGAAAGTGGTCCGTAAGGATCATCGCCAAACTATAGGCTTCCTGCCCCGTCGAACTTGCTGCACTCCATATTCTTAGACGCCGCTCCTGCACTCTTCGCTCGATCAACCGTGGTATCAAAATCTGCCGCAACATCTCGAACGGTTTCATGTCTCGAAAGAAGCTCGTCTCATTAATCGTCATCGCTTCAGCAACCGCGCGATGCAGATGAGCTGGCCGTCCGGCCTTCAACATATTGACGAAATCACCCAGGCTGTCCACACCCGACAACCGCGCTATTGGTGTCAGCCTCGTATCGAAAAGCGCATTGCGTGACGGATCAATCTGGTTCGACGATTGTTCCAGCACAAGCTCACGAAGATAGGCGTAATCCGTATCAGAGCAGGCCATCGTTGATCTCCCACCGCGACATCATCGCGGATAACCCGTGGCGTGCCGTATCCATCTTCGTCAGCCGTCCTGCGTTGACTCGCTGCTTCAACACATCCGCAATCTCTGCAAGAGGCAACGTGGCACTGGCAATGCCAGCTTCGGCCACCTTGCCCGGCATACCCCAAACCGCCGAGCTAGCCTCATCCTGCGCTAACACCACTCCACCTCGTTCATGCACCGCTCGCGCTCCATCCAGCCCATCAGCCCCCATCCCCGTCATCACCAGCGCCAACGTTGAGGCGCCATACATCCGCGCCGCAGAGAAAAAAAGATAATCCACCGCCGGCCTACAATGATTCAAAGGCTCTCGTTGATGCAACCGGACCCTGCTGCTCCGCCCCGCAAGGCTACCGTCCTGCATATCAGCCAATCCGTTGCCCAAACCCAATTCCATGTGTGCATCTCCCGGAGCCAACCAGATCGTGCCAGGTCGAATCATGGCATTCTCGTATGCTTCCTTAACACGCAACGAACAGCTCTTGTCCAACCGCTCTGCCAGTGCGCCAGTAAAAAGCTTCGGCATATGCTGAACGATCAATACAGGGACAGGAAAATCTGCCGGAAGCCTGGGCAACAACTGCTCCAGAGCAGACGGACCACCAGTCGACAAACCAATCACCACAATCTCAATCGGAGCAGCCGCTCTCGGCATCACCGCACCAGGCGCAATCTTTAGAGGATTGCCAGGGCCACTCGTCGCAGCTCCACTCCCCGACTTGCGTTTCGTCCCCTTGACCAGCGCAGCAATCCGCGGCAACAGTTGTTGCGACAGCGAAAGCATAGCCGAAGCAAAATTCCGCTGCTCTGCCGGCTTGGTCACGTAATCTGCAGCGCCACAAGCCAGCGCTTCCAGCGTCGACCTCGCTCCTCGCTCCGTATGGGCACTACACATAATCACCGGCAGCGTCGGATGCTCCACCTGCAACCGGCGCAACACCTCCAGCCCATTCAGCCTCGGCATCTCAAGATCCAGCACCAGCACATCCGGCATCAGTCGCTTCACCGACTCCAGGCAATCTACCCCATCCTGCGCAACACCGCACAACTCCATGCGCGGCAGTTCACTCGACCGATTCTCCGCATGCATCTGAAACAGCTTCCACATCACGCCGCGCATCACCGCCGAGTCGTCTGCAGCAAGAATGCGGAGCGGCCGTTCATCCATAGATCCCATGTCTGTTTCCTTAGCCTTCCCGTCCCACCCACAACCTCAAGCCGCAATAACTCCAAGCAGAAGCATCTTCTCCCTTAGACTCTCTGGAGTAAACGGCTTCATCAAAAATTCGTCCGCGCCATTATCCAACGCCGTCGTGATAAACGAGTGATCGGCCTCGGTTGTAACCATCATCACTTTCATCTCGGGGCCAAGCTTCGCTTCACGAAGCTTTTTCACACACTCCAGGCCGTTCATCACCGGCATATTAACGTCCAGCAGCATCAGGTCAAACGACTCTTCCGCCGCCAGCACCGCCAACGCATCACTCCCGTCCTTTGCCTCTTCACACACAACATCCATTCGGTTCAACAGATGCCGCAAATATTCGCGGATAAAGCTCGAATCATCAACGATCAGGGCTCGCATCTAGACCTCCATTCGAACTGTTCTTGAACAATCCCACCTCTGACAACCTCGACGGCGACAGCTTCTTCGGGTCCAGTTGCACCATCAGACCAGCATCCATCTTGTAGGCTCCATCGAACAGCCACTTAGCCCGAGCCTCCAGCGTGCAGGGATTGTTCTCCAAAACCCGCCGGCTCACCGTCACCACTCCGCCCACCGCATCCACCACCAGCCCAAACCGCTCCGCCGCTTCATCGTCTGCCATCACCAAAACACAGCACTTCCCCGCGTACGCCTCCAACCCAAGTAAAGCGCGAAGGTTCACCGTCGTCAGCACCTCACCGCGATATGGAACAACGCCTGCGATAAAAGCCGGCGACATCGGCACTCGTTGCAGATCCCGCTCCCCAAGCACCTCGCGTATCTTCCTCGTATCAATGCCAAACATCTCATTGCCCGCATACAGCGAACACAGCGAAACCGCATCATCTTCCTCTTGAATCTCGTCTACATGCTCCCGACCGGCGATCTTCACGCGACCTCCTGCCATGCAGCCTTCGCCTTCACTCCAAACTCACGATGAACCTGCGTCAGCTTCTCCTTCACTAGAGCTAGCTCCATCCCCTGGGTCGCCTCATCCCGATCAAGTAATGTTCCCGTTGAAACATCCAGAACCTGTCGCACCACCATTCCACCTCGCTGCGCTCCTCCCACGCTGGCATCGCCGCATATCAGCACCGTCACCATCGCCTCGTCACCTGCTTGATGAGCCGCATCCATCTCGCCCAGCACATTCCCTTCATCCCTCAGCGGCAACAACTCGCCCCGATACTGCAACAACGGCCGCCCACCCGCATACTCGATCTGGCCCAGCGGCACGCTTTCAATCCGTTCCACAACGTCCAGCGGCAGCGCCGTCCGTTCCCTCAACCGATCCTCAAAGATCAGGAACGAGATACCCGAAGCCTCATGCACCCCAGCCTCTCCCGTGCCGATCTCGCCAACCTCTTCTTCAATCGGCTTCACTCCAGCACGAGCAGCGGTCGCACCAATATCTAGAATCAAAGCAAGCGTCCCATTCCCCAGCACCGTAGCGCCCGAGAATAATCCGATCTCGCGCAGCACCGGAGAAAGCGGTTTCACTACAATCTCCTCCGGCGACATCAGGTCATCGACCACTAGTCCGTACCTGCAACCCTCTGCCTCCAGCACCGCAAGGTAATGTCCCTTCGACTGCTCCGGACTATCAGCCTCCAATCCCAACAAACGATCGAGCCACACCATCGGCAACAGCCGCTCCCGCAACCGATACAGCTCCGAAGAACCAATCCTCTGCACCACCTGAGCAAACTCACGCTGCGGAATGTCCACCAGCTCCACCAGCGTGCTCTGCGGCAGCGCGAACGCCTGTCCTCCGCTCTTCACCACCAGCGAAGGAACAATCGCCAGCGTCAGCGGAACCCGCAGACGGAGTGTAGTCCCCATGCCTCTGCGCGATTCAACCTCGACACTCCCGCCAACCTTCTCCACATTGGCGCGCACCACATCCATGCCAACGCCGCGCCCCGAAACCGTAGTCACCGCAGCAGCCGTAGAAAATCCTGGCAGGAAGATCAACTGCAGCGCCTCCCGCTCCGACATCCCGGCAGCATCTTCCGCCGTCACCAGATTGCGTTCGATCGCCTTCTGCAAAACCCGTTCAATCGGAATCCCTGCGCCATCATCTTCAATCTCGATGACCACCGAACCGCTCTGGTGAAACGCCTTCAACCGCAGGCAACCTTCAGCCGACTTCCCCGCCAACACTCGGTCGGCAGGCGACTCGATCCCATGATCGACCGCATTCCTCACAGCATGGGTCAAAGGATCTTTAATTGCCTCCAGGAGACTCTTATCCAGCCCCGTCTCCTGACCGCTGAACTCAACCCTTACCTCGCGCCCGCACGTCCGTGCAAGATCCCGCACCATCCTCGGAAACTTACCAAACAGATTCCCCACCGGCTGCATCCGAGCCTGCATCACCGTCTCGCGCAGATCCGCCGTCACACTATCCAGCCGCCTCGCCAGCTCTGGAAAATTCGCTGCCTCCATGCCGCTCTGCAACATCTGGTTACGCGTCAACACCAGCTCGCCCACCAGATTCATCATGCGGTTCAGCACATCGACATCAATCCGCAGCGTCTTATCCGCGCTCGCCTTCTCACTCACCACCGTAGGCTGCAAAGCAGGCGATGAACCACTACTCGCAGCTGCCGTCACACCACCTTCTACCTTAGTCGTCTCCACCAACGCAATCTGCGGAGCCTCTATCTCCGACAGCTCATGCCCATTCAGCATCGCCAACTCTGCGATCAGCTCCCCATCCTCGTCGCCAGCCCGAGTCCCTTCGCTCCCCGTCTCTTCGATCAGCACCAAAATCCCACGCAGACCATCCATCAGCCTCAACAATCCGCTGATCAAGTCCGAGGTCACCTCAAGCTTGCCGTCCCGCAGCGACCCCAGCAGATGCTCTCCGGCATGCGCCAGCTTCTCCAGCCGATCGAATCCCAGAAATCCCGTCGTCCCTTTGATCGTATGGACGGCGCGGAAGATCTCCCCCAGCAATCCACTATCGTCAGGCCGCATCTCCAGCTCGGTCAGGCACCGTTCCATCCGGTCCAGACCCTCCTGGCTCTCCGCAATAAATTCCTTGGTTAGCTCGTCCACAAACCCTATATCGGGCAAAGAGCGGTAACCATGAGCGTCCCACCACTTGCTATCGCCCTCCGCACCCGATAGCCTCACTCACATCATGTCCTCAGAACTCTCCAAAGAACGTCCAGGTGCGCTGACCTCCGCAGAGATCGCCCATCTACAGCAGCAGGCCACCACCGTTGCCCACCACGCCTACGCTCCCTACAGCAACTTCCGCGTCGGCGCCGCCGTCCTGCTCACAGACGGTACCATCGTAACCGGCTGCAACGTCGAAAACGCCTCTTACCGCCTCACCACCTGCGCCGAGCAGACCGCCATCACCTCCGCCGTCGCCCTCCGCGGCCCCGGCATCCGCATCCGCGCTATCGCCGTCGCCAACCTCAACGCGACCGCCAGCCAACCGTGCGGAGCCTGCCGCCAGACCATCCACGAGTTCAGCACTCCCGACACCATCGTCTTCTTCCCCGCCGAAGGCGGCACCATCACCGAAACCACAATGACCGATCTACTACCCGCCGCCTTCCGTCTATAACTTGCAACCATAACTATTACAAATAAAATGACACAACCTATCCATCCCATCGATGTCATCCTGCACAAGCGCGACGGCCGCGTCCTCACCGACGCCGAGATCAACGCTTTCATCCACGCACTCGTCCACCGCACTCCCGAAAAGCAACTCATCACCGACGCCCAGATCGCCGCCCTCCTCATGGCCGTCTACCAACGCGGCCTCAACGCCGAAGAGCTCGCCACCCTCACCTCCACCATGCGTTACTCAGGCGACACCTTCGACGCCTCACCTCTCCACACCTTCACCGTCGACAAGCACTCCACCGGCGGCGTCGGCGACAAGACCTCGCTCCTCATCGCCCCCATCCTCGCCGCCGCAGGCCTCGCTTCACCAACCGCCGCAGGCATCCCCGGCATCTGCGTCCCCATGATCTCTGGCCGCAGCCTCGGCCACACCGGCGGCACACTCGACAAACTCGAAACCATCCCGGGCTTCAACACGCAACTCACCCTCGACCAGATATTTCTCGCTCTCGAAAAGTGCGGCGCTGCCCTCGTCGGCCAAACCCCGCGCCTCGTCCCAGCCGACCGCATCCTCTACGCTCTCCGCGACCACACCGGCACGGTCGAATCGCCCTACCTCATTACAGCCAGCATCATGAGCAAGAAACTAGCCGAAGACCTCAACGCCCTGGTCCTCGACGTCAAAACCGGCAGCGGCGCCTTCATGCCCACCTACGAGCAATCGAAGCTCCTCGCCGAGCTCATGGTCCAAACCGGCGAAGCCTCCGGCACACGCACCGTCGCCCTGCTCACTAACCACGACGAGCCCCTCGGCCGCTTCGCCGGTAACTGGGTCGAGGTCTGGGAGTGCATCGACATCATGCGCGCGCATCGTATTCAGGATCGCCACCCCATGTCCACCGATCTCATCCAGCTCTCGAACATCCTCGCCGGCTGGATGCTCCACCTCGCCGGTCACGCCGCCACTCCCGAGGAAGGCGCGAAGCTCTCCGACGAGATCCTCCTCAGCGGCGCAGCCTTCAAAGCGTGGATCAGAATAGTAGCCAACCAGTGCGGCGACGTCTCCGTCTTTCACGATCCCGCAGAGCACCATCAGCCCACCGCCTCCCGCACCCTCACCGCAACTCACGCCGGATACCTCGCCTCCATGGACTGCAAACAAGTAGGCTGGGCCGTCCAGCGTCTCGGTGCAGGCCGCGCCAAACCAGGCGATCCGGTCAGCGTTCACGCGGGCATCGAGATCCACGCTAAACTAGGCGACGAAATCAAAGCTGGCCAACCTCTCGTTACCCTCTTCAGCGAAGACGTCGGGCTTCTCGACGAGCCCGAAGCGATGCTTCGCGAGACTCTCCACATCGCGCCCACCCCGCCACAACTCCAACTTTCTATCCGCGAAGTAATCACCCGGACCTAACTCCAAATTCACAGCCAGTTCTCCACCAGGCAAGAGAAGGCCCGGCGACTTTTATCGCCAGGCCTTCACAACCAGAGAAAGAACCATTATTTCAGTGCAATTAGAACATCATTATTGACACGCAGTGAAGCTTCCTGCGTCTGTGCCTTGGCCCACTTCTCCTGCTTCGAAGTTGTCAGGTGGCAGGTCATCGACTCGTTCGCCGTGCGAATCTCACTCAGAAAATACTGGTTACCGTAGCGATGGAACACCAGCTTGTTGTCGCCTGAGGTCGAGGTATCAGGAACCGTTACGGCCATCACGCCAAGCGCCTTCTCACGGTCGTAAATTCTAATGATCCGCGGAGAGTTGCCGTCGTTTCCGATGGTGTAATTCCCAGCCGGCAGTGTACGGCCACTTACCGTGAAGTTGAATGGAACGGTTGCCGTGACCTTGTGATCCTGAGCCAGGGCGCTACCCGCTGTGGCGATACCGGCGGCGACGAAGAGGGCGATTGCTGTAAGGTTTTTCATGACGATCTCCTTTTTGAGATACTTCTCTCAGTTCCCGATTGGGCTCTGGATTTCGTTCTCTCCGGAGCTTCTTGTTACGCCCGGATATATTGCAACCGCGTAGCCAAACTGGACCAACCCTCCTTCAAAAACTTCCAGCTCGCATTTGCAACAAGATAGAGACACCGCACCGATACACTCACCAACATCTTGCTCTGACGCCATGGTTTTCTGGTATCCGAATGGTTACCGCGAGTATCCGATCAGTTCCCGCCACCCTAAATCGCGATCAATCCACTTATTCAGCTACACTTTCCTCCATTGGAGGCCCCCGATGAATCCGCGTCTCCTCGCCATCTCGGGCTCGCTGACGGGTGCTCTTCGAGAACTGACCAACAAGCCACTCTCCATTGGCAGACTCGAAGCAAACCAGTTATGCCTCGCCGATCCCACCGTCTCCCGCGTCCATTGCACCATCCAGCAACGCGACGGAGACAGTGGCCAATATGAACTCGTCGATCTCGACAGCAGAAGCGGCACCTTCGTCAACGGGATGCCCGTGCTGCGCCGATCGCTCGAGCACGGCGACACTATCCGCATCGGCAGCGGCGACTTCCTCTTCCTCACACACGAAGGAGAAGTAGTCCCAAAGAGACGCGCGTCCGACTTCTCTTCAAACTCATCCCCCGAAACAAAAAAAATCGCGCCCGCAGGCCAGCCAACGTTAGGACTTGGAGTTGGACGTATGGCGCGCGACCTCACCGCCCTCTTCGGAATCAGCAACATCATCAACTCCATCCGCGACTCTCAACTTCTCCAACGCGAACTCCTCCAGCTCATCTTTGAAGTTGTCCCCGCAGACGAAGGAGCTGTCGTCCTACTCACCGACTTCGAAGAAGAATCGCTCGAAGTCTGCAGTTGGAACCGCCTCACCGGCGCAACCACAAATCTGGATATAAAAAGAGACATCGTTCATCGCGCCTTCTGGGAGCGTACTGCCGTCCAGACCGACGCAAACCCAGACAAAGGCGAAACCCAAAACATTCTCTGCCTTCCATTAGTCGCCGTAGAACGAACCATAGGCGTCCTCTATCTCATCTCCCTGCATCCCGCCCCGCCGTTCGGCGAAGATCACATCTACTTTCTCGATTCAGCCTCACGCATCGCAGCAGTCACCCTTGAAAACATCCTCGCCCTCGACTCCTTACGCTCAGAAAACTCCCAACTCAAAAAACAACTCAACCCAACCACCAATCTCGTCGGTGAAAGCCGTCAAATCCGTCAGGTCAGCGACTTCATCTCCCGCGTCGCGCAAAGCGACTCCACCATACTCATCCGCGGTGAAAGCGGCACCGGTAAAGAGGTCATCGCACGCTCCATCCATCAGAGCAGCCCGAGAAGTGACCGCCCCTTCGTCGCCATCAACTGTGCCGCCATCCCCGAGACCTTGTTAGAAAGCGAACTCTTCGGCCACGAGAAGGGCGCATACACCGGAGCCCTCGGCATGAGGAAAGGAAAACTCGAAGCCGCTGAAGACGGAACCCTCTTCCTCGACGAGATCGGCGAACTGGCTCCCCCC
>Ga0302314_10008282_pt1 | contig 18543 bp, 23 predicted proteins | sample III_Palsa_N2_3_FD_200533 | JGI IMG/M metagenome (GOLD analysis project Ga0302314, IMG submission 200533) | Peat permafrost microbial communities from Stordalen Mire near Abisko, Sweden - III_Palsa_N2_3 | ecosystem: Environmental > Terrestrial > Soil > Palsa > Peat permafrost | place: Sweden...
GCAAGGCCTTCCGCCAGTCGGTGGTCTCCGAGATCAACACCTGCAAGACCATGAGCGGCCAGGCCTCCCGGCTCGGCGTGGCGGAGGTGGTGGTCGGCGACCTCGAGTTCAGCCGGACCTATTTCGATCGGCTGTCGGCCGTCGGGCCGGCCGACCTCGCGCGGACGCTCCGCACCTACCTGCTGCCGAGCCGCCTCACCTCGGTCTCGCTGGAACCCGAGCTCGCCGCGCCGGCGGCGCCCGCGGTCCCCGGCGCGGCCGTCGGAATCCGCCCGGACTTCACCGAATTCCGGCTGCCGAACGGGGCCCGCGTCCTGCTCCAGCCCGACCGCCGCCTGCCGAACCTGCACCTGCGGGTCCTGACCCACGGCGGCCCGTTCAGCGAGGATCCCGCGCGCCGCGGCAGCTGTGCCCTCCTCGCCAACCTTCTCACCAAGGACACCGGCCGGCGCTCCGCGGCCAAGGTGGCCCAGCGAATCGAGGAGGTCGGGGGCGCTTTCACCTCATTCTCGGGCGAGAACACCCTCGGGCTCGCCATCGAGGTGCTGCCCACTGACACCGACCGCGCGCTGGAACTCCTTGCCGACGCGCTGTTCTCCCCGAAGTTCGCGGCCGGCACGCTCGGGATCGAGCGCGACGCCCAGCTGGCCTCGCTGCGGGAGGTGCACGACGACGTCGTCGCCCTGGCCCGCCGGCTCCTGCGCGCCCGCTTCTTCGGGACGAACCCGTTCGCGATCGGCCCCGCCGGCGACGAGGCCGGGGTCAAGGCGACGACCGCCGCCGACCTCGCGGCCCTCTGGCGCCGGCTCCTGGTGGGCCCCGGCACGGTGCTCGCGGCCGCCGGGGACTTCGACCCCGCGTGGCTGGGACCGAAGCTCAAGAACCTCCTCAAGGCCGTGCCCAAGGGGCGGCCGTTCGCCGTCGGGCCCGCCTACACCGGCCCCGCCGCGGCCGGGGAATTCGTGGAACGGCAGCCCCGCGAGCAGGCGGTGGTGCTCGAGGCCTATCCGGGAGCGGTCGTCGACGCGCCGGACTTCTATGCCGGCGACGTGCTCGACGAGCTCTTCAGCGGCATGGCCTCCCGGCTCTTCGAGCGGGTTCGCGACCAGAAGGGGCTGGCGTACTTCGTCCGCTCCGGCCGGGTGGCCTGCCGCAGCACGGCCATGTTCTACTTCATGGCCGGAACCCAGCCGGGCAAGGAGGGCGAGGTGCTGGCGGAGATCGCCCTCGAGATCGCGCGCGTCCAGGCCGGCGACATCCCGCCGGAGGAGCTTGCCCGCTGCCAGGTGCGGCTCAAGGCCGGCCACCGCAAGGGGCAGCAGACCAACTCCAACCGCGCGATGCAGGCGGCGCTCGACGTCCTGCAGGGCCGCGACGCGAACTTTGGCAAGCGCTACGACGCGCTGGTCGACGCGGTGACCGTCGCGGACCTCGCGGCCTTCGCCCGCGCGCACTTCCAGCCGGACCGCCGCACCCAGCTGGTGGTGCGGCCCTAAACCATCCGCTCGGCGGCGCCGCCGCTCCACTTCAGCTTGGTGCGGACGACGGCGAAGTGGGAGTAGTCCTTGCGCTGCGCCAGGGGCAGGCGCTGCTTCGCCAGCACGATGGTGATCGCCTCGTCGGTCGCGGCCGTGAGCTCGGTGTGGCCGTCGATTCCCACCAGCACCCGGGTCCCCACCGTGCGGTTGTGGACCCGGAGCTTCACCGTGTCCTTGAAGATGATCGAACGGTTGGTGAGGGTGTGCGGGCAGATCGGCGTCATCGCGATCACATTGGCGGCCGGGTGGATGATCGGGCCGCCGGCCGAGAGATTATAGGCGGTGGAGCCCGTGGCGGTGGAGAAGATCAGGCCGTCGCAGAGGTAGTCGGTCACCAGCTCCCCGTCCGCGAACACCTCGAGGTGCACCAGGCGGGTGGTGAGCTCGTCCTTGATCAGCACGTCGTTGAGCGCGAGGCTTGGCGGGCCGCCCGGCACCGAGCACTCGAGCATCGTGCGGTGGTCGAGCCGGAAGGATCCAGCGAGGATCTGGTCAAACTCAAGGCGGGCCTGTTCCGGCGAGTAGGTGGTGAGGAAGCCGAGCGTCCCGCGGTTCACCCCGATGATGGGCACGTCGTGCAGCGCGGCCTCGCGCACCACCCCGAGGAGGGTGCCGTCGCCGCCGATCACGCAGCAGGCGTCGCAGCCCTTCAGGTAGCCCTGGGGGATCGGGAAGCGCGTGGTTTGCTTGAACTTCACGCCCTTGGCGCGGGCGGAGGCGACCAGCACCCGCGCCAGCTCGACCGCGCCGGTCTTGTCGGCATTGACTACAAAGGCGAGCGAGCGGATCGGAGTCATAGGGGAGGCCCGGCGGCCGGGACACTGGGCCCCAACTTGCCTAGGATCGGCGGAGGCACAACAGGAATTCCCGGTTTCCATCCGCCCCCTCGAGCGGCGAGTCCATCGCGCCGACCAGGGCGGCGCCGGGCAGCTCGCCCAGGGCGAAGTCCCGCACGGTCGCGAGCGTGGCCTCCTGCACCCCTCGGTCGCGGATCACCCCGCGGCCCTTGTCGGCCTCGGCCTTCCCGGCCTCGAACTGGGGCTTCACCAGGGCGACCAGGGTGCCGCCCGGCCGCAGGTAGGCCCAGACCGGCGGCAGCACGGTGCGGAGCGAGATGAAGGAGAGGTCCATGACCACGGCGTCGAACGCGGCGCGGGGCAAGGCGCCCGGGCCGAGCGTGCGCGCGTTCACCTTCTCGAGGTTAGTGACGCGCGGGTCCGCCCGCAGGCGGGCGTGGAGCTGGGCCCGGCCGACGTCGACGCAGACCACGTCGGCCGCGCCCGCCTGGAGGGCGCAGTCCGTGAAGCCCCCGGTCGAGGCGCCGACGTCCAGCACGTGCGCGCCCCGCAGGTCGACGGCGAACCGCTCGAGGGCGGCCGCCAGTTTTTCGCCGCCGCGGCTCACGAAGCGCGGCGGCTGCAGGACGGATACTTCGGCCGCCGCTTCCAGCTCGCGGCCGGGTTTGTCGAGGCGTTCGGTCCCGCGAAAGACCCGCCCCGCCATGATGAGCGACTTGGCCTGGCTCCGGGACTCGGCCAGGCCGCGGGCGACCAGGAGCTCGTCCAGGCGCTGCTTCATGCGAGGGTCGCGGCGAAGTCACCGAAAGTGGCGAAGACCGGCACGGTGCCGCTGACGACGCCGGGGATGCGGTCCGGCGGGACCTTGCCGGTGCGGACCGCCGCGGCGCGGATCCCCGCCGCCTCGGCCGCGCCCGTGTCGGCCGGCGAGTCCCCGACCATCCAGCATTCGTCCGGGTCGAGGTGGTGGGCCGCGATCGTCTCGGCGATGAACCGGGGGGAGGGCTTGCGGTAGAGGGGCGGGTCCCCCGGCCCCTCCGGGGCAATGCAGACGCCGTCGAACACCGGCGGCGGCAGGCCGAGGAGCTCCTCCATCCGGGCGTTCACGCGGCGGGCGTCCTCAATCGAGTGCAGGCCGCGGCCGATGCCCGACTGGTTGGTGAAGAGGAAGAGCTTGTAGCCGAGGGCGCGCGCGCGGCGCAGTCCCTCGGCCGCCCCGGCGATCAGCTCCACGCCGGCCGGGTCGGCGAGGTGGACCTTGTCAACGATCAGCGTGCCGTCGCGGTCGAGGAACAGGGCCCGGCTCACGAGAGGTGGGCCAGGAGCTCCTCGGGCGACACCGTCGCGGTTCCGAGCTTGGCGACGACCACGCCGGCGGCGGCGTTGGCGAAATGGGCCGCCTCCTCCAGGGGGGAGCCGGAGGCGAGCGCGAGGACGAGGCCGGCGAGCGCGGTGTCGCCCGCCCCGGAGACGTCGTAGATCTCGCGGGCCGCGGTCGGGATGGTCTTCAGCACCTTGCCGCCGGCACCGAGGAGCATGCCGTCCTCGCCGAGGGTGATGACCAGGTGCTTGGTGCCGAAGCGCTCGTGCAGCCGCGCGCAGACCGCCGCGGCGGGGAACGGCGCGCCGGCGGCGGACTCGAGGCCCGCCAACTGGAGCGCCTCGCGCTTGTTCGGGGTGATGAGGTCCAGGTCGTGGAACTGGAGCGCATGCTTGGGCTTGGGATCGAGGGCGATGAACTTGCGCTCCGCGCGGGCCAGGCCGGTCACCTGGGCGACGAGCCCGTCGTCGAGGAGACCCTTGGCGTAGTCGGAAAGGATCACGGCGTCGGCGGCCTCGACCGCCTTCTGGAGCAGCGGGGCGACGGCCTTGGCCTCGACCGCGTAGGCGTCCGGCAGCGACTCCCGGTCGAGGCGGCAGAGCTGCTGGTGCTGCACCATGACCCGGGTCTTCACAATGGTCATCCCCGTGCCGGGGGTCCCGACCGCCTCGACCCCCCGCTCCCCCAGGATGGCGCGCAGGCGCTGGCCATCGGCGTCGGCGCCGAAGAAGCCGAGGACGGTGCAGCGCGCCCCGAGGCCGGTGATGTTGATGGCGACGTTGGCCGCGCCGCCCGCCGTGAAGCTATCCCGGGCGATGTCAACCACGGGGACGGGCGCCTCCGGGGAGATCCGGGTGGCGTCGCCCCAGATGTAGTGGTCAAGCATCACGTCGCCGAGGACGAGGATGCGCAGGCCGGCGATCCGCTTCAGGAGCGCCTTGGCTTTCGAGGTGGTGATGGACATCGCGGGAGGCCCTCAGCTGAACTCCCAGGCGTACGGGCTCTTGGAGAGCATGACCGGCCCGTCCGGCCCGACCTGGACGATGTCCTCGATTCGGCACCCGCCGAGGCCGGGATAGTACAGGCCCGGCTCCACGCTGACCACCGTGCCACGCTGGAGCAGCTGCTGGGTGGTCGCGTTCATCCGCGGGGGTTCGTGGATGTCGAGGCCCAGGCCGTGGCCCGTCCCGTGGAAGAAGCCGACCGAGCCCTGGGCGGTGTGCCGGGTCTCATAGCCCAGGCGATCGAAGGTCTCGGTCACGGCGGCGTGGACCGCGCTGGCGCGGACGCCGGCGCGGATGACTTTGAGCGCCGCCCGCTGCGCCGCGCGGACCGCCGCCACCAGCGCGCGCTGGGCCTCGCTGGCCCGGCCGCGCAGGAAGGTCCGGGTCATGTCGCCGAAGAACCCGCTCGCCGTCACCCGCGGGAAGACGTCGACCACGATGAGCTCGTTCGCCCGCAAGGGCCCGGTGCCGCGGTCGTGCGGGTCGCAGGCCTGGTCGCCGCCGGCGGCGATGGTGGACAGGGAGACCGCGCCCTCCTCGAGGCAGGCGGTCTCGATCGCCACCTTGAGGCGCTCGCTGGTCAGGACCTTGCCCCCGGCATGCAGGAGACCGCGGCGGATCCGGGCCGAGCGGAGCAGGCGGGCGGCCGCGGCGATGCCGGCGGCGCTGCACCGGTTGCCCTCGCGGATCAGCGCCGCCTCGGCCGGCGTCTTCACCTCGCGCTCCGGGAAGAGGGGGCCGGCGGCGATCTCCAGCTTGACACCCAGCTGCACCAATTCGCCGAAGAGGCCGGCGGGAAAGTCCTCCGGCACCGTGAAGGGGCCGGCCTTGAGCTCCCGGGCGAGGACCGCGATCACGCGGGCCGGCGTCGGCTCCTGGCCGGGGTAGGCGGCCCGGGCCTGGTCCTTGCCGGCTTCGAGCGGGAGCACCACGTCAAAGGCGGACGTCCGCTTGACCCGGCCGAACTCCAGGGCGCTCACGACCGCGTACTTGCGGCCCCGGAGGCCGAAGCAGATGAACGGGTCGTGCAGCTCCACCTGGCCGAAATAGAGGGCGTCGGAGCTGCGCGCGGTGTCGGAGTAGAGCAGGATGTCCCGGGTTTTGTTGGTCGCCATGAAAGAGACGGGGATTGTCTAGAGGCTGGGCGGGGAATTAACCTGATTATGCATGAAAAATGCAAATCCGGTTTCACGGGGCGCCATCCTGGCGGCGATCATCGGCCTCGGCCTTGCGGCCGCGGGCTGCGGGGCCAGCAAACCGGCTGCCGACGCCCCGCCGAAGTCGGTCTTCGACCACTTTACGATCGCGGTCGGCGGGATGCCGGCGAGCCTGCAATTCGCGATCCTGCCCGCGGAACAGGAGCGCGGTCTCATGCAGCGCCCCGACCTCGGGCACGACGAGGGCATGCTCTTCATCAGCCCGCGGCCCCAGCAGCAGTCCTTCTGGATGCACAACACGCCGGAGGCCCTCGATATCGGCTACCTGACGCCCGACGGCGCCATCGCGGAGATCTACGCGCTCCTGCCGCTCGACGAGCGCACCGTCCTCTCCCACAGCCACCAGCTGCAGTTCGCGCTGGAGATGCCGGCGGGCTGGTTCGCGGCCCACGGCATCCATCCCGGATCCAAGATCGACCTGGCGGCGGTCACCGCGGCCGTGAAGGCCCGCGGCTTCGACCCGGTCAAGTTTCACCTCCAGTAGACGACGGGCCGATCGTTGGCGCCTCCGGGGTTTCTGGCCCGGCCGGCGGGGTCCGGCCCCCGCGCCGGGCGGCCCCGGGGCCCCTACTCCTTGGGGATCTCGTTGTCGGTCTTCACCACCAGGACCGGGGTCTTGGTCTTCACCCAGAGTTCGGCCTCCTTGAAGAACTTCGCGGGCACGTTCTCGACCGCGTCGCCGACGGTCCGCGCCGGGTAGAGGCGGCCCTTCTTGGAGGCGTTGTAGTCGTAGGCGCCCTTGAAGAGGCGCTCCGGCACGGAGGCCGGACTCTCGTCCTCGGGGATCTGCAGGACCCAGCCGGTCAGGTCGTGCTTCGGCATCGAGCCCCGGGGGTCGCTCACCAGGATGATGAACTGCTTCTTCACCGGCGGGGCGCCGTCGCCCTCGCCCGGGTCCGACTGGACCGCGAGGTTCATCTCCTCGACGACCCGGCGGAGAACCGCGGGGTCAATGTGGTTCTTCTTCAGGATCTCGGCGACCTTGTTGACGTCAATTTTGGCCATGAAAGGAAAGGGGGCCGCGGGCTAGCGGTGCTCGCGGAGGTTCTTGATCTCGGTGAACTGCTTCGGCGAAAGCAAGCGCCGCGGCACCCGCCGCTCCGCTTCCGCGACCATCCGGTCCCAGTCCTCCTCGCTGGGCTCATGCGGCAGCCAGGAGGTGAAGTGGCCCTGCTTGCGCAGCCACTCGAGCCGGCCCCCGTGCACGATCGCCTTCACCTGGTACTTGCCCGCTTCCGCGTCCTTCACCCACCAGCCGAATTCCATGCTCATGAGAGTGAGAACTCCGCCACGGTGCGCCCGGGATGAAAGCCGTCCCGCCGGCGCTCGACGCGGCGGACGCGGAGCGTGTCCGCGGTGACCTCGGCGGCCATGGCCCCGAAGAACCGGCAGAAGGAGCCGGTGTTCACGACCACGACGCCGGAGGCGGTCCGCCACACCCCGGGACGGTGGGTGTGGCCGATCAGGATGAACCGGGCCTTGGGCCGGTGGCGCCGGGCCAGGGCGGCGGCGCGGCCGGGGGCCTCGCGCCAGGCCTTGATGATGGCCAGCACCCGGTGCGGCGGCCAGACCGTGTCGCCGGCGAGCCGCACCGCGTACCGCAGCGGGTCCTTCTCCGCCTGGTGGCGCTGCGGCATCGCCGCCGCCGCCTGCCGGAACGCCACCAGCCGGTCCTCGAAGCGGCCGCTGGCGCCTTCGGGCAGCGCGGCCAGTGCCGCGATCACCTTGGTGCGGACGATGGGCGCCTCGCTCGACCAGGGCACGATATTGTCAAAGAGGACATCCCCGTGCGTGACCAGGACCTGGCCGCCGGCGAGCTCCACCTGGTGGTCGCCCGAGAGGTCCGGATCATGGTTGCCGGTCAGGTAGGTGACCGGGATCCCCAGGGAGCCGAAGAATTCGGCCACCTGGCTCCGCAGGAGGGCCGTGCGCTTGGGATCCTGCGAGGGTCGGGTATCGAGGGTGTCGCCGTTCAGGATGAGCGCGGTCGCGCCCGCGGCGAGCGGGCGCAGCTGCTCCAGCCGGCGCACACGGCTGCTGCGGTCCGCGAAATGGACATCGGAGAGGATGCGGATGAGGGGGGGCCCCACTCAGTTGCTGCCGCCCGATGCGCCCGGGATCAGGCCCTTGGCGGCATTGCCAAACATCGAGGCCATGTCGAATTTCTGCCAGCCGGCCGGCGGCTGGAAGAGCGAGTCGGACAGGCTCTGCGGGTCCACGGCGGTGACCTCCATCCGGAATTTCTCGCCCTTGCCATCCGAGGTGACGACGCGCATCGGGAAACCGCCGTTCTTGGCCAGCTCCTCCCAGGCGGCGGGGACCTGCGGACGGCGCCCCATGCCGGCGCCGGGATTCATGCCGGTGAAACCCTGCAGGTCGTGGGCCAGCCAGAGCTGGGTCGTCAGGCCCTTGGCATCGGTGACGACGAACTTCTCGCAGCTGTACCCGAGAATGGTGTCCTTCTCGCCGGTGTCCTTGATCTGCACGTTGTTCGCGTCCACCTGGGCCTTCGCCTTGGCCTGCTGATCCGGATTGTTGAAGACGTTGACCATGTACATCTTCTGCTGCGGCATCAGGATGATCATCTGCTTTTCCTTCAGGTCCATGATCATGCCGCCAAAATTCTTGACGTCCATGTCCAGGCGCACGTACCCCTCCTTCATGCTGTAGGTCATGACATGGGGGCCCTTGTCCTTGCCGCTTTGGTTGGTGTCGGTGAACTGCACCGTGAGCTTTCCGACGAAGGGATCGGCCCGGAGGGCGACGGGCAACAGGAGGACGCAGAGGGGGATAAGTGCGCGGATTATTTTCATGGCGGTGCAATTATCGGGTTGCCGCCAGCTGGCGCAATGAAAGAAGCCCAAGGCATTGAATTACCGCCACGCCTTCCATGCGGGCAATTTCGCCGACGTTTTGAAGCACGTGCTGCTGGTCCGCGTGCTGCGGGCGCTGCAGCGCAAGGAGAAGGGCCTCGTGTTCGTGGATACCCACGCGGGACGGGGGGGCTACGACCTGGCCCAGGCCGCCGCGGGCGACAGCCGCGCCCGCACCCCCGAGTGGCCAGAGGGGATCGGCCGGCTCTGGGACCGGGCGGACGCACCGCCCCCGGTCGCCGACTACGTCGCACTCGTCCGCGGTTTCGACCGGACGCGGGGCAACCTGACGCCGGGGCCGCGGTTCTACCCCGGCTCCCCGCGAATTGCCCGCCTGGTCGCCCGGCCCCAGGACCGGCTGGAGCTGTGGGAGCGCCATCCCTCCGAGTGCGCCTGCCTGCGGGACGAGTTTGGCGGCGAGCGGCGGGTCTCGGTGCACGAGGCCGACGGCTATGGGGCCATCCGGGCCTGCCTGCCCCCGCCCGAGCGCCGGGCCCTGGTCCTCATCGATCCCCCCTTCGAGTCACCCGATGAATGGTCGGAGGTCTCCGGGGCGCTGGCGGAGGGGCTCGCGCGGTTCCCGTCCGCCACGTTTGCCGTCTGGTACCCGTTGACCGAGCGCGCGCGGGCGGACGGGTTCGTTGAGCTCCTGCGGAGCGTCAAGGTCCCGACAATGGCGGTCGATCTCGTCGTCGAGCCGGCCGCCCCCGGCATGCGCGGGTGCGGGGTCATAATCCTCAACCCGCCCTGGCCGTTTGAGGCCGAGGCGAAGGATATCGTAACCTACCTAGCCAGCGTATTTTATCGCGGCACCGAAGCCCAGGGCTCGGTGCGCTGGGTGGTGCCGGAATAGCCGAAGGCCACAAGGCTGGGGGTGACGACTTGCAATGGCGGCGGCCGGAAGGTCGGCCGAATCCATCGCGCGTCTTCCCGGGGGATCGCGCTAATCGCCGCGGGAACTTCCTGCGGCGGTCGCGCGCGGAAGGTAATCGCGTGCGGTGTTGGTGTCATGGTGAATACTACGACCACCCTGACAAAAAGTTGTGCCAAAACTTTTGGGGAGTATTACCCAGCCGGCGGCCCCCCGCCGCCCGCGGGCGCGACCGCCGCCGAAGCGGAGGGGCCGCCCGCGGGCGCGAGGGGTTGGCTCAGGCGACCCGCCGCAGGCGGTGGACCGGCGCGAGGGAAACCGCGCGCTTGGGCACCGTGAGCGTGAGGACGCCCTCGTTGATCTCGGCCTGGAGCTGCGAGTAATCGAAGCGCTGGCCGAGACGCAGCCGCAGCCGGTAGTCGCGCTGCGATCCCTCGAGGTTGAGGGCCTGCCAGTTCACGCGCACAAAACGGGTCTTGGTCGCGGTGATGACTAGGTCGGGCCCTGACGCCTCGATCTCCACGCCGGAGGCGCCCACACCGGGGACATAGACGACGATGGTGACGGCGTCCGGGAGCTCGCGGCAGTCGTAGTTCGGTTGGCGGAAGAGGGCGTGGGACGCCTCCTCGGCCTTGCGATGACGGCTGGACGGGCTCGTGGTGTGGGTGCGCGTGTTCATGGTGGGAAAGGCAGGTGCCCCCTCGGGGCTTTGGGCCTCCGGGCTTCAGGTTTCTAAACGTCTTCCTTGGTGGGAGGGTTTAGAGCTCGAAGCCCGTGCCGGCCGTTTTGTTCCAGTTGGAAATGGCGACCTGACGCATCGCGTCACGGCAAACTCGGACGGCCTTCGTAAACGAAGTGCCGGCGAGGCGGTGCGGATGCTGAGCGGTCAGGGCCATGGGAACTGGATTACTGCAACCATACTGCAGGCGCCGTGCCAAGTGCAATCTGAAGGCGGTGCGCCTTATGACAGGGGAACGGAAGCAGCTGGAAACTGACAGGAACAGCATGAAATCCGACGCCGCCAATGCCGCCAAGCTCCGCAAACTGAAGATCTCCGAGCCCCTGCGCGGGATCACCACCCGCAATGCCGTGGTCAAGCGCGGGCCCCAGGTCGCGCGGTCCTCCAAGCGCCCGACCTGACCGGAAGGGGCCCAAGGCGGTCGTTCAGAAGTCGGTGTACTTGGTGGCGTTGCCCTTGGCGAGGCTGACCGGGTACTTCCGGGCGTTGGCCTCGATCTTGCGGGCGACGGCGTCGTCCAGGTCGAGGCCCAGCTTGTCGCACAGCCGGACGACGTAGATCGTGATGTCGGCGAGTTCCTCCGCCACCAGCGCGAGCCGTTTCGGGTCGGCGCCGACCGCGCGCGACTGCTCGTCGCTCAACCACTGGAAATGCTCGAGGAGCTCGCCGGCCTCGCCCCCCAGGGCCATCGCCAGGTTCTTGGGGCTGTGGAACTGGTCCCAGTCCCGCTCGCGGGCGAAGGCGCTGAGCTTGGCTTTCAGGTCTTGGAGATCCATGGCCGGAAGCTAAGCGGAACCGCGCCGCCCCAGCAATCCCGTCCGGCGGACCCGGTCAGCGGGCGGCCCCGTCTCGGGCGCGCTCGAGATTGCGGCGGGCCGCCTCGAAGCCCGGGTCGATGGCGAGCGCCCGCTCAAACTCTACCACGGCCTCCGCCGTCGCCCCCTGCTGCGCCAGCGTGATGCCCAGTCCGTTATGGAAGGGGGCGCTCCCGGGTTCGATCCGGAGCGCCCGCCGGTAGCAGTCGCCCGCTGCCGCCGGCTGACGGAGGTGCAGGTAGGCCGCGGCCAAGCCGGCGAGCGCACCGGTGCGGCCGGGCTGGGCGTCGAGCGCCTGCCGGTACTGCGCGGCGGACCCTTCCCACTGGCCTGCGCGGGCCAGCACGGCCGCGAATTCGGCGTGCAGCTCCGGGTCGTCCGGCGCCCCCGCCAGGAGTGTCCGGTACTCCGCCGCCGATTCCTGGAGCCGGCCGGCGGAAAAATCCGCGTGGGCCAGTCCGTAGCGCGCGGCGGTGAGGTCGGGCTGGACCGCCAGCGCCCCCTGGAAAACCTTGATGGCGTCGGAGGCTTGGCCCACCGCCAGGAAGGCGCCGGCCAAGCTCGTGAGGGTGTCCGCGTTGTTGGGCTCGATCCGGTTCGCGGTGGCGAGGCGCGCGGCGGCCCGGTCCCAGTGGCCGGCCCGACCGTCGGCGGCCGCAAGGTTCTTCAGGGCCTTCACGTTTTGGGGCGACAGGGCCAGCGCCCGCTCGAACTCCGCGGTCGATTCGGCCGGCCGCCCGAGCTGCAGCAGGACAACCCCGAGGTTCAGGTGGGTCTCGGCGTTGTCCGGCGCGGCGGCGAGGGCGGCGTGGAATTGGGCCTCCGCCTCGGGTGCCCGACCGGCCTGGAGCAGGGCGACGCCGAGCTCGTTCCGGGCCTCGTCGTTGTCCGGCTGGAGGGCCACCGCCCGCTCGAAGAGGGGAAGGGCGCGCTCCGTCCGGCCGGCGCGCAGGTAGAGGCCGCCCAGGTTCTGGTCGGCCATCGCCGCCCCCGGGTTTCGCTCCAGGGTGGTCACCCACAACGTTTCGGCGTCGGTGTAGGCGCAGGCCTGCCGGTAGGTGAGGAGGCCGAGGCCGGCGAGGAGGAGGCCGGCGGCGCCTCCCGCCCAGCGGCGGGGTCCCGGGGGAAGCGCCCGGGCGGCTGCCGCCACGCCGGCGGTCGCCGCCGAAAGCGCCGCGGCCGCGGCCAGGTACTGGAAATGGTCGGCGACAAACGAGTAGATGAACGGGAAGATGTTGATGAAGCCGAGCGCGGGAAAAAGGGTGCCGGCGAAGAGCAGCGCCGCCGCCAGGGGACCCCGCGCGCGGCGGCGCAGGGCGAAGAGCGCCGCCAGCACCAGGGCGGCCCCGGTGGGGAAGACGTAGCCCGCGGGCGAACCGGCATCGATGTGCCAGCGCGGGTAGATGAAAATGAGGGGATGGGGCCACGCGAGCTTGCCGAGGTAGAACCACAGGGCCCGCCCGGCGATGAGGACGCGGTCCGCCGCCCCGAGCCGGAAGGCGGGCCCCGTCGCGCCCACGTAGGTGCGCTCCATCCAGGCCGTCACGGCGCCGGCGGCGCCGGCGGCGAGGAACCAGGGGACCAGCGGAAGGACGTCGGACCTCCAGGCGAGGCGTCCGCGGCGCCACCAGAGGATGACGAGGAGCGCCGCCGGCAGCGTCGCGGTGACGGTCTTCGATCCGAGCGCCAGGAGGAAGAGCACGCTCGCGAGGACGTAGGGGGCGGTCCGGCGGAGGCGGTCGAAGCGCAGGTAGGCGAGCGCGGCCGCCAGGTAGAACACGGCCGAGAGCGTGTTCTTCTCCTCGGAGATCCAGGCGACCGACTCCACCGCCACGGGATGGAGCGCGAAAACGGCGGCGGCCACGCGCGCGCCCGGCAGCGCCAGCCGGTAGAGGACGCGGTAGAGCAGGAACGCGGCCGCGGCGTGCAGGACGAGGTTCAGGACATGGTAGGCGCCCGCGGCGTCGCCCCAGAGGCGGTGCTCGGCCCAGAAGGCCGAATGGAGGACCGGGTAGTATTGCTGGGTCGCGTTCGCCTGGAACCAGATGAGCCGCAGCCCGTGCAGCGACTGCAGGGGCGGCGGGGTCACATGGCCGTCGTCGTCCCAGATGAAGCCCGCCCGCCAGACCGGGTGGTAGGCCGCCAGGACGGCGGCCAGCAGGGCGAAGAAGAAGAGGACGTTGGCCCCGCGGCGCGGGGCCGAAGGCGCCGGTGCCGGTGAGGACAGGCTAGGCATCCGCGGCCGGCTCCCCTCGACGCGGGCAGGCCTCAGCCTTTGCCGCCGAACGTCACGTAGTCGTCCATGTCGAGCAGGTCGAAGAAGTTTTGGATGTCGGAGCGGTCGGGGCCGTCGGCCTTGATCACCTCGCTGAACCATTCGTGGCCGGGCGCGCCGCCGGGGGCGTTCTGCGCGATCCAGGTGGACCAGGCGGCGATCTCGGAGGGCAGGCGCTTGGTCTTGCCCTTCACGAACGCCACGATCTGCGAGTCGGACTTGCCCGCCTTCGCCTCGGCCAGCATCTCGGCCTCGGTGATGCCGGTGAACGCGAAGAAATGCTGGTCCATCGGACAGTTGTAGTGGTAGTCGCCGCTCTTGCCGGCCGCGACGGCGCGGGCCTTGTCGAGCAGGCGGGGCAGGTGGGCGTAGCCGCCGAGGCGGACGTACGGGCTGCGGGGAGGATGCTGGGTGAGGTCGGGAGCGGAGAGGTTGAGCATGAGGGGGGAAGGATGGGGGGGCCGCCGGGGAAGTACAACACGATCATCCCGGGGGCCGGAAGACCTTCATGACGGCTTCGTTGGTCTCCAGGCGCGGGGCGCCGATCAGGTCGAGGCAGTACGGGATGGCGGGGAAGACCGCCTCCAGGTTCTCGCGGATCGCCTTGGGCCGGCCGGGCAGGTTCACGATCAGCGTCTTCCCGCGGATGCCCGCCGTCTGGCGGGAGAGGATGGCGGTGGGCACGAAGACCAGCGAGGCGGCGCGCATCTGCTCGCCGAAGCCGGGAAGCAGCTTCGTGCACACGGCCGCCGTCGCCTCCGGCGTGACATCGCGCGGGGACGGTCCGGTGCCGCCGGTCGTTACCACCAGGCAGCAGCCGGCGACGTCGGCCATGCGCGTGAGCTCGGCCTCGATCTGCTTCCGGTCGTCGGGGAGCACCTTGTAGTCGACGTCGAAGGGCGTGGACAGCCACTCCAGGAGCAGGGCGACGCAGGCCTTGCCGGGCGTGTCCTCATAGGCGCCGGCGCTCGCCCGGTCCGAGACGTTGATGACCCCGATGCGCACCGGCGACGGCGCGGTCGCCTTCATACCAGGCCATTCATTCGGGCGAACGGGTCCCAGGCCGGGTCCTCGTGCCACTCGTATTCCGCCCCGGCGGCCGCCTCGAGGCTGGCGGCCCGGTCCAGCGTCCGCGCGATCAGCGCCAGGGCCATGTCCATGCCGGCCGACACGCCGGCGGAGGTGAAGTACTTGCCGTCCTCGACCCAGCGGGCCTCGGGCACCCACTGCACCCGCGGCCCCTGGGCGGTCGCCCAGGCGTAGGACCGCTTGTTGGTGGTGGCGCGGCGGCCGTCGAGGACGCCGGCCTTGGCCAGGAGCGCGCTGCCGGTGCAGATGCTCCCGACCCAGCGCGCGGCCCCGCATTGGCGCCGCAGCTCGGCGAGGAAGGCGGGATCGGCGACCAGGGGACGGGTCCCCATGCCGCCGGGCACGAGGAGGACGTCGAGCCCGAGTTCGCCCGCGAAGGCGGCCTCGGCGACGCAGGCGGGCCCCTGGTGGCTCGGGACCGGGCCGGGGGCCGGGGCCACGACCAGGAGGCGGGCGCGCTCGGAGAGGCGGCCGAACATCTCCAGCGGGCCGAACACGTCCAGGAGTTCGAAGCCCGGGAAGACGAGCATCCCGACCTGGAGGGGGCGAGGAAGGGCGCTCAATGCCGGGGCGAGCCTACTTGGCGGCCGAGAGGGTCGCGCGGCCGACGATCTCGAGCAGGGCGGTGAATTCCGGGCCCTTCTCGTCGTCGGCACTCAGGCCGATTTCGGCCACGACATCGTCGCGGTAGCGCACGATCCCGACGCCGACGACCTTGAACTCGCCCTTCTTGGTCGGCTGGCCGACCATCGAGGCGTCGGTGAAGACGCAGTAGTAGCCGTAGCCGTTCGCGACCGTCAGCTCGCGCAGCGTCTTCTTCTTCTCGACCGACGCCTCCACGAACTGGTCCGCGACCGCCAGCGTCTGGTCCTTGAGCTGCTCGCGGGTCACCGGCTCCGCGCCGGCCGGGATGAGGCTCACGTTGATGAGGCCGGCCGCGTTGGCGTCGCCCGGCGGCACCAGCGTGATCACCGCGCCCGCGTCCTGCTCGGGCTTGCTGCTCATGGTCCAGCCGGCGGGCAGGCTGAGGGTCAGGGTGCCGTGGGCCCCGAGGTCGACGGTGCCGGCCCCGGCCGCCGGCCCGAGAACGGTGAGGAAGGGGAGGCCGAGGAGGAGCGCGAGTCGTTTCATGGGGTGGGATCGGGGGACGGCGGGGCGGCGGCCGCGAGGGAGCAATATTCCACAGGATTCCCGGGAGGCAAGGCGGCTTTGGCCGTCCGGGCTGCGCCCAGCCGGGCGGGGGCGGCCGCAAAGCCGCCCGAAGCTCTCCAGGCGCCCAAGCCCTCCGGTAGTTCGAAGCCGGCGAAGACGAGCATCCCGGACGGGACCGATCCAGGCGGGACGCCTACCTGGCGGGTGTCACCGCGGCGGTCTCGACCGACTTCATCATGGCCTTGAAATCGGCCTCCTGCTCGTCATCCGAGGTCATGCCGACGGCCACCGACACGTCATCGCGCAGCTGGATGCGGCCCATGGCGACCATCAGGTATTGACCGAATTCCACCGGCTTGCCGACCCGCGAGGCTTCGGCGAGGATGCAGCAGTAGCCAAAGCCGGTGCCGCTGTTGGCGACGCTCAATTCGCGCGGGACGGCCCTCTTCTCCACCGATGTCGGAACGAAATCCTGGGAAGCAGCGACCGCGCCGGCCTTGTCCTTCTCGCGCATCATGGGCTGCGGTTTGGGCGACAGCGTCACGGTCATGAGCATGGACGCATGGACGTTCGCCGACGGTGCCAGGGTGACAATTTTCGCGGTGTCGTCGATCATCTCCGACGTCATGGTCCAGCCGCTCGGGGGCGTCATCGACAGGATTCCACATTACCCCAAGTCGATCTTCTCGGCGCGGGCAGAAGCCGGGAATGCGAGGGGCACGGGGAGGGGCAGGAGGCGTTTCATAACGGAGGCGGGGCGCGGGCCGAGCCCCGCGGAGGGGAACATTCCACCCGCGCACGGGGTAGCAAGGAGCGTTTGCGTCAGGCGGCCGTCCAGTTCCGGCAAAGCGTTTCCGCGCGCGCGCCCTGTGCCCGCAGGGCCCTCAGGCTGAGGGCATCGTGCCGCTTCGCGAGGCGGACGCCATGTTCGTCGGCCAGGAGGGGACAGTGGTAGAAGGCCGGCACCGCCCAGCCGAGCGCCCGATAAAGGAGAATCTGCCGGAAGGTGGAGCGGACGAGGTCCTCGCCGCGGACGACCTCGGTCATCCCCATCTCGGCGTCGTCTACCACGCAGGCCAGCTGGTAGCTGGGGCAGCCGTCCTTGCGCCATACGGGAAAATCACCGAAATCTCGGCCGGCCACGGCTTCCTGGTGGCCCAGGCGCCCGTCCTCGAAGGTCAGCTGCTCCCCGTCCGGCACCCGCAGGCGCCAGTTGGCGCTGATCACGGCCCCGAGCGGCGACCTCGGCGCGCCCGGGTCGGGGCGGAACGCCGCCGGGTAGACCGGCTCGTCGTCCGCGGCGCCCTCGTGGGGAGCGCCCGCCGCTTCGATCACGTCCCGGCGCGAGCGTTGGCAGGGATAGATGAGCCCGGCAGCGTGGAGCCGCTCAAGCGCGGCGCGGTAGCGGGTCAGCCGGCGGCTCTGCGCGTAGGGCGCGTGGGGACCGCCGACGTCCGGGCCCTCGTCCCAGCGCAGCCCCAGCCAGCGCAGGTCTTCCAGCATGGCCGCGGCAAAATCGAGCCGGAAGCGGGTCGCGTCCAGGTCGTCGCTGCGCAGGACCAACGCCCCCCCGGCGGCGCGCGCCCGCTCGGCCGCGGTCCAGAAGGTCCGGGCATGGCCGAGGTGGAGGTAGCCGGTCGGGGAGGGGGCCAGCCGGCCGCGGTAGGTCAGGCCGGGGTTCACGAATTTTGGTTCATTTCCACGCCAGGAACCCCATCGTGGTACCCCATTCCCCGATGGCAAAGCTCCTCTGTGTCTACTGCAGCGCCTCCCGGCACCTGGACGAGCGGTACTACCGCGGCGCGGCGGAGGTGGGCCGCGCGATGGTCGCGCACGGCTGGGGCCTGGTCTACGGTGGCGGCAACATCGGCATGATGGGAGCGGTGGCCCAGGCGGTCCGGGAAACCGGCGGGCACGTGGTGGGCGTCATCCCGGAATTCATGCGGGCCCGCGAGCTCGCCAACGAGCAGGCCGACGAGCTGATCGTCGTCGATTCGATGCGGGAGCGCAAGCGGGTCATGGAGGAGCGGGCGACGGCCTTCCTCGCCCTGCCGGGCGGCATCGGCACCCTCGAGGAGCTGACCGAAATCCTGACGCTGCGTTACATCAACCGGATCGACAAGCCGGTGGTGATCCACAACCAGGACGGTTTCTACGAGGACCTGTTGCGCTTCTTCGACCGGCTGAGCCGCGAGCGCTTCAAGTCCGTCGGCGTCCAGCCGCTCTACGCCGTGGCCTCCGGGGTGGACGACATCTGGCCGCTGCTCGGCCGCGCCGACCGGTTCGAGGCCGACCCGATCTGGCGGTAGCCGCTCCGATGCACCGCGCCCCCGTGCTCGCGCTCCTGCGCGCCCATGTCCCGCGTGCCGAGTCGGCCGCCTGCGCCTCGAGCCCGCGCTCTTCGATGTCGACCGGCACTGGATCCCCGCCCGCGGCGCGGAGCCGGCCCACTGGCACCACGACCTCCGCTTCCAGGTCGAGGCCGACCCGGCGGAACCGCTCGTGGTCTCGGCGGAATCGAAAGCCCTCGCCTGGGTGGCGGTCGCCGACGTCCGCCGCCTGAATGCCGAGGAATCGATGGCGCGCCTGGTGCGCAAGACCCGCCCGGCCGGTCGCGGCTAGCCTGACTTTCGCACGAGGCGATGGTTTGTGACTATTTTTGGCTGGTTGGCGGATTTCCGATTTCGGTAGGACAAGCACTTAGGACGGAGCCGTGGGCGTTGGAGCCGTGTGGGACAACCTACTCCCTAGACGGAAGCGGAGGGATCGTGCGATACTGGGAGTGCGATGCACCTGAAGACGCACCGTGTGAAGCGGCACGGCAAAGAGCACGTGTACTACTCGGTTTGCGA
>Ga0302314_10008283_pt1 | contig 18541 bp, 7 predicted proteins | sample III_Palsa_N2_3_FD_200533 | JGI IMG/M metagenome (GOLD analysis project Ga0302314, IMG submission 200533) | Peat permafrost microbial communities from Stordalen Mire near Abisko, Sweden - III_Palsa_N2_3 | ecosystem: Environmental > Terrestrial > Soil > Palsa > Peat permafrost | place: Sweden...
CAGCCTGCTCAACGACAGCGAGGCCGCGATGGTGGCCCGGCTCAGTCTGATCCGCGGCGCGCGTCGGTCGATCGACGTGCAGACCTACATCTGGGAAGAGGATGACGTTGGTCAGCTGGTGCTCGAGGAGCTGGTGCAGGCGGCCCGGCGCGGCGTGCAGGTGCGCATCCTGGCCGATCAGCTTTCCTCGTTCGACGACATGGCGGTGCTCAACCGACTGGCGCGAGTCAGCCCGAATCTGGAAGTGCGGCTGTACAACCCGACCTTCCATGACGCACACACCTCACCGCTGCAGTGGGCCGCCGGCATCGCCTGCTGCTTCTTCAAGTTCAACCAGCGCATGCACAACAAGGTGCTGCTGGTCGACGACAGCGCCGGCATTACCGGTGGGCGCAATTATCAAAACCGTTACTTCGACTGGGACAACGACTTCGACTACGTCGACCGCGACGTGCTGGTCGGCGGCCCCGCCGCCAAGGCGATGGCCGACAGCTTCGAGCTGTTCTGGAACCACCGCCGCTCGGTGCCGCTGACGCATCTGCGCGACGTCAACCGCTACATCGTGGCGCATCCGGCTGCTCCGGCGTGGCCGGCACCGACTTTTCTGCGTCCTCAGCGCGTATACCGCGCGCAGCAGGAGGCCGGCGACACCGACTGGCTGCGCGCGCACGTGCTGGCGGACAGCATCCGGACCGGCAATGTGGAATTCTTCAGCGACATGCCGGCCAAGACCGACAAGCCGAACAAGAAGAGCGCGCGCGAATTCACCCGCCACGTGATGAAGATGGTAGCCAGCGCCAAGAGCGAAGTGATTCTGCAGACGCCCTATCTGGTCATGAGCGGGCGGGCGCGCAAACTTTTCGAAAAGCTGCACGAGCAGACACCGGCACCGCGCATCGTGGTGTCCACCAACTCGCTGGCCTCGACCGATGCGTTTGCGGTGTATGCGCTGTCCTACAAGCATCGCAAACCCTATCTGAAAAAATACGGCTTCGAGATATACGAACTGAAGCCACACGCGCCGGGTCCGGCCGAAGCCAACGCGTATGCCAGCATGGAGTTACCCGAGGAAGACGCGCCAAACCGCAGCGCCGATCAGTCGGATTCGGATAGCGACCGGCAAGCCGGCATCGGTGGACAACCGAACGGGAATGTTCCGTCCAAGTCAGGTGCAGGCAGCGGCAAAGGTAACGACGCTTCGCATCACTTCGTCGATACCGAAAGCCACGGCCTGCTCGGCAGCCACGGCAGCAGCCGGCGGCCGGCACCACTGCTCAGCAGCGGCCGCCGATTCGGGCTGCACGCCAAATCGATCGTGATTGACGACGACATCGCCATGGTCGGCTCGCACAACTTTGACCCGCGTTCGGATCACTACAACACCGAAGCCGGAGTCATCATCTACGACCAGCGTTTCGCCACACAGCTGCGCCAAAGCATCCTGCGCGATACGCAGCCGGAGAACGCCTGGGTCATCGCGCCCCGACGCACCGGCGTGCCGGTGCTTACGGACATCAACGACGCGATCAGCAGCGTGTCCGAGCAGCTGCCGTTATTCGATCTGTGGCCGTTCCGCTATGCCACCAGCTATCAGCTCAAGGCCGGATGCCAGCCGATGCGCATCAGTGATCCCGGATTTTTCGCCTGCTATCAGCCGGTGGGCGATTTTCCCGATGTCGCGGTCTCGCCGAAGATGTTCTACACGATTCTGATCACCGCATTCGGTGCCGGCGTGACGGGCATTCTTTGATCGTTGCATGATGAAGCTCAGGGCACGCTGGCGACGGGATCGTCGTGCGAGGAGAAGCGCATCGGCAGATCCGCACTCAGCCCTTCGGGATGATCCGGCGGCACCGCGAAGCGCCAGCGGCGAAGGCTGCGCAGTGCATGCGCGTCTAGCACGGGATCGCCACTGGATTCGGCCACGCTCGCTGCGGTGACACGTCCGCCGCCATTGACGCTCACATGCATGACGACGCGGCCGTCCAGATGGCCACGCAACCGGTCGTAGGCCAGGTCCTGAGTCGTCGGCATATCGAGCGGGACGAGTTCGGGCGGCAGAACGGCGGGCGCCGCCTGTTCGTACCGAAGCGGCTCGGGAATGGCTGCGCCAGCCGCTGGCATCTGCGATGGATGGCTGCGCATGGAAGCCGCCGTAGCGTGCTCATGTGCTGCCGGTGAAGCGGAGCGATGGCGCGACAGCGACGGCCGCCTTGCCAACGCGACCAGGGGCATCGCCAGCGGTTCATTGGTGCTGCGGGCGCTGAGCCAGTCGGTACCGGCAATGCCAGTGGCCAGTGCCAGCAGACTCAGGACGACGGTGGTGCGCAGACGCAGCATAGCGAGGGTGCTTGGCCGACTATGGCCGTTCGAGTATCGCCGTGACGCCCATGCCACCGGCCGTGCAGATCGAGATCAGGCCACGACCGCTGCCTTTCTGTTCCAGCAGCTTGGCCAGCGTGGCCACCACGCGCGCGCCGGTGGCGGCGAACGGATGGCCAACCGCCAGACTGGAGCCGTGCACGTTGAGTTTGGCCGGGTCGATGCTGCCCAGCGGCGCATCCAGCCCGAGCCGGTTCTTGCAGTAGTCCGCGCTTTCCCACGCACGCAGTGTGCACAGCACCTGCGCGGCGAAGGCCTCGTGGATTTCGTAATAGTCAAAGTCCTGCAGGGTCAAACCGTGGCGCGCCAGCATGCGCGGCACGGCGATGGTCGGCGCCATCAGCAGGCCTTCGCCATGGACAAAATCGACCGCGGAAACTTCCGCGTCCAGCAGGTAGGCCTGAATGCTCAGGCCGCGTTTGGCGGCCCACTCGTCGCTGCCCAGCAGCAAGGCGGCTGCGCCGTCGGACAGGCCGGTGGAGTTGGCGGCAGTGAGCGTGCCCTGGCCGGAGGTCTTGTCGAACGCCGGCTTGAGCGATGCCAGTTTCTCCATCGTCGAATCGGGGCGCAGAAAACCGTCGCGCTTCAGTCCGCGGAACGGCACCAGCAGATCGTCGAAGAAACCCGCCTCGTAGGCGGCGGCCAGCTTGCGGTGGCTGTCCAGCGCCAGCTGATCCTGATCGACGCGGCTGATATGCCATTCCTTGGCCATCATTTCGCAGTGATCGCCCATCGATTTGCCGGTGCGCGGCTCGGCCACGCCTGGAAAGGAGGGCTTCAGCTCGCTCAGCGAGAATCCGCGCGTGGCGGCCTTGAGCTTGTCCATCGGCGTCTTCGCGCGGTTGACCGCCAGCAGCCGCTTGCGCAAACGGGCGCCGTAGACGATCGGCACGTCGCTGGTGGTGTCCGAGCCACCGGCAACACCGGCCTCGATCTGCCCGGCGGCGATCTTGTTGGCGATGATGATGGTGTTGTCCAGGGACGTGCCGCAGGCCCGCGCCGTGGTGATGCCGGGCGTGGTCGGCGCCAGGCCGGAGCTCAGCAGCGCCTCGCGCGCCAGGTTCCACTCGGACGAATGCTTGATCACCGCGCCCATGGCCACTTCGCCCAGCTCTACGCCGTGCAGGCCAAACCGTTCAACCAGCGCACCGAGGACCTTTACCGACATGCCGAAATTGCCAACGTCAGCGTAGGCCGTGTTGTTGCGGCAGAACGGGATGCGCACACCACCGATCACCCCAACGCGCTTTTGCGTTTTTTCCATGGTCAGAACAGTCCGGAACTCAAGTCCCCCAAGGCTAACCCGCGATGCCGTGCGGCGGAAGCCCAAAACGCTGAATGGTACGATTCGCCTCTGGTTTACACGTTTTGGAGCTGCTTTCCGTGGAAGCGCAAACGCTGCTCGCCCTGCCGATCGTCCTGGCACTGGAACTGGTGGAAGGCGAAGCGCCTCCGCGACTCACGCTCAATCGCGATGAGGCGGCCGAGCTGGCGCAGCTCGTCGCAGCCGATCTGCATGGCCTGGTGCCGCAGGTGGATCAGGCGCGACTCGCGCTCGCCGGCGCGCTGTTCGATCAGGTCGAACTGCTGCGGCCGGGCTTTCCGGTGTGGGCAACGCTGGATGAACTGGCGCGCCGCGTGCCGCGTGGTCATATCGAAAACGTGGTCGCCTTTGGGAGCCACGACGGCCACATGCCGGCGCAGCCACTGGAGCCAGCGCCTCCCTTTGCCGATGGCCCGATGCGACTGCTGCCGCTGAGCCTGCTGGCACCCAAGGCGCTGGCCGGCGAACTCTCCGAGCAGCTGGAAGTGCAGCTGGTCGGCCGCGGCGAAGCCGGCGCGCTGACCGCCGACTGGCTGATGCGCACGCTCGATGTCCGGCTGGAGCATGTGCGCTATCTCAGCCGCAACGACCTGCTGGCGCTGACCTGCGTGCAGTACGAGCACGTCAATCTCGCCGCGCTGTGGTCTGTGCTGGAAGCGGCGCTGCTGACGCCATATCGTGATGAATCAGCGGTCACCGCGCGCGGCCTGGCGCTGCACTACACCCAGGGCAAGGTCTTTGCCCAATCGCCGGCGGGGTGGCTGGCGGAGCAGCCATTCGCCGGCAGCGAAGGCGACGCGACGCGACGCCACGCTCTGGCCGGCATCCTGTTCGAGTTGCGCCAATATGCCGCGCTGCTCGACGCCCACCTGCTGCCGCTTCGGCTGCAGCCCGGCACCGGCCACGCGGACGAAACGGCTTCGGGCCATCTGATCGAAACTCAGGCCGACGTTGATCCGGGCTACGAAGCGCCCGCGTTGTTCGCGCACGAGGCGCCCGGACTGGGCGTGGTGGCGATCACCGTGGCGCAACGCGGTGAGGGTGGCCGCAACCGGGCGCTGGCGCACGGCTATCCACTGCAGCCGCAAGCGTTGGGTCCACTGGCAGCCCTGCTGGCCGACCGCTACGGCATTCCGGCAATGCTGCAATCGCTGGGTGGCATCGTGTTCGATGAAACAGGCGCGCTCGGCGCACCGCCCACCGCCCTGCATTGAACCCCGCAGGGTCACTGTGCAACGGCAGCACACCGGCGCATGATGGACGGAACACGGGGGACGGAACGGCCATGCAGTCGGAAGAGCCTGCCACGGTGTCGCCATCACTTGAAATCAAGGCGCAGGAATGGTCGGCGCTGATCCTGCGTGCCGCACCCGCGCTGCTCGCCTATATCGATACGTCGAAGCGCTTTCTCTACCTCAACGAAACGCACCGCACCTGGCTGGGCGTCGATCCCGCCGAGATGATCGGGCAGACCGCGATGGAGGTCGGCGGCTGGCGCAATTATCAAAACATGGGTCCCGCACTGGAACGCGCGTTTGCCGGCCATGTGGCCAGCTACGAAGGCGAAGCATTCGGTGGCAATCAGAGCCGCTACGTGCACGGAAATTTCCAGCCTGACTTTGATGAAAGCGGCATCGTGCGCGGCGTGTTCACGGCCTTTGTTGACATCACCGAACGGCGCACGCTGGAGCTTCAGCTGCAGGAAAGCGAGCAGCGCTTTTTCGGCGCGTTCCAGCACGCCGCCATCGGCATGGCGCTGGTGCATCCGGACGGCCACTTTCTCCGCGTGAATACCGCGGTGTGCCAGATGCTCGGCTATCGCGAAGACGAACTGCTGGCACTGGACATCACCGCCGTCACCCACCCGGACGATCTCGATGCGGACATGGAGCTGCTCGGCCAGCTGCTGTCGGGCCAGCGCGACTCCTACCAACTGGAGAAGCGCAATTTCCACAAGGACGGCCATTCGGTACACCTGCAGCTGAGCGTGTCCGTAGTGCGCGACGAGCATCAGCAGCCGCGCTATTTCGTGTCGCAGGCGCAGGACATCAGCCAGCGCAAGGCCTTTGAGGACGCGCTGCACCGCGAGCGCGAACTGGCCGAAGTCACGCTGCGCTCGATCGGCGACGCGGTGATCACCACCGACACCCAGCTGCGCATTACTTCCCTCAATCCCATCGCTGAGGCAATGACGGGCTGGACCAGCGCCGAAGCGCAGGGTCGCTCGATCGAGGAGATTTTTCAGTTATCGGATGCGCAGACCGGCCTCGCCGTGATCAACCCGCTGCGCGCCGCGATCGAGCAAAACACCATCGCCGATCTGGTCGGCAAGACCCTGCTGCGCCACCGCCATGGTTTCGATACGCCGGTGGAAGATTCTTCCGCGCCGATCCACGACCACGCCGGCAACGTGATTGGCGGCGTGCTGGTGTTCCACGATGTCAGCGAGAACCGCGCGCTGGCGCTGAAGATGATTCACCTGACCCAGCACGACACGCTTACCGGTCTGCCCAACCGCAGCCAGCTGCACGCGCATATCGAGCAGGCGCTGATCACGGCGGTCAGGCGTCAGCAGCGAGCGGCCGTGCTGTACATCGACATCGATCACTTCAAGCAGATCAACGAGCTGTACGGCCATGCCAACGGCGACCGCGTGCTGCGTGCGCTCACCACGCAGCTGCGCCGAAGCCTGCCTGACGGCGAACTGATCAGCCGCTTCGGCGACGACGAATTCGTGGTGATGCTGCCGCATCTGGACAGCGTGGGCGAGGTTGCCAGCCGCTGTCAGGTGCTGATCGCGCACTGCCAGGAAACCCGCGTAACGGACCTGCCCGAGCTGTCGCTGCGCGTCAGCGTCGGCATCAGCGTGTATCCGGACGACGCCGGCAGCGCCGATGCGTTGGTGCAGCAGGCGGAAACGGCGATGTATGCGGCCAAGGCACAGGGCCAGCACAGTTATCGCTTCTTCACCGCCTCGATGAGCGAGCGCACGCAGGCGCGGCGCAAAATCGAGACGGCGCTGCGTCACGCCATGACCCGGCAGGAGCTGGCGCTGCACTACCAGCCCAAGGTCGATGCCCAGACCGGCCGCGTGGTTGGCGCCGAAGCACTATTGCGGCTGCTGGTCGACGGTCGTCCGCTGTACACGCCTGACCAGTTCATCCCGGTCGCCGAGGATACCGGCCTGATCATGCCGATCGGCGCCTGGGTATTACGCGAAGCCTGCCGGCAGGCGCAGCACTGGAAAGATGCCGGCACGGCGTTGCCGGTTTCGGTCAACGTCTCGCCGCTGCAGTTTCAGCACGCGGATTTCTACGCGTGGCTGGATGCCGTGCTGGAAGAAAGCGGGCTTGATCCAGGCCTGCTGGAACTTGAACTGACCGAGCGCATGGTGATGTCCGGCGGCGACACCACCACGGAACTGCTGCGGCGGATCAAGCAGCGCGGCGTGCGGCTGTCGCTGGACGATTTCGGCACCGGCTACTGCAGCCTGTCGTACCTGAAACATTTTCCGATCGACGCATTGAAGATCGATCGCACATTCGTGCGCGACATCACCACCGACACCGATACCGCGACGATTACCCGCGCCATCATCGCGATGGCGCGCAGCCTGCAGAAAGAGGTGATCGCCGAGGGCGTGGAAACGCTGGAGCAGGGTGATTTTCTGCGCCGCGCCGGCTGCTCCCAGCTGCAGGGTTTCCTCTACGGCGTGCCGATGCCGGCGGCCGCGCTCGAAGCGTGGCTGGCCTAGACGTTGCCGCCGCCAGCCGGCACGTTTTTCATGCCGCGCTTTCGTACATGAAATAGTGGCAGCGCTGCATGCCCAGACCGACGTAAGTCGCCTGCGCCTGCGCATTCTCGGTCTCCACATATAACCGAAGACCCACGGCGCCGGCAGCCGCCGCGCGCTGTTGCACTTCCGCGTAAAGCGAACGAAAGACGCCACCGCGGCGCGCCGCGGGCGTGATGTACACGCTCTGGATCCACCAGAAGTCACCGCAGCGCCAATCACTCCACTCATAGGTCACCATCAGGCTGCCGACGGCGACGCCGTCGCGTTCGGCGATCAGATAAAAACCGCGCTGCGGCCGTGCAAAGATGCCGGCGATACCGCGTTCGAGCACGGCCGGATCAAGCCGTTTCTTTTCAGTCTCCCAGGCCATCGCCGCATTCCAGGCAAGCAGCGACGACGTATCGTCGGGCGTGGCGGCACGGATCAGCAACGAGGACACAGGCGACTCCGTCATGGCATCAGTGGCACTATCGTAGCGTGCGTGATCTTCACGCGGTGGCGCGTAGCTTCTGGCCTGAGTGCCGGGGATGCTTCGTCAGTCATCACACGCCACTTTGGTGGTGAGGGCGCATGGAGGCAGGACGCCGGCTGTGTCACTCTGAACACCCGAAGGAAAGCTGGAATTGGACATCGGCCGCACACTTGATCTGCTCAAACTGCGCCGCCTGCGCGCCTTCCGTCGTCAACGCGCCGCCGCCCGTACCAGGCCCGAGCAGGAACCCGCGCTGCGCTCGGAGCTGTTCAGCGCCGACCAGATGGAACGGCACGGCCAGGTGCTCGCCGGCCAGCACCGGCTCAGCCCCGACGAAACCAGCAACCTTCTGCTGGCCCGACTGGACGATAACGAAGCCGTTCTTGCGCATACCTGCGAGCGGCTGACCGCCGCCACCCGCCACCGGCGGCGCATCACGCCAGCCGGCGAATGGCTGCTCGACAACTTCTACCTGATCGAGGAACAGATCCGCATTGCCCGCCGGCATCTGCCCAAGGGCTACAGCAAGGAACTGCCGCGGCTGGAGAGCGGCCCTTCGGCCGAGCTGCCGCGCGTCTACGACATCGCGCTGGAAATCATTTCGCATGGCGACGGCCGCGTAGACACCACCAGCCTGTCGCGTTTCGTCAACGCTTATCAGACCGTGACGCCACTCAAGCTCGGCGAGCTGTGGGCGATCCCGATCATGCTGCGGCTGGCGCTGATTGAAAACCTGCGTCGCGTCGCCGCGCGCGTTATCGCCGACTGGCAGTATCGCGGCAAGGCCGCGCGCTGGGCCGACAGCCTGACGGCCACCGCCGAAAGTGATCCGAAAAGCGTGGTGCTGGTGGTCGCCGACATGGCGCGCTCCAAGCCGCCGATGACCGGCCCATTCGTTGCCGAGATGGCGCGCCGGCTGCAAGGCCAGAGCCCGGCTCTGGCGCTGCCACTAAGCTGGATCGAGCAGCGCCTGTCCGAATCCGGCCAGACCATCGAGCATCTGGTGCAGCTGGAAGCACAGCAGCAGGCCGCCGATCAGGTGTCGATCGGCAACAGCATCGGCAGCCTGCGCGCGCTGTCGGCGATCGACTGGCGCGACTTCGTCGAGCACACCAGTATCGTCGACCAGGTTCTGCGCCAGGACCCGGCCAGCGTCTACGCGTCAATGGACTTCACTACGCGCGATGATTATCGCCACGTGGTCGAGTCGATCTCGCGCAAGCACAAGTTGAACGAGCCGGACGTCGCCGAGGCGGCGCTGACGCTGACCCGCGCCGACACGCACGGCCAGCCCGACGGCACGCCGCGGCATATCGGCTTCTACCTGATCGACAAGGGCCGCCGCACGCTGGAACAGCATCTTGGCGTCACGCCGACAGTCGCCGAAACATTGCGCCGCGTGCTCGACAGCGCGCCGTTGCCCATCTATCTCGGACTGCTGGCGCTGCTGACGTTTGCGTTCGCACGCGCGCTGGTGGTGTCCGCGTCGCACAATGCCCTGTCGACGTGGGGCCTGATCGGCATCGCGATTCCGTCGATCATCCTCGCCAGCCAGCTGGCGATGAGCCTGCTCAACTGGGTTGCCACGCTGACCGTCGCACCGCGGCAGCTGCCACGCATGGATTACTCGGCCGGCATTCCGGAAAGCGCGCGCACCATGGTGGTGGTGCCCAGCCTGTTCGGCAACGCGCAGGACATCGAGGAGCTGGTCGAGGCGCTGGAGGTGCGTTTCCTCGGCAATCGCGATCCCCAGCTGCATTTCGCCCTGCTCACCGATTTTCCCGATGCGGCCAGCGAAACGCTGCCCGGCGACGACGCGCTGCTGCGGCTGGCCAGGCGCCGGGTCGAGGCGCTAAACGACAAATACGCCACCGCCGAGATGGATCGGTTTTTCCTGTTTCACCGGCCGCGAAAGTGGAACGCCGCCGAGCAGAGCTGGATGGGCCAGGAGCGCAAGCGCGGCAAGCTGGCCGACCTCAACGCGCTACTTCGTGGCAAGCAAGAGAATCAAGATGCGCTACTTCGTGGCGGCGCGCGCGATCGCTACGTGCTGATCGTCGGCGACGTCGACACGCTGCCGCCGGTGCAATACATCATCACGCTGGACACCGACACGCAGCTACCGCGCGAGTCCGCACACGAGTTTGTCGGCGCCATCGATCACCCGCTCAACCGCGCGGTCTACGATCCGGCGCTGCGTCGCGTGGTATCGGGTTACGGCGTGCTGCAGCCGCGCGTCGGCATCAGCCTGCCCAGCACCGCGCGCTCGCGCTACGCGCAGCTGTACGCCAGCGACGCGGGCATCGACCCGTATACGCAGATGGTTTCAGACGTCTATCAGGACGTGTTCCACGAAGGCTCGTTCATCGGCAAGGGCATCTACGCCATCGACGCGTTCGAGCTCAGCCTCGAGGGCCGCTTCCCCGACAACAGCATCCTCAGCCACGATCTGGTCGAGGGCTGCCACGCGCGCTCGGGCCTGCTCAGTGACGTGCAGCTGTACGAGGAATACCCGGCCCGCTACAGTGCCGACGTCAAGCGCCGGCATCGCTGGATTCGCGGCGACTGGCAGCTACTGCCGTGGCTGTTGCCGTGGGCGCCGACCGCGCACGACGGCTGGCGCAAGAACGCGCTGACCGCGCTGTCGCGCTGGAAGATTCTCGACAATCTGCGCCGCAGCCTGGTGCCGGCATCGCTGCTGGCGCTGCTTCTGGTCGGCTGGTTTCTGCTGTCGCCGACGTTCTCGTGGATGCTTGCGGTGCTGGCGATGGTGCTGATTCCACCCGTGCTGTCGGCACTGCTCGACCTGGTGCAGAAGCAGGCCGAGGTGCAGATGGATCAACACCTGCGCGCGGCCATGCACTCGACCGGTCAACATCTGGCGCGCATGGCGCTGGGCCTGGCGTGGCTGCCGCACGAAGTGCTGTATAGCGTCGACGCGATTCTGCGCACGCTCTGGCGCATGCTGATCAGCCGGCGATTGCTGCTGCAGTGGCAGACTTCCAGCGATGTCGAAAAGCGCAGCAGCAACGCGCCGGGCGCGCTGTGGCGACTGATGTGGATCGGCCCCGTGTTGGCGGTCGTGCTGGCCGCGCTGCTGGCATGGCATCGGCCGATGGCGCTGCTCGTGGCCGCGCCGCTGCTGCTTCTGTGGCTGCTGTCGCCGTCGATTGCCTGGTGGATCAGCAAGCCGAACACGCCGGCGGTGTTCGCGCCGACCGCGGCGCAGATGCAGTTTCTGCGCACGCTGGCGCGCAAGACCTGGGCGTTTTTCGATGCGCACGTCGGCCCGGCGGATCACTGGCTGCCGCCGGACAACGTGCAGATCCAGCCTGCACCGGCGATCGCACACCGCACGTCGCCGACCAATATCGGACTGGCCCTGCTGTCCAATCTGGCGGCCTACGACTTCGGCTTTCTCAGCGCCGGCCGGCTGCTCGACCGCACGGTGCAGACGCTGGCCACGATGCGCCTGCTGCCGCGCCATCGCGGACACTTCTATAACTGGTACGACACGCTCACGCTGCAGCCATTGGCGCCGCTGTACATCTCGGCAGTCGATAGCGGCAACCTCGCCGGCCATCTGCTGACGCTGCGGCCCGGTCTGCTCGCGATCGCCGACGAGCCGGTGTTCCAGTCGCGCGCGCTGCAGGGCCTGCTCGATACGCTGACCGTGCTGCAGGCGTCGCTGGATTCCAGCGCGGCGAGTTCGCTGAGCTCGATGCAACGGCCGCTGGAAGCTGCGCTGGCGTCGCCGCCAGCCACTACCGGCGCTGCCATCATGCTGCTGCAGACTTCACTGGATCAGGCCCACGAACTGGCGCGCACGCTTGCCGTGGAAGCCAACGGCGACGCCGAGTTCTGGCTCGACGCGCTATTGCAGCAGTGCAGCGACCTGCTCGACGAAACCAGCCATTTCCATCTCGATCCGCCGGCCGATGACGATGCCGGTTTCAAGGGCATTCCAACCCTGCGGCAGCTGTCACGCATCGAGCCGCTGGTCTGGCCCGACGAGGCTGATGCGGAAACGCTGCGCGAACGCGCGCGCGAACGCATTGCGCTGCTTGAACAGGTGGCGCTTGAGACCGGCGAACTGGCGCTGATGGATTACCGCTTCCTGTACGACCGCGCGCGCGACCTGCTGGCGATCGGCTACAACGTCGACGAGCGCCGGCTCGACGCGGGCTTTTACGATCTGCTGGCATCCGAGGCGAGGCTGGCCAGCTTCGTCGCCATCGCACAGGGCCAGCTTCCGCAGGACAACTGGTTTTCGCTCGGTCGATTGCTGACCACCAGCGGCGGCCAGCCTGTGCTGCTGTCATGGACCGGCTCGATGTTCGAATACCTGATGCCGATGCTGGTGATGCCGAGCTACGAAGGCACCCTGCTCGACCAGACCTGCCGCGCCGCGGTCGCCCGGCAAATCGAATACGGCACCCAGCTGAATATTCCGTGGGGAGTTTCCGAGTCCGGTTACAACACGCTCGATGCGCACTTCACCTATCAGTACCGCGCGTTCGGCGTGCCGGGTCTGGGCCTGAAGCGCGGCCTCGGCGACGACGTGGTGATTGCACCGTACGCCACGGTGATGGCGATGATGGTCGCGCCCACGGCAGCGACCCGCAACATGCAGAAGCTGGTGGAGGCTGGCGCCGAAGGCCGACTGGGTTTCTACGAAGCGATCGACTACACGCCGGCGCGTCTACCGCTGGGCCAGGCCTCGGCGCTCGTGCAATCTTTCATGGTCCACCATCAAGGCATGAGCCTGCTGGCGCTGGACTATGCGCTGCTGGACAAGCCGATGCAGCGGCGCTTCGAATCCGATCCGCAGTTTCAGGCGACGAGTCTGCTGCTGCAGGAGCGCGTGCCGAAGACCGCCGCCGAATATCTGCACGCCTCCGGCTTCCCCGAAATGGACGGCCAGTCGCGCGCGGCCGAAGCGCGCCTGCGTGTCTTCACCGATCCCGATCGCGCGCGCCCCGCCGTGCAGCTGCTGTCCAATGGCCGCTACCACGTGATGGTCAGCAGCGCCGGCGGCGGCTACAGCCGCTGCCGCGACATGGCGCTGACCCGCTGGCGCGAGGACATCACCAGCGACAACTGGGGCATGTTCTGTTACCTGCGCGACGTGGCCAGCGGCGCCTACTGGTCGACCGCGCACCAGCCGACGCTGAAGAAAACCGAGCTGTTCGAGGCGATCTTCTCCGACGCCCGCGCCGAGTTCCGAGTGCGCGAACGCGAGTTCGACGCGCACACGGAAATCGTGGTCTCGCCGGAAGACGACATCGAGCTGCGCCGCACGCGAATCACCAACCGCAGCCGCACGCGCCGCACGATCGAACTGACCAGCTTCGCCGAAGTGGTGCTGGCGCCGCCGATCGCCGATGCGATGCACCCGGCCTTCAGCAAGCTGTTCGTTCAGACCGAGCTGATGCCCGAGCTGCAGGCCATCATCTGCACCCGCCGCCCCCGCGCGCATGACGAAGCGGTGCCGTGGATGTGCCATCTGCTGGCCGTACACAACGGGCATATCGACGAGATCTCCTACGAAACGGACCGCGCGAAATTCATCGGCCGCGGCCGCAGCGCCGCGGCGCCGCTGGCGATGGGCACAGCAGGCGATCCGCACCCGAAGCTCTCCAACAGCGACGGCTCGGTGCTCGATCCGATCGTGGCGATCCGCTGTCGCATCACGCTGGAGCCGGAGCAGTCGGTCACGGTGGACTTTGTCACCGGCATGGGCGACACCCGCGACGCCTGTGTGCAGCTGATCGGCAAATACCGCGATCGCCATCTGGCGGACCGCGTGTTCGACCTGGCCTGGACCCACAGCCAGGTGCTGCTGCGCCAGCTCAACGCCTCGCTGGCCGATGCGCAGCTGTACGAGCACATGGCCACCTCGATCATCTACCCCAGCTCGAACATGCGCGCCGAGCCGGGCTTGATCGCCGCCAACCGGCGCGGCCAGTCCGGCCTGTGGGGGCAGTCGATTTCCGGCGACCTGCCGATCGTGCTGCTGCAGATCGCCGACCCGGCGCGGATCGAACTGGTCCGTCAGCTGGTGCAGGCGCACGCGTATTGGCGTTTGAAGGGTCTGGCGGTGGATCTGGTGATCTGGAACGAGGATCGCGCCGGCTACCGGCAGGAGCTGCAGGATCAGATCATGGGCCTGATCGCCTCGGGCAGCGAAGCGAGCCTGCTCGATCGCCCGGGCGGCATTTTCGTGCGGCCCGCGCAACAGCTGTCCAGCGAGGACCGTATCCTGGTCCAGGCCAGCGCTCGCGTGATCCTGGCCGACACCCGCGGCACGCTGGCCGAGCAGGTCAGCCGGCGCTGGGTGGAAACGCACATGCCGCGTTTCGAAGCGAGCAAGCCGCGTCGCGCCGCGCCAGCGATCATGCCCGCGCTGCTGCCGCCGCCGGTGGAGAATCCGAGGGGCCTGCAGCTGGCCAATCCCTACGGCGGCTTCAGCAGCGACGGGCGCGAGTACGTCATCGTGCTGGGCGCAAACGATGCGACGCCGGCACCGTGGGCCAACGTGCTGGCCAACCCGCATTTCGGTACGGTGATTTCCGAAAGCGGCGGCGCCTACACCTGGGCGGAGAACGCACATGAATTCCGTCTGTCGCCGTGGCATAACGATCCGGTCGGCGACGCCAGCGGCGAAGCGATCTATCTGCGCGACGAAGAAACCGGCCAGGTCTGGTCGCCGACGCCGTTACCCGCGCGCGGCACCGGTGAATACGTCACCCGCCACGGCTTCGGCTACAGCGTGTTCGAGCACACCGAAGACGGTATTCACTCCGAGCTGTGGGTTTACGTGGCGCTCGACGCGTCGGTGAAATTCTCGCTGTTGAAGCTGCGCAATGATTCCGGTCGCGCGCGCCGCATCAGCGCCACCGGCTACGTCGAGTGGACGCTGGGCGACCTGCGCGAAAAGACCGTCATGCACGTGGTCACCGAATCGGACGCCGCCAGCGGCGCGCTGTTCGCCCGCAACGCCTACAACACCGAGTTCCCCGGCCGCGTGGCGTTCTTTGATGTCGACGATCCGAGCCGTTCCATCGGCGGCGACCGCAGCGAATTTCTGGGCCGCAACGGCAGCACCCGCTCGCCCGCCGCGCTGGGCCGTACGCATCTTTCCGGTCGCCTCGGTGCCGGACTCGATCCCTGCGGCGCGCTGCAGATGACCATCGAGCTGGGCGAGAGCGAACAGCGCGACGTGGTGTTCCGACTTGGCCTCGGCCGGGATACGGCCGACGCCAGCTCGCTGGTGCAGCGTTTCCGCGGCGGCGCCGCCGCCGCCGATGCACTCAACAAGGTACGCAGTCACTGGCAGCGCACGCTGGGGGCGGTGCAGGTCAAAACGCCCGATCCCGCCGTCGACGTGCTGGCCAACGGCTGGCTGCTGTATCAGACCATCGCCTGCCGTTTCTGGGCGCGCAGCGGTTACTACCAGTCCGGCGGCGCGTTTGGTTTCCGCGATCAGCTGCAGGATTCGATGGCGATGATTCATGCCGCGCCGGACAGCGCGCGGCGGCAGATCCTGCTGTGCGCCGCACATCAGTTCCCTGACGGCGATGTGCAGCACTGGTGGCATCCGCCGCTGGACCGCGGCGTGCGCACGGCCTGTTCCGACGATTATCTGTGGCTGCCGCTGGCCGCCGCGCGCTACGTGCTGGCCACCGCCGACATTCAGGTGCTCGACGAAACCGTTGGCTATATCGAGGGGCGTCCGCTGCATCCGGGCGAGGAGTCGTATTACGACCTGCCACAACACTCGAGCCTGCGCGAAACGCTGTATCGCCACTGCGTACGGGCGATCGAGCACAGCCTCGTGCGCGGCGTGCACGGGCTGCCGCTGATTGGCTGCGGCGACTGGAACGATGGCATGAACCGGGTTGGCGAAGCCGGCCGCGGCGAAAGCATCTGGCTGGGCTGGTTTTCCTGCGAAGTGATGAACCGCTTTGCCGAGGTCGCGCGCCTGCACGACGACGAGGCGTTTGCGCTGCGCTGCGAAAGCGAAGTGGCCAAGTTGAAGATCGCGCTGGAACAGAACGGCTGGGACGGCGACTGGTATCGACGCGCCTATTACGACGACGGCACACCGCTGGGTTCGGCGCCGAACGACGAATGCCGCATCGACTCGATCGCGCAGAGCTGGTCGGTGATCTCCGGCGTGGCCGACCCGGCGCGCCAGCAGCAGGCGATGAATTCGCTCGACCAGCATCTGGTCAAGCGCGACGCGCGGCTGGTGCAGCTGCTCGATCCACCGTTCGACAAGTCACCGCTCGACCCCGGTTATATCAAGGGCTACGTGCCCGGCGTACGGGAGAACGGCGGCCAGTACACCCATGCGGCGATCTGGGCGACGATGGCGTTCGCCGAGCTGGGCCACAGCGCGCGCGCGTGGGAACTGCTGCGCATGATCAACCCGCTCAGCCACACGCGCGACGCCGCCGAAATAGACGTCTACAAGGTGGAGCCCTATGTGGTCAGCGCCGACGTTTACGCGGTTGATCCGCACGTGGGTCGCGGCGGCTGGAGCTGGTATACCGGCTCGGCCGGGTGGATGTATCGGCTGGTGGTCGAATCTCTGCTAGGGCTTAAAATGGACGGCGGGCATCTGAAATTCGCTCCGGTGCTGCCCGTCGACTGGGACGGCTTCTCCATGCGCTACCGCTATCGCCAGACCTGGTATCAGATCGACGTGACGCAAGTTGCTGCGGATACGCCGCGCGCGCTGCGACTCGACGGCGAACTGATGATCGATGGCCGCGTCCTCTTGACCAACGACGGTCAGGAACATCGGGTCCAGTTGCAGCATCCCCGCTCGAATTGACCCGGTCCAAATGGAAGCGGCCCGGACTGAAAACGGACACTTTGAGAATTCGCGCGGAGACGATCGAACGACGCGGCGCATGATGCGTCGCTCCGTTCGATAACCGGTCTTAATAACCGGCCTTAGCGAAGACTTCACTCGCCAGCGCGCAAGCTACGCTGCGAATGCAACGTGACGGCCGGCATCGAAGCGGTCGACGCGGCGCACTTTCTTCCCGGCTGCCGCCGTAAGGGCAGCCAGACAGCCCAAGCCACATGGAGAGAGTTACCGCTATGGCGACACCTCGTTCGGATGCTCTGGTTTTTTTCGGCGCCACTGGCGACCTGGCTTACAAGAAAATTTTCCCTGCGTTGCAGGCGATGATTGTCAACGACGGACTGGATCTGCCGATCATCGGCGTCGCCCATTCCGACTGGGGCATCAAGGATCTTCGTGCGCGGGCGCGCGACAGCCTGACCAAGGCGGCCAAGGATCAGGGCGTCAAGTTCGACAAGGATGCCTTCGAGAAACTCTCGGAAAAGTTGCAGTACGTCGATGGCGACTACAACGATCCGGCCACTTTCGATGCGATCAAGAAGGCGCTGGGCAAGGCCAAGCGCCCGCTGCACTACCTGGCGATTCCACCGAGTTTGTTCGGCGTGGTGGCGCAGGGCCTGCAGAAGGTTGGCTGCGCCGAAAACGCCCGCGTGGTGGTGGAGAAACCGTTCGGTCGCGACCTGGCCTCGGCGAAGGCGCTGAATGCCACCCTGCATGAAGTGTTTCCCGAGCAGTCGATCTTCCGCATCGACCATTACCTCGGCAAGGAACCCGTACAGAACCTGCTGTATTTTCGCTTCGCCAACACGGTGTTCGAGCCGGTATGGAATCGCAACTATGTCGAAAGCGTGCAGATCACCATGGCCGAGGACTTCGGCGTGCAGGGTCGCGGCGCGTTCTACGATGACATCGGTGCGATCCGCGACGTGCTGCAGAACCATCTGCTGCAGGTGATCGCCATGCTGGCCATGGATGCGCCGGTCGGCAGCGATCCGGAATCCCTTCGGGCCGAAAAGCTGCGCATCTTCCGCGCGATGAAACCGGTCGATCCCAAAGACGTGGTCCGCGGTCAGTACAAGGGTTATCGCGAGGTGGAGGGCGTCAAACCCGATTCCAACGTCGAGACCTTCGTCGCGCTGCGCCTGCATATCGACAACTGGCGCTGGAACGGCGTGCCGTTCTATATCCGCGCCGGCAAGAACCTGCCGATCACCGCCACCGAGGTGATCGTCGACATGAAGACCCCGCCGCTGTCGCTGTTCGACGAAATCAGCCAGAAAGAGGCGAACTACTTCCGCTTCCGCTTCAATCCCGAGGTGATCATTGCCGAGGGCGCGCGGGTCAAGAAACCCGGCGAAAAAATGAAGGGCGAGCCGGTCGAGCTGGTCGCAAGACATCATCCGCGACCGGAAAAATCCCCGTACGAGCGCCTGCTGGGCGATGCGATTCGCGGCGACAACGCGCTGTTTACCAGCGATGAAAGCGTCGAAGCGGCGTGGGCCGTGGTCGACCAGGTGCTGACCCACGAAAAACCGGTTGCCATTTACAAGCCGGGCAGCTGGGGTCCGGCCGAAGCGTTGAAAATTGTCGACGGCGACGAGGGTTGGCACGACCCGGCGAAGGAGGAAACGTCTCCATGCTGAGTGCGGTTTCCAGCGCCAACGCCGCAGTCGACGTGTTCATCCTGGT
>Ga0302314_10008286_pt1 | contig 18534 bp, 11 predicted proteins | sample III_Palsa_N2_3_FD_200533 | JGI IMG/M metagenome (GOLD analysis project Ga0302314, IMG submission 200533) | Peat permafrost microbial communities from Stordalen Mire near Abisko, Sweden - III_Palsa_N2_3 | ecosystem: Environmental > Terrestrial > Soil > Palsa > Peat permafrost | place: Sweden...
GACCTGGTGATCTCGCCGACGCTCAATGTGCTCCCGTTCCCGGTGGGCCAGCCCTTCCCACTCTTCGCCGACGGCGAGCCCAACTTCGCCTGGTCGAACACGGCGCTGTTCAATCTCACCCGCCATCCGGCGCTCACCACGCCGGCGGCCCTAGGCGCGTCGGGCCTGCCCGTCGGCCTGCAGATCGTCGCCGCCCACTACCGCGACGACCTCGTGCTGCGCGCCTCCGCCGCGCTTGAGGCCGCCCAAGCCCGCGTCTTCCCGGTGCTGCCGGCCTAACGGAGGTCACATGGTCGAAGGGTCCTGCCATTGCGGCGCGGTCCGCTGGAGCTTCGAGGGCGTCCCGAACGATGCCACGGCCTGCAACTGCACGGTCTGCCGCCGCTACGGCGTGCTCTGGGCCTATGACTACGAGGGTGAGCGCATCAAGGTCTCCGGCCCGACCCAGGTCTATTCGCCGGGGGAGGACATCGGTTTTCACTTCTGCGGGGCGTGCGGCGGCCTCGCCTATTGGCGCGGGCTGCGGCCTCGCGACGACGGTCGGCGCCGGATCGCCGTGAACCTGCGGCTCGCCGAGCCCGACGCGGTGGCGTCCATCCCCATCGACCATTTCGACGGCCTGGACACCTTCCAGGACCTGCCGCGCGACGGCCGCTGCGTCGCCGACTACTGGTTCTGACGGATCGCCGCCGCCAGGGGCTCGGCGGCCGTGGGGAAGATCAGCTGGGCGCGGTCGGGGGCGGTGCGGGCGAGGCCGCGCAGGCCGGCGCGCTTCAGGGCCTCGACGTCGATCAGCGTCGCGTCGGCCAGGGCCACGAGCAGGCGGTTGGCGGCGCCTTCCACCTGGCGAACGTTGGCGGCGCCGCCCAGTGCGGCGAGGACCGCGCGGGCCACAGCGGTGTCCGCCGGTGCGGCAGCGATGGAAGCTTTCTCGGCGGCGACGGCCGGCTTCGGCGCCGGGGCGCCCAGCGCCTCGCGCATCTCGCGGGCCACCTCGTCGGCGATCGGGCCCAGCACCACCTGCAGGTCGCGCGGTGACGGACGCACGAAGCCGCGCGCGCCCAGCGCCTTTAGCGCCGGCTCGTCGATCGCGGCCTGGTCGGCGACCACGAGCCTGAGCCGCGTGGTGCAGGCGTCGATCGAGACCAGGTTGCCCGCGCCGCCCAGCGCCTCGATGAAGCCCCGGCCGCGCGGCGTGTCGCGCTTCACCCCCGCCATCGCCGCCAGCTCCTCGAGCGGCTCGCGGCCCGGCGTCTTCAGGTCGAAGCGCACGATGGCGAAACGGAAGGCGGCGTAATAGACGCCGGCATAGACCAGCCCGACCGGGATCAGCAGCAGCGGCCGCGTCGCCTTGCCGAAGTTGATCACATAGTCGAACAGCCCGGCCGAAAAGCTGAAGCCGAGCCGCACGCCCAGCGCGTCCATGATCACCATCGAGAGCCCGGTCAGCACCGCGTGCAGGGCGTAGAGCGCCGGCGCCAGGAACATGAAGCTGAACTCGATCGGCTCGGTGACGCCGGTCAGGAACGAGGTCAACGCCAGCGAGGCCAGCATGCCGCCGACGGCCGCGCGCCGCTCCGGCCGGGCGCTGCGCCACATCGCCAGGCAGGCGGCGGGCAGGCCAAACATCATCACCGGGAAGAAGCCGCTCATGAAGGCCCCGGCGCTGGGATCGCCGGCGAAGAAGCGATGCAGATCGCCGGTGGCGCCGTGGAAGTCGCCGAGGATGAACCACGCCACGTTGTTGAGGATGTGGTGCAGGCCGGTGACGATCAGCAGCCGGTTCAGCAGGCCATAGGCGAAGAGGCCGAGCGGCCCGGCCGCGACGACGGCATGGCTGAGGCTGTCGATACCTTTCGCGAGCCCGCCGGAGCTGAAGCCGACGCCGGCGGCGATCATGAGCCCGGCGAGCCCGCTGACGATCGGGACGAAACGGCGACCGCCGAAGAAAGCGAGGTATTCAGGCAGGCGGATCGTCCCGAAGCGATTGTAGAAGCCGCCGGCGATCACGCCGGACAGGATGCCGATGGGCACGCTGAGATGGTTGATGGCCGCGTCCTTGAACGCGGTTCCCGCCAGGTCCGCCGCCTTTCCGGTCAAGCCCGTGGTCGCATCGACCGGCAAGGTCATCAGCGCCTCGGCGCCATTGGTGGCGATCAGGAAGCAGACCGCGCCGGCCAGTCCGGCCGCGCCGTTGCCGTCCTTGGCGAAGCCCACCGCGACGCCGATGGCGAAGATCAGGCCGAGGTTGTGGAAGATCGCATCGCCGGCCGCCGCCACGAAGGCGATGTTCATCATGTCCGGCTGGCCGAGGCGCAGCAGCAGTCCTGCAACTGGCAGGACTGCAATCGGCAGCATCAGCGCGCGGCCGAGCGGTTGCAGGGCGCCGAGCGCGGAAGAGACGCCGTTCGAGCTCATGAGGCCGCTCCCAGTCTGGCCGGCGTTTCGGCCGCGCCGAGCTTCAACGCCCGCACTTCGGAGGCCGAGGTCTGAACCAGCGCCCGCTCGGCCAGATCGCGGCACTGGGCGAGCGTGAGGTCGCGGATCGCCGCCTTCAGCTCCGGGATCGCGGCCGGCGCGGCGGAAAGCTCGGTGACGCCGAGGCCGATCAGGATCGGCGCGGCGGCGAGGTCGGAGGCCAGGCTGCCGCACACCGCCACCGGCCGCCCGCGGCGCGCGGCGCCCGCCGCCGCCTCGCGGACCAGCCGCAGCACGGCCGGGTGCAGGGCGTCGACCTGGGCGGCGAGCTGCGGGCTCGTTCGGTCCATGGCCAGCGTGTACTGGGCCAGGTCGTTGGTGCCGATCGAGAGGAAGTCGGCTTCGGCGGCAAGCAGATCGGCGGTGACGGCGGCGGCCGGCGTTTCGACCATCACCCCCAGCTTGGGGACCGCGACGCCCAGGTCCGCCGCCAGCTCGATCAGCAGCGCCCGGACGGCGCGCAGTTCGGCGAGGCTGGCGATCATCGGCGCCATGACCCACGCCTGTCCCGCTGGCTGCACCGTCAGGATGGCGCGAAGCTGGGTGCGCAGCAGCTCGGGCCAGGCGAGGCCGACGCGGATGCCGCGCACCCCCAGCGCTGGGTTGTCCTGCGGCGGCAGCGGCAGATAGGCGACCGGCTTGTCGGCGCCGATGTCGAGGGTGCGGACGACCAGCGGGCGGCCGTCCAGCGTCTGCGCGATCGCCTGGTAGGCGGCGTACTGCTCGGCCTCGTCCGGCGCCGCGGCCCGCTCCATGAACAGGAACTCGGTGCGCAGCAGGCCGCACCCCTCGGCGCCGTTGGCGACCGCGCTGGCGGTCTCATCCACCGCGCCGAGATTGGCGAACACCTCGATCCGCACGCCGTCGGCGGTGTGGCAGAGCGCCTGCGCCGCCGCCGTGGCCTTGGCGCGGCGCGAGCGGCGCTCGAAGAGGCGGGTCTGGGCGGCGGCGATCTCGGCCGGCTTCGGCGCCACCTGCAGCCGCCCCTCGTCGCCGTCGAGGATCACCAGCGCGCCGTCCTCGATCGAGAGCACGCGCGGTCCCAGCGCGACCACGGCCGGGATATTCATCGCCGCCGCCAGGATGGCGACGTGCGACGTCGGCCCGCCGCGGCTGATCGCGAGCCCCGCGACCCGGCTCGGATCCAGTTCCATCAGTTGCGAGGGCAGGATGTCGTCGGCGAGCACGATGGCGTTGTCGGGCAGGGCGATCGGTCCGGGCGCCTCGCCGGAGAGGCTGAGCAGCACCTGGCGATTCAGGTCGGTGAGGTCGGCCGCGCGCTCCATCATCCGCGCGTCGCCGGCGGCGCGGAGCATGTCGACATAGCCGCCGATCGCGCGGCTCCAGGCGACGCCGGCGCTGGCGCCCTGCTCGACGGCGGCGTGCGCCGTGGCCGCAAGCTCCGGGTCGGCGAGGAAGGCCAGGTGCGCCTCGACGATCTCGCGGCCCTGCGCGCTCTCGGCCGCCAGCCGCTGTGCGAGCCGCGTCTTGACCTCGGCGACGGCGGCGCCGAGCGCGGCGGCTTCCGCCTCGGGCGTCCCAGCGATCTCGTTGATCGCGACCTCCGGCTCGACCAGGCGCACGGCGGCGCCGATGGCGAGGCCCGGCGCGGCCGGCACGCCGCCGAGCGAGGACAGCGGCGAGGCGAGTGGCGGCGGGGCGACCGGCATCGGCTCGGGCGCCGGGGTGAAGGTGGCCGCGCCCTGTCCGTCCGCCAGGGCGGCGGCGAGGGCGACCAGCGCGGCGTCGGCGTCGGCCCCGACGGCGACCAGATCGATCTCGTCGCCGAACCGCACCGCCAGCGCCATCACGCCCACCGGGCTGCGGGCGTTGGCGCGGCGGCCGCCGATCTCGACCGCGATCTCGGCGTCGAACTTGCCGGCCTCGTGGGCGACCAACGCCGCCGGGCGCGCATGCAGGCCATGCGGTAGGCCGACCCGCACGCGGCGGCGCAAGCTCTCACCGCCGCCGGCCGCCGCGGCCTCGGCGGTAGCCCGCAACGACCGCAGCGCCAGCACCGGCTCACCGAGCCGCACCTCGCGGTCAGCGACCGGGTCTTCGATCGCGAAGTCCTGGCTGTTGATCACCACCATCGGCGAGACCAGGCTGGCGGCGCGGCGGATCAGCACCTCGAGGTCGAATTCCAGCAACAGGTCGCCGGCAACCACCTCGTCGCCGATGGAGACCTTGGCGATGAAGCCCTCGCCGCCGCACTGCACCGTGTCCACGCCCACGTGCAGCAGGATCTCGGCGCCGTTTCCGGCTCGCACCGTCACCGCGTGCAGATGGTCGTGCAGGCCGATCACCACGCCGTCGCAGGGCGCCCTCAGCTCGCCCAGGATCGGGTCGAAGGCGAGGCCGTCGCCCAGCATCTTCTGGGCGAACACCGGGTCCGGCGTCTCGGTCAGCGGCATACACCAGCCGGCAAGCGGCGCGACGAGGATGAGGCGCTCGGTCATCGCGCCGGCTCCAGTTCTGCCCAGCCCACGACCCACATGGGATCGAGTTTGCGCGCGGTGAAGGTGAGGCATAGGTCGTGGCGGCCGGCCATCGTCGGCAGTTTGCCGGTGAGCGTGGTCACGCCGTCGCCGCGCGTGGCGGGCGCCAGCGGCAGCGCGGCGATCGGCGCCCCCGTGCAGCCATCGACGCGCACGTCCAGCTCGCCGTCCGGCGTCGTCGGCGGGGCGAGCGCGATCTTCGCCGCGTCCGCGCCGAGTTGGAAGTTGAACGGCAGCCGGGTGACCGCGACGTGTATGCCGCGGCCTTGGCCGAGATCGGCGGCCGGATAGATCCAGCAGGTGTTCATGATGTCCGCGAGATAGGGGCCGCCCTGTGCGCGGCGCGGCGCGGCGAGGTTCAGCGCCACCTTCTGGGTGCAGAGGTTCAGCTGCTGGCTGACCAGCCGCGAGACGCCGTCCGTGGGCCGCGTCAGCCCCTTGCCGTCGACCGGCGCGGCGTCAGCGACCAGTCCCAGAGCGGCGTCGCGCGCCCGCTCGGCCGGCAGGCGCGCGGCGAAATCGGACCAGTCCTTGCGCTCAGGAGCCGTCCAGGCGACCTCGGCCAGCGCGTCGGCGCGGGGAAAGGCCGTGCGCGCGACGTCAGTCTGGGTGGGCATGTGCTCGGTCCAGAGATTGGCCTGGACGCCGATGATGTGCGCCCTCTGCTCCGCCGGCAAACTCTGCGGCGCAGGCTCGTAGTTATAGACGTCCTCGAGCGAGACCACGGCGCCCCGGCCCGGCGGCTCAGTCACGCCGTCCGATTGCCGGTGGTCGAAATAGAGCGTGGGATCGGTGGCGATTACGGCGTCATGGCCGGCCTCCAGCGCCTGGGCCGCGCCCGCCTGATGCCACGACACCACCGCCGCGTCGGCCGGCAGCTGCGCGCCGCCCTTCATGATGTCGTCCCAGCCTATCAGCCGGCGGCCGTGCGCGGCGAGGAACTGGCCGATCTGGGCCGTGAACCAGCCTTGCAGCGCCTCTTCGTCGGCGAGGCCCAGCCGCTTGATCTCAGCCTGCACGGCGGGCGAGGCGCGCCATTCGTCCTTCACCGCCTCGTCGCCGCCGACGTTGATCCACGGACCTGGAAACAACGCCATCACCTCAGTCAGCAGATTGTCCATGAAGCCGATGGTGCGCTGGCTGGGATCGAGGATAGATGGGAAGACGCCCCAATCGCCCTGGGTAGCGGCGTCGGCCGGGGCCACGCCGAGCTCCGGATAGGCCAGGATCGCCGAGAGCGAGTGACCAGGCATCTCGATCTCCGGCACGATGGTGACGTGGCGGGCGGCGGCGTAGGCGACGATTTGGCGGATCTCGGCCTGGGTATAGAAGCCGCCGTACCGCGTCGGGCGGCCGGTCGTGGGGTCGATCGCCGCGCGCCAGGCGCCGACGCCGGTCAGGCGCGGATAGCGGCGGATCTCGATGCGCCAGGCCTGGTCGTCGGTCAGGTGCCACTGCAGCACGTTCAGCTTGTCGCGCGCCATCCGGTCGATGAGCTGCTCGATAAAGGCGGCCGACTGGTAGTGGCGCGCCGAGTCCAGCAGCAGCCCGCGCCAGGCGAAGCGCGGCCGGTCGGTGATCTCCACCGGCGCCAGCGACGCAGGTCCGTGGCCGTCGTCGGCGGTCATCAGCCGCCAGAGCGACACCGCGCCGTAGAAGAGGCCGGCGTCGGTGCGGGCGACGATGCGGACGTGGCCGTCTTTCGCTGTCAGCGCATAACCCTCGGGGCCGAGATCGGCCGCGCCGTCGCGGCTGAACAGGATCGTGGCCCGCTTCGCCGCGCCGGGCGCCAGCCGAAGCGTTAGCCGGCGGCTGCGGAGCACCATCTTTCTAAGGTAGGTCGCCGCCGCCAGCGCCGCGGCGTCGCCGGCTGGGATCGCGATCTCCGTGCCGCGGATCACCGCGACGGGCGCGCCGCCGACGGCCTGCGCCGACAGCGGCCGCGGCGTCACGCCGGTGGTCTGGGCCCGCGCGGCCGTGGCGAGGCAGGCGATCGCCAGGGCCAGCGCCGCCGCGGTCCTAGCCATGGGCGGCCGAGGCGCCTTGGCGCTCGTCCGAGGCGGCGCGGCCGTGGATCCAGGTGTCCATCACCCGCAGGTCGTCGTCCAGCAGCACCAGGTCGGCGAAGCAGCCGCGGGCGATGCGGCCGAGTTCGTGTTCGAGCCCGAGGAACTCCGCCGGGTTGCGGCTCGCCATGCGCGAGGCGTCGGCGAGGTCGAGGCCCAGCATGGTCACCGCGTTGCGGACCGCGGACGCCATGTCCAGCGCCGAGCCCGCCAGGGTGCCGGCTTCGTCGAAACAGGCGCCGTCGCGCACCGCGATCGTCTTGCCCTGGAGCTGGAACGAGGTCTGGTCCGAGCCGACGCAGGGCATGGCGTCGGTGATCAGGTTGAAGCGGTCGTGCGGGTGGATCCGCAGCGCCAGCTTCAGCACCACCGGGTCGACGTGGACGCCGTCGACGATGATCCCGCACCAGGCGCGTTCGTCCTCCAGCGCCGCGCCGACCGCGCCAGGCTCGCGGCTGGTGAGCGGCGACATGGCGTTGAAGAGGTGGGTGAAGCCGGTGAGGCCATGGTCGAGCGCCGCGCGGACAAGGGTGTAGGGCGCGTCGGTATGGCCGGCCGAGACGACGACGCCGGCATGGACCAGCCGCTCGATCATCTCCAGGCCGGTCGCCTCGGGCGCCAGCGTCACCAAGGTGCGGCCGACCTTGAGCGACGTCAGCAGGCCGAAGGAGCCGGCGTCGGCGTGACGCAGCTTGCTGGCCTGGTGGATGCCGCGCCGATCGACGTTGAGATAAGGGCCCTCGATGTGGATGCCGAGCACGCCTGGGACCCCGGCCTCGATCGCCTGCCGCGCCGCGTCGATCGCGGCCCGCACAGTGTCCAGGTCGTCGCTGATCAGCGTGGGCAGGAACCCGGTGGTCCCGAACGCGCGGTGCGCCGCGCCGATCCGGGCGATGGTGGCGAGGGTGGGCGCATCGTTGAACAGCAGATCATCGCCGCCGTTGACCTGGATGTCGATGAAGCCCGGGAGCAGCAGCGCCCCTTCCATGTCGCGGACCTGGGCGCCGGCGGCGACCTCGGCGGCCGGGCCGAGGGCGGCGATCCGCTCGCCCTGCAGCCGCACCGCGAGCCCGTCGACGAGGCCGCGATCGGTCATCACGCGACCATTGACCAGCGCGACATCCATCACAGCGTCTCGGTGATCTTGGAGAGGTAGGGCGGGCGGTCCGGATCCAGGCCGCGCACCGCCGCCAGGGCCGCCACCAGCCGGTAGAAGCTCAGCACATAGGCGATTGGCTCGAGGATCGGGTTGGCGTCGTGCGTCGGTAGGGCGATGACACCGGCCTGGGCGCCGCCGCCCGCCTTCAGCACCGGCGCGCCCTGCGCCGCGGCGGCGGCCGTCGCTTCCTCGACACCCGCCCGCGTCTCGTCGCCTTGCGCAAACGCCAGTACCGGAAAATCAGGCCCGACCAGCGCCATCGGTCCGTGCCGCACCTCGGCGGCGCTGAACGCTTCGGCGTGCAGGCCGCAGGTCTCTTTCAGCTTCAGCGCAGCCTCCTCGGCGACGCCGAAGCCGAGGCCGCGGCCCAGCACATAGAGGCTGCGGGCGTCCTTCAGCGGCGCGATCGCGGCGCTCCAGTCGAGCGCCCAGGCGTCCTCCAACAGTGCGGGCAGGCCGTCGAGGGCGGCGAGCAGTTCGGCGTCGCCGCTCCAGTGCGCCGCCAGCTGCACGACGGTGCTGAGCGCGGCGATGTAGGACTTGGTGGCGGCGACGCTGAGTTCGGGGCCGGCCCTGAGCGGCGCGGTGACCTCGGCGATCCGGGCCAGCGGCGAGGTTGCGTCGTTGACCATCGCGACGACCAGGGCGCCAGCCCCCCGCGCCGCTTCGGCCGCGGCCAGGATGTCGGGGCTGCGGCCGGACTGCGAGATCACCAGGCACAGCGTGTCCTGCATGTCCGGCGCGACCTCATAGACCGAGCTGATCGACGGCGGCGCCGAGGCCGTCATCACGCCGAGCCGGGTCTCGATCAGGTAGCGGGCAAAGGTGGCGGCATGGTCGGAGCTGCCGCGCCCGAGCGTCACCACTGCCTTGGGCGGCGCGCGCCGCAGGCGCTGGGCGAGGTCGCGGATCACCGCGTCATTGGCGCCGAGCTGGGCCCTCACCACGGCGGGCGATTCGGCCGCCTCCCGGGCCAGCCGTGTCGCCGTCGCGGCGCTCGCAAAGTCTTCGCCGTGGTTCAAACCAACTCTCCGGAGCACTCAAGACGCGGATGTGTTCAGTTCGGCGACGAAGTCGTAGGCGTCGCCGCGGTAGTAGCTCTGGGTGAACTCGACGGCTCGCCCGTCGCGCAGAAAGCCGCGTCGCTCGATCAGCAGGCCCGGCGAGCCGTCCGGCAGGCCCAGGAGGCGCGCCCGCTCGGCGGTGAACAGCACCGCGCGCAGCCGCTGCAGCGCCCGCGCCGGCCGCGCGCCGTGCTTGTCGAGCGCGTCGTAGAGTGACTCCTCGACCGCCGTCTCGGACGGCAGGCAGAAGCCGGGCACGGTGGAATATTCGAGCGCCATCGGTGAGCCGTCGGCATAGCGAATGCGGTTGAAGCGATAGACCTGGGCCCCGGGGCTGAGGCCCAGCGTCAGCGATTCTTCCGGCGTCACCGCGCCGACCGAGCGGCTCAGCCAGACGCTCTCGGGCCGCCGGCCGCGCGAGATCATGTCCTCGGTGAACGATGACAGCTTGGAAAAGCTCTTCTCCACCCGCGCCGCGACGAAGGTGCCGGCGCCCTGGCGGCGGGTCAGCAGGCCCTCGCCGACCAGCGCGTCGAGCGCCTTGCGCACCGTGATTCGCGAGACGCCAAATTCTTCGGCCAGGTCGCGCTCGGGCGGCAGCGCCTCGTCGGCGGCCAGCCGGTTCTCGGTGATGGCGTCGCGAAGCGCGCGCTGCAGCTGTTGATACAGCGGCGCGCGGCCCTGGGCCTCGAGGCTGCCGATTACGTCGGAGAACGACGCCAACGCCTGGGTTCCCTTCTCGTCTGATGGGCTGCGCGAAGCCCCCCGCCGTCGCGCCGCGCCCTGTTTGCCACAGAACCAGACCATTTGCATACCAATAAATGATTGGTACGCAATTGGTGCGTTTTTAGGGTTGCAATTGGCCGCAGATTGATGACAGCTTCGCGAAATCCTGGGGGATTGGTCTTGTTCCAACGGTCTGATCGCCCGGATTGGTATGGAAATGGACTTAGGGGCAGGCTGTCGCTTTCGACGGCCCATTCGGGGAGAATACCCATGACCTTCCGCAAGCGCCTGCTGGTGAGCTCAGCCGGAATCGCCGCGATCATCGGCTTCGCCGCGCCCGCCATCGCGGCCACGGACACCGACGCGACTTCGGCCAGTTCGGTCAACGAGGTCGTGGTCACCGGCATCAAGGAATCGCTTCAGCGCGCCATCCAGATCAAGCGCGATAGCACCGACCAGGTTGACGCGGTATCCGCCGAGGACATCGGCAAGATGCCGGACAAGAACGTCGCCGACGCGCTGCAGCGCCTGCCGGGCGTCAACACCGAATCGTCCGCGGCCGGCGAGGGCGGTTTCGACGAGAACGACCGGGTCAGCATTCGCGGCACGTCCGCCAGCCTCACCCAGGTGACGGTCGATGGTCACTCCATCGCCACCGGCGACTGGTTCATCCTCGACCAGTACCAATCTGTGGGCCGCAGCGTCGCCTTTGATCTGCTGCCGGCCGAAATGGTGTCGTCCAGCACCGTCTATAAGACACAGGACGCCTCGCTGCTCGAAGGCGGCGTTTCCGGCGTGGTCAATCTGCAGACCCCGAACGCCCTCGACCTGGGCGGCTCGTCGACGCCATGGGTGTTCGAAGCATCGGCGGAGGGCGCTTACAACAGCCTGCGCGGCGACTGGAAGCCCCAGATCAACGGCGAGCTCGGCTGGAAGAATCCCGACGACACCTTCGGCGTCGCCGTCCAGGGCTTCTACGAAGACCGCAGCAGCGAACGCTATGGCCAGGAGACGCTGGGCTACAGCAGCATCACCAGCACCATGCCGATCGGCGAGGCGCACCCGAATCTGATCGGCGTCCAGGCTCCGACGCTGATCGGCTCGACTCTTTTCCAGCAAGAGCGGACTCGCGAAGGCGGCCATGTCGATGTGGAATGGCGGCCGACTGACAAACTTGAACTAAACCTCGACGGATTCTATTCGCATCTCGATGCAAGTAATTCGAATGATAACTACATGTATTGGGGCTCGAACGAGCTCGCGAAGAACCTTCCCACCAGCTACAAAGTCCAGAACAACACACTCACTAGCGTTGTGTGGCCGCAGGTTGCGCCGAATTCGCCTCTCTTGACCGGTGTGGGGACCCCGAACACGGCGGGCACGGATGTCGACGGTATGATTGTCGACAATATCGAGCGCCCCGGCTCCGAGGCCTACACGTCCTACATCAACCTAGATGGCAAGTATCACGCGACGGACCACCTGACGATCAGCGGCCAGGTCGGCTACACCTATGGCGAAGGCGAGACCGACGGCGCGCCCTCGTTCGAGGTCGACGCGCCGACCGGTGTTTCTTACGGGCAATCGGGCAACGGCTGGCAGGTGACGCCGACCAACGTCAACCCGCAGAGCCCCGCTGGCTTTGCCAACGACTGGGCCTGGAACGAAGATTTCACCTCCAAGGACAGCGAAATCTACGGCCAGGTCGACGCCAAGTACGACATCGACAACAGCGTCTTCAAGGACGTGGAGGCCGGCTTCCACGGCTCGGACCACACGCGCCAGGTCGACGGCTGGGACCGCGGCTGCACCCTCGGCGCCAACGGGGCGTGCTTCACGCCGGGCTCCTATCCGTTCTCCAACGCGAACCCCGTGCCGTACCCGAGCGGCTTCAGCGCCAGCGCGCTCGGCATCCCGGGCCTGCTGATCCCGATCGCCGGTACGCCGAGCGCCGTCGACAATATCCTCAACAGCATTCACGACGGCATCCACGGCCCGCTGTCGTCGATCGTCACGCCGCAGAACTACTACTGGAACCTCTCGTTCAAGGTGCAGGAGGCCGACTACTCCGGCTACCTGATGACCCACGTCGGCGGCGACGGTTGGCGCGGCAACTTCGGCGTCCGCCTGGTCGAGACCGACCAGCAATCGTTCGTCAACGAGCCGAGCACCTGCCCCACCAACGGGACCAAGCCGCCGCCGGGAACGATCTGCTCGTCGGCGTACGGCGGCTATATTGCTGACGATGTGGCGCACAACTACTTCGATGTGCTGCCGAGCGCCAACTTCACCTTCGACCTGCAGAAGAACCTGTTGTTGCGGGTATCAGCCGCCGAGACCATGTCGCGGCCCGACTACAGCGCCCTGGGCGCGGCGGTCTCCCTGACCGACCTCACCCTCACCGGCAACGGCGGCAACCCCAATTTGAAGCCGGTCTTGGCGGGCGTCTATGACGCGGCGCTGGAATGGTACTACGCACCGACGGCGGTCGTCGCGATCAGCCTGTTCTACGACGACCTGACGTCCTACGTCGGCTACGGCAACTCAACCGGCAGCTACCTCAATCTGCAGGCGTCGAAGATCGGTGTGCCGAACGTTGCGAACCAACTCGTCTATTCCGAGTTCACCATCTCGTCGCCTACCAACGTCTCAGGCGAACTGAAGGGCGTCGAGCTGCAGGTGCAGCAGCCACTGCCCTACAACTTCGGCATCCAGTCCAACTTCACTTATGTTCAGGGCGCGGATCAGAACGACGAGCCGCTGGTCGGTACTTCGGCTGTCACCTACAACTTGGTGGCTTACTACGAAGTCCCGCTGTTCAACATTAGGCTGGCCTACACTTACCGCTCGCACTACTTCGTCGGTCTGGACCGCGCGACGACGGAGAACGAGGCGGGCAACGGCCAGCTCGACCTCTCGGCGGACCTTAACATCACCAAGAACGTGACGTTCATGGTTCAGGCGCTGAACCTCACCAACTCCCTGCTCACCTACTACGCCAACAACCCGACCCAGGTGCGCGCGGTCTATGACAACGGCACCCAGCTCTACGCGGGCGTCCACGTGAAGTTCTAAGATTCGAGAGTGGAGCGCGGCCGACGCAAGAGAATCCCCACTTTTGCCGGCCGCGCTTGAGTAAGCGTACAGATCCTCCCCTTGACTCCGCGGAGCGGCCTCGCCGCTCCGCGGTTTTCTTTTGTCGGGATGGCCGCGCATAGTCGGGGTCCTTGGAAGGATGCGCGCATTGGACCCGCAAGCCTCTCACCCTCCCGGACCCCGCGACCCGTCGCTTGCGAAGCGGGCGGAAGGCGAGCGGCTGTTCGCCGCCGGGCGCACCCGCGAGGCCAAGGCGCCGCTCGCCGAGTCTGTCTCGCTCAATCCGTCGCTCGCCGGCGCCTGGCGTCTGCTGGGCGACATCGCGCTGATCGGCGGCGACGCACGGGCCGCGCAAGGCGCCTACGACCGGATGCTGCGCGCCGCTGTCCCCGACGCGCGGCTGCGCGAGCCGACGCTGGCGCTGGCGGAGGGCCGGCTCGCGGACGCGGAGCGCCAGCTGCGGCAAATCCTGACTCCCGAGCCCGCCAACGCCGTGGCGGGGCATGTGCTGGGCGAGGTGCTTGCGCGGCAGGGCCGCGTGGCTGCGGCCGAAGCGGTGCTGGCGCACGTGGTGAGCCTCGCGCCGGGACTGAACCTCGCCCGGCAGGCCCTCGCGCTCGCTCTGCAGCGCGGCGGCAAACACACCGAGGCCGTGGCGCAGCTCGACCTGCTGCTGGCTCGCGATCCGCGCAACTTCCGCGCCCGAATGGCCAAGGCGGCGTCGCTGGCAGAGATCGGCGACTTCGCCGCCGCCGCGGACGTCACCGCCGAGGTGACGGCCGCCTTCCCGGATCAACCGCAGGGCTGGCTGATCCTCGGCAACACCCTGCGCACCCTGGGCCGCGCCGAGGCGGCCGAGGCGGCGTTCCAGCGCTGCCTGGATCTCGATCCGGACCGCGCGGAGGCCCGGTGGTCGCTGGCCAATCTGAAGGCCTATCGCTTCGCGCCGGACGCCATCGCCGCCATGCAGACGCGGCTGGCGCGGACCGATCTGGCGCCCTCCGACCGCAGCCTGCTCAGCTTCGCGCTCGCCAAGGCGCGGGAAGATGCGGGCGACGACGCGGCGGCCTTCGCCCTCTACGTCGAGGCCAACGCCCTGCAGCGGGCGGCGCGCCCCTACGACGCCGAGGCGACCCACGCCTTCGTGCGGGGCGCCAAGGCGCTGTTCACGCCCAAGTTCTTCGCCGCGCGCGCCGGCTGGGGCGCGCCGGCGGTCGATCCGATCTTCATCGTCGGCCTGCCGCGCTCGGGCTCGACTCTGGTCGAGCAGATCCTCGCCAGCCATCCGCAGGTCGAAGGCACGCGCGAGCTGATGGACGTGCAGCAGATGGCCGAGTGGGCCGCCGCCCAGGGCGGCGCGCCCTATCCGGGCCCGCTCGCTGCGCTGCCGCGGGAGGCCATTCGCCAGCTCGGCCGCGACTACCTGGACCGCACCCGGCCTCACCGCCGCCTCGGCCGGGCCCGCTTCACCGACAAGGCGCCGTGGAACTGGCTGCACGTCGGCCTGATCCAGTTGATGCTGCCCGACGCGCGCATCGTCGACGTGCGCCGCCACCCGCTGGGTTGCGGCCTCTCGGCGTTCAAGCAGCACTTCGCCGGCGGGTTCGACTTCGCCTATGACCTCGGCGACATCGGCCGCTACTACGCCGACTATGTGGACCTGATGGCCCATTTCGACACCGTGCGGCCGGGCCGGGTCGTGCGGGTGATCTACGAGGACCTCGTGGCCGACACGGAGGCGCAGGTGCGCGCGCTGCTGGACGGCCTCGGCCTGCCGTTCGATCCAGCGACCTTGCGCTTCTTCGAGAACCGGCGGGCGGTGGCGACGCCCAGCTCCGAGCAGGTGCGACGGCCGATCTTCGGCGAGGCGGTGGACCATTGGCGGCGCTTCGAGCCGTGGCTGGAGCCGCTGAAGGAGGCGCTGGGGCCGGTGCTGGACGCCTATCCGGCGCCGCCGGGCGTGGGATCGTAGCCGAACCGTTCGATCCATGGCGCGAGGATCGGCTCTATCGGCGCGAGCTCGGCCGCGTAGGCGCGCCAGCGGCCGAGGCCCTGGCGGTTGAGGCCGGCGCGGACCTGCGGGGCGCTCGGCGTGCGCACCACCCGCCGCCGCGCCGTGGCGGCGACGTCGGCCATTTCGGGCGCGGGCGGCAGGCCGAGGTGCGCCGCGATCCGCCCCAGCTCGCCCTCGAAGTCGTCCACCAGCCGCTCGTAGCGCACCTCGAACAAGGCCGTGGGCAGCACCTTTCGATAGACGTCGGCCAGCCACATGGTCGCGGCGTAGCAGCGGGCGGCCTCGGCGAGGTCGGTGAAGGCGTAGGTCAGGGCGTTCATCTGGAAGCTGCTGCGGAAGCAGCTCAGCACCACGTCGCGCGGATCGCGCAGCGCGAACAGCACCTTAGCCTCGGGGAAGAGCTTGGCGATCAGCGGCAGGTAGAGCGTGCCGGCCGGCGCCTTGTCGAGGAACACCCGGCCGCGCGGATCGACCCCGTGAGCGGCCACGGCGCGCCAGTAGTCCGCGCGCCAACCTACGGCCTCGGCGTCCGTGAGCCGTGACAGCCGTTCCAGGCCGTCGGCGGACGTCATCAGCGCGTCGTAGGGCGCGGCCAGCGTCGGCGCCTCCTCCAGGTTCACCAGCCCCGGATGGCCGGCCAGCGCCTGTTCCAGCAGGGTGGTGCCAGAGCGGGGGAAGCCGACCAGGAAGGCGTGGCCGCGCGCCCCGGACTGAGCGCCGCCGCCCGGCGTGGCGCGCCACGGCGCCGGGTCGGCGTCGGCGAACCACGCGGCGAGACGTCCCAGCTTGTCGGTTTCGGACTCCCGGCCTCCAGCGCGCTCGGCGTAAAGCGCCCGCAGCGCCCGCTTGCCCTGGCTGAAGGCCTGGAACGCCTCGCCTGACCGTCCCAGGGCATCGAGCGCCTCTCCCAGCAGCAGCGCGATCTCGGCCTCCTGATCCGGCGTCAGCCCAGGACCCGCCCGCGCCCGCGCCGCGCTGGCCCGCGCGGCTTCCGCGTCGCCGCGGCCGAGCGCGATGCGGGCGGCGAGCCAGTCCACGGCGGGGCTGGGCGGGAGCGGGCCGGCGAGGTCCGCCGCATGGTCCCAATCTCCCGTCTCCGCCGCCTGCAGCGCCAGGCCGAAGCGCGCGTCGAGGCTTGCCGGGTCGGCCGCCAGCGCGGCGCGGTACGCCTCGGCCGCCTCGGCGACCCGGCTCTGGCTCTGCAGCACCCGCCCCTTGGCGCAGAGCAGCGCCGCCGCGCCTGGCAGCCGCGCCAAGCCGGCGTCGCAGACCTGCAGCGCCGTCTCGGGCCGCCGGCTCAGCAGCAGGCAGCCCACCAGTTCCGCCCAGCCGTCCGCTTCGAGTGGGGCGACCTGCACGGCGCGTTGGAAGAGCGCGCGGGCCTCGTCCAGGCGCCCTTCGCCCTGCCGCGCCCGCGCCGCCTGCCGCAGCGTCGCCGCGTCCGCCAATGCTGCGTTGCTGCTCACGGCCCCAGGTTGTCAGGTCCGCGCGTCGCCGCGAAGTCGATATTTATGCCCTTGTGCCGGGATCGCGGCCAACGGACTATGGGCCGATCAATCCAAGAGGTGCGTGATGGGTGAACGAGACAAGGCGCTGCGCGAGCGCGCGGCCAAGGTCATTCCGGGCGGCCTCTGGGGCCACATGAACGTGGACGGCTTCTCGCCCGACTATCCGCAGTTCTTCGAGCGCGCCGAGGGCTGCACGCTCTGGGACGTCGACGGGAACCGCTACATCGACTTCATGTGCAGCTGGGGCCCGGTGGTGCTGGGCCACAAGCATCCGGCGGTGGAGGCGGCGGTCGACCGCCAGCGCGCGCTAGGCGACGCCATGAACGGACCCGCGCCGGCGCTGGTCGATCTGGCCGAGCTGCTGGTCGAGACTATTCCGTTCGCCGACTGGGCCCTCTTCCAGAAGAACGGCTCCGACGCGACCACGGCCTGCGTCACCATCGCCCGCGCCGGGACCGGTCGGCGCAAGATCCTGGCGGCGCGCGGCTCCTATCACGGCGCCGTGCCCTGGTGCTCGCCGTCGATGCTGGGGGTCACGGCCGAGGACCGCGCTCACCTGATCCTGTTCGACTACAACGACATCGAGAGCCTGGAGGCGGCCGTAAAGTCCGCCGAGGGCGACCTCGCGGCCATCATCCTCACCGCATTCAAGCACGACTACGCCGCCGATCAGGCGATGATCGATCCGGCCTTCCTCGCCCGCGCCCGCCAGCTCTGCGACGACTGGGACGCGGCGCTGATCTGCGACGACGTGCGCGCCGGCTTCCGAATCGATCTGCGCGGCAGCTGGGCGCCGCTGGGCATCCAGCCGGACCTGTCCGCGTTCAGCAAGGCGATCGCCAATGGCTATTCCCTGGCCGCGGTGGTGGGCTCCGACAAATTCCGCGCCCCCGCCAGCTACGGCAAGGTCTTCGTCACCGGGTCGTTCTGGTACGGCGCGATCTCGATGGCCGCCTCCGTGGCGACGATCGAGACCCTGCGCGACGATCGGGTGATCGAGCATACGGCGGCGATGGGGCAGCGGCTGCGCGATGGGCTGGCGGGGCTGGCGGGCAAGCACGGCCTCGGCCTGCGCCAGACCGGCCCGACCCAGATGCCGATGGTGTTGTTCGACGACGATCCGAAGTTCGCGCGCGGCACGGCGTTCTGCAACGCGGCGCTGAAGGCGGGCGCCTACTTCCACCCTCGCCACAACATGTTCCTCTCCGGCGCGCACACCCCGGCCCTCGTCGATCGCGCGCTGGAAGCGGCCGAAGTCGGCATGGCCGCGGCGACGCAGGTCGGCGCGCGGGAGATGGCGGCGTCCTAGCAGACAGCGCACCGACAGCTTCGCGGACGGGCAAAAACTAGGCGATCGGGCCCGAGCCGCGCGGCGCGGCCATTTGCGAGGTTGGCGCGGCGCGGCCTTCGCCCATAGACGACGGCGTCGCCTTGAGCGGGAGCAGTCGAATTCCGGTAACAGCGCCGCGTGTGTTCAAGCGCCAGATGAAGGTGGTGGGTGTGTTGCTGCTGACGCTGTCGGCGGTCACGCCGGCGGCCTCGGTCTATGTGGTCATCCCCGGCATCATCCAGCAGGCCGGCACGGGCGCCTTCCTCAGCCTCGCCGCAGCCGCCGTGGTCGGCCTCGCCATGGCCTTCGTCTATGCGGAACTGGCCTCCGCCCATCCGATCGCCGGCGGCGAGTATGCCCTCTTCGGGCGCACGATGGGTCCGCTGGTCGGGTTCGCCTACATGGGCATGAACGCCATCGGCTGCGCCTTGGGCCCGGCCGTGCTCGCGCTCGGCGCCGGCGCCTACCTGCAGGCCATCTGGCCGAATGCGCCCAGCGTGCCGATCGCCATGGCGCTCATCGGCGTGGCGACGCTCCTCGGTGTGCTCAACATCCGCACCAACGCCTGGATCACCGGGGCCTTCCTGGCGGTGGA
>Ga0302314_10008288_pt1 | contig 18532 bp, 14 predicted proteins | sample III_Palsa_N2_3_FD_200533 | JGI IMG/M metagenome (GOLD analysis project Ga0302314, IMG submission 200533) | Peat permafrost microbial communities from Stordalen Mire near Abisko, Sweden - III_Palsa_N2_3 | ecosystem: Environmental > Terrestrial > Soil > Palsa > Peat permafrost | place: Sweden...
GATCACCGGCCCCATGAACGGGGTCGGCGTGGCATGCGGTTCCGCGATGACGAGGCGCCCGACGATCTTGGCGATCTCTTCGAGCAGCGGTTCGTGCGCGCCGTCGCGGACGATCAGCCGCCGCGCGGCCGTGCAGCGCTGCCCCGCGCTCATATAGGCGGACTGCACGCAGATCACGGCGGCGTCATGGATGGTCGGCGAATCCCACACTAGGATCGGGTTGTTTCCACCCATTTCGAGTGCGAGGATCTTGCTGGGTGTCCCGGCGAACTGGCGATGCAGCGCGAGGCCGGCGCGCGACGATCCGGTGAACAGCAGGCCATCGATGCCAGCATGGCGGGCAAGCGCCTTGCCCGTCTCGGCGCCGCCGATCAGCAGGCGCAGGCAGCCTTCGGGCACGCCGCCGGCCCGGTAGCAATCGACGAGGAAGGCGCCGACCGCCGGCGTCTTCTCGGAGGGCTTAAACACCACGGCGTTGCCCGCGATCAGGGCCGGCACGATATGGCCGTTGGGCAGGTGCGCCGGAAAGTTGAACGGCCCGAGTATGGCGAGCACGCCGTGCGGCTTGTGGCGCAGCGCGGTGCGGCTGTTCATCTGCCCGTCGAGCTTGCGGCTGGCGCTGCGCTCCGAATAGCTCGCCACCGAGATATCGACCTTGGCGACCACCGCCTCGACCTCGCTGCGGGCTTCCCACAACGGTTTGCCCGTCTCGCGCGCGATCAGATCGGCGAACGCTTCGGCGCGCGCGCGCACCGTATTGGCGACGCGGCGGAGCGTCTCGATGCGCACGGTGAGCGGACGCGCGGCCCATTCCGCCCAAGCGGCGCGCGCGATGGCGATCTCGGTATCGACGTCGCCTTCGGGGCCCTCCCAAAGCGTGGCGCCGGTGGCAGGTTCGGTCGAAATCAGCATCTTGGCCCGTTCGTCATGCGCGTTTTCACCAGCATTCTTTTGCCCGGTCGGTCAAGCCTCGCGCAGCGCGTCGCCCATCCTGCGGATGGCGGCGATCTTGGCGTCGAGCAGCGACCAGTCGTCGGATGCGGCGATCGGCGCCCAGATCGCCTCGACCTCCTCGATGTGCATCGAACAGGGCTCGGCATCGGACCAATAGGGATGATCGAGCGGCGCCAAAGCGTCGTAGCCGGCGACCGCCTCGGCGAAGGGCCCGAAGATCGGCGCGGCATAGGCCGGCTCGTCGCGCCGCAGCCGCCCGCCGCGCCAGTCGAAGAAGAAGCGGTCGATGGTGACGCCGCCCTCCGCCAGCCCGCGCGTCACGGCGTCGGCGAGCGCGATGTCTTGCGCCTCGCTGCGCGCCGCGACGCCGAGCCGGGCGAGCAGCTTGGCGACCAGCGCCGCCTCGTAGCGCGCCGCGAATCCGTCGAGGATCGGCGCCAGCGCTTCGACCGGCACGAGCGTGGCCAGCGCCATCGCGAGCTGTGCGGTATCCCAATGGATCGCCTGTGCCTGCCGCCCGAAGCTGTAGAGGCCGTTCTGGTCGAAATAGGCGGCGGTGAAGCCCGGCTCCCATTGCGGGGTGAAGCGCCATGGGCCGTAATCGAAGCTCTCGCCGGTAATATTGATATTGTCGCTATTGAGCACGCCGTGGACGAACCCCGCGGCCATGTAGGAGGCGGCGAGTTCGGCGGTGCGATCGACGACGTGGGCGTAGAGCTGGAGCACGGCCTCGGCGCCCGGCGTCTCGCCATAAAGTTCGGCCAGGCAGTAGCGGACCAGCCGGTCGATACCCTCCGCGTCCTTGAGATAGGCGAGCCGCTGGAAGCTGCCGATGCGGATATGGCCGTGGCTGAGCCGCACGAGCACCGCCGCGCGCGTCGGCGAGGGCTCGTCGCCGCGGTGCAGATGCTCGCCGGTCTCGATCAGCGAGAAGGTCCGCGAGGTGTCGACTCCCAGCGCTTCGAGCATCTCGGTCGCCAGTATCTCGCGGACGCCGCCCTTGAGCGTCAGGCGCCCGTCGCCGGACCGGCTCCACGGCGTCGTCCCCGATCCCTTGGTGCCGAGATCCATCAGCCGGCCGGAGGTGTCGCGCAGCTGGGCGTAGAGAAAACCGCGCCCGTCGCCGAGATCGGGGTTGTAGTGGCGGAACTGGTGGCCGTGATAGCGCAGCGCCAAGGGCTGCGGCAGCGATTCATCGAAGGGCGCGAAGCGGCCGAACCGCGCGATCCACTCGGCATCGGCAAGCCCGTCGAGCCCGACCTCGGCCGCCGCGCGATCGTTGCGGAAGCGCAGGATCGTCTCGGGGAAGTCGGCGGCGGCGACGGCGTCGTAATATTGGTCGCCGAGGGTCAGGATGCGCGCTTGCGGGGAGAAGTCCATGCCGCGATATGGGGCGCGCCTGCCCCGGGAGACAAGCATGACCGCTCAACGTCACGATCATGCGCCACGCTACGCCGACGGCTGGTGGACCGCGATCGACGGTCTCAGGCTCCATTATCGCGATTATCCCGGCGGCGAGCCCGGCCAGCCGCCGATCCTGTGCATCCCCGGCCTGACCCGCAACGCCCGCGATTTCACGGGCGTGGCGGAGCGGCTGTCGCCGGCGTGGCGAGTGCTCTGCGTCGATCTGCGCGGCCGGGGCGAGAGTCCGCCGGCCGCGGATCCGGCGAGCTATGCGCCGCCTTCCTATGCGCTCGACATCGGCGCGCTGTTCGTCGCGCTCGAGATCGAGCGGGCTGTGGTGTTGGGCACCTCGCTTGGCGGGCTGATCGCGATGCTGATGGCGCTGACCACGCCCGAACGGCTGGCGGGCGTGCTGCTCAACGACATCGGGCCGGTGCTCGATCCGGGCGGGTTGTCGCGCATCCGCTCCTATGTCGGGCGCAGCGCGAGCTGGCCGACCTGGCTTCACGCAGCGCGTGCGCTCGCGGAAACCCAGAAGGCGGCGTTCCCGCGCTATGCCATCGAGGATTGGCTGGCGATGGCCAAGCGCGTCTGCCGGCTGACCTCGGCGGGGCGGATCGTGTTCGATTACGACATGCGCATCGCCGAACCCTTCCGCGAGGCGCCCGACGAGAATGCGCCGTCGCCCGATCTGTGGCCGGCGTTCGAGGCACTTGCCGGGCGGCCGGTGGCGGTGACGCGCGGCGCGCTCAGCGATCTGCTGTCCGATGCGACCGCGCAGGCGATGGCGCGGCGCGTGCCGGATGTCGATCTGGTGACGGTCGCCGATGTCGGCCATGCGCCCGCGCTCGACGAGCCCGAGGCGATCGTCGCGATCGACCGGCTGCTGCAGCGGGTGACGGCGGGGCGCTGAGCTGCGACGTGCGGGCTCGCTATATCCACCAGACGTTCACCCTCTTCGTGTCATAACCGCCTCGTCATGCCGGTCCGCATCCTCCATCTCCATTCGACCTTCTCGCTGGGCGGCAAGGAGGCGCGCGCCGTGCGGCTGATGAACGCCTTCGGATCGGCGGCGGATCATGTCGTGCTGAGCGCGGTGCCGGGCGCGCTCGGCGCACGCGCCGCGATCGATCCGGGGATCGCGGTATCGTTTCCGGGCGACGGCGAGGCGCCCTCGCTGATCGGCAGGCCGGGGCCGCTGCGCTATGCGCGGCTGGCGCGCTACATGGCCGGTTTCGATCTCGTGCTGAGCTATAATTGGGGCGCGATGGACGGGGTGGCGGCGCGGCGGCTCTATGCGGGCGCGATGCGTCTGCCGCCGCTGATCCATCACGAGGATGGCTTCAATGCCGACGAACTGACCCGCCAGAAGCCCGCGCGCGTCCATTTCCGTCGCGCGATGCTGGCGGCGGCCTATCGTGTCGTCGTGCCGTCCGAGCGGCTCGAGAGAATCGCGCAGCGGATATGGAAGCAGCCGGCCCGCCGCGTGCAGCGTATCGCCAACGGCGTCGCGCTCGATCGCTATGTCGGTCTGCCCGATGCGGATGCGATCCCCGGCTTTCGCCGTGCGCCGGGGGATGTCGTCGTCGGCACGATGGCGGGGTTGCGCGGCGTCAAGAACCTGCCGCGGCTCGTCCGCACCTTCGCGGCATCGGGTTCCGCGGGTCGATTGGTGATCGTCGGCGAAGGCCCCGAGCGCGAGGCGATCCTCGCGGCCGCGCAGGCCGAAGGCGTCGCCGATCGCCTGCTGCTGCCCGGCTTCCTCGCCGATGCAGCGCGCTATGTCGGCCATTTCGATATCTTCGCGCTGTCGTCGGACAGCGAGCAGTTCCCGATCGCGATGATCGAGGCGATGGCGGCGGGCCTGCCGGTCGTCGCGACCGACGTCGGCGACGTTCGCACGATGGTCGCGGCGGAGAACCGGCGTTTCGTGGTACCCGTCGATGACGAGCCCGCCTTTGCCGATGCGCTCGGCCGGCTGATCGCCAGCCGCGACTTGCGCCACCGCCTCGGCACCGTCAACCGCGCCGTCGCGCGCGGGCGCTACGGCGAGGACGCGATGATCGCCGCCTATCGTGCCCTGTACGAAACCGCGATGCACCGCCCCGGCGCGCTCGGCTGAACCGGACATTGACCTGAGACAATAATCCGGAAGCCTTGCGCTTGCGTACCTGCTAAGACACATGAGGTCCTAGTCCGGGCGGAGGAATGTTTTGTTCAAAGGTTTGCAGCCGATCCTGTATGGCGGCCGCGAAGTATGGCCGCTCGTAGAGGGTGGCAAAGGCGTCTCGGCGACCAACCACCTGAGCTCCGGCGCCTGGGCGGCGGCCGGCGGTATCGGCACCGTCTCGGCGGTCAACGCCGACAGCTACGATCCCGAAGGCAAGATCATCCCGCAGATCTATCGCGCGCTGACGCGGCGCGAGCGGCATGAGGAGCTTGTCCAATATGCGATCGACGGCGCGGTCGAGCAGGTCAGGCGCGCCTATGATCTCGCCTCGGGCAAGGGCGCGATCAACATCAACGTGCTGTGGGAGATGGGCGGCGCGCAGCGTGTGCTCGAAGGCGTGCTGGAACGCACCAAGGGGCTCGTCTCGGGCGTGACCTGCGGCGCCGGCATGCCTTACAAGCTCTCCGAGATCGCGGCGCACCACCAGGTCAGCTACCTGCCGATCATCAGCTCCGCGCGCGCGTTCCGCGCGCTGTGGAAGCGCGCCTACTCGAAGGCGGCGGACTGGCTGTCCGCGGTCGTCTATGAGGATCCGTGGAAGGCGGGCGGGCATAACGGCCTGTCCAACGCCGAGGACCCGCTCAAGCCCGAAGATCCGTACCCGCGCGTAAAAGCGCTGCGCGAGACGATGCGCGAGGGCGGCATTCCCGATTCCACCCCGATCGTTATGGCCGGCAACGTCTGGTTCCTGCGCGAATGGGAGAATTGGATCGACAATCCCGAGCTCGGTCGCATCGCCTTCCAGTTCGGCACGCGGCCGCTGCTGACGCAGGAAAGCCCGATCCCCCAGGATTGGAAGCAGCGGCTGATGACGCTAGACGACGGCGACATCCTGCTCCATCGCTTCTCGCCGACGGGCTTCTACTCGTCGGCGGTGCGCAATCCCTTCCTGCGCAATCTCGAGGCGCGCTCCGAGCGGCAGATTGCCTTTTCGGGCGAGGCGGCGGGCGATCACCAGTTCCAGCTCGACGTCGGCGTCAAGGGCAAGAGCTTCTGGGTCACGCGCGGCGATCTGATGCGCGCACGCGAGTGGTTCGGCCTCGGCTACACCAATGCGCTGAAGACACCCGACAACACGCTCGTCTTCGTCACCCCCGAGGAGATGAAGATCGTGCGCAAGGATCAGGCCGACTGCATGGGCTGCCTCAGCCAGTGCGGCTTCTCGTCCTGGGCGGACAATGAGACCAACTCGACCGGGCGGCTCGCCGATCCGCGCAGCTTCTGCATCCAGAAGACGCTGCAGGATATCGCGCATGGCGGCGACGTCGAACAGAATCTCATGTTCGCGGGGCATGCCGCCTATCGCTTCAAGCAGGACCCCTTCTATTCGAACGGCTTCGTGCCCTCGGTGAAGCAGCTCGTCGATCGCATCCTGACGGGCGATTGAGCGGGTGAAACGCGCGCTCGTCGTCCGGCATGTGCCGCACGAGGGTGTGGCGGGCTTCGTTCGGCCGATCGAGGCGGCGGGCTATGTGATCGAGCGCGTGGGGGCGGCGGACGCGGGGTTTGGCGCGGTCGATTTCCTCGCCCCCGACCTGCTCGTGCTGATGGGCGGGCCGATGGCGGTTTATGAGCGTGCCCGATATCCGTGGATCGATCGCGAACTGGTGCGGCTGGCGGAACGATTGGCCGCCGGCCTGCCGACGCTGGGCGTCTGCCTCGGTGCGCAGATGATCGCGGCAGCGCTCGGCGCGCAGGTGAGGCCGGGGCCGACCCGCGAGGTCGGCTTCGCGCCGATCACCTTGACCGAGGCGGGGAGGGGGTTGCCGCTGAGCGCGCTCGATGGCATTCCCGTGCTGCACTGGCATGGCGACATGTTCGATCTGCCCAACGGCGCAACCCTGCTGGCACGGACGGCCGCGGCACCGCAGGCCTTTGCGCTGGGCAATATATTGGCGCTGCAATGCCATCCGGAAATGGGCGATCCGGGCGATCATCTCGATCGCTGGTGCGAGGGCGCGGACGATTATGCCGCGGGGGCGGGCACGACGATCGCGGCGATCCGCGCCGATCACGCCCGGCTCGGCCCGGCGGCGGTGGCGGCAGGGCGGCAGATGCTGACCGACTGGCTGGCGACGTTGCCGGCCATGGTTTAGGGCCGATACGAACGAATGGATGTGAGCGCGATGAAGGCGATCGGTGCGGCGATGCTGGCGATGGCTGTGGCCGGTGCATCGGGCGGTGGACCCGCCCATGCGGCCCCGCCCAAGGCGACGCCCTATTGGGGCTCGCTTTCCGCCGGTCAGGCCAAGATGCGGTCCGGCCCCGGCCGCAATTATCCCGCCGACTGGCTCTATCAGCGCCAAGGCCTGCCGGTGCGGGTGATCAAGGTCATTCCAGGCTGGCGCAAGGTCCGCGATCCCGAGGGCACCGAGGGCTGGATGATCGGCAATCTCGTCTCGGACCAGCGCACCGGCATGATCAGGGATGCCGTCGCCGATCTGCGCGACGGCCCCAATCCCGATGCCAAGATCCTGTGGCGCGCCGAGCCCGGCGTCGTCGGTCGGATCGACAAATGTGGCGGTGGCTGGTGCCGGATCGATGTCGGCGGCCGCAGCGGCTATGTCGAGCAGGCCCATCTCTGGGGTGTCGATCCGGGCGAGACGACGAACTGAGCGGCGTCGCTCGCCATCGCTTTCCTTGGCCGCCGGGCCGGGCTAAGCCCTTTGCCGACGCTCCTGCCGGGGGCGGGAACGACATTACCGTTTCTTCACTCTACCGCAACGGCTCGGCGTGGGATGGCGGATTAGAAACGGGGCTGTCGGCGGGCCTGGACCCTGTCACGCCGATGCATGACGGAACGGCGCTCGGCTACCCACTCCCGGTCGGGCGCCGTTTTCGTGATGCGGATTGATTGGGTGCAAGTAAGATGAAGGCGCCGGTTTTTTACGATCCCAGCGGCAAGCGGAAACGCTGGTCGAAGCGGACGCTGTTCGCCGTGATCCTGGCGCTGGTCGCCGCCGTCATCATCTTCGCGCTCACCATCGTCAACGTGCCGACGCCCAGCCCGCTCAACGTCGGGATCGAGCGGCCCCAGCCACGCCCGCTGCCTGCGCAGATCGCGCACGTCGGCCGGGTGCTGCGCCGAACGCTGACCGGATGGCTGCCGAGCAGCGGCAAGGCCGCCGAGGCGGTGCATCAGCTCGTGGTGGGCTTCTATGTGCCGTGGGACGACAGTTCGCGCGCCTCGCTCGTGCGGCACATCGGCCAGATGGACTGGCTGGTACCCGTGCTCGGCTCGGTCACCGGCAAGGATCATCATCTGACGATCACGCAAGATCGCGTGCTGACCGCCATCCTGCGCAACGGCGCCAATCGGCCCAAGATATTCCCGCTGATCCAGAATGCGTCGGATGGCGATTTCGACGGCGCCGGCATGGCCGCGCTGTTGCACGACCCGCGCGCCCGCAAGGCGCTGCTCGACCAGGTCGAGCCGATGCTGGCGCAGGAACAGGCCAGCGGTGTCGTCTTCGACATGGAAGAGCTGCCGCAGACCGCGCAGCGCGACTATCTGCGCTTCATCGCGGAGGCCAAGGCGCGCTTCGGCCCCAAGGGCCTGCTGGTGACGCTGGCGGTGCCGGTCGGCGACAGCGACTGGAATCTCAAGGCCTATGCGCATTTCGCCGATCGCCTGTTCATCATGGATTATGACGAACATGAGGAAGCCGGACCGCCCGGCCCGATCGCGTCGCAAAGCTGGTTCGTCGACCGGATGCGCGAGGCGGTGCGCGACATCGGACCGGCCAAGTCGATCGTCGCGATCGGCGGCTATGCCTATGACTGGCCGCAGAAGGGCCCGGCGCAATCGACCTCGGTCGAAGATGCGTGGCTCACCGCGCACGACAGCCAGGCGCCGATCCGCTTCGATCCGATCAGCGGCAATGCGACCTATGCCTATACCGACGACGACGGCATGCCGCACACCGTCTGGCTGCTCGACGCGGCGAGCGGGTGGAACCAGCTTCGCGCCGCCGATGCCGAGGGCGTGGCGGGCGTCGCGCTGTGGCGGCTGGGTTCCGAGGATCCCGGCGTCTGGTCGGCCTTCGGCGCGTTCGAGAGCAAGAAGATCCCCGACCTGACGACGCTGCAGGCGGTCTATAACGTCGATGTCGAGGGCAATGGCGAGCTGCTGCGCATCACCGATACGCCGACGCTGGGTTCGCGGACGATCACCGGCGATAGATTCGGGCTGATCCGCGGCGAGCAATATGGCACCCTGCCGACGCCTTATGTGGTCACCCGTGTCGGCTACCACCCCGGCGTCGTCGCGCTGACCTTCGACGACGGACCCGACGGCTATTGGACGCCGCGCGTGCTCGATATCCTCAAGCGCGAGGGTGTTCCGGCCACGTTCTTCGTGATCGGCGAGAATGCGGTGAGCCATCCCGAACTGCTCAATCGCGAGATCGACGAGGGCAGCGAGATCGGCAACCACAGCTACACGCATCCCAATATGGCGCTGGCCAGCGAACGCGGCACGAGCATAGAGCTCAACGCCACGCAGCGGCTGATCGAGGCCTATACCGGGCGCGGCACCCGGTTGCTGAGGCTGCCCTATTTCGGCGACGCCGAGCCGACCACCGACGACGAACTCGTGCCCGCGCTCCGCGCGCAGAACGATGGCTATCTCAATGTCGGCCTGCATGTCGACAGCGAGGACTGGACGCGGCCGGGCGTTCCCGCGATCATCCGCAACACGCTGCAGGGCGTCGATGATGGCGACGCCGAGAAATCGGGCAACATCATTCTGATGCACGATGCCGGCGGCGATCGCCAGCAGACGCTCGACGCGCTGCCGACGGTCATCGAGGCGCTCAAGGCGAAGGGCTATCGCTTCGTCACCGTCTCGCAGCTCGTCGGCCTGACCCGTGCGCAGGTGATGCCGACGATCTCGGGCAAGGATCTGCTCGCGGTGCGCGCCGATGTCGGCATATTCCTCGTGCTCGCGGGGTTGCTCGCGACCCTCAAATGGCTGTTCTTCGTCGCGATCGGGCTGGGCATCGCGCGCGCGGTGCTGCTCGCGGTGCTCGCGCTGTTCGCGACCTACGAGCAATCGAAGGAGCCGGTGCCCGAGATCGATCCGAACCGCTTCGTTTCGGTGCTGATCCCCGCGTTCAACGAGGCGCGCGTGATCGAGAGCTCGATCCGCCGCGTGCTCGCCAGCGAGGATGTCGAGATCGAGGTGATCGTCATCGACGACGGCTCGACCGACGGCACCAGCGCGCTGGTCGAGACGAGCTTTGCGGGCGACGATCGCGTGCGCGTGCTGACGCTTGAAAACGGTGGCAAGGCCGTTGCGCTCAACCGCGGCATGACGATGGCGCTGGGCGAGGTGATCGTCGCGCTCGACGCCGACACGCAGTTCGAGGCGACGACGATCGCCAGGCTGGCGCGCTGGTTCGCCGATCCCGCGATCGGCGCGGTGGCGGGCAACGCCAAGGTCGGCAACCGCGTCAATCTCGTCACGCGCTGGCAGGCGATCGAATATGTCACCGCGCAGAATCTCGAGCGGCGGGCGCTGACCCGCTTCGATGCGATCACCGTCGTGCCGGGCGCGGTCGGCGCGTGGCGGCGCGCAGCGCTGGATGCGGTCGGCGGCTATCCCGTCGATACGCTCGCCGAGGATCAGGATCTCACCATCGCGATCCAGCGCGCCGGCTGGGAGGTCGCCTATGATGTCGAGGCCGTGGCGTGGACCGAAGCGCCCGAGACCTTCCGCGCGCTCGCCAAGCAGTGTTTCCGCTGGGCGTTCGGCACGCTGCAATGCCTGTGGAAGCATCGTGCGATCCTGCGCGAGCGCAAGCCCGCCGGCCTCGCGCTGGTCGGCATTCCGCAGGCCTGGGTCTTCCAGATCGCGTTCGCGGTGATCTCGCCGATCATCGATCTGGCGCTTGGCATCAGCATCGTCGCGACCCTCATCCGCGTCCACCAGCATGGCTGGGCGCAGACGCAGAGCGACGTGCTGCGCATGGCGGTCTATTGGGCCGCCTTCACCTCGATCGACCTGCTCTGCGGCTGGATCGCCTATCGGCTCGAGCCGCGACGCCAGCGCTATCCGGCGTTCCTGCTGCTGGCGCAGCGCTTCGTCTATCGCCAGCTGATGTATTCGGTGGTGCTGCGGGCGGTCTCGGCGGCGCTCTCGGGGCCATGGGTGGGCTGGGGCAAGCAGGTGCGCACCGGCCGGGTGGACGTGGCCCAGCCACGCTAGACGATGATCGTGGCAGGCTGGATCAGCCCGAAGCGCGAACCGGGACTAAGCCGTCGGTAGCACGAGCCGGACCGACAGGCCGGGGGCATTGTCGCCGAGTTCGAGTTCGCCGTCGTGCAGCCGCGCGACCGCGGCGGCGAGCGCGAGACCCAGCCCTGCGCCGCCGGGCTGGCGGGCGGGGTCGAGCCGGCCGAAGCGCCGGAGCGCCTCGCCGCGTTGATCCTCGGGGATGCCGGGGCCGGCGTCGTCGACCGCGAGAGTCAGCGCCCCCGCCGCCTCGGTCACCGACAGGCGGATCACGCCGCCGGGTCCGGCATATTTCATCGCATTATCGACCAGATTGGCGAGCGCCTGGCCAACCAGTTCGCGGTGGACGACCGCGCGGGCACTCCCCTCGCTGGCGAGCGTGAAGCCGCGTTCTTCCGCCAGCGGTCCGTAGACTTCGGCAAGATCCTCGATCATCTGGCCGAGATCGGTGGAAACGAAACGGTCGCGGCCGATGCCGGCCTCGGTGCGGCTGATCTGGAGCGCCGCGCTGAGCATCGCGAGCAGCGTCCCGGCTTCCGAGCCGACCCGTTCGAGCGCGGACAGCGCGGCCTCGTCGTCGGTCTCGCGCGAGGCGCGATCGATCGTCGCCGAAAGCCGGGTCAGCGGCGAACGCAGATCGTGCGCCAGCGAATCGGTGACGACGCGAAGCTCGGTGACGAGCGCCTCGATCCGCCCCAGCATCAGGTTGATCGTATCGGCGAGGTCCGCGAAGGCATCCTTTACCCCCGGCTCGACCGGCACGCGCAACGACAGATCGCCCATGCCGACACGTCTGGCTGTCTCGGCGATGCGCTCGACGCTCATCGTGATCACGCGCGTCGCGACGATCGCGCCGAGCAGCGCCAGCGGCACCGCCAGCAGCAGCGCCGCGATCATCGCTTCACCGGTCTGGCGGCGGACGCGCAGATCGTCCTCGATGACATGGCCGACGAGCAGATGCGTATTGTCGGGCAGCTTGGTGGCGATCACCCCCATTTCTTCGGGCTCCGCGCGTCCGACCCGGTACAGCGTGACCACCTGCCAGCCCGAGTTCAAAGGGATCGGCGGGGGCCAGTCCTCGATGTTACCGGCGAGATGGTTGCCGACCGGATCGTCGAGCAGCACCGCGGCGTCGCGCGATCCGGCGCCGGAAATCCGCGCCGCGATCAGCTCGCGCAGGCCTTGCGATCCCTCCTGGTGGTAATCGGCGACCAGATCGTCGCGCAGCGCGGTCACCAGCGTGCGCGAATTGCGTTCGAGCTCGTCGCCGATATTGTGGCGGACGAAGAGCAGCAGCGACGTACCCGAGATCAGCTGGAGCACGAAGACCAGCGCGAAGAAGCGCGCCGTCGACGACCGCAGGCGCGCGGGAAACATCACTGCGCGCTCACGCCTCCGTGCCGAGCCGATAGCCGGCGCCTCTTACCGTGTGGATCAGCGGCGCGCCTTCACCGTCGTCGATCTTGCGGCGCAGCCTGCTGACATGCACATCGATCACATTGGTGCCGGGATCGAAATGATAGTCCCACACGCCCTCCAGCAGCATGGTGCGGGTGACGACCTCCTCCTTGTGGCGCAGCAGATATTCCAGCAGGCGAAATTCGCGTGGCTGGAGCTCGATCGCACGCGGACCGCGTTTCACCTTGCGCGAGAGCAGATCCATTTCGAGGTCGCCGCAGGCGAGCTGCGTCGTCGGCTGGGCGCCCGTGTTTCCCCGGCGCAGCATCAGCTTGAGCCGTGCGAGCAGTTCGGCGAAGGCGAAGGGCTTGGTGAGATAGTCGTCCGATCCGGCGGTCAGCCCGGCGACGCGATCATCGACCGCGGCCATGGCGGAGAGCATCAGCACCGGCGTCGAGATTCCGCCCGCGCGCAGCGCGCCGAGTACCGCCATCCCGTCCATCTGCGGCAACATCCGATCGAGGATGATCGCATCATAGCCGCCATCGGTGGCATGGAAGAGGCCGTCGCGGCCGTTGAGTGCGTGATCGACGATCATCCCCTCCTCGCCAAGCCCCTTGATGATGTATGTCGCGGTCTGCTGATCGTCCTCAATCAGCAAGATTTTCTGCGCCATGGATAGCCCCCGTTCCGATCGACCTGCCGGCCGAGGGTTCGGCGCGGTCGATCGCTACCGTCCATAGCGCATCTCCGCGGCGGATATGAAGCGCTAGCCGTCGATCGTCATGCTCGGCGACGATCGCGTCGTGCAGGGCGGCGACATCGTGGACCTTCTGGCCATCGACCGAGACGATCTCGTCGCCTACCTCGATGCCGGCACGCTCGGCCGCGCCGTTGGAACGGACGCTGGTAACGACCGGCAGCTTGTCGCTCGTATCGCCCACCGTGATGCTTGGGATCGGTGAAACGGGACCGGCATTACCACGCGCGAAGCGACTGAAACTGCCGGTTTCCGCCGCGACGATGACAAGCGCAACGGTAGCGACGACGGCAATGATGCCGATCGCTGGCCCTCGTTCCATGCCCACTGCCATCGTGTGTCGATGCGCCTCCATGGAACATCTTGTCGCTTGTCGGCGCTTGCGATGCAATGAGGGGGGGATGACCGTTTGTTCATCCGTCCGATTTGGGGAGAGGCACGTATGAAGCTCGGTTTCATTGGGCTCGGCCAGATGGGTGCGGGCATGGCGGACCGGCTGGCGACGGCGGGTCACGAGCTCGTCGTCTGGAACCGCGATCGCGCCAAGGCGGAAGCGTTTGTGGTCGAGGGCGCCGGCACGCGCGGTACGATCGCCGCCAGTCCCGCGGCGGCGGCTGGCGCTGGCGTGGTGTTCACGATGCTCGCCAATGACGATGCGGTGGAAGCGGTGACCTTCGGCGACGGCGGGATCCTGTCCGCGGACAGCGGCGTGCTGCACGTCGCCTGCAGCACCGTCTCGGTCGCGCTGACCGAGCGGCTCGCAGCGGCGCACCGCGAGGCGGGCCAGCGTTTCCTGTCCGCACAGGTCCTCGGTAGGCCCGATGTCGCGGCAGCGGGCCAGCTTTCGATCATCGCCGCGGGGGCCGATGCCGATCTCGACGCATGCGCTCCGCTGTTCGAGACGATCGGTGGCAAGACGCTGCGCATGGGATCGGCGCCCGCGATGGCGGCGGCGACCAAGCTCGCCGCCAATTTCTCGATCGCCGCGATCATCGAGACGGTGAGCGAGGCGTTGCGCATCGCCGGTGCGCACGGCGTCGAGCCGGCGAAGATGGTCGATTTTCTGATCGAGACCAATTTCGGCAGCCGCATGATTGGCGTCTACGGCCCTATGATCGCGGAAGCGCGGTTCGAGCCTGCGGGCTTCCCGATCAAGCTTGGCCGCAAGGACGTCGGGCTGGCGCTGGCGGCGGCGGGCGACGCCGACGTGCCGGTCGCGCGCCTGCTCGCCGAGCGCATGGACGGCATCATCGCCGCCGATGGCGGCGTGCGCGACTGGTCGGCACTGGGCCAGCCGGCGAAGGGATGATGCGGGAGCCTATGCGTGCCCAATGATGGCGCGGTGACGAGCCCGACCGACGGCGCCCCGGGTGCCGGCAATGCCTATCTGTCGGCCCTCGCAGCATCGACGCGCGATCCGCTGCTGGCGCGGGCGGCGATCGCGATGCTGGAGGGGCGCCCCGCCGATGCCGAGCGGGTGCTGCGCGACCTGCTATGCGACCGGCCGAGCGACGTCGCCGCGATCCACCTGATGGCCGAATTGCTCGTGCAAGTAGGCCGCTTCGACGATGCGATACGGCTGTCGGGCCGTGCGGTCGAACTGGCGCCGGACTTTTCCGAGGCGCGCGCATTGCTGGCGCGCACGCTGCAGCGGCACAATCGACCGGGCGAAGCGCTCGTCCACGTCGAACGATTATACGCATCCGATCCGCTGAATTTATCGATGGCGATGCTCAAGGCGTCGCTGCTGGTCCAGATCGGCGACCAGCCGGGTGCCGCGCGGCTCTATGCCGGGACGCTCGCTGTCCAACCGGCACAGCCGGGGATGTGGACGCGCTATGCGCATGTGCTGAGGACGATCGGGCTGATCGACGAGGCGATCGTCGCCTATCGCGAGGCGCTCGCCCTGCAGCCGACGCTGGGCGAGGCGTGGTGGGGCCTCGCCAATCTCAAGACCTATCGCTTCACCCCTGCCGACGTCGATGCGATGGGCGCGGCATTGGGACAGACCGCGGAGGCCGAGGATCGCCTCCTTATCTATTTCGCGCTCGGCAGCGCGCATGAGGATGCGGGCGAGAACGAAGCCGCCTTCGCCGCCTATGCCGAGGGCAATCGCATCCGCCGCGGCCGGCTCGACTATGATGCCGGCGAGATCCACGATCAGTGCGCGCGCGAGGCGAAACTGTTCACACCCCGCTTCCTATCGGCGCGCGCCGAAGGGGGATGCCCGGCGCCCGATCCGATCTTCGTCGTCGGCATGCCACGCGCGGGCTCGACGCTGATCGAGCAGATCCTGGCCAGCCATTCGATGATCGAGGGTGCCGGCGAACTGCCCGATCTGATGGCGATCGCGGCCGGGCTTGCGGAGCGTCGCGTAGATGGCAAGGCGATGCGCTACCCCGAGATGCTCGCCGGCCTGGCGCCCGAACAGCGTGGCGCGCTCGGCGAGGCGTATATCGCGCGCGCCCGCGTCCATCGCCGCGAAGGCAAACCCTTGTTTGTCGACAAAATGCCCAATAATTGGATGCATGTCGGGCTGATCCGGTTGATCCTGCCGGGTGCCAGGATCGTCGATGCGCGCCGGCATCCGCTCGGGTGCGGCTGGTCGGCCTACACGCAGCATTTCGCGCGTGGGCAGCCCTTTACCTACGATCTCGGCGAATTCGGCCTCTATTATCGCGATTATGTCGCGGCGATGGCGCATATCGATCGGGTGATGCCGGGGCGCGTGCACCGCGTGTTCTACGAGGCGATGGTGGCCGATACCGAAACCCAGGTGCGCGCGCTGCTCGATCATCTTGGCCTGCCGTTCGAGGCAGGCTGCCTTGCCTTCCATCGCAACGATCGCGCGGTGGCCACGCCGAGTTCCGAACAGGTGCGTCGGCCGATCTTCGCCGATGCGGTCGATCACTGGCGCGGCTTCGATCGCTGGCTGGGCCCGTTGCGCGACGCGCTGGGTCCGGTCCTGGACGCCTATCCGACCGTACCGGCAGGCATCGATTTCACCAACGACGCGCCGTGATCAGCGCCGAGCAATGTTCAGCCGGCCTCAAGCATCGTGGCGGCACAAGCGCGGAAGGGGAGACCGCCGCCATGCGTATCATGCTCGTACTGACCGCCGGTCTCGCGCTGGGCGGTTGCGTCGCGCACGCGGCCTATGACGTCGTGACGCTGCCGGTGCGCGCAGGCTCGCAGGTCGTCGATTGGACCACCACCAGCCGTTCCGAGGCGGATCGCAACCTCGGTCGCAAGGTCCGCAAGCAACGCGAGCGCGACGCCAAAGAAGCGAAGAAGGACGCCAAGCGCGAACGCGAGCAGCAGAAGGCGGAGGGCCAGCCCTAGCGCCGATTGACATTCAGCCATTGTGTGCTCCTGCGCAGGCAGGAGCCCAGGGTTGCGGGCGCTACGGCTCTTCAGCCGGGCTCCTGCCTACGCAGGAGCATTTTGGGGGTGCGTATATACCCCTTGTCTCCGCCTGGATGTCGATCCGTCCTGGATCACATAGAACGTGGCGCCGTCGTCAGGCGGCGGCCTTCCAGCAGACGACGCGGTCCCGCCCGTCGGCCTTGGCATCGTACAGCGCGGCATCGGCGCGATCGATGATATGTTGCGCTGTGTCGCCCGAGATCAGCCCCGAGACGCCCAGAGACAGCGTCACACGGCCGATCTCGCGGCCCGAATTGCGCGTCTTCACGGTGCGCGTACCGATATGCTGGCGGAAGCGTTCGGCGAATTCCGTGGCCTCGTCGGCCTCGTGCATCGGCATCACGATGACGAACTCCTCGCCGCCCCAGCGCGATACGAAGCCGCGTCCGTGGAAGAAGCTCTCCAGGCTCGCGCTGACGAGCCGCAGCACCTCGTCGCCGATGCGGTGGCCGTAATTGTCGTTGAATTTCTTGAAATGATCGATGTCGAGAAAGATCAGACTGAGCGGGCGATGCTCGGTTTCCGCGCGCTCGATCTGCGCGTCGAGATAGTCGCAGCAGGCCTTGCGGTTGGCGAGTCCGGTCAGCGCGTCCGATCGCGCATCAACGCGCGCGATCTCGAGATCGGTCTTGAGCAGCTCGATCTCGCGCGAGGAGGCGGCGAGCTCGCCCTGCAACTGCTCGGTGGTGGCGAGCATCGCATTGGTCGCCTCGATCATCTCGGCGAGCATCGCGCGCTGACGCTCGAGCGTGGCCGAGGCGTCGAGATCCGAGCGGCTTGCGCCGAGCCGCGTCTGATAGTCGCGCGCGCCGGCATCCTGCCGCTCGATATAGTCGTTCATGCGCGCGAGTTGCGCCTCGGTATCCTCCAGCACGCGGCCGACGCCGATTCGGCCGGTGCCGTATAGCTCGCGACGGATGGTGCCGAGCGTGCGGTCGCCGATCGGGGCAGCCGCCTTCGCGGCATCGAACGCAGCAACGAGCTGCGGATCGGCGCCGGTCACGTAGCGATAGAGAAATTCGTAATTGGACGGAGTCGGCGCTATTTCGCCTTCGGCCAGCAGCGCATGGATGCGATCGAAAATGCTGGTCGTATCGCCCACGTCGCCAATGCCCATCCCCGATGCCGACACCAACCCCCCGGCTCGTGTTACGTCATCGATATTCTCATTAACCCCGATCAGTAAAAAAAGCCCGAAGGTTTTTGCGACTCTATTCGTCGATGCGTGCCAGCAGGAAGGCGGGGACGGGGCCATTCCACGCAGCATCGGCATCGGCGGCGATCGGCTCGGGCACATCGACAGGTGCCGTTGCGGCAGAAGGCGCGGGCGAGGCGTGGCGCGACACGGGCGCATCGCGCCGATCGCGAGGCGCTGCGGCACGCTCGGTCTTGGCGCGTTCAGGGCGTGCGCGATCGGCGCCGCCGCGGCGCCGCGGCGCGCGCGGTTGTTCGGGAGCCGCTTCCGGCTGCGCCTGCTCGGCAGGCGCGACGGCGGCGGCAGCCGCTGCTGCGGCTTTGGGCGCGCCGACGCGCGGAATGGTCTGCTTGGTCAGCTTCTCGATATTGGCGATGTTCTCTGCGTCTTCCTCGGTGAAGAGCGTGAACGCCTTGCCGGTCGCACCCGCGCGGCCGGTGCGGCCGATGCGGTGGACATAATCGTCGGGATGCCAGGGCGCATCATAGTTGATGACATGCGAGACGCCCTTGATGTCGAGCCCGCGCGCGGCGACGTCGGAGGCAACGAGGATGTTGATGTCGCCCGCCTTAAAGCGATCGAGTTCGCGAATGCGCGACGACTGGTCCATGTCGCCGTGGATTTCGCCGGCGCGGAAGCCGTCCTTCTGAAGCGACTGGGCGAGATCGCGCACCGTCGTCTTGCGGTTGGCGAAGATGATCGCCGTGCGCACGTCGTCGGCCTTGAGCAGATCGCGCAAGGTGGCGCGCTTGCCGCGCGAGGTTGTCGCGACCAGCGCCTGCTCGATCAGCAGGCTGGTCGAGCCGGTGCGCTCGACCTCGATCTGCTTGGGATTGGAGAGAAAGCGATCGGCGAGCTTTTTGATCGGCGCGGGCATCGTTGCCGAGAACAACAGCGTCTGCCGCGTCGCGGGCAATTTGGTGCAGATTT
>Ga0302314_10008289_pt1 | contig 18531 bp, 12 predicted proteins | sample III_Palsa_N2_3_FD_200533 | JGI IMG/M metagenome (GOLD analysis project Ga0302314, IMG submission 200533) | Peat permafrost microbial communities from Stordalen Mire near Abisko, Sweden - III_Palsa_N2_3 | ecosystem: Environmental > Terrestrial > Soil > Palsa > Peat permafrost | place: Sweden...
AGGACTCATCGGTCAGGTCCATGCGCACCAGGATGTAGCCGGGCAGGACCTTCTCCGAGACCTGCTGCCGCTTGCCGCCCTTGATCTCGGTCACCATATGAACGGGGACCTCGATCTGGTAGATGAAATCCTCCATGTTCAGCGACTGGATCCGGCTCTCCAGGTTGGTCTTCACCCGGTTTTCGTAACCGGCGTAGGAGTGCACCACGTACCAGTCACCGGGCAGCATCCGGAGCTCCCGGGTGAACTCCTCCAGCACACCGTCAGCCGATTCCTCCGGCGTGCCATCAGTAGGCGCGTCTTCGTCAGCCGGGGCGTCGGTCGGGGCCGCGGCCTCATCAGCCGGCGCCGCGGCCTCATCAGCGAGGGACGAGACGTCGGGCACCTCGTCCGCAGGGTCAAACCCACCGGCTTCTTCGCTGTAGTCGGTCACGTCATCGGCCTCCCCGGTTTCCGCGTCGGGTTCTGTCGCGCCCGTCGCCGCGGAATCCAGTTGGGTCTCGGACACGATTGCTCTCTCTTTCCTCAAGCTTTCCTCAAACCATGATCATTTATCGCGATCATGGTGCCGCGCATGGCGTGCACGCGGCCGCTGGCGACGGTGCCCGGCTCTGCTTTCCGGGGGAAACGCCCCCAGACCCGGGAAGCCGCCTAGCCGAACACCTCGAACACCAGCTTGGTGAACCCGTAGTCCAAGCTCGTCACGATGATGACCATGAAGACCACGAAGGTCAGGCAGACCACTGTGTAGGTGACAAGCTCCTTACGGGTTGGCCAGATTACCTTGCGAAGCTCGCCCACCATCTGCCGGAAGAACAGGGCGGGGGTGGTCCGGTTCTCGCGCTTGGCCGCGCCCCCGGCTCCGCTCCGTTTTTCCGGGGCCTCGCCCCGTGTCTGAGTTGCCATATCCTCACCTATTGGTCCGCCGACTCTGGCGGGTTCGCCGGATCGCACTCGCAGGGCAGGAGGGACTCGAACCCCCAACCACCGGTTTTGGAGACCGGGACTCTGGCCAATTGAGCTACTGCCCTGTGCTTCCTACAAACTGTGCTTCCTACAAACTGAGCTTCCTACAAACTGCGCTTCCTGCAACTGCTTCAGCGCACAACCGCCGCGAGCACACGGGCACGCTGCCGCGACGGCAGACCGCTGTCGGTCCAAGCAGTGTACGTCTGAACCGCTCCCCCGTCGAACCGCCTGGCCAAAATTCGGCTGGGAAACCGGCGGCGCCCCCCGGGCCCCCGGGAAGGTCAGGGCGGGGACCCGGGGACGGCGAGGGGGACGGCGAGGGGGACGGCGAGGGGGAGCGGCAGGCGGCGTGAGGCAGGCCACGGTCGTAGCCAAGGTAAATGACGTGCCTGGCACTGTCCGCTGGTGGGACAATGGAACTCATGTCAACCAGAGTCTCCGCACGGGTCTCCGCCATCTCCGAATCCGCCACGCTGGCCGTGGACGCCAAGGCCAAGGCGCTCAAGGCGGCGGGCAGGCCGGTCATCGGCTTCGGCGCAGGTGAGCCGGACTTCCCGACCCCCGGATACATCGTCGAGGCCGCGCAGCGCGCCTGCGCGGAGCCGCGGTTCCACAAGTACACCCCGGCGGCCGGCCTGCCTGAGCTCAGGCAGGCGATCGCGGCCAAGACCGCCAGAGATTCCGGCTACCAGGTCGAGCCCAGCCAGGTCCTGGTCACCAACGGCGGCAAGCAGGCGGTGTACGAGGCGTTCGCCACCCTGCTCGACCCGGGCGACGAGGTCATTGTGCCGGCGCCCTACTGGACCACCTACCCCGAATCCATCGCGCTCGCGGGCGGCGTTATGCGGCCGGTTTATACCGACGAGAAGTCCGGCTACCTGGCCTCCGTCGAGGACCTCGAAGCGGCTCGCACCAGCCGGACCAAGGTCCTGCTGTTCGTCTCGCCGTCCAACCCGACCGGGGCGGTGTATCCGCCGGAGGCGGTGCGCGAGATCGGCGAGTGGGCCGCGGCCAACGACCTGTGGGTCATCACCGACGAGATCTACGAGCACCTGGTGTACGGCGACGCGGTCTTCTCCTCGATCCCGGTGCAGACCCCGGAGCTGGCGCAGACGTGCGTGGTGCTCAACGGGGTGGCCAAGACCTACGCGATGACCGGCTGGCGGGTCGGCTGGATGATCGGCCCGCGCGACGTGATCAGCGCGGCGGCGAACCTGCAGAGTCACGCGACCTCGAACGTCTGCAACGTGGCCCAGGCGGCCGCGCTCGCCGCCGTCTCCGGCGACCTGGCCGCGGTCGCCGTAATGCGGACGGCGTTCGACCGGCGCAGGCTGACCATGACCCGGATGCTGAACGAGATCGACGGCGTGATCTGCCCCGAGCCGCAGGGTGCCTTCTACTGCTACCCGAGCGTCAAGGGACTGCTCGGCCTGACGATAGCGGGACGCAGGCCGCAGACGTCGGCCGAGCTGGCAGCTCTTATCCTGGACGAGGCGGAAGTAGCCGTGGTTCCCGGTGAGGCGTTCGGTACGCCCGGATATTTCCGGCTTTCCTGCGCACTCGGCGACGCCGACCTCGAAGAAGGCATCGGGCGGATGGCCAAGCTGCTCGCGGACGCCAGGTAGGCACGGCACACTGGGCGGATGTTGGATGGGGCGGCTGAGCGGCCGAGGCCCGTGCAGCTGCTGCCCAAGGCGCACCTGCACCTGCATTTCACCGGTGCGATGCGGCACGCGACGCTGGTCGAGCTGGCCCGTACCCACGGCGTCCGGCTGCCGCCCGCGCTCACGCAGGACTGGCCGCCGAAGCTGAGCGGTGCCGACGAGCGTGGCTGGTTCCGGTTCCAGCGGCTGTACGACACCGCGCGTTCGGTGCTGCGCACGCCCGCCGACGTGCGGCGGCTGGTGACAGAAACCGCCGAGGACGAACGGGCGGAAGGCTCGCGCTGGCTGGAGATCCAGGTCGACCCGTCCGGTTACGCCGGGCGGTTCGGCGGCATCACGGCGGTGACCGAGCTGGTCCTTGACGCGGCAGCGGACGCGGCGGACGCTACCGGAGTAGGGATCGGCGTCATCATCGCGGCCAACCGGACCAAGCACCCGCTGGAAGCCAGGACCCTGGCCCGGCTGGCGGCTCAGTACGCGGGCCGGGGCGTGACCGGGTTCGGCCTGTCGAACGACGAGCGACGCGGGCCCGCGCACGACTTCGCCCCCGCGTTCCGCATCGCGGCGCGAGCCGGGCTGCTGCTGGTCCCGCACGGCGGCGAGCTGGCCGGCCCGGCCAGCGTCGCGGCCTGCCTCGACGACCTGCACGCGAACCGGATCGGTCACGGCATCCGAGCCGCCGAGGATCCCGCCCTGGTCAAGCGGCTGGCCGCGGACGGCATCACCTGCGAGGTCTGCCCGTCATCCAATGTCGCGCTCGGCGTCGCGACGGTCCAGTCCCAGGTCCCGCTGCGCCGCCTGTTCGACGCCGACGTCCCGGTCGCCCTCGGGGCCGATGACCCGCTGCTGTTCGGCCCGCGGCTGGCCGCGCAGTACGAGATCGCCCGGCACGCGCACGGGTTCACCGACGCCGAGCTCGCCGACCTGGCCCGCGCTTCCGTCCTGGGCTCGGTCGCTCCGGAGCCGCGACGCCAGCAGCTGCTGGCCGGGATCGACGCCTGGCTGGCCGCGAACCCCTAACGCCACGGCCCGGCGCTCGCTGTGCCTGGCGGGGGCGGGCCGGGCCGTTCCGGCTAAGCGACGGTTTATCCGTTTCTGTGCCGACGTGGTGCGCGTGGGGGCACAATGAGGCCGCAGGAGCCACCGTGCGGCCGCTGGCCGCCGATGGGCGGGCAGGCGCCGCATTTCCGGGGGGGAAGGCGCCAAGCCCGGGCGCCGCTGGGGAACAGCTGATGGTGTACCGGGAGGCTGATGCTTCCGCTCAGCGCGGAGGATCCGCGCACAATCGGGGAGTTCCGGCTGCACGCCCGGCTGGGAGCCGGCGGCATGGGCCGGGTGTACCTGGCGTCCTCACCGGGCGGCCGGGCGGTCGCCGTCAAGGTGGTCCACCCCCACCTGGCCCGCGACACCGCCTTTCTCGGCCGGTTCCGGCGCGAGGTCGCCGCGGCGCTGGCGGTCAACGGCGGGTACGCGGTCCCGGTGGTCGCCACCGGGCCCGACGACGACCCGCCCTGGCTGGCCACCGCCTACGTGCCCGGTCCGTCGCTGCACGAGGTGGTGTCGGCGAACGGGCCGATGCCGCAACACGCCGTGCTGAAGCTGACGGCCGGGCTGGCCGAGGCGCTGCGCGTCATCCACGACTGCGGCCTGGTGCACCGGGACCTCAAGCCGGGCAACGTGCTGCTGGCCACCGACGGACCGCGGGTGATCGACTTCGGCATCGCCCGCGCGCTCGACGGCACCGTGCTGACGTCCGCCGAGAGCCTGCTCGGCACCCCGTCGTTCATGTCGCCCGAGCAGGCACAGGGCCGCCCGGCCGGGCCGGCCAGCGACGTGTTCTCCCTGGGCGGCGTGGTGTACTTCGCCGCCACCGGCCACTACCCGTTCGGCACCGGGCACCCGGCCGCGATGCTGTTCCGCATCGTCCACGGCGAGCCCGAGCTCGAGCGGATGCCGCCTGGGCTGCGCGATCTCACCGCGGCGTGCCTGGCCAAGGATCCGGCCCAGCGGCCCGCCCCGGCGCAGCTGGCGGCCGCGCTGATGAACGTCACACCCCCCGGTGAGGACCCGGCCACGTTCTGGCCCGCCCCGATGGCCCGGCTCCTCGTCGACTACCAGGCCCGGCTCGGCCTGGGGCCGCCGGCAGGCGACGCGCCCAGGCCGGCCACCGAGATCGACGTGCCGTCCTCCGGCTGGTCGCCAGCCGCTACGGCCCAGGATCCGGGAGCCGCCCAGGCCCGAGCAGCGGTAGCCGCTCTCGGCAGGGCGCCGGGCGGCTATCCGGACCGGGCAGGAGACGGCGAGCCAACGCCGCAGACGCGCCTTGACCGGCCGTCCCACCGAGCCGCGCCGCCGTCGCCGCCGGGCCTGGGCCGCCGCCGGGCCCTGGCCTCGCTGGCCGGCATGGCCGCTGGCGGCGTGGTCGTGGCGGCCTTCGAGCTCGCCCGGCCAGGCCAGGCGGCGGGATCCGTCGCCGGGCACCTGGCGAACGGCGCCATGAGGCCGCCGCCTCGGCCCGGCACGAAGATCTGGAGCGCCCTGGCCAGCGGCCCGGTAGAGGCGATCGCGGTGGGCGACGGCAGCGTTTTCGCCGGCACCGCGCAGAACACGGTCCTCGCGGTCAACGCCGCCACCGGCAAGATGGCATGGCAGCGTGCCACCAGCCACGCTTTCAACACCAGGCTCGCCGTGGCCGGGCAGGCCGTGGTCATCGCGGACGGAGTGGACGGCGGCTTGTACGCACTGGACGCCGCCCACGGCCAGCAGCTCTGGAGCGTCAAGTCCAGTGGCGTGCTCGGGCTGGCCACGGCGGGGCAGGCGGTGTACGCCGGGGTCGCGGTCAAGACGTCGCTGACCGGGGGCGTGACCGCACTGAGCGCGAACGGCGGCGACGTGCTGTGGACCAGCCAGTTCCCGCAGTCCGTCGACACGAACGGCGGCCTGGCGCTGGCCGGGGACACCCTCTACGTCACCACCCAGGAAGGCGAGATCTACGCGTACAGCACCTCCAGCGGCACCAAGCGCTGGCGGATTTCGGGCCGGGGCGTCACGTTCGGCGCGGCGCCGCCCGTGGTGGCCGGCGGCGTCCTGTACGTCAGCAGCGCCAACTCCTCCCCCAAGGTCTACGCGGTGCACGCCGCCAACGGCCGTCCGATCTGGCAGAAGTCCCTCGGCGTCGCGCAGTTCCCGGCCTACCTGGCCGCCGCGGACGACGTGGTCTTCGCCGCCGTGACCCTTAACGACCAGTCCTCGGGCCAAAGCGCGGGGTACCTGTCCGCACTGAACGCCGCGACCGGGCAGCAGCTGTGGAAGGTCCGGGTCGCTGGCGCCGTGTCCCTGGGACCCACGGTGGCCGGCGGCACCGTCTACACCGGCAGCAACAACGGGGTGCTTGACGCGTGGCAGGCCACCACGGGCAACCACCTGTGGAGCTTCGAGGCGGCCGACGCGATCGGCACCAACATCGTGGCCTCGGACGGCGTCGTGTATTTCGGCAGCAACGACTATCACGTCTACGCCGTGGCCGCGCAACGATGATGGAGCCGCTGGCGGCGGACGACCCGCGCAGCGCGGGGGAGTTCCGGCTGCGGGCCCGGCTCGGCGCGGGCGGCATGGGCCGGGTCTTCCTCGGCTATTCCCCGGCCGGCCGGGCGGTGGCGGTGAAGATCTGCCATCCGGAGTTCGCCGCGGACCCGGTGTTCGTGCGCCGGTTCGCGTTCGAGGTCGCCGCGGCCCGTTCGGTCAACGGCCTGTACACGGCGCAGGTGATCGACGCCGGCCCCAACGACAGGCCGCCCTGGCTGGCCACCAGCTACGTGCCTGGCCCCTCGCTGTACGACGCGGTCACCGCGGACGGGCCGCTGCCGCAAAGCGCGGTCTGGCGGCTGGCGGGCGGCCTGGCCGAGGCCCTGGCGGCCGTGCACGCCCGTGGCCTGGTGCACCGAGACCTGAAGCCGACGAACGTGCTGCTGGCCACCGATGGTCCCCGGGTCATCGACTTCGGCGTGGCGCGGGCGCTCGACGGCACTTCGCTTACCACCACCGGTATCACCTTCGGCACCCCGTCCTACATGTCGCCCGAACAAGGCACGGGCGACCCGATCGGCCCGGCCAGCGACGTGTTCGCGCTGGGCTGCGTGCTGTGCTTCGCCGCCACCGGTGGCGTGCCGTTCGGCGACGGCGACCCGCCCGCCGTGCTGTACCGCGTGGTGTACTCCCCGCCCGTGCTCGACGCGGTACCCCCGGGCCTGCGCGAGCTGGCCGATGCCTGCTTGGCCAAGAACCCCGCGGAGCGGCCGACGCTGGCGCAGATCCTGCGGGCCTGCCAGGACCGCGCGCCGCAGCCCGGTGACCCGGCCTACGGGCCGACCTCGTTCTGGCCCGGTCCGGTGGCCGCGCTGATCGGCCGGCACCAGGCTGGCCTGAGGATCGCGGCTGCGGCGCTCGAGCCCGCGGGCCCGCGGGCCCAGGCCGTCGACGAGCAGCTGGCCGCCCGGCTCCGCATTCCCCCGCAGGCCACCCCCTGGCCCACATCGGCCCAGACCAGCACGGGCCAGACCAGCACGGGCCAGACCAGCACGGGCCAGACCAGCACGGGCCAGCACGCGGCGGGGCAGCCCGTGGTGGACCGCCGCCGGGCCCTGGCGGGGCTGGGCGGCGTCGGGCTGGCGGCGGCCCTGGGCTTCGCCGGCTGGGAGCTGACCAGTTCCGGCCCACCGAGGCCGCACACCACCGCGAACGTCAAGGTGCCCAGCCGGCTCGCCTGGAGCGCCCGGACCGGCGGGCAGGTCGCCTCCGGCGCCGCGGTCGCCGACGGAGTCGTCTACATCGGCTGTGACGACGGGTACGTCTACGCCTTCGAGGCCGCGACCGGGCGGCCAGTCAAGAAGTTCTCCGCCGGCGGCGCCGTTTCCGCGCCCGTCACGGTGGCCGGCGGCAGCCTGCTGGCCGGCAGCGACAACGGCAAGGTGCATTTCTGGCCGCTCACCGCCGACGCCCCGTCCTGGACCTACGCGACAGGCGGTGCGGTCCGCACCCAGCCTACGGTCAACGGCGCGACGGTCTACGTCGGCAGCGACGACCACTACGTGTACGCCCTGCACGCGGGGGCCAACCCGGACGGGCAGAGCCAGCCGGCGAGCGGCCAGGCAACAGACAGCAGCCAGCTGATCTGGCGCCACAAGACCGGCGGCGCGGTGCGCTCGACCCCGATGGTCGGCCACGGCAGCTTCAACGAGTGGCTCTACGCCGGCAGCGGTGACGGCTACCTCTACGAGCTCGACACCGACAACGGCCACGTGGCGTGGCGCTGGTCGGCCGGCGGGGCGGTGAACTCGGGGCCCGCCCAGGACTCGCAGGCGGGCATCTACGCCGGCAGCGCGACCGGCCTGCTGTGCGGGCTGGCCGGGGACCCGGCGGACAACGGGTTCGACTTCCCGGCCAACGGCGCGGTGTCCGGGACTCCGGTAGTCAGCGAGGACACCGTCTACTTCGGCTCCGCGGACGCCTCGATCTACGCCGTGGGCACCTCGGCCGGGCAGCAGATCTGGACCTACCCCACGTCGGGCCCGGTACGCTCGGGGCTGGCCGTGAACGGGAATCTGCTCTACGCGGGCAGCGACGACGGGTATCTGTACGCCATCGACGTCACCGCGCCCGCCGTGCGGTGGAAGTACCGGACCGGCGGCCCGATCCAGTCGCAGATCCTGGTCGCGAACGACCTGGTCTACTTCGGCAGCCTCGACCACCACCTGTACGCGCTGCACGCCTAGGCGGTCCCAGCGGCGGCCCTAGGTGTGGGCGGCCAGCCATGCGCTCCAGCCCGCCTGGACGATGGATGCGGTATAGAAAGTGTAGGTCCCGTTGCTGCTCGACTGCAGCACGTTGCCGAACGGCGTGGAGTACCTGGTCCACAGCAGCATGGCCGCGGCGAGCATCTGGCCCATCCCGTACTTCTGCTCGATGTACTCGTAGCCGCTCGCGGCCACGTCGTTCCAGGTCTCGTCGGTGGTGATCGCCGGGCCGAAGAGCTGGGAAGCGCTGGTGGGCACGGCACCGGTCTTGTAGCTGGGCGGCAGGGATTGCAGCGCGGCGGTCAGCTTGCTGAAGTCGTAGCTGGCGGGCGCCGGGTTGGTGTTCGCGTCGTACAGGCTCTGCACCGCGACCGCGAAACCCTCCTCCGACCAGGACGGAACCGGCGACGTGGCGATGCCGTTGGCCAGGTTCTCGTCGTGGGTGGCGAGGATGGCGAGGATGAAGTCGCGCACCAGCGTGAGGACCTGGCTGCGCGGCGTGCCGCCGTTCGGGTCCTGGCGGTACGGCTCGATGACCACCCGCGCGCCGCCGGTCGAGCCGTCCGAGACGCGGCCGGCGTCGTCGACGTCGACCGGGCTCGTGCCGGGGCCGGGCAGCTGGAACACCTGGGCGCCGAAGAACTGCGGCGGCCACCCTGGAGGCTGCTTGTCGCCCGCGAACCAGCCGTTCCCGACCGTGGCGTCGCCCGACACGAACACGATGAAGCCCTGCTGCTGGTTCAGCTCCTGGAAGTTGACGTGGTTGACCAGCCCGATGTCATAGGACGCCGCGTCCTCGGCGATCGGCAGGGCCTGGTCGACCAGCGCGGCATCGCTGGGCAGGCCCGCCACCACGACGTGCGGCCCCTTGCGGACGTAGAGCTTGGTCCCGGCGTCCCAGGGGGCGTCGTCAAGCGGTTTCCAGGAGATGATCTGTCCGATCGCGCTGGCGCTGGAGAAGTGCAGGCCGATCCGGTAGTGCGCCAAGGCGACGTCGGGCTTGCCGTTATCGCCGACTGGGTCGAGCGGGCTGTGCACGCCCGCGAGCACGACCGTGGTCCCGTTGCCCTGGCGGTTGATGCTCACCGTGTCCTGGTTGGCCGTCGGGATGACCGCGCCGGTGGTGAACCCGACCGCGTTCAGGTTCTCCCACCAGGTCATCATGGCCGACCGGGCCTGCGCCGAGGCCAGGTGCAAGAACCCGGTCTCGTTCCTGCTCTGGAGGTATCCGGTCAGCCTGCTGAACAGGGTATTGGGGAACATCTGCGCGGGCAGGGGCGCCGCCTGGGCGGTCGAGCGCGCGGACGTGGCCGGGTTCGGCTTGGCCGCCGGCGAGGAGCGCGGGTAGAAGATGACGACGGCGGCCACCAGGATTACCGCCAGCGCGCCGCCGGTGAACGGCAGGACCCACCACGTGGGCTTCAGCGGCGGCGGCGGCGTCGGCGGACCGCCCGGACCTACCGGGCCGCCCGCCGCCGGATACCCGGGCGGAACCGAGTGCGCCGGCGCCCGTCCCCGGTGGTCCGGCCGGTAGTTGCCGTCAGCCGTCATCTGTCCTCCGTGGATGACGAGAGCCCCCGGTTCCCTCCCAAGCGGATATTAACGGCAAGCCCGGCCAAGCGGGCCCGGATCGGCATAGCCGCGGGCCGGAACACCCGCGCGCGGAATACCGCGGCAACGGCTACGCTTGGATACACATGGCGTCGATCCGGCTATCACCGGGGAGCCCCCGGAAGAAAGGGCTCGCGGCCCCACCAGGAACCGCGGCCTTTGTAGAACCGGGCGGGTCCGGCCCGTCACAGCCGGCTGACGAGCGGTCGCCGGCAGATGGTCCCGAACCAGGGGCCGGGCGGCAAGCGAGGTGGTACCGCGGTATGCCCGTGCGGGAGCGGGCGTGTCGTCCTCGCGGCACAGCCGAGCCCACCCAGCCGAGCCCACCCAGCCGAGCCCACCCAGCCGAGCCCACCCAGCCGAGCCCACCCAGCCGGGCACCGCACCGCGAGGACCAACCGATGGCCGTCTACCCACGCTCCGGGGACACCCCAGGAGATGTCGCAGTACCCGCCCAGCCGAGCTTCCCCGGCCTCGAGCGCGACGTGCTCGAGTACTGGCAGGCCCAGGACACCTTCCGCGCCTCGGTCGAGCAGCGCCCGGTCGACAGCGAGTTCGTCTTCTACGACGGGCCGCCGTTCGCTAACGGGCTGCCGCACTACGGTCACCTGATCACCGGCTACGTCAAGGACGTGGTACCCAGGTTCCGCACCATGCAGGGCCACCGGGTCGAGCGCCGGTTCGGCTGGGATTGCCACGGCCTGCCCGCCGAAGTGGAGGCGGAACGGCTGCTTGGTATCTCTGGCAAGGCCGAGATTCTCGCCATGGGCGTGGAGAAGTTCAATCAGGCGTGCCGCGAGTCCGTGCTGCGCTACACCCGCGAGTGGCGTGACTACGTGACGCGGCAGGCCCGCTGGGTCGACTTCGACCACGACTACAAGACGCTGGACGCGCCCTACATGGAGAGCGTCATGTGGGCGTTCAAGCAGCTATGGGACAAAGGCCTGGTCTACCAGGGGTTCAAGGTGCTGCCCTACTGCTGGCGGTGCGAGACCCCGCTGTCCAACCACGAGCTGCGGATGGACGAGGACACCTACCGCGACCGGCAGGACCCCTCGGTTACGGTCCGGTTCAAGCTGGAGACCGGGGAGTGGCTGCTGGCCTGGACGACCACGCCGTGGACGCTGCCGTCCAACCTGGCCTGCGCGGTCGGCGCGGACATCAGCTACGTGGTGCTGGCCAAAGACGGCGAGCGGTACATCCTGGCCAGGGACCGGCAGGCCGCCTACGAACGGGAGCTTGAAGGAGCCACCGAGGTCGGCGCGCTGACCGGCGCCGAGCTGGCCGGGCGGCGGTACCAGCCGCTGCTGCCCTACCTGGCCGACGCCGGGAAGTTCGGCACCGGCGACGCCTTCCGGGTCATCCTGTCCGACGACGTCACCACCGAGGACGGCACCGGCGTGGTGCACATGGCCCCGGCCTACGGCGAGGCCGACGCCGATGCGTGCCACGCGGCCGGCATCCCGACCGTGCTCACCGTGGACGACGGGGCCCGGTTCACCTCCGTGGTGCCCGACTTCGAGGGCCAGCACGTCTTCGAGGCCAACGCCGGGATCACCGCCAAGCTGCGCGAGCAGGGGGACCTGGTGCGCAGCCAGACCTACACCCACTCCTACCCGCACTGCTGGCGGTGCCGGAACCCGCTGATCTACAAGGCGCTGTCCAGCTGGTTCGTCGCGGTGAGCACGTTCAAAGACCGGATGGTCGAGCTGAACGAGCAGATCACCTGGGTGCCCGACCACGTCAAGGACGGCCAGTTCGGCAAGTGGCTGGCCAACGCGAGGGACTGGTCGATCAGCCGGAACCGGTTCTGGGGCTCGCCGATCCCGGTCTGGCAGAGCGACAACCCGGATTACCCGCGCACCGACGTCTACGGCTCGCTGGACGAGCTCGAGCGTGACTTCGGCGTGCGCCCGGCCGACCTGCACCGCCCGGGGATCGACGAGCTCACCCGGCCGAACCCGGACGACCCGACCGGGCAGTCCACCATGCGCCGGGTACCCGAGGTGCTTGACTGCTGGTTCGAGTCCGGGTCGATGCCATACGCCCAGGTGCACTACCCGTTCGAGAACCGGGACTGGTTCGACCGCCACTACCCGGGCGACTTCATCGTCGAGTACATCGGCCAGACCCGCGGCTGGTTCTACACGCTGCACGTGCTGGCCACCGCGCTGTTCGACCGGCCCGCCTTCCGGGCCTGCGTCAGCCACGGCATCGTGCTCGGCGACGACGGCCAGAAGATGTCCAAGAGCCTGCGCAACTACCCGGACGTGAACGAGGTCTTCGACCGGGACGGCTCCGACGCCATGCGCTGGTTCCTGATGGCCAGCCCGGTGCTGCGCGGCGGGAACCTGGTCGTCACCGAACAGGGCATCAGGGAGGCAGTCCGGCAGGCGATCCTGCCCCTGTGGAACAGCTACTACTTCTTCGCGCTGTACGCCAACGCCGAGTCGTACCAGGCGGCCCAGCGATCAACCGCCAGCGAGCACGTGCTCGACCGCTACATCCTGGCCAAGACCGCCGCCGCGGTGACCGAGATGGAGCAGCTGTTTGACCTCTACGACATCGGCGGCGCGTGCCAGGCGCTGCGGGAGCACCTGGAGGTGCTGACCAACTGGTACATCCGCCGGTCCCGCGGCCGGTTCTGGGCCGGCGAGCGGGCCGCGCTCGACACCCTGTGGACGGTGCTCGAGACCGTCTGCCGGGCCGCCGCCCCGCTGCTGCCGCTGACCACCGAGGCGATCTGGCGCGGGCTGACCGGCGAACCGAGCGTGCACCTGACGTCGTGGCCGGACCTGACCGGCTGGCCCGCGGACGAGGAGCTGACCGGCGCCATGGACCTGGTCCGCGCCGCGTGCAGCGCCGCGCTCGGCATTCGCAAGGCCCGCCAGCTCCGGGTGCGGCTGCCGCTCGCGTCGCTGACCATCGCCCACCCGGACGCCAAGTCGCTGGCGCCGTTCGCCGACCTGATCGCGGAGGAGGTCAACGTCAAGACCGTCGAGCTGTCCGACGACATTTTGGGGCCGGCCCGCCTGGGCACCTTCGAGCTCGTGGTGAACCCGCGGCAGCTCGGGCCGCGGCTTGGCGCCAAGGTGCAGGAGGTTATCCGGGCCGTCAAGGCGGGTGACTGGGCCGCCTCGGGCGGAGGCATCAGCGCGGCGGGCGTCGAGCTGGAACCCGGTGAGTACGACCTGAAGCTGGCCGCCACCGACCCTGACTCCACCTCGGCGCTGCCGGGTCAGAGCGGGCTGATCGCGCTGGACACGCGGGTGACGCCCGAGCTGGCGGCCGAAGGCACCGCGCGCGACGTGGTGCGGATCGTGCAGCAGGCCCGCCGGGACGCGGGCCTGGCCGTGTCGGACCGGATCCGGCTCACCATCGGCGCCGGGGCCGCGGTGGGCGAAGCGGTCACGGCACACGCCGGGTTCGTCGCCGCGGAGACGCTGGCCGTCAGCCTGGAGGTCCGGCCGGCCGGCCAGGTAACCGCCGACCCGCAGCCGCTCGGCGACGCCCTCATCAAAATCGCCCTCGCACCGGCCGCGCCGTGATCGTGGATCATTATTACCTGGTTATTACGTAGGTTCCCGGCTTCGAGCAGATGCGGCCGGCCGGACGTAGATGAGGGTGGCGGCCAGTGCCCGCGGCGGCCGCGGAGGATCACCGGGCCGGTTGATCACCGGCGGTTGATGGTCACCGGCCCGGTGAGCCGTGTCCTTCCGTCAAGCGCCGCGGCACTGGTCCCGCCCGGTGGAGAGCGATCGTCCGGCCGGAGTTCCGCCATGCCCGAACCGCGCCGCTCCCGGGCACGTGCCTATGGATAGGAGACATTTTCCATCGAAAGGGAGCGGCACAGCAATGAAACCAACACGAAGATCCGCGGCTGCGCTCGCCGTGATCGTCACCGCCACGGTCGGGCTGCTGGCCGGCACGGGCCTGACGGCCGGAGCCGCCAGCGCGGACAGCCTCGGCGCCTTCACCGGTCCGCTGCACCATGTCACGACGCTCGCCTCGACGGTACCTGGCAACGGTGACGTCAACCCCTACGGGGTGGCGGTCGTGTCGCGCGGCACCGGGGACCTGCGGCAGGGCAACGTCCTGGTCAGCAACTTCAACGACAAGGCGAACGCGCAGGGCACCGGCACCACGATCGTCCAGGTCACGCCGCACGGCCAGGTGTCGCTGTTCGCCAAGATCAACCCCCGCCTGTCCGGCTGTCCCGGCGGCGTCGGCCTGACCACGGCGCTCACCGTGCTGCGCAGCGGCTGGGTCATCGTCGGCTCGCTGCCGGCCAAGAACGGCAGCGTGTCAGGATCCGGCTGCCTGATCGTGCTGGACAAGTGGGGCCACGTGCGGGAGACGTTCGCCGGCCAGGGCATCAACGGCCCCTGGGACATGGCGTCGGTAGAGGCGGGCAGCCAGGCCGTCCTGTTCGTCACGAACGTCCTGAACGGGACGGTCGCGGCCAAGGGCGGCACCGTATTCGGGGGCACGGTGCTGCGGCTCGTCCTGCAGATCCCGCGCAACGGACTGCCGTGGATCCAGTTCAACACCACCATCGGGTCCGGCTTCGCCGAGCAGCTGAACTCCGCGGCCCTGGTCATCGGCCCCACCGGCGTCGGCCTCGGCCCGAACGGCGTCCTGTACGTCGCCGACACGCTGGCGAACCGGGTGGCCGGCATCGGTGACGCGGTGTTCCGCGGCTCCAGTGACGGCCGCGGCTTCACCGTCTCGGCAGGGCACCACCTGAACGGCGAGCTTGGCCTGGTCGTCGCTCCTGGCGGTGACATCCTGACCGTCAACAGCGGCAACGGGAACCTGGTCGAGATCACGCCGTTCGGAGCGCAGATCGCGGTCCGCACGCTGGACAGCTCCGGTTCGCCACCGGGCGCGGGCGCCCTGTTCGGCCTGGCCGTCAAGCCAGGTCAGCGCGCCGTCTACTTCGTCGACGACGCGACCAACACGCTCGACCTGCTGCACTAGCCCGCCGCTGGTCGCGCTTTAGCCCCGCCGCTTCTGGCGGGGCTAAAGCGCGACGCCGACCAGGACGGGTTCGGCCGCCAGTGACACCCCGAACGCGTCCCGGACCCCGTCCCTGATCTCCCGGGCCAGCGCCATCAGCCCGGCCGTGCTGGCCGATCCCGAATTGACCAGCGCGAGGGTGTGCTTGGCGGAGATCCGAGCGCCGTCCCCCGGGTGATAGCCCTTGCCGAACCCGGCTCGCTCGATCAGCCACGCCGCCGGGACCTTCACCCGCCCGTCACCGGCGTCGAACCTGGGCACCCGGGTCTGCGGCCCGCACCTGGCCCGGGCGGCCGCCTCGACGGCAGCCAGCGCGGCCCCGTCGAGCACCGGGTTGACGAAGAACGAACCGACGCTGCGGGTGTCGGGATCGGCGGGATCGATCACCATGCCCTTGCGCTGCCTGAGCTCGATCACGGCCGCCCTGACCTCGGTGCTTTCCGGCTGGTCGCCGACGCTCACGCCGAGCGAGGTGGCCAGCTCGGCGTACCGGACCGGGGCCGACCGGGTCTGCACCGCGAGCCGGAAGCTCACGCTGAGCACGACGAACGCGTCCACCCCCCGGAACACGCTGGTGCGGTAGCCGAATCCGCACTGCTCGTTCGGAATATTGAGAATTTCGCCGGTGGTACGGTCGTAGACCCGCACCTGGGCGATGGTCTGGGAGACCTCCTGGCCGTAGGCGCCGACATTCTGGATCGGGGTAGCGCCGGCCAGGCCGGGGATGCCGGACAGGCACTCCAGGCCGGCCAGGCCCTCGGCGACGCTGCGAGCGACCACCGCGTCCCAGTCCTCGCCGGCCGCGACGGTGACCAGCCCGTGGTCTAGGTGCCCGTGGTCTAGGTGGAAGCCGCGGGTTGCCACCTGGACGACGGTGCCGCAGAACCCCTCATCGGCCACCACCAGGTTGCTGCCGCCGCCGAGGATCAGCACCGGCTCACCGCTCGCGTCGGCGGCGCGCACCGCCTCGAGGAGCTCTGCTGTGGTGCCGGCCCGGACGAAATCACGGGCCGGGCCGCCCAGGCCGATGGTGGTGTAGTCCGCCAACCTCACGGGAGACGCACGACGGCCTGAGCGCGCGTGAGCACCTTCACCTCGCCCGACCTGGCGGTGACATCGACCGTCACCTGGTGGCCGTCGAGCTTGCCGGTGACCACCCCGCTGACCTCGACCAGGGCGCCCTTGTCGTCGTCGGGGACGACCACAGGGGAGGAAAACCTGACGCCGTATTCGGTCACCGCGCCCGGGTCCCCGGCCCACTCGGCCAGGAAGCGGCCCGCCAGCGCCATCGTGAGCATGCCGTGCGCGATCACGTCAGGAAGGCCCACCGACTTCGCGATCCGCTCGTTCCAGTGGATCACGTTGAAATCGCCGGAGGCGCCCGCGTACCGCACCAGGTCAAGCCGGGTGAGGTGGTACTGCCGGGGCGGGATCTCGGTGCCCACCGCGGTGTCGTCGTAGCCGGGGCCGGTCATCACTCCCCCTTTATGCGCCGCGTTCGACCAGGACGGACCGCGCCATGCAGACGTGCTCGCCGTGCACGGTCCGGATCTCGGTGACGGTGCCCAGCGTGGTCAGGTTGCGGATCTTCCTGATCGAGGAGATCGTGGACTGCGCCACCACCACATCGCCCGCGTGCAGCGGACGGGAATGGGTGAAGCTCTGCTCGCCGTGCACGATCATGGCGTAGTTCACGCCGAGACCGGGATCAGAGGTTATCTTCGCGCCGCTGGCCGAGCTGATCACGATCGCGAACGTGGGCGGCGCGATCACGTCCGGGTAGCCGGCCGCCTGCGCGGCCTCACGGTCCCGGCACAGCGGGCTCGGCTCGCCGATCGCGGTGGCGAACTCGGCGATCTTGACCCGGCTGACCTCGTACGGCTCCGACGGCTCGTAGGTCCGGCCGACGTAATCGGTGTTGATCGCCACTGCCGGCTTGCCCTGCTAGCGGGTCTCGCGGTGCGCCCGGTGGCAGCGGCACCACGGGCAGTACTTCTTCAGCTCCATGCGGTCCGGGTCGTTGCGCCGGTTTTTCCTGGTGATGTAGTTCCTGCGCTTGCACTCCTGGCAAGCCAGCGTGATCTTCGGCCGGACATCGGTGGCAGCCACGGTGGAGTGCCTCTCTTATCGTCGCTTAGTATCCCTGCGGGACTGGTCAAGTGTAGCGGAGGCCGGACTTGAACCGGCGACACAGCGATTATGAGCCGCTTGCTCTGCCTGACTGAGCTACTCCGCCATCGCTAACCCAGTAAGGTTACCCGATCTTCCGGCTTCGGGTTCATCGCCGACCTGCTTTGACCGCGGCCCGGGCGGGCAGGCAAGATCGAGACCGTGAGCATCCTAGGTACCAGGGTCATGCGGACAGAAGATCCCCGCTTCCTGACCACCGGCGGCGTCTACACCACCGACGTGCAGGACGAGCAACTGGCGGGCGCCTGCCACGTGTATTTCGTCCGGTCGGCGGTGGCGCACGCCAAGATCCGTTCGGTCGATCTGTCCGGCGCGCTGGAGGCGCCCGGCGTTATCGCCGCCTTCTCCGGGGCCGATCTGGCCGACCTGCCGGTGCTTGGGCCGCCGATGCCGGGGATGATGAACGCGGAGATGGGCCAGTGGCCGCTCGCCCGCGACGTGGTCCGGTTCGTCGGCGAGCCGGTGGCGGTGGTCGTCACCGAGGGCAGCTACCAGGGCGAGGACGCCGCGGACCTGGTGGATATCGACTACGAGCCGCTGCCGCCCGTGATCGACATGGCCGAGGCCGCCGCCGACGGTTCCCCTCTGCTGTTCCCGGCTGCGCGCACTAACGTGGCTGCGTCCTTCGGCGACCGCGCCGCCCTGGCGGCCGACCTGTTCGACGACTGCGAGGTGGTCATCTCCCGGACGATCGCCAACCAGCGGGTGGCGCCCGCGCCGATGGAGACCCGGGCCGCGGCCGCGGCCTGGGGGGCGGACGGCCGGCTGACGGCGTGGATCCCCAACCAGGGCGCGCAGGGCACCCGCGCGGCGCTGGCCGGGATGCTCGGGATGGACCAGGCCGGGATCCGGATCATCACCCCGGACGTGGGGGGCGCCTTCGGGGCCAAGTTCGGCGCCGACCCGGAACACGCGGTGGTGTGCTGGGTGGCCCGGCGGCTGGGCCGCCCGGCGCGCTGGACCGAGACCCGCAACGAGAACCTGGTCGGGATGACCCACGGCCGGGCCCAGCGCCAGACGATCACCATCGGCGGCCGCCGGGACGGGACGGTGCTCGCCTACCGGCTGGAGATCCTGCAGGACAGCGGGGCGTACCTGAGGTTCGGCGCGTTCCTGCCCTTCCTGACCATCTTGATGGCGCCCGGGCCGTACGCGATCGGTCGCGCCGAGGCGGTGGCCACGTCGGTGGTGACCAACACCACGCCGGTCGGCGCCTACCGCGGCGCGGGCCGGCCCGAGGCCACGGCCGCGGTGGAGCGAGCCATCGACCTGTTCGCCGCCGAGAT
>Ga0302314_10008290_pt1 | contig 18530 bp, 16 predicted proteins | sample III_Palsa_N2_3_FD_200533 | JGI IMG/M metagenome (GOLD analysis project Ga0302314, IMG submission 200533) | Peat permafrost microbial communities from Stordalen Mire near Abisko, Sweden - III_Palsa_N2_3 | ecosystem: Environmental > Terrestrial > Soil > Palsa > Peat permafrost | place: Sweden...
TACCTGTACGTCGCGGTGCCAAAGGGCTTCTTCCCGCAACAGGATACCGGTCAGCTGCAGGGCGGCATCCGCGGCGATGCGGCCGCCTCGTTCGGACTCATCAAGGCCAAGCTGCAGCAGGTGGCGAAGATCCTGCGCAGTGATCCGGCGGTGGATAGTGTTGCCGGGTCGGTCGGCGCCGGCGGCTTCGGGGGCAACGCGAGTGCCCAGATCAACGTCTCCCTGAAACCGGTGTCCCAGCGCAACGTCTCGGCCGACCAGGTGATCGCGCGTTTGCGCCCGAAACTCAACAAGATCGATGGCGTCATCGTCTTCCTGCAGGCGGTGCAGGATCTGGGCGGTGGCGGCGGCGGCCGCTCAGCCAACTCCGAATATCAGTACACGCTGCTGGGCGATGACCTCAACGAGCTGCGCGAGTGGTCGCAGAAACTCAAGCAGGCGTTGCAGGACGTCCCCGAAGTCACCGACGTGGACACCGACCTGCAACCCGGCGGCCTGGAGACCGATCTCATCGTGGATCGCGACAATGCGTCACGGATGGGATTGAACGAAAGCATCATCGACAGTGCGCTGGGGAATTCCTTCACCCAGGCGCTGGTGTCGACCATCTACAACCCCTTCAGCCCGCAGCAGTACTACGTCGTGATGGAAGTCGCGCCGGAGTTCACCCAGACCCCGGAGGTGCTGAATGCGCTCTCCATCAGTACCGCCGGGGGCACCATTTCCGGCACCCAGGCCACTCAGGCCGTGGCCGGCACTACCAAATTTGCGGGCGTGGCGGCCACCTCGGCCAGTGCGGTCGCCTCGGATGCGGCCCGCAACGCGGCTTCCAACTCCCTGGCGAACGCCGGCCGCGGCAACACCTCCACCGGCTCCGCCATCAGTGTCGCCGCCGAGAGTGTGGTGCCGTACCGGGCGTTCTCCCACTACAGCACCTCGACCACGCCGACCAGCGTCAATCACACGGGCACCTCGATTTCGACATCGTTCTCCTACAACCTGCCGGAAGGCGTGGCCCTGGGGACCGGCCTGGCGGCGATCGAGCACACGATGGCGCGTATCCATATGCCCATCAGCATCCATGGCAGCGCCTACGGCACTGCGCAACTGTTCCAGCAGCAGTCGAACGACACGCCGCTGATGCTGCTGGCCGCGCTGGTGGCCATCTACGTGGTGCTCGGCATACTGTACGAGAGCTTCACCCAGCCCCTGACCATCATCTCCACCCTGCCTTCGGCCGGGCTCGGCGCGCTGCTGGCGCTGCTGCTCACCAACACCGAGTTCAGCCTGATCGCCTTCCTCGGCATCCTGCTGCTGATCGGTATCGTGAAGAAGAACGCCATCATGATGGTCGACTTCGCGCTCGAGGCGGAGCGCAACCTGGGCCTGGTGCCCCATGATGCGATCGCCCGGGCCTGCTCGATGCGCTTCCGGCCCATCATGATGACCACTTTTGCGGCCATCGCCGGCGCGCTGCCCCTGGCCCTCTCCACCGGCGATGGCACCGAGCTGCGCCGCCCCCTGGGCATCTCCATCGTGGGCGGCCTCATCGTCAGCCAGCTTTTGACGCTGTACACGACGCCCGTGGTCTATCTGTACGTACGGCGCATCGGCGCCAAGCGTCGCGCCCGCAAGGCCCAGCAGCTGCGTGGCACGGACCGTCCCGACGCGGGCGCCACGGCCGCCATCTGAAGGCTAAGCCGGGCCCGCAGCCCCCTCAGCCGCGCCCGATATAGGGCATTTTCGTCGCCATGATGGTCATGAACTGCACATTGGCGGAGAGCGGCAGGCGTGCCATGTTGAGCACGGCCAGTGCGACATGTTCCACGTCCATCAGGGGTTCCGGCGTCGCACTCGACTTCGCAAGCTTGTCGGCAAGCTCCGTGCGCGCATTGCCGATGTCGATCTGGCCGCAGGCGATGTCGTAGTCGCGGCCATCGAGCGCGGTGGACTTGGTCAGCCCCGTGATGGCGTGCTTCGTGGCAGTGTAGGCCGCCGAATGCACCCGCGGCGCATGCGCCGAAATCGAGCCATTGTTGATGATGCGGCCGCCGCGCGGATCCTGGCTTTTCATGATGCGGAAGGCTTCCTGGGTGCACAGGAAGGGGCCGGTGAGATTGGTCGCGACCACCGCATTCCAGGTCGCAAGCGGCAGCTCCTCCAATGCCACCGCCGGCGCCGAAATCCCGGCGTTGTTGAACAGCACATCGAGGCGCCCGAACGCGGTCCGGGTGCGCGCGAACAGCGCCTGCACCGAAGCTGCATCGGTCACGTCGCAGGCGACCGCGAGGCCGTTGCAGGCGGCCTCACCGGCCGCACCCAGCACCTCGGCGAGTGCCGCTTCGCGCCGGCCCGCGAGCACCACCCGGTAGCCGTCGGCCAGAAATGCCAGCGCGACCGCGCGTCCGATGCCGCTGCCCGCGCCGGTGATCACCGCAACTTTCAACACTGAACTCATCATCTGACTCCCCTCCTGTCGTCACGCCCCCGCGGGGTGTGATCCAGGTCATTGTATGCGTGCCGCCGGTCGAGACACGTCTCGCAATTTCATACGGTTGCGTTGGACATGTCGCGTGACTGTAATAAGGTAAGCGCAGTCTCTCGCTGGCGACGAATCCGGAAGGCCACGTTATGCCGCTGTCTTCAATGTCGATCATCAACATGCGACGCGATCTGTCGGTACGCTTCGAGACCGCCACCCGCCAGTGGCTGGCGGCACGCGCGGCCTACCGCCGATTGCACGACGCCCACGTAAAGGACCTGTTCGCGCTGCGCGATGCCGCGCACCGCCTGGACCAGGTCGAGCGCGGCCGCGCCGCGCTGTTGCGGGATCTGAAAGCCCTTTCGGACTGAGGGCTCACCCCGGCGACACGCTTGCCCGGGCCCGAAGGGTCGTGCGATGCTTTTCCCGTGGCTGCCCATATCGTCATCGAGCATTCGTCCAATCTGCGCCGGCAGCTGAATCTGCCGAAATTCGTCGAAGCCATCCGGCAGGCCGCCCTGGCAACGGGCATCTTCCCGCTCGCCGGGATGCGCACCCGGGCCTATGAAAGCGAGCCCAGCTTCAACGCCCACTGCCCCCGCGACAACACTTTCGTGCACCTGTGCGTCCGCGTGGGCCAGGGCCGGGACCACGCGACCTGTCGCCAGGCCTGCGAGGAGATCTTCGCGGCCGCCTGCGAACAGCTGCGCGAGGTGCATGCGCGCGCCCCGCTGGGCATTTCCGTGGAAATGCAGGACCTGGATGCGGATACCAACCTCGGGCAAGGCAATATCCACGACTACCAAAAGAAAGGCCCCCGGCATCCTTGAGGACACCGGGGGCCGCGCGGCTCGCGCTGCTGTCAGCGCCGCTTACTGTTGCGGTGTGTCCTGCGCACTGCCCTGACCCTTGACGTTCACGTCATTCGGGTTCGACAGCACGTACATCACGACACGCCGGTTCTTCGCACGCCCGTCGGCGTCCTTGTTGCTGGCGATCGGCTGGGTCATGCCATACCCCTTCGCCACCAACTGATCCGCACCGACACCGTCCGACACCAGGTAGTCGAGCACGCTTTGGGCGCGACGCTCCGACAACTTCAGGTTGTAGGCCGGCTTGCCCACGCCGTCCGTGTGGCCCTGGATCTCAACTTTCACGTGGGGATGCTTCTTCAGGCCATCGGCCACTGCGTCCAGAATCGGCTTTGACTCAGCCGTCAGATCCGCCTTGTTGAACTCGAAGTTCACACCCTCGAGCGTGATCGAGCTCTTCTCGACATACGCCGGCGGCGGGGGAGTCGGGGCCGGAGCCGGGGCCGGCGGCGGCGGGGGCGGCGGCGGCGGCGGGGGCGGGGGCGGTGCGGCGGCCACCGGCGGCGCTACCGGGCTGCCACCAAAGGACCACTGCAGGCCGACCATGTACAGGAAGTCCTTGAGATTGGTATTGCCCGGGTCATCCCAGCGGAATTTAAGTTCGGGGCGAAACTGCAGCTTGCTGGTCTTGTCCGCGGCCTCCCACACCTTCAGCATCACGCCAACTTCGGTCTCGACGGCCAGCCGGGTGTCGTAACCCAGATTGGGGTAATCATCGATCTTATAGGCGGTATGGACGGCGCCCAGGCCGAGGCCGATGTAGGGCTGCACGACGCCACCGCGATTGGCGATGGCCAGCACATCCAGCGAGGCGGCTTCGAGATCCAGATGGCCCGGCAGTGCCGGTGGACGGGTGTAGGTGTCGGTAGCAGCGTTGCCGCTGAGCTCGACATTGAAGATCGGGCCCAGCTCGCGTCCGAAGGCCGCACCCCAGGTGAAATTGTTATGGTCCACGTCATAGCGATAATCGGGGGTGGTCCCCCCGACAAACGGCGTGACGTACCATTCGTCACCGTCGGCTGCGGCGGCCAGGCCAGAAGCGGCTAAACCGGGGGCGGCGAGAGCACACAACAACAATGCTCGTTTATTCATGGAGACTCCTCTTCGGATCTTGGAAGGGGCCTGGGTCCTCGCGGGACCGCAAGCTTCGCTTAAATTCGTCGCAAGCTAACAACAACATCCGGGTGGGATATATAAGGCTTTAGTGCAATAAGCGTGTAGGTGGACATCACCTCGTTGCTTACTCACATCACTTGTCCTACGCGCTAGCGCAGCGATCCTGCCAAAGCCTGGGCCGACTTTTGTTAAATCTTGGAGAGGTCGCGAACTTTCAGGGTAACGCGGAGGCTGCGACATTATGTCACAAAGAGATGGGTCTCGAGATAGGCGGCGACCTGGTCCAGCGCCACCCGGGTCTGCTGGGTCGTGTCCCGGTCGCGGATGGTGACGCTCTGCGCGACCGCGGTTTCGCCATCGACGGTGATGCAGAAGGGGCAGCCGGCCTCATCCATGCGTGCATAGCGCTTGCCGATGGCCTGTTTGACATCGTGCTCGATCATGCCGCGCCGCCAGAACTTACGCCGCAGCTCCTGGTAGAGCTTCTCGCTGATTTCCGGCATCCCGTCCTTGTTGACGAGCGGAAAGACCGCCGCCTTGATCGGTGCGACCCGCGGATTCAGCAGCAGCAGCTCCGGGCTCGCCCGGGCCGGGTCCTCGGTATAGGCCTCGCACAGCAGCGCGAGCACCCCGCGATCGAGACCTGCGGAAGGCTCGATGACATCCGGCAGGTAGCGTTCACCCTTGCGGCCCCCATTGGCCAGCAGCTCGCCGCGTTCATTGTCGAAGTACTCGAGCGCCACGCGTGAGTGCTTCTGGTGCTGTGCGAGATCGAAGTTCGAACGATGGGCGACGCCTTCGAGTTCGCCGAAGCCGGGAGCCGTGAACGGAAAGCGGTATTCCACATCCGACGTGCCGGCGCCCTGCTTGGCGTAGTGCGCCAGCTCATCCGCGTCGTGCACCCGCAGCTGCAGGTTATCGCCGGCGAGCCCCAGGCCGCGCCACCATTTCATGCGCTGATCGCGCCAGAACGCATACCAGTCCCGCGCCGAGTCCGCGTGGCAGAAGAACTCCAGTTCCATCTGCTCGAATTCACGGCTGCGGAACGTGAAGTTGCGCGGTGTCACTTCGTTGCGGAACGCCTTGCCCACCTGCGCGATGCCGAAGGGCACCTTTACCCGCGTCGTATCGATGACGTTCTTGAACTGGACGAAGATGCCCTGCGCGGTTTCCGGGCGCAGGTAAGCGACGTCATCCTCGGTGGCCGTCGCACCCACGTACGTCTTGAACATCAGGTTGAAGGCGCGCGGCTCGGTCAGCGTGCCCACCTTCTCGGCATCCGGCGCCACGACATGCGCCCAGTCGGCGTGCGGCAGCTGCGACAGCGGCACGGCACGCGCTTCGCCGAAGGCCTTCTCGGCCTTCTTCTTCTGTTTCTGTTCGGACGCGGTGTCCGGCATGAAGGCGAACAGCGGCTTGCCGTTGCGGTCACCGCTCACCGGCACGTACAGCATCAGGTGATCGAAGCGATAGCGCTGCTTGGTCTCGCGGCAGTCGACCATCGGATCGCTGAAGCCGGCGATGTGGCCGCTGGCCTCCCAGACGCGCGGATGCTGGATGATGCTGGTGTCGAGCGGCACGATGCGCACCGGCTCGCCATTCGGGCCCGGTTCGCCGCCGCAGGGATTGAGGACCATGTCCTCCCACCACGCGTCACGCAGGTTCTTCTTCAGCTGCGCGCCCAGCGGACCGTAGTCCCAGAAGCCGCTCTGGCCGCCGTAGATCTCCGAGGCCTGGTAGATGAAACCGCGGCGCTTCGCGAGCGCCATGATCCGGTCCATCGACTTCATCAGGAGGCGTTCACGAACTTGGTGACCAGGCAGGTCTCCAGTCCCTCGATGCCTTCCTCCGACCCGTGGCCGCTTTCCTTGACCCCGCCGAAGGGCGATTCGGGGACCGAGATCTGGAAGCTGTTGATGCCGATCATGCCGGCCTCGAGCTGCTCACCGAGCAGATTGACGTTGCGGGATGAGCGCGAGAACGCGTACGCGGCCAATCCATACGGCAGGCGGTTCGCACGGCTGATGGCCTCCTCGAAGGTCGCGAAGGAATTGATCAGCGCCACCGGACCGAACGGCTCCTCGTTCATGATCCGCGCCGTCTCGGGAATGTCCGACAGCACCGTCGGCTGGAAAAAGTAACCCTTGCCGGCGATGCGCTCGCCGCCGGTGTGGAACTTAGCACCATGCTCGCGGGCATCCGCCAGCAGGCTCGCCATCGCCTCGAGTCGGCGCGGATGGGCGAGCGGACCCATCTGGATGCCATCCGCGAGTCCGTCGCCGACCCTGATGGCGCGCGTGCGCCTGGCGAAACCTTCCACGAACTTCGCATAGATCGACTGGTGCACGTAGAAGCGCGTCGGCGACACGCACACCTGGCCGGCGTTGCGGAACTTGGCGGTGACCGCCATATCGAGCACCTGCTCGAGGTCGATGTCATCGAACACCAGTACCGGGCCGTGCCCACCCAGCTCCATCGTCGTGCGCTTCATGCCGTCCGCGGCCAGCTTCGTCAGCTGCTTGCCGACCGGGATCGAGCCGGTGAAATGGATCGCGCGGATGATGGGCGAGGCGATCAGGTGCGCGGAGACCTGCGCCGGGGCGCCAAAGACGACTGACAGCACACCCTTGGGCAGTCCGGCATCGAGCAGCGCGCGGGCGACTTCCAGGGCCGACCCCGGGGTCTCCTCGGCAGGCTTCAGGATGCAGGTACAGCCGGCGGCGAGCGGCGCGCCGATCTTGCGCGCCGGGTTCCCGAGGGGGAAATTCCAGGGCGCGAAACCGGCCACGGGTCCCACCGGCTCCTTCAGCACGGTCATGCGCACGCCCGAAGCCCGCTGCGGCAGCACGCGGCCGTAGGTGCGGCGGCCCTCCTCGGCGTACCACTCGAAGATGTCCGCCGACATCGCGACCTCGATGCGGGTTTCGGCCAGCGGCTTGCCCTCCTCCTGGGTCGCGATGCGGGCGATGTCATCCGCCCGCTCGCGCAGCAGGTCGGCGGCACGCTTGAGGATCCGACCGCGCTCGTGGGGAGCCAGCGCGCGCCATGCCGGGAACGCATCGCGGGCGGCGGCCAGCGCCTGGTCGAGGTCCGCAGCGGTCGCCAGCGGCAGCTCGCCGAGCACTTCCTCGGTGGCCGGATTGATCACCTGGATGTGCTCGCGATCCCCGCCGCTGACCCATTCGCCGCCAATCAGCAGCTTCAATTCGGTATATCGGTTACGCAGCATGGTGGTCTCCTCAGGGGGTCCGCATCCTAGCAAAAACTCGCATATACTGCGCGCGCGCGGCCGGGCGCGTCCTTGGGGATGTCATCTTGCTCTGGCTGAAAGCCTTCCACGTGGTGTTCGTCGTGACCTGGTTCGCCGGGCTCTTCTATTTGCCGCGGCTGTTCGTCTACCACGTGGCGGCCAGTGACGACATCGGTCGGGCACGCTTCGTCGTCATGGAGCGCAAACTGTTCGTGATGACGACCATCGGCGGCGTCTTCACGGTGTTGTTTGCGATCGGCATGATCATGTTGGCCCCCGCCTACCTCCAGCAGGGCTGGCTGCACACCAAAATGGGCCTGGTACTGCTGGTCATCGGCTACCACATCTGGTGCCTGAAACTGATGCACGACCTGCGCGATGGCCGCAACCGCCACTCCGAGCGCTGGTACCGTATCTTCAATGAAGTTCCCGCACTGCTGCTGATCGCGATCGTCATTCTCGCGGTCGTCAAACCCGCCATGGGCTGAACCGCCGCTGCCAAGCTTGCCGCAGCAGGTCCCGCTGCGTACCCATGTGACGCCTTTCGCACCATCGTTGTGCATCGCGTCATCCGCTTTATGAAACTTTGTAAATCTCCAGGCGAGACAAAGACTTTGCCGTCCGTTCTGTGACGGCCGCCAGCAGTCCGTCGGAGGCAGGTTGTTAACGTAGTCCCTAAGGATGTGGACCGTTAAGTCATGACTGCGAAGATGATGGCGAAGAGCGAACTGCCGGACAGCGGCACGGGGCAGTTCATTGCCCTGGGCGTGTCCTTTGGTGTGGACGCGCAAGCCCAGTCCACCCCGGAGGGCAGCCGCGAGCTGAGCCTGCGCGAGCACGAATATCTGCGGATGCTCAAGACGCTGCTGGCGAACATCGACGGCATCGTCTATCGCTGCCGCGATGATGCTCACCACACGCTCGAGTTTGCGAGCCACGGCTGCCTGGCCATCACCGGCTATGAGGTGTCACAGCTGCTGCAGAACACGAGCCTCACCTTCGAGTCCCTCAAGCACGCGGACGATCAGCTGTGGGTGGCTGAGGCCATGCGCCTGGCATTCAACGAGCGGCGTGCCTTCGACCTGGAATACCGCCTGGTGCGCGCCGACGGCAAGGTGCGCTGGGTCTGGGATCGCGGCACGGGTGTGTGTGATGCCCAGGGAAACGTCGTGGCCATCGAGGGCCTGATTCACGACGTCACCTCGCGTAAGGAAGCCGAACAGGGCCTGCGGGATGCCGAACGGCGCTATCGGGGCCTGTTCGACAACGCGCTCGAAGGGATCTTCCGTACCACCTTGGAGGGGCGCTACCTGGGTGCGAATCCCGCCCTGGCGAAGATCTACGGCTTCGATACCCCGGATGAACTCATTGCTTCCCTGCAGAACATCGGCAGTCAGCTGTACGTCGACCCCGAACGGCGCCAGGAGTTCATGCGCATCATCACCACGCGCGGTTCGGTCTCGGGTTTCGAATCGCAGGTGTACCGCAAGAACGGCGAGGTCATCTGGATTTCCGAGAACGCCCGCGTCATCGTCGATGACGACGGCACCGAGCCCGGCTACGAGGGCACGGTCGAGGACATCACCGACCGCAAGCTGTATCAATCGCGGATCGAGCAGCAGGCCAACTTCGATCCGCTGACGGGGCTTGCGAACCGCTCATTGCTGCAGGACCGGCTGCGACAGGCGATTCTCACCGCCGCGAGTTCCCGCACGCGCCTGGCCGTAGCGTTCATTGATCTGGACCGCTTCAAGTTCATCAACGATACCCTCGGCCACCAGGTCGGCGATGAACTGCTGAAGACCATGGCGGCCCGCTTCAACGCCTGCGTGTTCGAGCGCGATACCGTGGCGCGGCTCGGCGGGGACGAATTCGTGCTGCTGCTGAACAGTTCGGGCTCGGCGGAACAGGTCCGTGTGGTCCTCGAACGCATGCTCGGCAACGTGACCCAGCCGTGGATGACCGAGCAAGGCGAATACCAGATCACCTGCAGCGTGGGTGTGGCGCTGTATCCGGATGATGGCGTCGATGCGCAGACCCTGCTGAAGCACGCCGATTCGGCCATGTATCGCGCCAAGGAGTCCGGGCGCAACAACTTCCAGTTCTTCACCCGCGAGATCAACACCGCCATGACCGAGCGGCTGGCGCTCGAGGGCAAGCTGCGGCGCGCACTCGAGCGCGATCAGTTCCAGCTGCACTACCAGCCGCGTATCGACCTGGTGACGGGCAGGATCCTCGGGGCCGAAGCATTGATCCGCTGGTACATTCCCGGCGAGCCGCCGATCCTGCCCGATCGTTTCATTCCCCTGGCGGAGGAGACCGGCCTGATTTCGCCGATCGGGCGCTGGGTGCTGCATACCGCCTGCGCGCAGAACAAGGCCTGGCAGGACCTGGGACTGCCGCCGATAGCGGTGTCGGTGAACGTGTCGGCGCGCCAGTTCCGCGCCAACAATTTTGTCCGCAGCGTCGCCGAAACGCTGCAGGAAACCGGACTGCATCCGAGCCACCTGGAGCTCGAGCTCACCGAGAGCGTCATGCACGATGCCCCGCAGCTGGTCTCGATGCTCGACGAGCTCAAGCGCATCGGCGTGCAGGTCTCCATCGATGACTTCGGCACCGGCTATTCGAGCCTGAGTTCGCTGCGGCGCTTTCCGGTGGATCGGCTGAAGGTCGACCGTACCTTTGTCGAGCACATTGCCGTCGACACCGACGATGCGGCCATCGTGCGCACCATCATCGCGCTCGGCCGTAATCTCGGGCTGAAGGTGGTGGCCGAGGGCGTCGAGACCGCCGAGCAGATGCAATTCCTGCGCGACCACGCCTGTGACGAGGTGCAGGGCTACTATTTCAGCCGTCCGATTCCCCATCAGCAGTTCGAAACGCTGCTGCGGTCGGTCGCGACTCAGAGCCGATAATAGAGGTGCCTGCCCACGGCATCCGTCGAGCTGTACATCGCCCGGATTGCGGCGAGCGTCGCCGAATCCTCGTCTTTGTCCTGCGGGAAGACCTGGTTTGCCGGAAACCATTCCAGCAGGCGCAATCGACCCAGTGAGCGCAGCAGGTCGGGCCGCACCCCGGCCAGAAACACCGTCACACCCTCACTGACGCTGCTGCGCAGGAAGTGCTCGAGGCGCTCCAGGCACACAGCGTCCGGGTTGCGCACCCGCTTTAATCGCAGGACCACATGGCGCAGCTGCTGCGCCCGCAGACGCTGCGAAATCGTGGCGAGGCATTGCTCAAAGGCCGGCGCGGCGCCGAAGAACAATTCGCCCTCGAGGTCGTAGAGCAGGAAGGAATCAACCGGCGGGTCCGAGGTGATGCGCTCGCGCACGATGCCATCGCGATCGATGACCAGTTCGGCGATCCGCAACTTCGCCGCACGCGACACGTAGAGGGCTATGGACAATGCCACGCCGACCAGAATGGAAATATCCAGTCCGAAAGCGATTGCCGCCAGGATCGTGATCAGCATGACCGCCGCATCCTCACGGGAGGCGCGGATCGTGTAAGCCAGACGCGGCAGATCGATCAGCCGCGCCGCCGTCAGCAGCAGCAGCGCCGCCAGCGCCGCCTTCGGCACCAGTCGGGCCAGCGGCGCGAGCAGGACCACTGCGAGTGCGACGGCCGCTGCGGTGATGACACCGACGAATCGGGTCGCCCCGCCCGCCTGGAAATTGATCGCGGATCGGGAGAGTGATCCGGATCCGGGCAGGCAGCGGAAGAAGCCGCCAACCAGATTCGCGATCCCCTCCGCAAGGCACTGCCGGTTGAAATCGAGGACCTGCCCGGTCTGGTTGGCAATCGACTTGGCGATTGCCAGGGCCTCGAGCAGACCCAGGAAGGCTATCGCCAGGGCATCCGGCGAGAAATGAAGGATCCAAGCGAGGTTGACGCTAGGCACATGCAGCGTGGGAAGTGAGGCGGGTACCGCGCCGGCGACTGCTATCAGGGTTTTGCCGCTGCCGTCCGGAACCGTCCAACCGGCCAGATACGCCCCCGACGCCACTACCACCAGCACCGCCAGCATGTCCAACCGCGGCAGCCGCAAGCGCTGCACGATGCGCCGTGCCGCCACGGCCAGCAGCAGCGTGCCGGCGCTGATCGTGACGGCCTTCAGGCTCACGGGGGCTGCCTGCGTGAGAGTCAGCCACAGCCGGTACAGGACGTGCTGCGCGCCGGTGCCCTTGTCCGGAACACCCAGCGCATTGCCAATCTGGCCCACGGCCAGCAGCGCCGCCGCGGCGCTCATGAAGCCAAGGATCACCGATTCCGATATGTAGCGGGTGAGATCACCGAGTTTGAACACTGCGATCAGAATCTGTACGGCACCGACCATGACGCTCAGCAGAAACATGCCCTCCGCCGCCTCGATTCTCTGATCGGGGTCGAAGAAGGCCAGCGCCCCGAAGACCACCAACGAGATCGCGCTCGTGGGTCCGTTGATCAGGTGTGAAGAGGAACTGAAGAGCGCCGCGACCGCAGTGACGACGATGGCCGAATACAACCCGAAGCGCGGGTCCACGCCCGCCAGCAGTGCATAGGCCATCGCCTGCGGCAGCGATATCGCCGCCACCGTGAGCGCGGCGAGCGCGTCGCGTCGCAGCTGCAGCGAAGAATAAGTAACGCCGAACGCACTGATTGCCGCAATGCCGACCGGCTGGAACCCGGGCCGGGCGCTCACGTGCGCGGCCTCAGGAGTGCATCGATGATGCCGTTCTCGGCAAAGAATTTCGTCTGCGCGTCATCCCAGTCGTGCGCAATTGCCGTGACCGGGAAAAGACTGATCGCGGGCAGGCGCAGGCCGACCTGCTGCAATGCGCCCTGACTGTACGGGCGATATCCCAGGCGCGCCATCGTCTGCTGTGCCTGATCGCCGAATAAAAAGGCCAGGTACTCCCGGGCGATCTCCTGCTTGCCATCGCGCACCACATTCGCATCGACCCAGGCGACGTACGGCTCGGCGAGGATGCTGAGCGGCGGATAGACGATCTGCAGCTTGCCTTGCGAATCGGCCACCTCGCGCACCGCTTCATTTTCCCAGGTCAGATGCACATCACCGACCTCCTGCACCGCGAACGTCGTGGCCGCGCTGCGCGCGCCTGCGTCCAGCACGGGCACGTGTTCGTAGAACTGCTGGAGATACTGCCTGGCCTGTTGCTCCGTACCGCCCCGCAGCACGATTGCGCCCCAGGCGGCCAGCGCACTCAACTTGCCGTTGCCGGAGGTCTTCGGGTCCGGCGTGATGATCTCCACGCCGGTCTGCAGCAGATCGGGCCAGTCGTGGATGTGGCGGGGATTGCCGGCGCGCACGACGAACACCACCGTGGAGGTGTAGGGCTGGGAATGATGGGGCAGCCGATCCGCCCAGCCATCCGCAATCAGGTGACGTTTGCGCAGCGCGTCGATGTCGGAGTAGAGCCCCAGCGTCACCACGTCCGCAGGCGCCGCGCCGCTGATCACGGCGCGCGCCTGCCCCGTTGAACCGCCGTGTGACTGGATGATCGTCAGATGACGGCCGGTGCGCCGGGCATATTCGGCGACGAACTGTTGGTTGAGCGCCTGGTACAGCTCGCGGGTCGGATCATAGGAGACGTTCAGCAGGCTCTCAGGTCCGCCGGCGGGGTAATTTCTGGCAACAATCGCAGCGAATGCCACCACCACGGCAATCACCGCCGCGACCTCCAGCCGGCGGTGCAGAAAGCTCATCAGACCTTTCGGATCATGCTGACCGTTCATGCACGAACGATAGCTTATCGAGGGCAACCCGGGAGTTATGACCTCATAACGATGCGGATGAGTCCCGGCCGGCTGCGCGGCCGGGACTGTGCGGAAGGTCCGCCGATCGCTAGAACAGGCCGACGATCTTGCCGGACTCGTCCACGTCGATGTTGACCGAAGAGGGAACCTTGGGAAGTCCGGGCATGGTCATGATGTCGCCGCAGATCATGACGACGAACTCGGCACCGGCATTCAACCGGACCTCACGAATCGTCACGATGTGGTTCGAGGGGGCCCCACGCAGCTTCGGATCGGTGGAGAACGAGTACTGGGTCTTGGCGACGCACACCGGGTAGTTGCCGTAGCCGTTCTCCTGCAGCTGCTTGATCTGGTTGCGCACCTTGGCATCGGCGGCGATGTCGCTGGCACCGTAGATCTTGGTGGCGATGCTCTTCATCTTCTCCCACAGCGGTGTGCTTTCCTCGTACACGAACTTGAAGGTGCTGGGCTGGTCGGCCATCTTCACGACTTCCTCGGCCACCTCGATCGCACCCTTGCCACCTTCGGCGAAGTGACGCGCCAGGATGACCTTCGCACCGCGGCTGCCGGCGCGCTCGATCAGCACCTTGATCTCCGCATCGGTGTCCTCGCTGCGATGATTGATCGCCACCAGGCACGGCAGGCCATAGTTGTTGCGGACATTGTCGATGTGGCGCTCGAGGTTGACGATGCCCTTCTCCAGGGCCGCCACGTTCTCCTTGCCCACGTCCGCGACTTCGACGCCGCCGTGATACTTGAGCGCGCGCACCGTGGCGACGATGACCGCGGCCGCCGGCTTCAGCCCGCCCTTGCGGCACTTGATGTCGATGAACTTCTCGGCGCCCAGGTCGGCGCCGAAGCCGGCCTCGGTGACGACGTAGTCGGCCAACCGCAGCGCGGTCTGGGTCGCCATCACCGAGTTGCAGCCGTGCGCGATGTTGGCGAACGGACCGCCGTGGATGAAGGCCGGATTGTTTTCCAGTGTCTGCACCAGGTTCGGGGCCATGGCGTCGCGCAGCAGCGCCGTCATCGCGCCGTGCGCCTTCAGCTCGCTGGCGAGAATGGGCTTCTGGGCAGTGGTGTAGCCGACGACGATCTTGCCGAGGCGCTCCTTGAGATCCTTGATGCTGGTGGCCAGACAGAAGATCGCCATGACTTCGGAAGCGACGACGATGTCGAAGCCGTCCTGCCGCGGATAGCCGTTGCCGGGACCGCCCAGGCCGATGACGATGTCGCGCAGCGCACGGTCATTGCAATCCACCACGCGTCGCCAGGCGATGCGACGCACGTCGAAGCCCAGCGGGTTGCCATGGTGGATGTGATTGTCGATGAGCGCGGCCAGCAGGTTGTTCGCCAGCGCGATCGCGGCGAAATCGCCGGTGAAGTGCAGGTTGATGTCCTCCATCGGGACGACCTGCGAGTAGCCGCCGCCGGCGGCGCCACCCTTCATGCCGAACACGGGACCGAGCGCCGGTTCGCGCAGACAGATGATGGTCTTCCTGCCGATCCGGTTCAGCGCATCGCCCAGACCCACGGTGGTGGTGGTCTTGCCTTCGCCGGCCGGGGTCGGTGAGATCGCGGTGACCAGGATCAGCTTGCCCTGCGGGTTGTCCTTCAGGGTGGCGATGTAGTCGAGGGAGATCTTGGCCTTGAACCGACCGTACGGCTCCAGCGACTCCTCGGGAATGCCGAGTCGTGCCTTGGCGAGTCCGACGATCGGAAGCATCTTGGCCTGTTGGGCGATTTCAATATTGGAAGCTGGAGGTGCCATGCAGGTTCTCGGTGTTCGGTGGCGAAAAAGGGCCGTAAATGTAGCACGACCGCCGGCAACGCGATTGCGCCGGCTGTTTCGCCCCGGCATCCATTATCATTGCCATCTATGACTCAAATTGCTGGCACGGATTTGCGGCCGTTCATCCGCACCATCCCCGATTATCCGCGCCCCGGGGTGCAGTTCCGTGACATCACGACGCTGCTGGGTAATGCCCGCGCACTGGACATCACCCTGACGGAGCTGACCGCGCCCTGGCTCAACACCGGCATCACCCACGTGGCGGGGATCGAGGCCCGCGGATTCATCCTGGGCGGCGCGATGGCCTGCCGGCTGGGCGCCGGATTTGTGCCGCTGCGCAAAAGAGGCAAGCTGCCGCACGCCACCATTGGCGTCGAATACACGCTCGAATACGGGGTCGATCAACTCGAGATGCACGCCGATGGCGTCAAACCCGGGGACCGTGTATTGCTGGTTGACGATTTGATTGCGACCGGCGGCAGCGCCCTTGCGGGGGTGCGTCTGCTGCAGTCGCTGGACGCCACCGTAGTGGGCGCGGCCTTCGTGATCGACCTGCCCGAGCTCGGGGGAACGAGCCGGCTGGAGCAGGCCGGAATCAGCACCGTGTCACTGGTGAGTTTTGCGGGACACTGATGGATTTAAGGTTGATTGCATAATGCGAGGAATATCCGGATGACTGACTTTGAAACCTCCGGCAGCGACGCCATGGCGGCGGAGTTGCGCCGGATCATCGAGCAGGCCGAAGCGCTGATGAGCGCTGCCGGCGCGGACCGCGATACCCTGGGTGAGCTCAAGGACCGGGTCAACGAGACCATAGGCTCGGCGCGTGAAAAGCTCGCCGAGCTCGAGATCGAGGCACGGCTGCGCGGCCGGCGCGCCGCGGCCGCGACTGAGTCCTGGGTGCGCACCAATCCGTGGGCGGCGCTGGCGGTCGGCGCCGGTATCGGCCTCATCGTGGGTGCCCTGATCATGCGCGGGCTGCCGTCGGGCACGGTACCGGACGACCCGGAACCGGACGTGTAAAGCATGATGCTTCCCGGTAGCACAACCCTCGCCGAACGCACCCGGTCACTGTTGCGCCAGGTCCTGGCCATGGGTCAGACGCGCCTGGAGATGATCGGGCTCGCCGTCGAGCAGGAGGTCAACGCCCTCGGCCGCGAGCTGCGCCTGGCCGCGATCTGCATCATCACGGCGTGGCTCGCGGGCACCTCGCTGGTGCTGTGGGTAGCCGTGATGTTCCCGCGCCAGGTCGGCCTGTGGATCCTGGGTGTGATGTGCATCCTGTTCGCCTTCACCAGCATCCTCACCTGGCAGATCCTCAAACGCGTCTCGATCCGTGAGCGGCTGTTCACCCGGCTCACCGAGCAGCTGCGCATGGACGCCAAGGCACTGGAAGATTTCGCCGAAGGCGAACATGACTGAGCGCCCCGCCGCCGAGCCCCCCCGACATCTGCCGCGCGCGGCCGTGATCGCCCAGCGGCTGCAGGCCCTGGAGATGGAGGCCGCGGTGCAGCGCACGACGCTGGCTGCGACGTTTGGCCAGTGGCAGCAGCGTCGCACGCTCACCTGGGTCATGGATGCGGCAAAAATGGCCGGGGGGATGCTGGCGACGCCCACGGCACGCTGGCTGGTCACCGCGATTCTGATGCGCATCGTGCGCAGCCGCTTCGGTTAGCGCAGGCCGTCCTCTTCGGACTGACTCGCGATGGCTGCGGGTAATGACGCCGCAGGCTCGCCCAGTGCGGCCTCATCGACCGTCGCGACATCCGCGCCACCACGGCCGTTGTACACCTCAAGCCGGTTGTACAAGGTCTTCAGACTGACCCCCAGAATATCGGCCGCCTTGCGCTTGACGTGGCCGCATTGGGCGAGAGTTGCCATGGTGACGCGCCGCTCGACCTCCTCCAATGGGGTACCGACGCGAATGGTCACGGTCGCGCCGTCATCCGGCATTGGCGGCGCATCGCCGGCCGGCGGCCCGCAATCGACGACATCGTCGGCCATGATGAAGGCACGCTGCACGTGGTTGCGCAGCTCGCGCACATTGCCGGGCCAGCCGTACTGGGCCAGTCGCGCGAGGCTCTGCGTGGAAAATGTCTTGGCGGTGCCCTCGGTGCGGTTCAACTCGGCGAGGAAATGCCGGGCAAGCAGCTCGAGATCTCCGCCGCGCTGACGCAGCGGCGGCAGGCGGATCGGAAAGACATTCAGGCGATGATAGAGATCCTCGCGCAGCTTGCCTTCGGCGAGCGCCCGCTCCGGTTCCCGGTTGCTGGCGGCGATGATGCGCACGTCGCACACGATCGGCGTGATGCCGCCGACCCGGCTGAAACTGCCGGTCTCGAGTACCCGCAGCAGCTTCACCTGCAGCTCCATCGGCATTTCCGTGACCTCATCGAGAAACACGGTACCGCCGTGGGCGCGCTCGAAGAATCCCTTGTGCTGCCGGTCAGCGCCCGTGAAGCTGCCGCGCTCGTGGCCGAACAACTCGCTTTCGATGAGCTGGGGAGACACGGCGCCGCAGTTGAGGGGCAGAAATGGGGCATCGCGCCGGCGGCTGAGTTCGTGCAGGGTCAGCGCCGCCAGTTCCTTGCCGGTGCCGCTCTCCCCCAGCAGCAGCACCGTGGCCGACGTGGGGGCCACCCGTGCCAGCTGGTCATAGAGCAGCTGCATGACCAGCGCACTGCCCAGCAGGCGCCCGAAGCGGCCGAGACGGCGCAGCTCATGTCGCAGCGCGCCAATTTCACTGCGCAGCGCGGCCGTCTTGCGGGCATGGCGCAGCACTGCCTGGACGCGGTCCAGTTCGGCCGGCTTGATCAGGTAATCGGTGGCACCGGCCCGCAGGGCAGCGACCGCACTGTCGATGGTGGCGTGCCCGGTCACCACGATCAGTTCCGGGGCATCCGCCGGTGGCAGCTCGCGGGCAAGTTCGATGCCCTCCCCGTCCGGCAGCCGCAGGTCGGTGAGCACCACATCGGGACGGCGGCTGGTCAGCTGCTCGCGCGCGGCCTGCAGGGTGTGAGCGCTGTCGGAAGTGAATCCCTCCAGCCGTACGACCTCCTGCAGCCAACCGACCATCTCAGGGTCGTCATCGACTATGAGCGCATGGGGCATTGGCGCAGCCTAACACGGAAGCGCAGCCGTTAAGTTACAGTAGATTTTGCAACTGCTGTATTTCTTACAGCGCAAGAAACACTTACGCCAGGGCCCCCGGCAGCGTGTCGCTTCGTGGCGGCAAGACCACAAAACATGCTGCTTATTTGT
>Ga0302314_10008291_pt1 | contig 18528 bp, 14 predicted proteins | sample III_Palsa_N2_3_FD_200533 | JGI IMG/M metagenome (GOLD analysis project Ga0302314, IMG submission 200533) | Peat permafrost microbial communities from Stordalen Mire near Abisko, Sweden - III_Palsa_N2_3 | ecosystem: Environmental > Terrestrial > Soil > Palsa > Peat permafrost | place: Sweden...
GCCATGTCTACAGCTACACGCAGACCGACCTGATCGCGCGCTTCCAGCGCATGACCGGCAAGAACGTGTTCTATCCGATGGGCTTCGACGACAACGGCCTGCCGACCGAGCGGCTGGTCGAGAAGCGTCGGAATATCCGCGCGACCGACATGAGCCGTGAGGAATTCATCCGCATCTGCCACGAGGAAGTGCAGGAAGCCGAGCAGGATTTCCGCAACCTGTTCCGCGAGATCGGCTTGTCGGTCGATTGGAAGCTCGAATATCAGACGATCAGCCCGCATTCGCGCCGCATTTCGCAGCTGTCGGTGCTGGATCTGTTCGAGAAGAACCATCTCTATCGCCAGATGCAGCCGACGCTGTGGGACCCGATCGACCGGACCGCGATCGCCCAGGCCGAGGTGGTCGAGAAGGAAAGCCCCGGCACCATGTGGCAGGTCGCGTTCGACCTGGCCCAGGGCGGCCAGCTCGAAATCGCGACGACCAGGCCCGAACTGATGGCGGCCTGCGTGGCGCTGATGATCCATCCGGACCATCCGCGCGCCCAGGAGCTGATCGGCCAGACCGTGGTGACGCCACTGTTCCGGGTCGAAGTGCCGGTGGTGGCCGACGAGCGGGTCGATCCCGAAAAAGGCACCGGCATGGTCATGTGCTGCACCTTCGGCGACCAGACCGACATCGAATGGTGGCGCGAGCATAAGCTGCCGCTGCGTGTGATCCTGACCAAGGAAGGCCGCATCGACGACCTGTCCGGCATCGGCGGCGAGGGCTGGCCCAGTCAGGATGCCGCGGCGGCCAAGCTCGCTGCCGACCAGTTGACCGGACTCAAGGTCAATGCGGCGCGGACCAAGATGGTCGAGCTGCTGACCGCGGATAATCGGATCGTCGCCTCGACCGACGTCATCCGCATGGTGCCGGCGGCCGAACGGTCCGGCGCGCCGCTCGAAATCCTGGTGACGCCGCAATGGTTCGTACGCGTGCTCGACAAAAAGGCGGCCCTGATCGAGAAGGGCCGCGAGATCCACTGGCATCCGGAATATATGCGGGCCCGATTCGAGATCTGGACCGAGAATTTGAAATGGGACTGGTGCATCAGCCGCCAGCGCTATTTCGGCGTGCCGTTCCCGTTCTGGTATTCCAAGCGCGCCGGCGAGGAGGGCAAGATTCTGGCCGCGCATCCGGACGACCTGCCGGTCAACCCGCTGACCGATGCGCCGCGCGGCTATGGCCTGGACGAGGTCGTGCCCGATCCGGACGTGATGGACACCTGGGCGACCAGTTCGGTCTCGCCGCAGATCAACAGCTGGGCGATCTCGGCCGAGCATGTGCTGGATGCCGAACGCCATGCCAAGCTGTTCCCGGCCGATCTCAGGCCGCAGGCGCATGAGATCATCCGGACCTGGGCGTTCTACACGATCGTGAAGTCGTATCTGCACGAGGGCAAGGCGCCCTGGGCCGACATGGCGATCAGCGGCTGGTGCCTGGCCCAGGACCGCAGCAAGATGTCGAAGTCCAAGAACAACAACATCGATCCGCGCGGTCTGTTGAAGGTCTATGGCGCCGACGTGGTGCGCTACTGGACCTCGACCTACAAGCTGGGTCTCGATACCGCCTATTCCGAGGATGTACTGAAGGTCGGCAAGCGGTTGCAGACCAAGCTGTGGAACGCCGCGCGGTTCGCGATGCTGCAACTGGCAGGCTTCGACGGCAAGCCGTCCACGCCGGCGGCGGATGTCGCCCGCGGCCTGATCGCGGAGCCGTTCGACAAATGGGTGCTGAGCCGCCTCGGCCGCACGATCGAGCGCGCAACCAAGTCGTTCGAGGATTATGAGTTCGCCGACGCGCTGGAGGCGATCGAGCGCTTCTTCTGGAACGATCTCTGCGACAATTACCTGGAGCTGGTGAAGGCGCGCTCCTATGGCGAGAGCGGCACGACGGCCGGCAAGACCTCGGCGCATTACACGCTGTGGCATTGCCTGGAGACGGTGCTGCGCCTGCTGGCCCCCTTCATGCCGCATCTGACTGAGGAGTTGTACGCGCAGCATTTCCCGGCGCGCGCCCAGGCACTGGGCTCGATCCATGCCAACGGCGCCTGGCCGGTCCTGGTCGATCAGGCGATCGAGGCCGAGGCCGAGGCGCTGGGCGCCGCCGGCGTCGGCATCCTGGGCGCCGTGCGCAAGTACAAAAGCGAACTCAAGGTGTCGATCAAGACGCCGGTGACCAGGCTGGTCGTCGCGGCCGTGACGGGTGCCGTCGCCGGGATCGAGCGGACCTTCGCCGATCTGGCTCCGACCGTGTCGGCCGCGGGCATCGAGCAGGCGGCAGCGCTGACCGGCGAGACGGTCGCGACCGAGGACGGCACGTTCAGCCTGGTGATCGAGCTGGGCGAGAGCGGCAAGGCGGCCTTACCCGAATCGCGGAGCGGGAAGGCGAGGGCCTTCCCGCGTCTCAATAGATCGGTTTGCGCTTCTCCGCGAACGCCTTCAGCCCTTCGGCCAGTTCGTCCGATCGGGTACTCGCCTGATAGGCTGCTTGTGCCGCTTCGCGATCCAGCGTGCCGCGGGCGATGGCGTTCAGGGTCTGCTTCATGCCGCGGACCGCGTTGGGCGCATTGCCGGCCAGAATGCCCGCGATCTCGTCGATCGCGCCTGCGAACTGGTCGGCCTCGACCAGCCGGTCGAGATAGCCCATCGCCAGCAGATCCGCGGCCGCGACCGGCTCGGCCAGCAGGAACAGCCGCTTGGCGGCGCCGAGGCCCAGGCGCGCCACCGCGCGTTCGAGCCCGCTCGGGTAATATTGGATACCCAGACGGCCGGCCGGCATGACCAGTTTCATGCCCGCCACGCCGATCCGGAAATCGCAGGCGAGCGCCAGATCGGTCGCCCCGCCATAGACGCTGCCCTGCAGTGCCGCGATCGTCGGCAGCGGGAAAACTTCCAGCCGATCGACCACCCGATCGAACCCGACCCCGCCGGCCCCGGCCGCGAGCGCCTTCAGATCGAAGCCGGAGCAGAAGCTCGGGCCCGTACCGGTCAGTACCAGAACGCGCAACGCCGGATGCGTGGCCAGATCGTCCAGCAGCGCCATCAACGCCTCCAGATCGGCCGGCTCCAGGCGATTGTGCTGGCCCGGACGATTGAGCCGGATCGTCGCCCGCGGACCCTCCAGCGTCAGAACCGGACCGCTCGGGGCCATCACTAGATGATCTTGAACGGCTGCGGCTCGGCGGCGCGATAGCCTTCGCGGGCCGGATAGCGCACTTCGATCCGGCGGCGGGCGTTCTCGACGTCTTCGCCATAGACCAGGTAGCGCCGGCCATGGACCCAATCGCCGTCCGCGTCGGTAGCGCCTTCGAGCCGCACCGGCACCAGCCAGGGCTGATGGGACATCTGGATGATCTGATCCAGCACATGAACCAGGCTGGGGATGCGATTGCGCGCGTCGTTCAGCCGCTGGCGCCGCTCGTCGAACGCCGCCTGCTGTTCCGACAGCTGACGTTCCATATCGGCGATCGACTTTTCGTGCTGGATGATCGTGGTCTCGTTGATGGTCGCCTCATTATGGGCGAGGGCGAATTGCTGGGCCAGAATCTCCGCCGTTTCCGGCACGGAGCGCAGGCGGGTCTGCAGATTCGAGATCATGACCACCAGGATGGTGACCGCGATGATCGTGAACACGATCAGCGAGCCGAACGAGCTGCCTTGGGCGAGATCTTCCATGGCTAGTCACCCTGCGCCGCGCTGATCCGCTCGGCCGGGCGGACCGTGAAGCCGTCGGCGGCCGGAAACCGCGCCAATGCCGTCGCCATCGCCGCCTGAGCGGTCCGGCTGCGGCAGCGCAGCAGGCGCGGACGCGCCCACAGGTCGCGCTCCGGGCCTTTGGCGTCGCCCGGTTCCGACCGGCGCAGGCGCGAGACGATGAATTCGAACAGCGGCACCGATGTGTCGCTGCCGCCCAGTTCGAACACAAGCGTATAGACCATCTGCGGCATGGCCTTCAACTGCACGTCGATCCGGCTGAGTTCGCTCGCGATATTGTCGAGCTGGTTCCTCAGCTGACTTTTGCGCTGGTCGAGTTCGGCCGCCTTGACCTTCGCCTCGGTGCGGGCTTTGCGCGCTTCGGTGACGGCCTTGCGCGAATCGGTCAGGCCATGGCGATCCTCAAAGGCGCGAATCATCGGGCCTTTGATCGAGAGGCAGGTGATGATCCCAATCAGCGAGATGGTCAGGATGGCGATCAGTAGGATCGGCATGCGGAGGATGTGCTCGGTTATGCGGTTGTCGAACTATTTCATGAACCAGCCGCGGAGCCGGCGTCAATGGGGTGAAGCGGGAAGATGAACAGAGAGGGGCGTTTGTGACCGCGACATCGGCTCTGACGGCGTCGGCAGAGGGTATTCGGCTTCGGGTTCGGGTCAAGCCCGGTTCGCCGCGTCGGGCGGTGCTGGGCCGGACGGTGCTGCCGGGCGGCGAGGACGCGGTGCTGATCGCCGTCTCGGCCCCGCCGGAGGATGGCAAGGCGAATGCGGCGGTGGCCGCCCTGCTGTCGAAACTATGGGGCGTGCCCAAGACCAGCATCCGGGTGCGGGTCGGCGCCAGTGGCCGGAGCAAGATCCTGGAAGTTGACGGCGATCCGTCGGCACTCCTGGTCCGCTTGCGCCTATGGCTGGAGTCTCTGCCGGAAGCCTGATCTTCCGCACGATCTCGGCCGCTCGCGCCCGGTCACTTCAGCGTGAGACCCCTGGTTTCCTCTCGCTTCGGAGCGATCTACCGGACAGCGTGTTGTTTCCGGTGCGAGGGAATCGATCATGATCCATGACTGTAGAGGCCTTGAGGTGACGGCGGCCGATCCGGCTGCGGTCCTGGCGTTCGATCGGGCGATCGAAGCCGTGTTCGGCCATCGGGCCGACGCCGGCGCCGCGATCGAGGCGACCTTCGCCGCCGATCCCGATATGGCATTGTGCTGGATTCTGCGCGGCGCCGCCAACCTGCTGCTGGCCAAGCGGGAATCGGTTCCCTTGGCCGAGGCGGCGCTGATCCGGGCCGAGCGCAGTCTGGCCCTGCGCGGTGGCACAGCGCGCGAGCACCTGCTGGCCGGCGCGCTCCGGGCCTGGGTCGGCGGCAACATGCGTCAGGCGACCGACCGGATCGACGAGGCTCTGGGTCTCGATCCGCTCGACGGCTTCGCGCTCAAGCTCGGCCATGGCCTGAAATTCATGTTGGGCGATCTGGTCGGCATGCGGCGCAGCCTGGAGCGGGTTCTGCCGCACTGGCGCCGGGACGTGCCGGATGCGGGCTATGTCTTGGGCTGCCACGCCTTCGTGCTGGAGGAATACGGCGACCTGATCCAGGCCGAGCGGGTCGGCCGCCGGGCGCTCGAGCTGGCGCCGGGCGACGTTTGGGGCGCCCATGCGGTGACTCATGTGTTCGAGATGCAGGGCCGCGCCGGCGACGGGATCGTCTGGCTCGCGTCCCAGGCGGCGCAACTGCCCGCGGTCAATAATTTCGCCTATCACATGTATTGGCATCGGGCGCTGTTCCATCTGGCGCTGGGCGAGATCGACCCGGTGCTGGACCTGTACGACGGCTCGATCCGTGCAGCACGGACCGACGATTTCCGCGATATGGCGAATGCGGTCTCGCTGCTGTGGCGGCTTGAGGCCCAGGGTGTCGATGTCGGCCGACGTTGGGACGAGTTGGCCGAGCTGGCGACTGCGCGCGGCGCCGATCCGTCCCTGGCCTTTTCGCTGGCGCACCGGGCGTTCGCGCTGGTCGCCACCCGGCGGCTCGACGTGCTGGCCCGGCAGATCGCCGAGTTGGAGGCCTGGGTGGTCGATAATGCGACCTGCCAGGCCGGCGTGCTGCGGGTGATCGGCCTGCCGCTGCTGCGCGCCATCCTGGCGGAGGCCGCTGGACATCCGGACCAGGCGGTCGATATCCTGTTCCCGATCCGTCATCGGCTGCAGAGCCTCGGCGGCAGCCACGCCCAGCGCGATCTGTTCCATTGGTTCCTCACCGATGCGGCGATCGCGGCCGGGCGACGGACGGAGGCATTCGAGCTGTTGGCCGATCGAACCGACCGTCACGCCACCACGGACTGGGCCGCAGATCGGTTGACCGGCCTGGCCGCGATCGCCGCGTGATCCGACGCGGCGCGTGGTTGGCCGGATTGCTACTGGTGGCGATCGGCGTCGCGCGAGAGGCGGCGGCCCATCCGGCCGATGCTGCCGATCCGTGGCCCAGCCTGAATTCGGGCGGGCTCGAACGGCACTACCTGCTGCATCTTCCCGCCCATATGCAAGCCGGTGCCGGTCCGTTGCCGCTGGTGATCGTGCTGCATGGTGCCGCGGGCGACGCGGGCTCGACCGCCGACATGACCGGCTTCAGCCCGCTCGCCGACGGCGCCCGGTTCATCGTCGTCTATCCGGAAGGCACCAGCATCGGCGTCGATCCGGTGCGCCAGACCTGGAATGCCGGCTTCTGCTGCGGCGCGGCGGTCCGCAATCATGTCGATGATCTGGGTTTTCTGAACGCGCTGATCGAGCGCCTGTCCACGGACTATCCGGTCGACCGGCACCGGGTCTATGTGACCGGCCTGTCGAACGGCGCCATGCTGGCCTATCGCTTCGCCGCGCAATATCCGGGCCGGATCGCGGCGATCGCGTCGGTCGCCGGAGCGATCGGCGGCACGGCCGGAGCCGGTCAGCCGCCGATCTCGATCGATCGGCCGCAACGCCCGATACCGGTGCTGATCATCCACGGCATGATGGATGGCTATGTACTCTATCGCGGCGGGGTCTCGCCCAATGCCGGCACGCCCGGCCGCTTCAACGTCTCGGTCGATGACGCGGTGCGGTTCTGGGCCGCCGCCGACGGCTGCGCCGGTCACCCGGCACCCAGCCCGACGGCGGGCGGTCGCGTGATCGTCGAGGAATTCGCCCATTGCCGCGAGCGGACCGAGGTTCGCCTCGTCGCTTTGACGGACGGACCGCACGAATGGCCCCTGGCGATTGCCCAGCCGAATGGCGTCGAGGAGCCGACGGCGATGGTGATCTGGCATTTCTTCGAAGGACACCGGCGCTAGTTGATAAAATCAGACGGAAGCGTTGGTCTGATTTTCCCACAACGCATCAATCTAGGCCGGCAGCGTCACCGCCGCGCGGAGGCCGCCCTCCGGCCGATTGATCAGCTGGATATCGCCGCCATGGCCGCGGATGATGGTGCGGGCGACCGACAGGCCGAGGCCGACCCCGCCGGTATCGCGGTTGCGCGAGCCCTCCAGGCGGAAGAACGGCTGAAACACCTGTTCGGCCATCTCGGTCGCGATGCCCGGGCCGTCGTCGTCGATCAGGATGGTGACCATATCGCCGGTCCGTTCCAGCGTCAGGCGGGCGACGCCGCCGTATTTGACCGCGTTCTCGGCCAGATTGGCCAGCGCGCGGCGCAGGCCGCCGGGGCTGCAGGAGACGACGACCGGCCCGGTCGGCTCGTAATGCACCGGATAGCCGCCGTCGCACAGATCGCTCGCCAACTGATCGAGCAATTGATCCAGATCCTGCGGCGAACGCGGTTCGCGCACGGCGTCGTCCCGGGCGAACGCCAGGGTGGCCGAGATCATCGCCTCCATTTCGGCGATATCGCTCAGCATCTTGCTGCGCTGGGCATCGTCATCGACGAACTCGGCGCGCAGGCGCAGCCGGGTCAGCGGTGTGCGCAGATCATGTGAGATGGCGGCCAGCATCTGGGTCCGGTCGTTGACGAAGCGCCGGAGTCGTTCCTGCATGCGGTTGAACGCCGTCGCCGCCAAGCGCACCTCGCGCGGGCCGCTGTCCGGCAACAGCGGTGCATCGACCGAGCGGCCGACCGCGTCGGCGGCGGCCGAGAACTGGCTGAGATTGCGGGCGGCGCTGCGGGCGAACCAGAGCGAGCATAGGATGATGACCAAGCCGAATCCCGCGAATCGCGTCAGCAAGCGGATCCAGGCGAAACCCGGCGGTGGTCCATGCAGCGTTATCTCGGTCCAGCAGCCGTTGGCCAACTGTACCCCGATATGACCGTAGCCCTCCGGACTGCGGCTGCTGCCATGGAAGTCACGGGGGTCGTCGCCCGGACCGAATCCCGGCCCATCACGAGGGCCGCCCGGCCCATCATGCGGACCGCCTGGATCGCCGGGACCGTGCATGCCGTCGGGTGGCGGGCCGGGCGGAGACCCGCGTTCCTCGTCGTTTCCCTCGGGCGGCGGGCCCTCGTCGGTATGGAACTGCCCATGACTGGACAGCACGACGATCGGATGGTCGGACGGCAGATATTCGGTCAGATGGAGCTTCAGATAGAGCGACATCTCGTTCAGCGTCGGTCGGCCAGGCCGGATGTCCCGCGTGTTTTGCCGGGGCGAAGCACCAGGCGTGCCGGTATCCGTCGGCATCGCCGTCTGCCGCACGGCGTAGGTTATGAACTCGGTCGACTGCTTCTGTCCGGCGGCGACGCATTCCTCGGCCGGGGCGGCGTCGAGCAGCTTGACCACGCCGGCGATCCGTTCCGGCAAGCGCTGGACGCCCAGATCGAACGCTTCGATCTCGAGGTTGATCAGGCCAAACCCAACGGCCTGGACCAGCACCAGATTGACCAGCAGGATCAAGGCGACGCGGGCGAACAGGCTGTTGAAGTAGAAGCGGGGCAGGCGCATCAATCCTGACCGATGACCTGGACCGACGGCGTGAACATATAGCCGCCGCTGCGCACGGTCTTGATCAGTTGCGGATCCTTTGGATTCAGTTCGATCTTGCGTCTGAGCCGCATGACCTGGATATCGACACTTCGGTCGTACAGCACGGCCGCGCGGCCGCGCGCCAGATCCAGCAACTGGTCGCGCGTCAGCACACGCTGCGGCCGCTCGGCGAAAGCCTGCAGCAGGTCGAACTCGCCGCTCGACAGGATGACGATCTCGCCATCGCGGTTCTTCAGCTCGCGCTTGGCGATGTCGAGCCGCCAGCCCTCGAAATTCAGCACCCGTCCGCCGACACTGGTCTCGGCGATGGCGGCCGGCAGCGCACCGACCCGGCGCAGCACGGCGCGGACCCGGGCCAGCAACTCCCGCGGATTGAATGGCTTCGCCAGATAGTCGTCGGCGCCCATTTCCAGACCCAGGATCCGGTCGATCTCCTCACCCATCGCGGTCAGCATGATGACCGGGATGGCGCCCTGGGCGCGCAGTTTGCGGCACAGGCTGAGCCCGTCCTCGCCCGGTAGCATCAGGTCGAGCACAATGAGATCGATCCGGCCGACCTCCAGAATGCGCATCATCTCCGCCCCGTCGCGGGCGGTCGAGACGCGCAGAGAGTGGCGGGACAGGAATTGCGAGACGAGGGCGCAGATCTCGCGGTCGTCATCGACGACCAGGATATGAGGGGTACGTTCCATGGCCCGTGGAAGGTAGCACAGGATACCGCTCGGCTGTCGCGACCGATCGGGTAACGGCCGGTGACCCGAGCCGGCATGCGAAACCAATTGTTACAAAAAGCTCCGTCTTCGTCATGCGCGCGATATTAGAAACGGCTAAAACCTGAGCCCAAGCCCGAAAGCTTCGGGCACCCGGAGGTTTAAATGGCATCGAACAGGAAATTGGGTGGCCGCGCGTTCAAAGTGGCGATGGCAGCGACCCTCGCGGTCGGCCTCGGTTTGGCTGCCCGCGCTTATGCGCAGCAGCATCCCGGCATGATGGGGGGCCACGGCGACCCGGTCGCGCATTTCGCCCAGATGTGCGACACGATGGAGGCCCGTCAGGCCGGCATGCTGGCCTTCGCCGAAGTCCGGCTCGGCGTCACCGACGCCGAGCGTCCGGCCTGGACCAAGTTCGCCGCGACCGTAAAGGCATCCTCCGCGCCGATGAAGCAGTTGTGCACCAGCACCGTCGGACAGCCGGCGGCGAAGACGCTGCCGGATCATCTGCACCGCATGGAGGCGATGGAAACCGCGCGGCTGGAGCAACTGCGCCAGATCACGCCCGCGGTCGAAGAGCTGTATAGCGCGCTGACCCCGAAGCAGAAGGAAATCGCCGACCATATGGTCGAAGGCATGATGCATCACGGCCCGGGACCTGGCGGTCCGGACATGCACCATCCGCCGATGCCGGGCAACGATGGGACACCGACCACCAAGGCACCGAACTGATCATGGTGCATCTCGTCCGGGCGACCGCCGTGCTGGCGGTCGTCTGGTCGGCGCTCGCGATCGGCGAAGCGGCTGACCCCTCGATCGTCGCCTGGACCGGCCGCCTCGTGCTCGCGGTCGGCGGTCTTCATATCTGAAGACTGTTTAGATCGCCGGTCGGCCCCGTTCGGCGATGGCGCGCAGGTCGATGCCGGATGGCAGGGCCCCGAAGGCGCCGCTTTGGGTGCCCCGGAGCCGGGACGCGCAGAATCCGTCTGCCACCGCCGCATCCGAGAAGCGGACGAGCAGGGCACCCTGCAGTGCCAGCACCAGCCGCTCGACCAGACGGCGGGCCTGGCTTTCCTGAAAACCGTCGCGCGCGATCTCGTCGGTCAGCGCCGTCACGTGGGCGTCGAGCCTGCGGTCGGCACCCCGCGCGGCCTGAATCTCGGCCAGGGCGATATCGAGCGCCTGCGGCGTCTTGGCCAGCGCGCGCAGCACGTCCAGGCACATGACGTTGCCCGAGCCCTCCCAGATCGAATTCAGCGGCAGCTCGCGATAGAGCCGGGCCATGATCGCTTCCTCGACATAGCCGTTGCCGCCCAGCACCTCCATCGCCTCGGCGCCGAGCGTCGGGCCGCGCTTGCAGATCCAGTATTTGGCGGCCGGAGTCAGCAGACGGCGGAACGCGGTCTCGGCCGGATCGTCCTGGGCGTCGTAGGCGCGGGCCAGGCGCAGCACCAGGGCGGTGGCCGCCTCGCTTTCGATCGTCAGGTCGGCCAGCACGTTGGTCATCAGCGGCTGATCGATCAGCCGTTTCTGGAACGCGCTGCGGTGGGCCGCGTGATGGCCGGCCTGCGCCACGGCCTGCCGCATCAGGCCGGTCGAGCCCAGCGCGCAATCGAGCCGGGTGTAATTGCCCATCTCGATGATGGTCGGCACGCCGCGGCCCTCTTCGCCGACGAGCCAGGCGGTGGCGCCGTAGAATTCGACCTCGCTCGACGCATTGGACTTGTTGCCCAGCTTGTCCTTCAGCCGCTGGACATGGATCGCGTTGCGGCTGCCATCGGGCAGGAAGCGCGGCAGGAAGAAGCAGCTGAGACCGCCGGGCGCTTGGGCCAGCACCAGGAACGCGTCGCACATGGGCGCCGAGAGGAACCATTTGTGGCCGTCGAGACGATAGGCGCCGGCGCGATCGATCGGCGCCGCGCGGGTGATGTTGGCGCGCAGGTCCGAACCGCCCTGCTTCTCGGTCATGCCCATGCCCATCAGCACGCCGGTCTTCTCGGATGCCGGGATCAGGCGCTTGTCGTATCGGCGCGAATAGAGCCGCGGCAGCCATTCTGCCGCCAGGGAAGGCGCCTGCTTCAGCGCCGGCACGACGCCATAGGTCATGGTGGTCGGGCACTGCACGCCGGCCTCGATCTGCACCATCATGATCACGCCGGCGGCGCGCGCGACATGGGCGCCGCCTTTGGGTTCGGCCCAGGGGCGGGTATGCAGCCCCTCGCCGATCGAGAGCGCCATCAGTTCGTGCCAGGCCGGATGGAACTCGACCTCGTCGATGCGGCGGCCATAGCGGTCGAACAGGCGTGGCACCGGCGGATTGGCATTGGCCAGACGCCCGGCCTCGATCGTCTCGGCGCGTCCCAGCGTGCGGCCGAACCTGCCGAGCTCGTCCAGCGCCCAGTCGGCGCCTTCGCGCGCGACGGCTTCCTTGAGCGCGAGGTCGGTGCCGAACAGGTCGTAATCGACCAGCGGCGGCGGCTGGTTCAGCACGTCCTGGGTTTCGAACGGGGCGGGGGCCATGGTCATCGCGCACTCTCCTCCCAAACATCACTCTCCAGAACGTGACCCGGGCCCGGTTGACGCTGGCCGTTCTGGGCCGGAGAGTGCGGCGACGTCAGCATACAGGATCATCATGACCGCGCACGAGACCAAGGTTGCCGACAAGGGCGGCAACGCTGTTGCCGATCAGATCGCCGCAACGCTCCAGGCCTATGGCGGGCAATTCGCCGTCGGCATTCCCGGCAACGACGTGCTGGAGACGATCCGGGCCTGTGCCGATCGGGGTATCCGCTTCGTGCTGGCCAAGAGCGAGCCGTCGGCCGCCTTCATCGCCGATGCGATCTGGCAGGTCACCGAACGGCCGGTGGCGCTGATCCCTGCGCTGGGGCCCGGCCTCGCCAATGCGATTTCGGGTCTGGCGGGTGCGCTGATGGAGCGCACGGCGCTGTTGGTTCTGACTGGCGAGGTCGCGACCGGCCAGGCGAACGTCTATACCCACCAGGTGTTCGACCATGTGGCCCTGGCTAAGCCAGTGGTGAAATACGCCGCCGACCTGAACGGCGCCCGCGCGGCGCAGCAGACCGCAAAGGCGCTCGACGTGGCGCTGGCCTATCCGGCCGGCCCGGCGATGCTGAATATTCCGGCCGACGTCAATCGCCAGACTGCGAAGCCGGTCGCGATTCCCATGCCGCCGAAGCGCCCGCGCGTGGCGCTGGCAGCCGACGAAGCCGAACGGCTGTCGGCGATGATCGAACAGGCGGCCCGACCGCTGGTGCTGATCGGCCGCGGCGCCCTGATCGGCGCGGTGCCGGCGGCCCTGCAGCGCTTCGTCGAAACGCGCAGGATCCCGTTCTTCGTCTCCTATAAGGCCAAGGGCACTGTGTCGGACAAGCATCCCTTGGCGCTGGGCGCGGTCGGCCTCAGCCCGGTCGTCGATGAGGTCAACCTCAAACAGGTCGAGGCGGCCGATCTGCTGATCCTGGTCGGGTTCGACCCGATCGAGCTGCGCGATGCCTGGCTCGATGCCTGGCCGGCGGGGCAGGCGGTGATCTCGCTCGATTGGGGCCCGCTCGACCACCGGGTGTTTCCGGTTGGCGAGGAAGCGTTCGGCGATCTGCCGACGCTGATCGCGCAATTGACGCCGACCCTGCCGGAAACCAAGCCGGGCCTGATCGAGGCGGTCTCCGCGCACCGGGCCGAGTTGGCGGAGATCGTCCGGCCACGCAATCCGGCCGGTGCGATCAGCCCGGCCGGATTGTTCAAGACCGTCAGCGACCGGATCAAGCCTGATTGGCTGCTGACGGTCGATGTCGGCGCCCATCGCATCCTGGCCAGTCATGTCGTCGATTGCATCGTGCCCGGCCAGATGCTGCAGTCGAACGGGTTGTGCTGCATGGGCTATGCGGTGCCGGCGGCGATCGGCGCGCAGCTGGCCAGGCCCGAGGCGACCGTCGTGGCGCTGGTCGGCGACGGCTGCATGCTGATGAGCCTCGGCGATCTCGCATTGGCCGCCGAACTCGACCTGCCGCTCGTCGTCGTGGTGCTGAACGACGATGCGCTAAGCCTGATCAAGCTGAAGCAATCCAAGATGCAGATGGCGCCGCAGGCGGTCGATTTCCGCTCGCCGCGCTTCGCCGACATCGCGCGGGGCATGGGCGGCGAGGGGGTGCGGGTCGACAGTCTGGCCGGGTTCGAAGTCGCGTTCGACCGCGCGGTCGCCAGCCGCCGCTTCACGGTGATCGATGCGGTGGTCGATCCGGCGGAATATCTCGAGCAGATGTGAGTCTGTCTGAAACTGCATCGATCGCGCGCTTCCGCCGCGTCCGGTTCTGGGGCATGCTCCGCCCGATTGCGACCAGGAAGAGGGGGCCAGAATGGCCGAAACGCGGCAGAGAACCGGTGGCGAGATCCTTGTCGATCAGCTCAAGATCCATGGGGTCGATCTGGCGTTCGGCGTGCCGGGCGAAAGCTATCTGGCCGTGTTGGACGCGCTGCACGATGCCCAGGATCAGATCAAGTTCGTCATCTGCCGCCATGAGGCGGGCGCCGCGAACATGGCCGAGGCCTATGGCAAGCTGACCGGCAAGCCGGGCATCTGCATGGTGACGCGCGGCCCTGGCGCCTCTCATGCCGCCATTGGCCTGCATACGGCGTTTCAGGATTCCTCGCCGATGATCCTGCTGATCGGGCAGGTCGGCCGCGACATGCGCGAGCGCGAGGCGTTCCAGGAGGTCGATTACCGCCGCATGTTCGGCCAGATGGCGAAATGGGTCGCCGAGATCGACGATGCCGAGCGCATTCCGGAGTTCATGAACCATGCTTTCGCGCTGGCGACCTCCGGCCGGCCTGGTCCGGTCGTGCTGGCGCTGCCGGAGGATATGCTGACCTCGCTCGCCACCACGGCCGATGCAAAGCCCTACAAGCCGGTACAGGCCCATCCGGGGCCGGCCGACATGGCAGAGTTCCGCGATCGCCTGGCCAAATCCCAGCGGCCGCTGCTGATCGTCGGCGGCGGCACCTGGAACGCAGACGCCAAGCGCGACATCGAGGCGTTCGCGACGGCCTGGCAGCTGCCGACCGCGGTCAGCTTCCGCTGTCAGGACTATGTCGACAATACTCTGCCGATCTATGCCGGCGACGTCGGCATCGGCATCAACGCCAAGCTGGCCGATCGGGTGCGCAACGCCGATCTGCTGATCGCCTGTGGTCCGCGCCTGGGCGAGATGACCACGTCGGGCTACACGCTGATCGACGTTCCGGTCCCCAAACAAACCTTGGTTCATATCCACCCGGGCGCCGAGGAATTGAACCGGGTCTATCAGCCGACGCTCGCGATCAACGCCGGTCTCGCGAACTTCGCCGCCGCCGCCGTACAACTGACGCCGCCGGCGACCATCCCCTGGGGCGATGCCGCCGCGGTCGCGCACGAAGAGTATCTGGCGAACCAGAAATCGCCACCGCCGCCGGGTCCGCTCGACATGGTTGCGGTCGTCGAGCATCTGCGCGAGATCCTGCCGGCTGATGCGATCCTGACCAACGGCGCGGGCAATTACACCGTCTGGTTCCATCGCTTCTACCGCTTCAGCAAGTGGCGGACCCAGCTTGCGCCGACCAGCGGTGCCATGGGCTATGGCGTGCCGTCGGCCGTCGCCGCCGCGATCCTGCATCCCGACCGGGTCGTGCTGTCGCTGAACGGCGACGGCTGTTTCCTGATGAACGGGCAGGAGATCGCGACCGCCATGCAATATGGCGCGAAGCCGATCTTCCTGGTCATCAATAACGGCATGTACGGCACGATTCGCATGCATCAGGAGCGCCATTATCCGACCCGCGTCTCCGGCACGGAGCTGCATAATCCGAATTTTGCCGCCTATGCCCGCTCGTTCGGGGCCTATGGCGAGATCGTGACCACGACCGAGGAGTTCGGCCCGGCGTTCGAACGTGCCCTGAAGGCGGGCCGCGCGGCGCTGCTGGAATTGCGGCTGGATCCGGAGGCGCTGACACCGCGTCAGAGCCTCAGTCAAATCCGCGCGGCGGCGCTCGCCGCCCGCGACAAACATTGATCGATCGCACACCGGGGCGCCTGGTCGCTTGACCCGGGTTCCGCGCAGATCGAAGCTGTCGGCAAATCAGCGTCCAAGGACGGGCATTCCCAGATGAATCTCAAGCAAATCACCGCGGCGTTTCTGGCAGTCGGCGTCGCCGGCTGCTCCACCTTTGGCGGCAGCCCGGCGAGCGCGCCGGCCGCGGGCGGTCTGCCGGCCGTCGCGGCTGCGGCGGTCACGACGACCCCGGTCGTGTTCAACCAGCCGACGGCCAAGGTCGCGCTCGCGCCGATCACCATCAAGCTGCCGGAGCGCCGCGGCCTTGGCACCTATACCCGCAACGTCGATTGCTGGGTCTATGTCCGCCCGATCCGCGACACGGATTTCCCGTCCGGCGCGCCATTGACCGTGGAAATGCGCAAGGCGCTGGTCGGTTCCAAGGTCGATGTGGTGCCGGACGAGAAGGCCGACGTGGCGGCCGCCCAGGGCGCCGACTACCTGATCACCGGCAATGTGCCGCTGGCTCATGCCGATCTGTGCATCAACGATTTCTTCAATGCCGCCCCGGCCGATGTCGATGCCCAGGTCACCGTGGCCTGGCAGATCTGGTCGGTGCGCGAGAATCGCGTCGTGTTCCAGACGACCACGACCGGCACCGGCTCGGCCAAGAGCCCGGAACAGGTCATCACCCCGGCCGCGCTCATCGCCATGGGCGATGCGACCGAGCAGTTGCTGCAGAGCGCGGTCATGCAGCAGTACCTGACCTTCGGCCACCCGACCCTGCAGATCCAGACGCCGGTTCCGGTCGGCCAATTGGCCGCGCCGATCGGCCAAACGGCCGTGCCATCCGCCGCCATTCCGCTGCCCGGTCTGGTCAGCGCGCCCGGCGGCGCACAGGCGCCCGCGCCGATTGTCGCATCGGCCCAACCGATCCTGATCTCGCTGCCGGCACCGGGCTCGACGTCCGACCTCAAGGCGGGCACGGTGATGATCGGCAAGGCTGCCGGCTTCTATGTCGGTGACGAAGGCTATGTGATCACCACGGCCTCGGCCGTCGGCGGGGCCGCGACGGTGACCGTGACCGATGCCGCGGGCAAGAGCCTGACGGCCCAGGTCATCCGCCGTTCCGACGGTGCCGGTTTGGCGCTGCTCAAGTTGGCGGGTGCGCCGGCGTCGGCGCTGCCGATCCTGCCGCATCGTCTGGCGGCCGGCGACAAGGTGACCACGCTCGGTGCCAGCGGTTCGGTCTCGGGGACTGCCGGCGGCGACGGCAAGGTCGCGGCCAAGCTCACGGGCGCCAGCGCCGGTGCGCCGGTCGTCGACGGCGCCGGCAATATCGTCGGTGTCGCCGAGAGCGGCGGGTCCTACCTGCCGATCGCGGCGGCGTTCCGGGCCTTGACGCTTGGCGTCACGCTGACCGAACGCTGACCGGGGGACGGGGCATGGGCGAGAGCGTGGTCGAAGATCAAGGAGCGCCACGGCTCGCCCTGCCACCGCGTCCGGCACGCAGGCTGGGTCTGCTCAAGCTGCTGCGCGCAACCCGGGAGAACAGCGTCGGCACCTGGATCGACGCCGCGTTCGACATGGAAATCAGCGAACGGCGCATGCTATGGCGCCATATCGTCATCGCCAATTCGCCGGAGCATGTCCGGCACGTCATGCTCGACAATGTCGATAATTACGTCCGTAGCACCTTGTCGCGCCGGCTGCTCGAGCCGGGATTGGGGCAGGGGGCTGCTGACGAGCCACGGCGCCACCTGGCGCCGGCAGCGGCGCACCATTGCCCCCGCTTTCGCCGCAAAGCGCATCGCGGCCTTCGCGCCGGCCATGGTCGATGCGGCCGAGCGGCTGGTCGAGGATTGGTCGAAGGTGCCGCCGACCGCGACCATCGACGTAGCCGAGGCGATGAGCGGGCTGACGCTCGCGATCATCTCCGAGGCGATGTTCTCGGTCCGGGTCGACCCCCAAATCGCGCTGATCGGCCAAGCGGTCTCGACCTATCAGGCGGCGATCCGCCCCTCGATCGCCGATCTGCTGGGCTTCCCGGAGTGGTTCCCGCGACCGGCCGTCGCCCGTGCGCGCAAGATCTTCGGCGAGAGCGACCGGGTGATCCGGCGCCTGATCGACGAACGGCGCCGCGACGGCGGTCCGGACGATCTGCTGGCCATGCTGCTGGCCGCGCCCGAGGACGAGGTGCCGGTCAGCACCAAGGAAATCCGCGATCAGGTCGCCACCATCTTCACCGCCGGACACGAGACGACGGCGAACACGCTCGCCTGGACCTTCTACCTGCTGTCCCATCATCCGGCCGACCTGGTGCGGCTGGAGGACGAGTTGGACCGGGTCACGGGCGACCGGCCGGTCGCGGCCGAGGATGTGCCCAACCTGCCGTTCACGCGCATGGTCATCGAAGAATCGATGCGCCTCTATCCGCCGGCGCATACCATCTCGCGCCAGGCGCTGGCGCCCGACCGGATGGGCGATATCGCGCTGAAAAAGGGATCGAGCGTCCTGATCGTGCCCTGGCTGCTGCACCGCCATCGCAAGCTGTGGGATCGGCCGGATGAATTCCGGCCCGAACGCTTCGCGCCCGACCAGGTCGCGGCTCGCCCGCGCTTCGCCTATATGCCGTTCGGTGCCGGCCCGCACATCTGCATCGGCGCCGCCTTCGCCATGACCGAGGCGATCCTGTGCCTGGCGACCCTGGCGAAACGCTTCCGATTGACCATGGTGCCGGGCACGATTGTCGAGCCGGTCGGACTGATCACGCTCCGGCCGCGCCGTGGCCTGCCGATGCGGATCGAACGGCGGTAGAACTTAAGCCGACGTATCCGTCGTCTTGCGCTTGGTCGCGTCGTCCGTCTGGCCGGGGCTCAGATCGCCTTTGGTCTCGGTGTCGCCGACCAGTTTCATCGCCGCCAGCGCGATCACGTTCATCATCGCCAGCATCGGCTGATTGAGCTTGCTCGGCAGGTCGAGCGGGCTCTTGAACACCGAGGCATCGACGGCGCCTTCGCCGGTGTCGCCGGTCGCGTTGCTGTATTGGGTGA
>Ga0302314_10008292_pt1 | contig 18527 bp, 16 predicted proteins | sample III_Palsa_N2_3_FD_200533 | JGI IMG/M metagenome (GOLD analysis project Ga0302314, IMG submission 200533) | Peat permafrost microbial communities from Stordalen Mire near Abisko, Sweden - III_Palsa_N2_3 | ecosystem: Environmental > Terrestrial > Soil > Palsa > Peat permafrost | place: Sweden...
GCGCGGCGTGGTCGACCTGCGCGACCTTATCTTCTTCGGCTCGGTGATCGGCCTGTTCCTGTTCGCGAACACGATCCTCGTCGAGCTGAAGAAGGCGGATTGAGGAGCCAGAGCATGAGCCGTTCCGGAACCGGAATGACCCTGGCGGGGTTGGGCCTCGCTGCCGTTCTGCTGGTCTCGATCAATGGCCTCGCCGGCAAGCTGCTGGGTGGCGACACGATCGATCTGACCGATCAGCATCTCTACACTCTGTCCGACGGCACCAAGGCGGTGCTGGCCAAGATCGACGAGCCGGTCACGCTCAAACTGTTCTATTCCAAGCAGTTGGGCGAACAGGTTCCGAGCTTCGGTGTCTATGCCCAGCGCGTGCGTGAGCTGCTGCAGGAATATGCCGCCCGCGCCCATGGCAAGATCGATCTGCAGATCCTTGATCCGGAACCCTATTCCGAGGTCGAGGACCAGGCGACTGCCGCCGGCCTGCAGGGCGTGCCGCTGGATGAGGGCGGGGAGCAGGTCTATTTCGGCCTGGCCGGCTCCAATTCGACCGATGACAAGCAGACCGTCGCCTTCTTCCAGCCGGAACGCGAGCGCTTCCTGGAATATGACCTGACCAAGCTCATCCAACAGCTTGCCTTCCCGAAGAAAAAAGTCATCGGCCTGGTCTCGACCCTGTCGCTCGACGGCGACCCGATGGCGCGCATGCAGGGCCAGCCGACGCAGAGCCAGGTCGTGCTGGACCAGCTGCGCCAGGGCTTCGACGTGCGCGATATTTCGACCAGCTTCGACAAGGTGCCGGACGACGTCGATCTGTTGATGATCGTTCAGCCGACGAAGCTGCCGCCCAAGACCGAATATGCCATCGACCAGTTCGTGATGAACGGCGGTCATGCGCTGGTGTTCGCCGATCCGAATGCGGAATTTTCTCAGGCGCATCCGTCGATGATGAGCCCGCCGGGCGGCCCGCCGTCGGCGGCCAGCTTCGACCGGCTGCTGCATGCCTGGGGCGTCGATCTGCTGCCGGGCAAGGTCGTCGGCGATCGCCTCGCCGCGCGCAAGGTCAATGCCGGTAGCGGCACCCGTGTGCAGGCGGCGGAATATCTGGCCTGGCTCAATCTCAAGGGCGACGCGATCAACCATGACGATCCGGTCACCGGGCAGTTGGGCCAGCTGAACCTCGCCACCGCCGGTGCGTTGCAGCCGGTCCAGGGGGCGAAGACCAAGCTCGAATGGCTGCTGCGGTCGTCCGACCAGTCCGAACTGATCGACACGGCCAAGGTCCAGGGCCTGCCCGACGTGCTGGGCCTGCTGGCGTCGTTCAAAGCGACCGGCGAGCGCTACACGCTGGCCGCCCGCCTGACCGGGCCGGCCGACACGGCCTTTCCCGAAGGCAAGCCGGTCGAGCCGGAAGCGGCCAAGCCCGGCGATCCGCCGAAGCCGGACACCCAGACCAAGTTCGTGGCCGATCCGAACCAGATCAAGGTGGCGAAGGAGCCGATCAACGTCATCGTCGTTGCCGACGCCGACCTGCTCGACGACCGGTTCTGGGTCCAGGTCCAGGATTTCTTCGGCCAGCGCGCGGCGACGCCGACCGCCAACAACGGCGATTTCGTCCAGAACGCCGTCGATAGTCTGGCCGGAACCGGCGACCTGATCGGCCTGCGCTCGCGCGGCAGTGCCGTCCGTCCCTTCACCGTGGTCGATCAGCTGCAGCGCCAGGCCGAGGACAGCTATCGCGCCAAGGAGAAGAACCTCCAGGACAAGCTGCGCGAGGCGCAGTCGAAGCTCGTGGACCTGCGCACCAACAAGGGGCCGGACGGCAAGGACCTGCCGCTCAGCGCCGAGCAGCAGAAGTCGATCGACGATCTGTCTGCGACCATCATCCAGACCCGCTCGCAATTGCGTCAGGTCCAGCTGGCGCTGCGCCAGGACATCGATCGGCTGAAGGACCGGCTGGTCGGGTTCGACGTGGTGCTGGTGCCGGTGGTGCTGGCGTTCCTGGCGCTGATCATCGGGCTGGTCCGCGGTCAGCGGCGCAAGCGCCGGGCGCAGACCGTCTGAGGGGGAGGAGAACCTGATGCGCAGCACCACTCTGATCGCGCTGACGATCGTCACCATCCCCGTGTTCGCCGCCGCCGTGTTCGTGCCGGCGCCGGGCGGGACCAAGACCGCCAGCGTCGCGACGGCTCCGGTCTTGGCCGGCCTCAAGGACTGGATCGCCGGTGCCACCAAGATGACGGTGGTCGGCACCGGCGGCACCGTGACGCTGGAGCGAAAGGGCGCGGCTCCCAAGGCGGGCGAGGCGCCGGTCGATGGTTGGACGCTCGCCGACAAGGGCGGCTATCCGGTCGATCCGGCCATTGTGCGCCCCATCCTGTCGGCACTGCTCGATCTGAAGACGGTCGAGCCCAAGACCGAGCGGCCGAAACTCTACGACCGGCTCGACCTGGGCACCCCCGGCGAGAAGGGGTCCGAGGCGAAATCGATCGATCTGGCCGATGCCAACGGAGCGGATATCGTCAAGCTGATCGTCGGCCGCCGTCGCTATGGTCTCGCCGGCAATGACGACGGCGTCTATGTGCGCAAGCCTGGCGATGCGCGAACCTGGCTTGCGGCCCCGGCGTTCGACTTGCCGGCCGACGCGCTCAGCTGGATCGATCGCAAGCTGGTCGATATCGATGCCGACAAGATCAAGTCGATCAGCCTCGCCCCGGCCGCAGCCGGCACGAAGCCGCTCGTCTTCACGCGCGACAAGGCGGAAGACAAGCTCGCGATCCAGGATTTGCCCAAGGATTTCAAGCTGAAGTCGGACAATCCGGGCAGCGATGTGGCGCCCGTGTTCCGCTATCTGGACCTGACCGACGTCAAACCGGCGAGCGCCGTCACGGCGGCACCGGTCGCGAGCGCGCATATGGAGACGTTCGACGGATTGGCGCTGGATGTGACCCTGATCGAGCAGGATGGGGTGACCTGGGTCAAGTTCGCGGCCAAAGGCGGCGATGCGGCGGCGGAGATCGCCAAGCGCACCGACGGCTGGGCCTACAAGATCCCCGACGCGCGGGTGAAGACGCTGGAGACCAAGCTCGCCGACCTGCAGGCCCCGCCACCGGCCAAGGGGTCGTAAAAGGAACCCCTCCGCGAATACCTCCGTTGTTCTTCCTCCGGACATGGTGAGTGGCGAAACGCGTCCTTGATGCGCTACACCTCTGGCGACGTTCCGGCGGAGGTGATGGGTTGGAGGAAGGTGAGGTTCTGGTCGACGGGCCCCAGGGCATGATGGGCTGGATGCGGCGTCTGATGGCGCCTGCGATCGCGCTCGTCGCCTGCGGCATGGTGCTGGCGCTGCTGCATGGCCTGTCCCACGGCATCGACTATCACGCGATGATTCGCGCCATGCGGCGCACGCCCAACCGGCTGCTGTACTGGTCGGCGGGTGCCACCGCGATCAGCTATGTGGCGCTGATCGCGCGGGACATCTGCGCGCTCCGCTATGTCGGTGCCCGCATTCCCGCTTCGGCACTGCTGCTGGGCTCGTTCTGCGGCTCGGCCTTGGGCAATGCCGTCGGGTTCGGCGCGCTGACCGGCGGCGCCGTGCGCTATCGCGCCTATGGCGCGGTCGGCGTGCAATCGGACCAGATCACGCGGATCATGCTGTTCATTACCGCGGGCTTCGGCGTCGGTCTTGCCGCCTATGCCGCGGCGGCGGCCCTGTTCGCCGGCAAGACCATCGCCCGCCTGCTGCACCTGTCGCCGATGGCCCTGCAGATCGGCGGCGTCGTGGTGCTGGCCGCAGTCGTATTGCTCGTGCTCGCCTGCGCTATTCGTCGGGCGCCGATCCGGCTCGGCACCTGGACCGTCGGGGTGCCGGGCGCGGGGCTTGCCCTGGTGCAGATCCTGCTGACCGCGGTCGATCTGATCGGTGCTGCGGCCGCCCTCTGGGTCCTGCTGCCCGAGGGCAAGGTCGATTTCGCAACATTCTCGGCGATCTATGCGGCCGCAACCGCGCTCGGCGTCATCAGCCATGTCCCGGGCGGCATCGGCGTGTTCGAGGCGGTGGTGGTGTTCGCGCTCGGCGGCAGGGTCTCGCCCAGCCTGGCCGCCGCGGCGCTGCTGGCCTATCGCGCGGTCTATTTCCTGCTGCCGCTGATGCTGGCCGGCGTGATGCTGGCGGGCTACGAGCTGACGCGGCTGGCCGGCAAAACCAATAAGGCGACGGAGCGGGTCTTGCGGGGGGCAGGCCTGCTGGCGCCGATCTATCTGAGCGTCGTCACTTTCGCGATCGGCGTCATGCTGATCGTCTCGGGTGCGACGCCGGCGTTCGGCAAGCGGCTGGCGCTGCTGCACGACCTGCTGCCGCTCTGGGCGGTCGAGATGTCGAATTTCTTCGGCAGCCTCGCCGGCGTGCTGCTGCTGTTCGTCGCGCGCGGACTGTTCCATCGGCTGGACGGCGCCTGGTGGCTGGCCCTGTTGCTGGCCGTGCTCAATCTGGGCCTGTCCATGGCCAAGGGGCTGGCCTGGGACGAGGCGGTCGTCATCGGCTTCTTCATTCTGATGCTGCTGTCGACCCGCCGGCAATTCAAGCGCCCGGCTTCGTTCCTGCGCCAGCCGTTCACGGTGGAATGGTTCGTCGGCATCGCGGTGGTGTTGGCCGGCTCGTCCTGGATCCTGTTCTTCGCCTTCCGCGACGTCGCCTATACCCACGATCTGTGGTGGCGTTTCGAGTTCGACGAGCAGGCGCCGCGCGCGCTTCGTGCGCTCTTGGGCATGGCGGTGCTGGCGCTCGCGCTGGCGACCGGGCAATTGCTGCGGACCGCACCGGGCCGGGTCGAGCCGCCGACCGGGGCGGAACTGGACCAGGCCGAGAAGATCATCGGCGAGCAGGGCCGCAGCGAGGTCGTGCTGGCGCTGATGGGCGACAAGAGCTTCCTGTTCTCCGCTTCCGGCCGGGGCTTTCTGATGTATGCCAAGCACGGCCGCAGCTGGGTGGCGCTCTATGATCCGGTCGGCCCGCGCGAGGAATGGCCGGAGTTGATCTGGCGCTTCGTCGAGCTGGCCGACGAGCACGGCGGCCGCGCCGCCTTCTATCAGGTTCGCGCCGAAAGCCTGCCCCTGTACCTGGATGCCGGCCTCAAGATCCTGAAGCTGGGCGAGGAGGCGATCGTACCGCTCGCCGATTTCACGCTCGCCGGCGGTCGCTGGTCGGGCCTGCGCTATGCGCTGAAGCGCGGCGAACGCGAGGGGCTGGCGATCGAGATGCTGGCGCCGGAGGCGGCCGAGAAGCGCATCGCCACGCTCACCCGGATCTCCGACGCCTGGCTCGCGAACCGGCGCGCCAAGGAAAAGAGCTTCTCGGTCGCGGCCTTCGAGCCGAGCTTCATCGCAGCCCAATCGGTGGCGCTCCTGACCCAGGGCGGCGAGCCGGTCGCCTTCGTCAGCCTGATGACGACCGACCGGCGCAAGGAGGCGACGGTCGGCATCATGCGCCATACGCCCGATGCGTCCGCCTATGCCATGGAGTTCCTGTTCACCTGCATCGCCCAGCGCCTGCGCGAGGAGGGGTTCGAGCGTTTCTGCCTGGGCATGGCGCCACTGTCGGGCATCAACCGCTCGCCGCTCGCCTCGCGCTGGCACCGGATCGCCGGGCTGGTCTGGGAACACGGCGGCCGCGTCTATAATTTCCAGGGCCTCAGGACCTTCAAGAACAAGTTCCATCCGACCTGGGAGCCGCGCTATCTGGCGGCATCCGGCGCGATCGGGCCGTTCGTGGCGCTGGCCGACGTGGTCGTCTTGGCCGGCGGCAGCAACAAGGCATGAGGATCGGGATGGCGAGCGGCTGGCGGGCACTCGGGTGCGGATTGATGCTGGCGGCCGGTCCGGCGCTGGCCACGACCGCGCCCATCGACGGCGGCCGGTTCGGCACAGTGCAGCTGACCGAACCCGAGGGCGATGTGCGCGGGCTGGTGATGCTGTTCAGCGATCACGGCGCCGACGCTAAGCTCGACGATGCCGCCGCGGCCAGGCTCGCCGCCAACGGCGCGCTGGTGATCGAAGTTGATACCGATACCTACTTCGCCAACCTTGCTGCCGACACGGAGAAATGCCTGAACCTGGGCGGCGATATCGAGGGGCTGAGCCGCCAGCTGCAGCATGATCGGGCCTATACGACCTATCGCTCGCCGATCCTGGCCGGCGTCGGCGTCGGCGGTACGTTGGCTGAGGTGGCTTTGTCCCAGGTGCCGTCGGCGACCTATGCCGGCGCGGTCTCGCTCGATCCGGCGATCGCGATCCCGACCCAGAAGGCATTATGTCCGGGGACGGGAGCGAGTGCCGTCCCCGGCGGCTTCAGCTATGGCGCGTTCCCGGATCTGCAGGGCTTCTGGTCGGTAGGCTTGACCGGCGCCGCCACCAAACCGATGCGCGATCATCTGGCGCAGCTGGCAAAGGACGGTACCGCGCTCGATCTGGCGGACCTGCCCGGCAAGGCGCCTTCGGGCGACGCGCTGGCCGAGCTGGCGCTGGCGCGGCTCGACAGGCCGGAGGCGGATGCGTCCGGTCTGGAAGCGCTGCCGCTGGTCGAGCTGCCGGTGGACAAGCCGTCGAAGCTGATGGCGATTGTGATCTCGGGCGACGGCGGCTGGCGCGACCTCGACAAGACCATCGCCGAAAACCTGCAGGCCGACGGCGTGCCGACGGTCGGCTGGGACAGCTTGCGCTATTTCTGGAGCAGGAAGACGCCGGAGGAGACGGCGAAGGCGCTGGCCCTGATCATGAAGGCCTATATGGCCAAGTGGCATGCGACCAAGGTGGCGCTGATCGGCTATTCGTTCGGCGCCGACGTCATGCCGTTTGCCTATAACCGGCTGCCGGCCGATCTGCGGTCCCATGTCGCCTCGATGGCCCTGCTGGGCTTCGCACAGAACGCCGATTTCGAGATCACGGTCAGCGGCTGGCTGGGGGCGGCGACCAGCGAGGATGCGCTGCCGATCAAGCCGGAAATCGCCAAGGTGCCGCCAGCGCTGATCCAATGCTTCTATGGCGAGGACGAGGACGACACCATGTGCCCCGCCCTGGCGGCGAGCGGCGTCGAGCAGATCAAGACGACCGGCGGCCATCATTTCGACGGCGATTACGACAAGCTGGCGAAGCGCATCCTGGATGGCTTGCGCAAGCGGGCGGGCTGAGCCCAAGCCTGGACGGCGTGGATGCGCTCCACTACTGTCCAACGATTCGACCGAACTGATCGAGGGCTCGGATTTGTTTTGCGACGCGACGGCGACATCGCCTTGCACCGGCGTGTGCGAGCTGGATCCGGCGAGCGGGTTCTGTCGCGGCTGCTTGCGGACCCTGCAGGAAATCGCCAAATGGGGCGGGCTCAGCCTGGCGGAGCGACGGCTGGTGAAATCGGCCTTGGCCGAGCGCCGCTGCGCCGTGGCAGAACGCCCCAGCTAGTCGCTCGTGCCCAGGTAGCCGGCGCGCCCGGGCTGGGGCTCGGCATAGCAATCGGGCTGGCCGAGGCTCGAATAGCAATATTTCGCCGGTTTATAAGGCTTGTCGGTGACCGGCTTCGGCGGGCATTTGGATGGGAGCTGGCCGACCTCGGGCGCGAACTGGTCGCACCGATCGACGGCGGGTTGGCAGCCGCCGGTCAGACCGGCCAGCAGCACGAGCAGAGAGATGCCAAGAATGGGACGCATGTGTCTATGAAGCCTCAAAACGCGTTAACACTCTCTTGCCGCCTCACGGCAATCATCACCTTGGCCGGGCTCGCCGCCTGCGCCAACGACGGCGCGCGCAACTGGAGCCGGCCGGGCGTCAGCGACAGCCTGCGCAATGCCGACTATAGCGAGTGCCGCTCGGAGATGCGCGCCGTTACCAAGCAGAGCGACGATATCGACCAGGACATCACGGCCAGCCGTGGCAGCGACTGGCGCAAGCTCGGCCAATATAACTCCCAGCAGTCGCAGCTGGCCGGCGCCGACGCCGACTATGCCGCCCGCGTTCTGCACGACTGCATGAAGGACAAGGGCTACCAACAGCTCTAATCCTGCAAAGCCACGACATGGACCCGCGCCGCCGGCAACAGCACGGTGGCGCGGGTGCCGGTGCCGGGCTCGCTGTCGATTTCGACCGTGCCGCCGTGCAGTTCGACAAAGCTGCGGGCGAGGGGCAAGCCCAGGCCGGTGCCGGCGTGGCGCCGCGACAGCGAGCTATCGACCTGGACGAACGGCTGAAAGATCCGGTCCAGATCGGCCTTGGCGATGCCGATGCCGCTGTCGGCGATGGTGATCGCCAGGCTGCCGTCGGCCCGGACGTCGGCGCGCATCGAGACGCGGCCGCCGGCCGGCGTGAACTTGATCGCGTTCGAGACCAGATTCAGCAGCACCTGCTTCAGCTTGGTCTCGTCGGCCCAGAGTTCGATGTCTTCCTCCGGCCCGCGGATCTCCAAGGTCAGCTCGGCTTCCTGGGCGCGCTCGCGAAAGAAGCGCCCGACGCCGGTGACGATGTCTGCGACCGACATACGGTCCTCGCGCAGTTCCGCCTTGCCGGCGGCGGCCTTGGTCAGATCCAGAATGTCGTTGATCACGTCCAGCAGGAAGCGTCCGCTGGCGCCGATGTCGCCGGCATAATCCTTGTATCGGTTCCAGGCCGCCTCGCCGGCGCCGAACATCTCGCCATGGATGATGTCGGCGAACCCGATGACCGCGTTCAAGGGTGTGCGCAGCTCGTGGCTCATATTGGCGAGGAATTGCGACTTCGCCGCATCGGCGCGCACCGCTTCCATCCGCGCCGCCTCCAGCTCCTGGCCGCGCTGCCGCCCTTCGGCGACCTGCAACTGCAGAATGTCGAGCACCGAACCCATGCCGATGAACTTGCCGTCGCGGGCAATGATGAATCCGCTCATCAGCGCCGAGGGCTTGTCGCGGCCGATCCGTTCCGACAGGTCGGTGATGTTTGTGTCGGGATCGACGATGAGCGGCGCCCGATCCATCAGCAAGGCGACCGGCCGGCGCTCGTAAACGTCGCGCACGACGGGCCGGGCAAAGGTGGTCAGCAGGCTGTGCCTGTCGATCGAGCCGACGATGGTGCCATCGTCGATGATGGCGAGACCGGGCAGATCCTCGTCGGCGGCCAACAGCGCATAGGCGTCGCCGCAGCTGGCCGACGGGGGCAGGAACCGGGCATGCAAGGTCAGGAGGTTGGCACGCCAGGGGGCGTTGGCAGACGGCGTGGCGGCCATGGCGGTGCGGCAGTTTCCAATGCTCTTGAGAGACTCGAATTCCATCATATCGCGAAAAGATTGATTTTTTGCGAAGCCCGTTCGCCGCACTGCAGCGCAGACCCATCCGCGCCGCGCATGCCAGTGCGGCGATTTCGCAGATTTATTAAATCGTTAACGTCGCCATCTTCCCCGATACGGATTTGGGTGCAGTGCAAACGATTTGGTTCTGAGGAGTTTTCGATCATGCGCAACGACTGGTTCGATCGGTCGGCGGCCGAACGCCGGTTCGGTGTGCGCCGCGCCGCCATCGCCGCCTGGACCTTGGTCCTGGTGCTGTTCGCCATCGTCGCCGTCATGCCCAGCGCCCCCGCCCGTCAGGCGGCGACGCCGGATCGCGCCATCGCCAGCCTGGTTGCCCATGCGGTGCAGCCGGTCGGCGATTCCTGCCGGTGCGAGGGCCTCGATCCCGATGCCGAGGCGCCTGCCACCTCGCTGTGCTAGACTGGCGTCACGCGCTACTCGAGTGGTCGGATCCGCGATGTCGCGGTGGTGAAATTCGCCATGGGGTTTCGTGCGTTTTATAAAGTCCAATAGTTTCAATAATTTGGGGTAATCCTCCAGGTCGGCATGCCGCGTGCTATAGGCCAAGGCAAAGGCGGGGCATAGGCCCCGTCCGTCTAGGGGGTAGCATGAAGATCCTAACCAAGATGGTCCCGGCACTGGCCGGGTTCGCATTTGCCGCAACGACGGCATCCATGGCCGCCGACAACCCCGCCGCCAAGGCCGACCAGCTGCTGTCGGCTGCCAAGCAGGCCACCGGCGGTGCCGCCTGGGATAAGCTCAAGACGCTCGACGACCAGGGCAAGCTGACGGCGAGCGGTCTCGACGGCACGTACGGCACGCTCGTCGACATGCGCCATGTGCTGACCGTGCAGAAATACGTGCTGGGGCCGGCCACGGGTTCGCAAGGCTGGGATGGCAAGATCGCCTGGAGCACCGACGCGACGGGTCAGGTCCGTGTCGAGCAAGGGCAGGAGGCGATCGCGGCCGGCATCGAGCAAGCCTATCGCTCGTCCTATGCCTTCTTCTGGCCGGCGCGCTGGCCCGCGACCCGCGCCTATGTCGGCGAGCGCCAGGCCGACGGCGTGACCTATGACGCGGTCAAGATCACGGCCAAGGGTGCCGAGCCGTTCGAACTCTGGTTCGATCGCACCAGCCATCGCATCGCCCGCGAGGTCGATTTGACCGGCGCGCAGCCCCATACCCAGGTCATGAGCGACTATCGCTCCGTCGAAGGCGTGATGCTGCCGTTTCTCAATCGCGACACCATGGGCATCGAAAAGTTCGACATGGTGGCCGCGACCACGGCGATGACGCCCGGCGGCGCGCTGCCGGTGAAGGCCTTCGGTCCGCCGGCACCGCCCAAGGAGGCCGACCCGTTCCCGGCCGGCCAGAACCAGGTCTCCATCCCCTTCACGCTGGCCAACAACCACATCTATCTCGACGCGACGATCAACGGGCAGAAGCAGCTGTTCCTGTTCGATACCGGCGCCGCCGCATTGCTCGACGCCGGCCATGCGACGTCGCTCGGCATCAAGTCGGAGGGCGCTCTGCCCGGCGGCGGTTTCGGTGAAGGCACGGCGTCGATGGGCCTGGCCAAGGTGAAGACCATCGATGTCGGCGGCTTCAAGCTCACCGATCAGGTCTTCACCACCATGGAAGACCTGATCTTCTCCAAGGTCGAGGGCGTCGATGCGGCGGGTATCCTCGGTTACGAGATTCCGAAACGCTCGGTCATGGTGATCGACTATGCCAAGGGCGTGATGACCCTGATCAAGCCGTCGGCATTCAAGCCACCGGCCGATGCCGTCGCCGTGCCGTTCAAGTTCGACGAGCATATTCCGATGGTCGAAGCCTCGGTCGATGGCGTTTCCGGCGAGTTCGAGATCGATACCGGCGCGCGCTCTGCGCTCACTGTGATGGGGCCCTTCGCTGAAGCCAATCACCTGGTCGAGCGCTATCACGCCACCCGCTCGGCGACCGCCGGCTATGGGGTCGGCGGTCCGGCGAAGGAACTGCTGGCCCGGGCCGGCGAACTGAAGATCGGGTCGATCACCCTGACGCAGCCGGTGACGCTGATCGCCGGCGGCAAGACCGGTGCGGGTGCCGCGGCGCGGACAGCCGGAAACATTGGTGGAGACCTGCTGCGGCGCTTCACGCTGACGCTCGATTACGGCCATCAGATGCTCTATCTGCAGCCGAACGGGGCGTTCGACACGCCCGATCTGTTCGACCGGTCGGGCCTGTGGCTGATGCGTGAGCCGGCGGGCGACGTGTCGATCGCGGACGTCACGGCCGGCAGCGGCGGCGAGGCGGCGGGGCTGAAGTCCGGCGACCATATCCTCGCGGTCGACGGCACCACGACCGCCAACATCCCGCTGACCGAGCTTCGGGACAAGCTGAAGGGCGCTCCGGGGACGAAGGTGACCCTGTCGGTGGTCCATGATGGCGCGGCACCACAGGATGTTACCGTGACCCTGACGGACCTGATCTGACGACGGGCGCCGGCGGTCCGATCGGGCCGCCGGCGTCGGCACTTGGTGTCGGGGGCGGGCTCGGATAGAATACCGTTGGTATTCAAACGAAGAGCGCGATGTCCCCGATCGATCCGAGCCCCGAGCCCTTGCGGCTGGAACTGAGCGCCGTCGTGGTCGCCGTCACGGCGGACGAGCCGCGCGTGCTGGTGGTCGACGGCGCCCTGCCGTCGGGCCCGCTCGAACCGGACCATCGCACGCTCGAACTGGGCCTGCGCGCCTGGGTCGAGACCCAGACCCATCAGCCGCTGGGCTATGTCGAACAGCTCTATACCTTCGCCGATCGCGACCGCACGCCGGGCCACACCGACCGGGTGATCTCGCTCAGCTATCTGGGTCTGGCGCGCGAGGCGCAGCCGGCGTCCTGGCAGAACTGGTACCGCTTTTTCCCGTGGGAAGATTGGCGCTCGGGGCCGAACCGGCTGGTGATCGACACCATCCTGCCGCGCCTCGCTGCCTGGGCGGACGAGGGGGCGGATCCGCCATCGCGCCGTCAGCGCGTCGCGGTGAATTTCAGCGTCGACGAGCGCGACTGGAACGAGGACCTGGTGCTGCAGCGGTTCGAACTCTTGTACGAGGCCGGCCTGGTCGCCGAGGCGGCACGGACCCGGCCGATCCCGGCCGACCGGCTGGTGCCGGGCGAGGCGATGACCCACGACCATCGCCGCATCCTGGCGACCGGCATCGCGCGCCTGCGTGCCAAGATCAAATATCGCCCGGTCGTGTTCGAGCTGCTGCCGGCCGCCTTCACCCTGCTGCAGCTGCAGCGCTCGGTCGAGGCGTTGGCCGGGCGGCGTCTGCACAAGCAGAATTTCCGCCGGCTGATCGAAGCCCAGGGCCTGGTCGAAGAGACCGGCGAGATCGAAGCCGGCACCGGCGGCCGCCCGGCCAAACTGGTGCGGTTCCGTCGCGAGATCCTGGCGGAGCGCGCCGTGTCGGGGACGAAACTGCCGCTGTCGCGTACGGCTTAATTTACCGTCTTCAAATACGCGATCACGTCCGCCCGATCGGTCGGATTCGGCACGCCGACCAGCATCTTCGTGCCGGGCACGGCGGCACCCGGCGCCGCCAGGAACTTGTCGAGCGTGGCATCGTCCCAGGTCAGTCCGGCCGCCTGCATGCCCTTGGAATATTGATAACCCTCGATCGTGCCCGACGCGCGCCCGGCGACGCCCTTCAGGCTGGGCCCGACCAGGTTCTTGCCGGCGTCGAGCGAGTGGCAGACCGAGCAGCGGGCGAACACGATCTTGCCATGGGCAGCGTCGCCATCGGCGAGGGCCGGGCCGGCGACAGCCAGTGACAGGGCCAAAATCCAGAGGCTCGGCGTCAAGCGCATGTTGTTCTCCCGGCATGATTGCGGACCCATTCGGGCATGGGCGGCCCGATCCGGCAATCCCGGGTGCTCACAAAAATTGTCGCAGACGGTTGACGGGCAGTTCTGCTCATGGTTAGCATAAGCCTTGAAATGCTCGATATGAGCATAAAAGGAGTGTCCCATGCTCGCCATGCCCGACCGTCTCGCCCGCGTCATCCCGCCGCTGGAATGGCCGTTCTTCGCTGACGATATCGCCGCGATCCAGCGGCTGAAGCGCGAGCGCAATGCCATCGTGCTGGCGCATAATTACCAGACGCCGGAGATCTTCCATGGCGTCGCCGATATCGTCGGCGATTCGCTGGCGTTGGCGCGGGAAGCGGTCACGGTCAAGGCCGAGGTGATCGTGCTGGCCGGCGTGCATTTCATGGCCGAGACGGCGAAGCTGCTGAACCCCAGCCGCACCGTGCTGATCCCCGACGCCGAGGCCGGCTGCTCGCTCGCGGCCTCGATCACCGGCGCCGATGTGCGGCTGTTGCGCCAGCGCTATCCGGGCGTGCCGGTCGTGGCCTATGTCAACACCTCGGCCGAGGTGAAGGCCGAGAGCGACATCTGCTGTACCTCCGGCAATGCGGTGAAGGTGGTCGAGAGCCTGGGCGTGCCCCGGGTGATCATGCTGCCCGACCAATATCTGGCTAAGAATGTCGCGGCCGAGACGAAGGTCGAGATCATCGCCTGGGCCGGCCAATGCGAGGTGCATGAGCGCTTCAGCGCCGCCGACATCGCGACGCTGCGCCAAAGCCACCCGGGCGTGATCGTGCTGGCCCATCCGGAATGCCCGCGCGAGGTGGTCGAGGCCGCCGATTTCGCCGGCTCGACCGCTGCCATGGTGGGCTATGTCGGCACGCACCGGCCGGCGCGCGTGGCGCTCGTGACCGAATGCTCGATGGCCGACAATGTCTCGGTCGATTATCCGGACATCGAATTCGTGCGGCCCTGCAACCTGTGTCCCCATATGAAGCGGATCACCTTGCCCAAGATCCGCCGGGCGCTGGAAACGATGAGCCATGCCGTCACCATTCCGGACGCCCTGGCCGGGCGGGCGCGCCGCTCGGTCGAGCGCATGATCGCGATCGGATGAGGCCGTCATGACCAGGGAACTGGCGGGGCAACCCGTCATCGTCGGGGCGGGACTGGCAGGCTTGATCGCGGCACTGACCATGGCGCCACGGCCGGTCGTGGTCGTGACCAAGGCGCCGCTCGGCACCGGTGCCGCGAGCGGCTGGGCCTTGGGCGGCATCGCCGCGGCGATGCTGCCGGGCGATGCGCCGGTACTGCATGCCGCCGATACGATGGCAGCCGGCGCCGGCCTGTGCGATCCGGCTATGGTCGATCGCATCATCGGGGCGGCACCAGCGGCGGTCGAAGCTCTCCTGCGCCTGGGCGTGCCGTTCGATCGTGACGCCCAGGGACAGTTGCTGGCGAGCCTGGAGGCGGCCCACGGCCGGCCGCGGGTGCTGCATATCGGCGGCGATACGTCCGGCCGCGAGATCATGAAGGCGGTCGTGGCCGCCGTGCGGGCGACGCCCTCGATCACCGTGCTGCAGGCCGAGGCCCATCGCCTGATTGCCGGTTCCAGGATCGAAGGCGTGGCGCTCAGCCGGGATGGTAAGAGCGTCACACTGCGGACCGGGTCGGTGCTGCTCGCGACCGGCGGCCTCGGCGGGCTGTGGCGGCACACCACCAATCCGCCGGGCGCCCTCGGCCAGGGGCCGGCCCTGGCGGCGCGCGTGGGGGTGCCGCTTGCCGACCTGGAATTCATGCAGTTCCATCCGACCGCGATCGATACCGGTACCGATCCGATGCCGCTCGCCAGCGAGGCCTTGCGCGGCGACGGCGCCATCCTGGTCGATGAGACCGGACGGCGCTTCATGGCCGACGTGCCGCGCGCCGAACTGGCGCCGCGCGACATCGTCGCCCGCGCGGTCTGGGCGGAGCTTCAGGCCGGCCGCCGGGTGTTCCTCGACGGCACCCGGGCGATCGGTGCGCGCTTCCCCAGCCGGTTTCCGGCAGTGACGGCGGTCTGCCGCGCCGCCGGCATCGATCCCGTCAGCCAACCGATCCCGATCCGGCCGGCTGCACATTATCACATGGGCGGCATCCTGACCGACGCCCAGGGCCGCACCGGCCTCGACGGGCTCTGGGCTGCGGGGGAATGCGCGTCCACCGGTCTGCACGGCGCCAATCGGCTGGCCTCCAATTCGCTGCTGGAGGCAGTCGTGATGGGGCAGGCGGCGGCGCGGGATATGGCGGGTGCTGAAAGCAGCGCACCGGCGACGGCCGCCGACATCGCGGCCCCGCCGGCCGATGCGGCGGGGCTGGCCGAGATCCGCCGGATCCTGTCCACCCATGTCGGCGTGCTGCGCGATGGCCGGGGTTTGGGCGAGGCAATCCTGGCCCTGGGTCCGATCGTCGAACGCCAGACCACGGCCTCGGGCCCGGCGCTGGTGGCATTGATGATCGCCGTGGCGGCGCTCGACCGCCCCGAAAGCCGCGGCAGCCACGCAAGGACCGACCATCCGGAAAAGACTCCCGCCCTGGCACGCCGGCGCCCGCTGACGGCCAGAGAGGCTGCGCAGCGGCTGGCCTTTCTTCGCGAGCATCCAGACGATCGGGCTTGCCAAGCCTTGAACTACTAGGTATCTAGCCTAGCAGTTCAAGGTATGGGAGCTGCGATGCGCCAGTCCAATCCGAATTTCATGAATGGCGTGCCCGAACTCCTGATCCTCAGCCTGCTGGCGCGGCGGGAGATGTATGGCTACGAGATGGTGCAGGCGCTCCGTATGCGGAGCGACGCCATGTTCAATTTTGGTGAAGGTGTGGTCTACCCAGTCCTGCATGGGCTCGAGAAGGACGGCGCACTTACCGCACGGCGCAAGACCGTGGCAGGCCGGAGCCGCGTCTATTATGCGCTGACGCCGGTCGGCAGTCAGCGTCTCGACGGCATGGCTCGGGACTGGTCGCGGTTGACCGACGCCATTCGTGGTTTCCTGACGGACGAGCCTCATGCCGAAACCGTTTGAAGGGCTTCGCCGGCAACTGTTGGAGGCGGGTGTGGCGCCGTCCCAGGTCGGACGATACTTGAACGAGCTCGAAGACCATCTCGATGATCTTGTCGAGGCGGCGCTGAGCGCGGGGACGTCCGCAGACGAGGCGCGGGTGGTCGCGCTTGGCCGCATAGGCAGCGCCGAGACCCTTGCCGGGGCGATGCTGGTCCGCCCGGATTTCCGATCCTGGTCAGCGCGGGCTCCCTGGCTCGTCTTGCCGGGCTTCGCACTGCTGGCACTCGCAGGAGGGTATATCCTGTCGATGCTGTTCCTCGTCGGTGCCGTGCGAGGCTTCGGCACCGTGACCGCGGGCCATATGATGCCGCCGGGCTGGCTTCCCGGCAGTTCCAGGCCGTTGTTTGGCTTCGACCGTTTCGCGTTGCCGGTACTCATCGGCTGGTGTATCGCCTTCGCCGCGGCCCGTCAAAGGCTGAGTTTGACCTGGCCCCTCGCCTCGATGATCGCGGTTGCGGTGGTCGGCGCCGGCCTCGTTTTCAGTGCGGACTGGCCCGCCACACCGCGGCATTGGGAGATCAGCGTCGGCACGCCGTTGTTCGACCCCACTCTATCGATTGGCTGGGCGGAATATGCCTCGTCCGTGCTGGGCACCCTGCTGTGCATGCTGGTTCCGGCCGGGATTGCCATCCGGATGCATGGCGGCTCGGCCCCGATCGACCCCGAAGGGAGAAGCAAGTGCGTTTGAAGACGATTCTGACCGCCCTGTGCCTCGGCCTCGCGGGGTGCGCCGCCCCCGGCCCCGATGATGTGCTGAAGCGGGTGGCCGAGGGTGGTGGCGAAGACGGGCGTGTCGCCGTTGCTGCCGGAACGCCGCGTGACGCCGTTGCCATGCAGGCGGCGAAGAATCGCGCCGATCAGGACCTCGTTCGCGCCGCAGCGAAGCCGCCCGTCGACCCGCCGTCGGTGCCGGGTGCCGAACAGATCACCGTCGTCGCGCCGCGCAGCTTTGCCGGCACCTGGCGGATGGTGTCGCCGACGACGCTGACGGCCCATGCCGACGCCGGTCCCACCTACGAGAATGTCCAGGCCTTCATCTGCCGGTTCGAGCAGCATGCCTCGGAGTTGTCGGGCGCTTGTCTGCCCTCGCGCAAGAAGATCGATGGCCAGGTCGACGGCGACCGGGTGACGCTGGACTGGTCGCGGGGGCTCGCCAGTGCCGGAATGGACGGCACGTTGCTGTCTCCGAACGAATTTCGGGGCAGGTTGTCCGTCGGGGCGCTGGGCATCAGGGTGTCGACCGACATCCCGGTCTATGGCAGCAAGCTCGACCGGTCGAGCGGGGCTGGAGTCCCCGACCCGATTGCAGGCGAGGTCTTGCAGGCCCTGACGGGGGGCGAGGTTGCCGCCAGACGCTTTACTGCCGCAGCGCTCACCCGATTCCGGGACGATCCCCCGCTGGACGAGCGCGAGCGGCGGGCGCTGGGGGCTCCGGTCGATCAAGTCTTCCTTGACAGGATCGAAGTCCCCGCCGATGACGACGGCCCGAACCGGATGATGGCGGTCTACCAGCTGTCGTTCGAACAAGGCTGGCGGCTGTGCGGAATCGCTCTGAACGCTGCAGGGCAGGTCGAAAGCGTCGATTGCAGCTGACCCTACAGCGGCTTCTCCACCCGCGCCAGGCATAGCGCTTCGACCTCGACGAAGGCCTCGGCCAGGTCGCGGACCAGGTCGCGGGCGGCGTCGAGGTCGTTGGTTTCCTTGCCGGCGATTTCCAGCATGGAGGCGATCAGCGTCATGCGTTCGAAGCCCAGCATGTCGACCGAGCCTTTCAGCGCATGGGCCTCGCGGCCGATGCCCTTCATGTCGCCCGAGGCCGCATGTTCGGCCAGGCGGACGAGGCGCGAGCGGCTGTCGCGCAGGAACACCGAGGTGATCGCCTGGGCGGCCTCGGCGCCGACCTCGTCGTTGAGCTTGTCCCAGGCCGACGGGTTGGCGACCAGCAGAGCCTCGGCCGCGCCCTCGGCGCTGCTTTTGCCCTCCATCGCCATATGCGGCGCCATGGCGCGCGTGAGGTCGGTCCAGCGGAACGGCTTGGTCACGACCGATTGCATGCCGGCTTCGATGCAGCGCTCGTGATCTTCGCGAAAGGCGTTGGCGGTGACGCCGACGATCGGAATCCGGCCGAGCGGGCCCGGCAATTGGCGGATCAGCTTGGTCGCCTCCAGCCCGTCCATCTCGGGCATCTGCATGTCCATCAGCACCATGTCGTAGGGCATGGATTTGACCGCGGTGACCGCCTCGGCGCCGTTCGCGACCGTGTCGACGCGCAGGCCCAGCTT
>Ga0302314_10008293_pt1 | contig 18527 bp, 13 predicted proteins | sample III_Palsa_N2_3_FD_200533 | JGI IMG/M metagenome (GOLD analysis project Ga0302314, IMG submission 200533) | Peat permafrost microbial communities from Stordalen Mire near Abisko, Sweden - III_Palsa_N2_3 | ecosystem: Environmental > Terrestrial > Soil > Palsa > Peat permafrost | place: Sweden...
CATGTACACCGCGTGACTGGAGATGAACAGGTACCGGCCGATCCGGTCGCCGAGCGCCTCCATCGCCTGCCCGACATGACGCGGGACGTACCCGCTGACGTCCACGACGGCATCCCAGCTGCCGTCGCGCAGCGCCGCGTAGTCCCCGGTGTCCCGGTCCCCGATCAGCCGGGGCACGCCCGGGAACAGGTCGGCGCCAGTTCTGCCCCGTCCGAACAGGGTCACCTCGGCCCCCTGACGCAGCGCGTCGTCCACGATCGCCCGGCCCACGAACGAGGTGCCGCCAAGTACCAGAAGTCGCATAGCGCCCAACAGTAACGGCGCCCTCACGCCACCTCCATCGCGATTCCGCGACCACACGGCCTGCTTCTGCCTTGAACGGGGTGGGGAGCGGTGAGCGTGAGTCCGGCCCGTGGCACTGACTTGACCACCTGCGTGTATGGTCCTGGGCCATGGCTGATGATTGGCGGTCGGACAGGATCGGCAGTGCGCTGGCGGGGGCGAACCCATCGGTGGTGAGGCGACTCGATGCCGGGTTCGCGGTGATCGGCGACATTCAGTTCTTGCCGGGATACTCGGTGCTCTTGGTGGATGAGCTCGGCGTGGAGCGGTTGTCGGACATGCCGCGGGTCAAGCGCAGGGCCTTCCTGGCGGATATGGACCGGTTGGGAGAGGCCGTCGAGGTGGCGTGTCGTCGGCTGGATCCTGCTTTCCGCCGGGTGAATCTTGAGATCCTGGGCAACACCGACGGTTTCCTGCACGCTCATGTGTGGCCCCGCTATGCATGGGAGCCTGCTGACCTGGTCGGTCATCCAGTGTGGTTGTACTCGTCCGATCATTGGAGCGACCCTCGGTTCGCGCTCGGCCCGCAGCACGATGGACTGCGCGAGGCAATCGGCGGCGAACTGGATGCCGCCGCTGATGCCGCCGCCGGCAAGGGCTGAGGCGAGGACGGTTGCGGTGCCCGGCACTGTCACCCGGTGATCGGCGTCACCCGGTGATCGGCCAGTTGAGCTCGGTCCGCAGGGTGCTCGGATCAGCTGTCGGGGATGGCTGGGTGAGGTAGACCTCCCACCTGTCGTCACTTGCGGACAGGCCCTGGCCCTCGATGTGGCGGTGGGGGAGTCAGGGCTGGGCAGGTGCAAGCTCGGGGCGGGGCCCGGGCGGGCTTTGCCGGGGCGGGCTGCGGGACAGCCGCTGCCGGAATCCGAACGGAGGCGGACATGCGGTTCACGACCGAGTTCCCCAGCGAGCTGGTGCGGATCGAGGGTGCGCTCGACCTGGAGCCGACCGGGCGCGGGCTGCGTCCACGGCGACTGCCCGGGTGGACCGGGGCGGAGCTGCCCGACCCGGTGATGGACCTGATGGTGCGGCTGACCGCCGGGGTCCGGCTGGTCCTGCGGACCGAGGCCACGGCACTCGAACTGGCCCTGCACGCGGTCCGGATGACGTTGCCGCTCGGGCCGCCGGCGGCTCTGCTCGATCTGGTGGTGGACGGTCGTCTGCTGCGCCGGGTGCCGCTGCTCGGCGGCGACCTGCTCCGGTTCAGCTCCGGCACCGAGGAGCCGGAGCTGCTCCCCGGCCCGGCCGAGACCGTCCACTTCGTCGAACTGCCGCCGGGGGAGAAGGACGTGGAGATCTGGCTGCCGCAGACGGCCGGATGCGACCTGGTGTCCCTGGGCGCGGACGCGCCGCTGCACCCGGCCCGGGCGGCGGACCGGCCGCACTGGGTCCACTACGGCTCCTCGGTCAGCCACGGCATGGAGGCCGACGGCCCCACCGGCACCTGGCCCGCCGTCGCGGCGACCGCCGCCGGGCTGCGACTGACCAATCTCAGCTTCTCCGGCAACGCCGTGCTCGACCCGTTCGTGGCCCGCAGCATCCGGGACCTGCCGGCCGAGCTGATCAGCCTCAAGCTCGGCGCGAACATCGTCGACGCCGCCTGCATGCGCCGCCGTACCTTCCTGCCCGCGGTGCACGGTTTCCTGGACACCATCCGCGAGGGCCGGCCGGACACGCCGATCGTGGTGCTGTCCCCGATCTCCTGCCCGGTGCTGGAGGACTGCCCCGGACCGACCGTGCCCGACCCGGTGACCGGCCTGCGGAGGTCGGTCGGCGACCCGGCCGAGACCGCGTTGGGCGCGCTCACCCTGTCGGCGGTCCGCGAGGAGCTGGAACTCCTGGTCCGGCAGCGGGCCCGGACCGACCGCGCGCTGTCCTACCTGGACGGCCGCCGCCTGCTCGGACCGGCCGAGACGGCCGCCCTGCACGACGGCCTGCACCCCGACGCCGCCGCCCACCACCGGATGGGCAGCCGCTTCGCCGACCATCTGCGCACCGCGGAAGGCCCTCTGACGAAAGCCTGCTGACTGACGAAAGCCTCCCGGACCGTTGACGGGCTGCCGCATCCGGCGGCGCCGTACGCCGCGGTGGACGCGCTGGTCGGGCGCTACCTGGGACCGGTCCGCCGGGCCGGGCGCGGGGTGCTGCCGCAGGGCACCCGGGCGCCGACGGCGCAGGCGGGGCACAGCCCGCGGTAGGTGACCTCGACCGCGGACACGGTGAAGCCGAACCGCTCCGCCGCCGGGAGGTCGCCCAGCGGATCGCCGGTCGGATGCACGTCGCGGACTGAGCCGCAGCCGGAGCAGACCAGGTGCTGGTGCGGATGGTGGGCGTTGGGGTCGTAGCGCTTGGCGCGGCCGTCGGTGGCAACCTCCAGCACCTCGCCGAGGGAGACCAGCTCGCCCAGGGTGTTGTAGACGGTCGCCCGGGAGATCTCGGGCAACCGCGCCGCCGCGAGGGCGTGCACCTCGTCGGCGGTGAGGTGGACATGGTCGCCTTCGAGGACCTCCGCGACGACGCGCCGCTGGGAGGTCATCCGCCAGCCGTGCTCACGCAGCCGTCTCAGCAGGTCACTCATAAGGGTCCACCTTCACGTTCGGCTCTTCACGTTCTGCGGGGCGCCCGAAGCCCACCACCTGGTGCCCGGCTCCGGTGCCCGGCTGGTACCCAGCTTCCGAACGGGTCCCCCAGTGGTGTACTTCTTTGGTGTGCTTCTTGACTTGGAATCTGTCCATCGTAGGATCGGTTCCGGCAATAGCCAAGAGACAGGAACACTCCAGTACGGCAGGAAACCGAGAACAGAGGTCATCCACGGGCCTGTGGCCCCGGCTGTTCCCACCGCCCCGCAGTTCCTGAGCACCATGACTCCGCCTGGCTCGGAAGGATCCCCATGGCTGACAACAATGATGCAATCGTCGTAGACGCGAAGACGGACGGCGGGGGCGGCTGCCCGGTCGCACACGGGCGGGCCGCGCACCCGACCCAGGGTGGTGGCAACCGCCAGTGGTGGCCGGAACGGCTGAACCTGAAGATCCTCGCCAAGAACCCCGCCGTGGCCAACCCCCTCGGTGCCGGGTTCGACTATGCCGAGGCGTTCCAGGGCCTTGACCTCCCGGCCGTGAAGCGGGACATCGCCGAGCTGCTGACCGACTCGCAGGACTGGTGGCCGGCCGACTTCGGCAACTACGGCCCGCTCTTCATCCGGATGGCCTGGCACAGCGCCGGCACCTACCGGATCAGCGACGGACGCGGCGGCGCCGGGGCCGGGCAGCAGCGCTTCGCCCCGCTGAACAGCTGGCCGGACAACGTCAACCTGGACAAGGCCCGCCGCCTGCTGTGGCCGGTCAAGAAGAAGTACGGGCAGTCGCTCTCCTGGGCCGACCTGTTGATCCTCACCGGGAACGTCGCCCTGGAGGCGATGGGCTTTGAGACCTTCGGCTTCGGCGGCGGTCGCGCGGACGTCTGGGAGCCCGACGAGGACGTGTACTGGGGCCCGGAGACCACCTGGCTCGACGACGAGCGCTACACCGGTGACCGGGAGCTGGAGGACCCGCTCGGCGCGGTGCAGATGGGTCTCATCTACGTCAACCCGGAGGGCCCGAACGGCAACCCGGACCCGCTGGCGGCGGCCCGCGACATTCGTGAGACGTTCCTCCGGATGGCGATGAACGACGAGGAGACGGTCGCCCTGATCGCGGGCGGGCACACCTTCGGCAAGACCCACGGCGCGGGCCCGTCGGAGAGCGTCGGCGACGACCCCGAGGCCGCCTCGATCGAGCAGCAGGGCCTCGGCTGGAAGAACACCTTCGGTACCGGCAAGGGCGGCGACGCCATCACCAGCGGCCTTGAGGGCATCTGGACCAACACCCCGGTGACCTGGGACAACAGCTTCTTCCAGATCCTCTTCGGCTACGAGTGGGAGCTGTTCAAGAGCCCGGCCGGCGCGCACCAGTGGCGGCCGAAGGACAACGGCGGCGCCGGTACCGTCCCCGACGCCCACGACGCGTCCAAGACGCACGCCCCGACGATGCTCACCACCGACCTCGCGCTCCGGGTCGACCCGGCCTACGAGGCGATCTCGCGGCGCTTCTACGAGGACCAGGACGCCTTCGCGGACGCCTTCGCCCGCGCCTGGTTCAAGCTGACCCACCGCGACCTGGGACCGGTCGTCCGGTACCTCGGCCCGGAGGTCCCCTCCGAGACGCTGCTGTGGCAGGACCCGCTCCCCGCGGTGACGCACCCCCTGGTCGACGCCGGGGACATTGCCGCGCTCAAGGCGAAGGTCCTCGCCTCCGGCCTGTCCACCGCGCAGCTGGTGTCCACCGCCTGGGCCTCGGCCTCGTCCTTCCGTGGCAGCGACAAGCGCGGCGGGGCGAACGGCGGGCGTATCCGGCTGGAGCCGCAGAGCGGCTGGGAGGTCAACGAGCCCGACCAGCTGGCCGGCGTGCTGCGCACGCTGGAGGGCATCCAGGAGAGCTTCAACGCCGCCCAGTCCGGCGGCAAGCAGATCTCGCTCGCCGACCTGATCGTGCTGGCCGGCGCGGCGGCGGTCGAGCAGGCCGCCAAGGACGGCGGCGTCCAGGTCGAGGTGCCCTTCACGCCGGGCCGGACGGACGCGTCGCAGGAGCAGACCGACGTCGAGTCGTTCGCCGCGCTGGAGCCGACCGCCGACGGGTTCCGCAACTACCTCGGCAAGGGCAGCCGGCTCCCGGCCGAGTACCTGCTGCTCGACCGGGCGAACCTGCTCAACCTGAGCGCCCCCGAGCTGACGGTCCTCGTCGGCGGCCTCCGGGTGCTGGGCGCGAACCACCAGCAGTCGTCGCTCGGTGTCCTCACCGCCACCCCCGGGGTGCTGACCAACGACTTCTTCGTCAACCTGCTGGACCTGGGCACCAACTGGACGGCGACGTCCGCGGACGCCAACACGTTTGAGGCCCGCGACCAGGCCACCGGCAAGGTCGTCTGGACCGGCAGCCGCGCCGACCTGGTCTTCGGGTCCAACTCCGAGCTGCGCGCGGTCGCGGAGGTCTACGCGAGCGACGACGCGAAGGAGAAGTTCGTGAAGGACTTCGTCGCGGCCTGGGTCAAGGTGTCGAACCTCGACCGGTTCGACCTGGTCTGACCCTCTCGGCCAGGGGGCCCTCTCGGCCAGGGGGCTCTCTCGGTCAGGGGGCCCTGGCCAAGGACACGAAGCCCCGAGCGGGCAACGGGACACTGTTCCGTTGCCCGCTCGGGCCGTTTCGCGCGCGTAGCCGGCAGCCTGAGGAGTCCGCTCAGCGGTCGCTCAGGGCGTTGTGCAGGGCGTCACCGATCAGGTTGAACGCCACCACCGTCACGATCAGGATGACCGCGGGCGGGTACACCAGCCACCAGTAGCCGTCGAAGAGGTAGTTGAGGCCGTCGGAGAGCATGGTCCCCCAGTCGGCGTGCGGCGGCGGCAGGCCGAGGCCGAGGAAGCTCAGGGTCGACAGGGAGAGGATGGAGTCGGAGACTGTGAACGTGGCGCTGACCAGGATCACGCCGAGGGTGTTCGGCAGCAGGTGCCGGACGACCACGTGCCGGCGGCGCGCGCCCATCATGGTCGACGCCTGGACGAACTCCCAGGTGCGCAGGCTGAGTACCTCGCCGCGGACCAGCCTGGCCACGCCGATCCAGGAGAGCACCGACAGCAGAATGATGATGATCAACAGGTTGGGCGTGAACAGGTTCACCAGGATCAGCAGTAGCACCAGACCCGGGATGGCCAGGAAGGTGTCGATGATCCGCATCATCACGGAGTCCACCATGCCGCCGAACAGACCGGCGAACGCCCCGTACAGGGCGCCGATGACGGTGCTGGCGAGAGCCACGGCGAGGCCGAGCTCCAGCGAGGACTGTCCGCCCAGCATCAACCGGCCCAGCACGTCGTAGCCGGAGGCGTCGGTGCCCAGCGGATGGGCGCCGCTGGGCGGCAGTTCAGCGAGGTCGAGCCGGACGGTGACCTGGTTGGTGCGGTAGAGCAGCGGCCCGACGAAGCAGAACAGGGCGATCGCGACGACCGTCAACGCGCCGGCGAAGGCCAGCCGGTTGCGGAAGAGCGCCTGCCAGACGAGCCGTCCGGAGCCGGTGCGCTCGATCAGCGCGCCCGCCTCGGCCGGGTTGACCGGTCCGAGCGTGCCGAGTGGATCGGGGAGTTCGGCGGTGCCGGTTCCCGGTTCAGTTGCTGGCATAGCGAATCCGTGGGTCGAGGAGGCTGTAGGCGATGTCGGCGACCAGGTTCCCGGCGACGGTCGCCACGCCCACGATGAGCGTCGAGCCGAGCAGGATCGGATAGTCGTGGCTGGTGGCGGCCTGGACGAAGAGCATGCCCATGCCGGGATAGTTGAACACCGTCTCCGCGATCACCGCACCGGCCACGATGCCCGGAGCCGACAGCCCGAGCAGGGTGATGATCGGCAGCATCGAGTTGCGCAGTACGTGGCGGGACAGCACCAGCCGCTCGGGCAGACCCTTGGCCCGGGCCACCCGGATGTAGTCCTGGCCCAGCGACTCGATGGCCGAGGCCCGCATATAGCGGCTGTAGCCGGAGAAGCTGCCCAGGGTCATGGTGGCCAGCGGCAGCACCAGCGCCCGTGGATCGGCCAGGATGCCGCCCACCGAGATTGCCTGCGGTGCCTCCGCCGGGAGCAGGTGCATCTGCACACAGAAAATGGCGATGAGCACCAGCGCGAAGAAGAAGTCCGGGATGGAGTACAGCACGAACGCCACCGCGGTGAGCACGGTGTCGGAGAACCCGCCGCGCCGCACCGCCTGACCGATGCCCAGTGGCAGCGCGATCATCAGTGACAGCACGGTCGAGATCCCCACCAGCACCGCGTCCCGCGGCACCCGTTGCACGATCAGCGTCGACACGGGCTGTTGCAGTGAGTACGAGGTACCGAGGTTGCCCTCGCAGACCTGCTTCACATAGGTGATGAACTGCCGGTACAGGGGCTGGTCGAGACCGTTGACGCTGTTGAAGATGGCGATCCGGCCGGGCGTGGCCCGCACCCCGAGGGTGGAGCGGGCGGCGCTGCCGGGCTCCAGATGGAGCATGAGGAAGGTCAGGGCCATCACACCGATGACGACCGCGATGGCCTGACCGATCCGCCGGAGGAGATAGCTGCTCACTTCGTGAAGTACCAGACTTCCGGGTTCAGACCGCCCGAGAACGGGTTGAGCGGAGTGACTCCCTGGAGGTTCTTCTTGTAGACCAGGATGGCCTCCTGGTTCGGCAGCCACAGCCAGGGCAACTGCTCGGCTGTGTAGTCCTCGTAGGCGAAGAAGGCCGAGGTGGACGAGCCGTACTCGGTCTGGTTGATCAGGGTGTTCATCTTCGGGCTGCTGTAGCCGCCGGAGTTGTTGTCGCCGGTGCTGTTGAAGAAGCCGTCGCCGGCCGGGTACAGCGGGTACGGGTCGTAGCCGTAGTCCACCAGCTGCCAGCCGCAGGTGGAGGCCGGGTGCGAGGCCGCGGTGCAGGAGCCGATCGTGCCGATCAGCGTGTTGAAGGGCTCGGACTTCAGGGCGATGGTGATCCCGTCCGCGGCCTCCGAGGACTGGATGGCCGCCTCCTGCTCGTCGGTGGCGGTATTGCCGGACGAGTAGGCGAGCTGGAAGGTCAGCGGCTCACCGGCGGTGATCCCGGCCCCGCACTGGGTCGCGCCGGTGCCCGGGGACTGGCAGACGGTCTTGCCGTTCGGCACCACCTTCCAGCCGTGCGCCGTCAGCAGCGCGCTGGCCTTGGACGGGCTGTACGGGTACGGCCCGCCGGACTTCTCCAGCGGCGAGGCCCACGGGCCGGTCGCGGTCAGCGGCACCGGGCCGTTGCCCGGGTCGGCATAGCCGCCGTAGACCTTGGAGACGATCTGCGGACGGTTGATCAGGTCCTCCAGCGCCTGGCGGATGTAGAGCTGCTGGAGCTCCGGGCCCACCTTGGCGTCGTAGAGGTTCGGAATGATCCCGGCCACGCCGGGGACGGGGAAGCTGGCCACCGAGTAGCCGTCCGCCTCCAGCGCTCCGGCCTGCTTGACGTCGTTCAGTGGCAGGCCGCCCACGTCGAGGGAGTTGCCGGAGCGGAGCACGTTGAGCTCGGAGGTGTCGGTGGTGAACGGCGTCTCCACGACACTGGAGACGACCGGCTTGTCCGGCCCTGAGTAGTGCGTGTTCGCCGCGTAGCTGTAGTAGCCGTTGCTGCGGAAGGCGGACAGGGTCCAGGGCCCGTCGACGACCTTCCACAGCGGGTTGGTGGCGAAGGTGGAGATGTCGCCGCCCTGCTTCTGCAGGAAGGCGTAGACCGCCTTGGCGCCGGCCGTAGTCTCGTCGGCGTTCCCGACCGCGCCGGTGACCGAGGTCTTGTCCCAGGCGTGCTGCGGCAGCAGCGGGATCTCGCTGAGGACGTCGTCGGTGAAGAAGTTCGGGTTGTACGACTTGGTCAGGTCCAGCACGACGGTGTGGGCGTCGGGCGTGGTCACCTTCGACACGTCGTCCGGGAACAACCCGGGGATGTAGCCAACCCAGTTGGAGGCGTTGGCCTTCAGCAGGTTGTAGACGAAGGCGAAGTCCCGGCTGGTGATCGGCTGCCCGTCGGACCAGTTCCAGCTCTTGAGGTCGATGGTGACCTGCTTGTCGCCGTCCCCGTAGACGATGGAACTGGTCAGGCTCTCCTGCGGGTTGATCACCGACTGCGCGCCGTCGCCGGAGTAGACCAGGTAGGGCCACATGCCCTGGGTCAGGTTGACGTTGTAGCCGTCGGTGTTGGTGGCCGGGGGCAGCGGGAAGATGAAGTTGGGAGAGGCGCCGACCTCGGCGATGGTGACCGTCCCGCCCTGCTGCTTCGCGCCCTTGGGGGCGGCGCTGCCGGAGTTCCCGTTGCCTATCGCACCACTGGAACCCCCGCCGCTTCCGCTGCATGCCGCCACGGTCAACGCCAGAGCCAGAGCAGCTGACGTGACAGCCAGCGAGCGGGTGATTCTCATGCGCGGGGTCGCCTTCCATTCATCAAACACGTGCTTGGGCAGGAGTTTTGTGGCAGCACAGGTGTCACCCCGCCACCGGGTGACAGATGAGGTGACAGGGACACTTCACCATGGATGCCCAATTGACGCGCCATGAAATCGTGTGATCTATGCCACTCTTTTGTCTGGTGGGGCTTAACTGGTGAGACATCGTCAGAGTGTCTGCTAGAGAGCCTTGTTGCAGTGGGCAATCCTGCTGAAACAGGGAGGACACGCGGTGGCAAGGCCTCAACGCTGCCCGTCGGCGGGGGGCTTGCTGCTGACGAGCGGTCAACTGCCGTGGTTGGAGCCCCGGGCGTGGATCGCCGAGGCGACGCTCGGCCGCCGGGTGTCACCGGAGGTGCCGATGGGGCCGACGATGCCGGCTCGGTCGGCCGTGCGGGCTGCGTTACCGGAGGCAATGGTGCGATCGGCCGACTCGCTCCGGAGCGCCCGCCCGTGAGGTTTCACGGCATTGTGATCTGCCGTTCACCGGAGGACGTCCCGGCGGGCGCCTTCGCGGGGGCGGAACCCGGGAGGTGTGGATGTCGTGGTCGGGGGCAGCAGCCTGTTGAAGGAGGATGATGACAATGGGTGCACTTCTGTTGGTTCTGCTGCTGGCCCTGATCCTGGGCGGTGCGGGTTTTGCGATCCATATCCTGTGGTGGGTTGCGGTGATTGTGCTGGTCCTGTGGGTCGTCGGTTTCTTCGCCCGAAGCAGTGGCGGCGGCGGGCGGTGGTACCGATGGTGACCGATCACCTGCGGTAACCGCACGGCCCCAGGTAGGGGGCGCACCAGCAACTGGTGCGCCCCCTACCTCGTGTGCGTCCCCTGCCTCCGTGCGCCCCCAATACGTCCGTGCGCCCCAACGTCTGTGCGCCCCCAATACGTCCGTGCGCCCCAACGTCTGTGCGCCTGCGCTTCAGACGAACTGCCACAGGTGGTCGGCGGTGCCGTTGTCCTCGAACTGGACGACCTGGGCGCTGGCGGCGGTGGACATTCCGGCCACGCCCAGCACCAGCCCGCTGTTCAGGTTGCGGATGCGGTACCAGCCGTCTCCGTTGTCGACCAGGGCCCAGAGGTGGTCGGCGGAGCCGTTGTCCTGGTACTGCTGCACCGGGGCGCTGTCGGCCTGGGACATCGCGTTGACGGCCAGCAGCAGGCCGCTGTTCTGGTTGGCGATGTGGTACCAGCCGTTGCCGGTGTCGGTGAACTGCCACAGGTGGTCGGCGGTGCCGTTGTCCGCGTACTGGACCACGTCGGCGCTGTCGGCGGTGGACATTCCGGCGACGCCCAGCACCAGCCCGCTGTTCTGGTTGCGGACGCGGTACCAGGCCCCGGCCGTCACCACGGCCGGGGCCGCGGTGACGTTCCACTGCAGGATGCCGCCGGAGACGCCGGCTCGCAGTTGCACGGCCAGCCGCAGTTGAGTGGTGGTCACGGCGTTGAAGGTGGTGGTGTTGAAGGCGTCGGCGGCCGTCCCGTAGCCGGAGGCTCCGCTCACCGTGGTCCAGCTACCGGAGGAGTCGAGGTACTGCACGGTCCACGACTGCGGCACCCGGCACTGGCCGCTGCCGGTGTCGTCGTACCAGTAGACGAAGGCGGCGGAGACGGTGACCGGGCTGGTGTAGCTGTACTGCACCCACTCGGCGGTGCCCAGGTGGTTCCACCAGGTGAACCGGGGATGCGACTGGTCGTCCGAACTCGCCGGTTTGTAGCCGCTGTTGAGGGCGTCTACGGTGTCGCCGCTCCAGCAGTACGAGGCGGTCGGCGTGGCCGGCAGCTGCCACGGCCGCCCCCCGGCCCCGATCACCGGAAAGGAGGTGATCCGAAGTCGGGCCGCTCCCATGGGGATCAGCGTGACGCTGTGGGCGGGCTCGGCCGAGGCCACCGGGCTGGGCTGGAGGGTGCTGACCACGTTCTGGCTGTCGCAGCCCCAGTTGGCGATCGCCTGTGCGGTGGCGGTGAGTTGTACCGGGGTGCCGGTCTGGGTGAACGGGTTCGCGGCGGTCGCGCCGGTGGACGACTTGGTGACCGAGGAGGCCGGGTTCGACGCGTTCAGCACCAACCCCTGGTTCCAGGCCGACGTGGGGTAGACCTCCCAGGTGGGCCAGGTGGCGTCGCCGGTCATGTTGAGGTAGTTCTCGCCGACCTGCAACGAGTAGACGAGCGGTCCGTTGCTGATCGACACCGAGTCGTGGTTGGCGGTCCAGGTGGTCACCTCGGTCCGCATCGGCAGGGTGACGGTCACCGTGTCGCCGTTGCTCCAGGTGCGGTTCACCGAGGCCCACGACGGTCCGGCCTGGGCGGTCACCGCCGCGCCGTTCACCTGGACCGAGGGCGCCGAGCACCAGCCGGGCATCCGCAGATAGAGCGGGAAGGCCACGGCCGCGCCGGTGGCCACGGTGAGGGTGACCGTGTCGCCGAACGGATAGTCGGTGCTCTCGGTGACGGTCACGCTCTGCCCGGAGCCCACGTCGGCGGTGACGGCGCACGGCGCGTACATCGCGGCGGCCAGGCCGTTGTCCGCGGTGGCCAGCCACAGTGTGTCGGTGAAGTACGTCCAGCCCTGGCCGTAGTTGTGCGGGCAGCAGCGGTACTGGTCGATGCCGGTCATATAGGCCTGGAGCGCGAACCCGTCGTCGAACTGCCCCTGGGTCTTGGCGTAGTCGTCCAGCTGTACGCAGTTGGGGCTGCTGATGTAGTGGGTGCCCTTGCCCTGCGGGTCCAGCGCGGCGGGCAGCCCGTTGAACGCCAGCAGCTCGCAGGCGTCGGCCCAGGTCGGGTCACCGGTGAGCCTGGTGAGCGTCTCGTGGCTCTGCATGAACTCGACGATGCCGCAGGTCTCGAAACCCTGCCGGGGGTCGGTGTAGCCCGGACGGCAGTTCTCGTCCCCGGCGAAGCCGCCGCCGGAGAACTGGCCGTAGGTTCCCATGATCAGCTGGTAGTCCTGGTAGCTGGCCTGTAGCAGGGTGCTGCCGCCGCTGCGCAGTGAGTACTGGGCGGGTTCGGTGAAGCCCTGGGCCAGGTTGACGTTGTGCGGGGTCGGCAGGTTGTCGACGTAGTTCGCGCCGTTGGCGTGGACGGTGTCGGCCAGGGTGAGCAGGAAACTGTCGCCGGTGCGGTTGTAGAGCCACCACAGCGAGTCCAGGTTGGTGGCCCAACGGAAGGATGCCCAGCTCTGGTTGAAGGCGGACGGCCCCTGCTGGCTCTGGTAGCGGTAGAACGCCGTCATGAACGGGATGATCCTGCTGTCCCCGGTCGCCTCCTGGTAGGACCGCATGGCCTGCATCATCGGCATGTACGGCCAGAAGTCGGGACCGCCGCCGAGGGAGGTGCGCAACTCGGTCGGACCGAAGAAGCCGTCGGACGCCTGGGTGGCGAGGATGGCGTCGATCCAGCTCGCGGTGGTGGCGACGGTGTGGGCGTCCCCGGTGATGGCGCCCAGGTCGACGTACCCCCTGAGCCAGTAGGGCACCTCCTCCCAGCCCACCTCGGAGGGCACCGCCCACCCGGTGGCGGACAGGTCGAGGAAGTGCGAGACGGTGTCCATCTGCCCGTTGAGGCCCGCGAGTTGCAGCGACAACTGCTCCTGGAGCCAGCCGGACGCCTTGACTGAGCCCACCGGCAGCCGCAGCAGCGGCGTCCGGGCCAGCGGCGCGAGGTTCGGATGGTAGAGGCCGCCGCCGGAGGCGTTGCCGACCAGCGAGATCGGGGTGCCGGAGGCCGCGTAGGCGGCCTGGCGGGCGAGCAGGCCGGTGAGGCCGACGGCCCCCAACGCGCCCAGCGAGCTCCGCAGGAAGGTACGACGGTCCACGAGGTCTCCTGAGGGGTGGGGGTGGGGGTTGGGCTCTTTTTAACGTTGTAATGCCCTGGCTCTGTCAGGGAACCCTCGTCCGCCGGGGACGTCAAGGGCCCGCGCGGCAGAATCTCCGTCCGGCTGTCATGCGGCGGGCATGTGCAAGTCAGCAAATCGGATACCACTCTTGACGCCTCGTCAGGTTGGTGGCTTCATGATGAGCGCGCCGGACGACTGGCTCCGCCGCCAAGCTGCGGGCATCCACCGAAGGGGCAGCTGCCGACCAGTATGGGAGCGCTCCCAATTGCCCTGCTCCGGCTGACCCACCCGTCAAGAGCCCCACCCGTCAAGAGACCCACCCGTGAAGGAGTACCCGTGTTCTCACACCTCACCGGGCGGCTGCGAACAGCAGCGGCCGCCGGGACCCTGCTGGCGGCCCTGCTGGTGCCGCTGAGCGGGGCGACCGCGGCGCACGCCGACGACAGCTCCACCTGCCAGCCGCAGGGCACCATCGCGGTCGACGGCGGCGAGTACACGCTCCAGGCCAACGAGTGGAACTCCACCGCCCAGCAGTGCGTCACCTCCAGCGGCGACACCGCCTGGTCGGTCAGCACGGCCGACTTCGACCTGCCCACCAACGGCGCTCCGGCCACCTACCCCTCGCTGTACCGGGGTTGTCACTGGGGAGCCTGCACCAGCGGCAGCGGGCTGCCGATCCAGGTCAGCGACCTGGGCAGCGCCACCTCGTCCTGGAGCACGGTGCAGCCGGCCTCCGGCGCGTACGACGTGGCCTACGACATCTGGATCAACTCCACGCCGACCACCTCCGGGCAGCCGGACGGGACCGAGATCATGGTCTGGCTGAACAGCCGGGGCGGGGTCCAGCCGTTCGGCTCGCAGACCGGGACCTCCGCGGTCGCGGGGTACAACTGGAACGTGTGGACCGGCCAGCAGACCTCGTGGAAGATCATCTCCTATGTCCTCCAGGGCGGCGGAACCTCCTTCACCAACCTGGATCTGAAGGCGATCATCGACGACGCCGTGGCACGCGGCTCGGTCAACCCCGCCGACTACCTGATCGACGCCGAAGCCGGTTTCGAGATCTGGCAGGGCGGCCAAGGGCTGGCCACCAACAGCTTCTCGTTCGACGCGACCGCCAACGGCAGCTCGGGCGGCGGCGGGACCGGCGGGGGTGGGACCGGCGGCGGCACGAGTTCCGGGTGCACGGCCGGCCTCGCGGTGACGGACCAGTGGAGCACCGGTTTCACGGACACGGTCTCGGTCGCCAACACCGGCAGCTCCGCCACCAACTCCTGGGCGGTGACCTGGACCTGGCCCAACGGGCAGCAACTCACCAGCGCCTGGAACGCCAACGCGACCCAGAGCGGCAGCACGGTTTCGGCCGACAGCCTGTCCTACAACGATGTGATCGCTCCCGGCGGCAGCACTACCTTCGGCCTCCAGGGGACCTGGAGCGGCAGCAACGGCACGCCGACGCTCAGCTGCACCTCGACCTGATCCCGGCGGTGATCCTGCTCCGTGCCTGATCAGCCGGCCAACCCGGCCGAGGCCGCCGGGTTGGCCATCATGCTGCCGTGTCGGAATTCTTGACAGTGTGCATCAGCATGGCTCATCGTCCTCTACAACGTTGGAATTCGACAGCGCAGGGCGAACCGAGTTGGGGTGACCTCATGCCGGACCACCGCACATCGGCGCGCACCTCGGCGCCTGCATCAGCGCGCAGGGCGGCGACTGCTCTCCCGGACCACCACGCGGTAGCCGAGGGTGATCTGTCGACTGGGACCGGAGAAGCGCCGCTCGATCCGTTCGACCAGGCAGCGCACCGCGAGTTCGGCTATCTGCCGCTTGTCCGGGGCCACGGTGGTCAGCGACGGAATGGCGTACTCGGCCTCCTCCACATCGTCGAAACCGACGATCGCGATGTCCTCCGGCACCCGCAGTCCGGCCTCGTGGACGGCGCGCAGCGCGCCCAACGCCAGCAGGTCGTTGAAGCAGAAGACCGCGTCCGGACGGCCGGGCAGTTTCAGCAGCCTGCGCATCGCGGCGGCCCCGTCCGGGCGGAAGTACGCCCGCACCGGGGGCAGCAGCGCCTCCTCCACCGCCATGCCCGCGGCTTCGAGCGCCTCGCGGTAGCCCGCCAGCCGCTGCTCGGCCGTGGCCCGGGGAGCCGGGTCCTGCCAGCCGATGGCGGCGATCCGGCGGTAGCCCTCGTCGATCAGGTGCCGGGTGACATCGCGGGCACCGGAGACGTTGTCGATGTGCACCCGGTCCGCCACCGGCCCCAGGTCGGCCTCGCCGAGCAGCACCAGCGGGATGTCCCGGGACCGGGAGAGCAGCGCCAGGCGGTCCAGGCCCAGCGGGCTGAGGATCACGCCGTCGATCGTCGGGTCGCCCAGGCCGGAGGCGATCCGCAGCTCGGCCGCCGGATCACCGCCGGTGTCGTCCATCAGCACGGTGATCCCCTTGCGCCGGGCCGCCGCGATGACCTCGACCGCGAGCTCGGCGAAGTACGGCGAGGGCAGCTCCGGGAAAGCGAGCGCGATCACCCCGCTGCGCCCGGTGCGCAGCCGCCTGGCCGTCTCGTTCGGCCGATAGCCGAGCGAGTCGATCGCCTGCTGGACCCGCAGCCGGGTGTGCTCGGAGACCGGTACGGTCCCGTTGACGACATTGGAGACGGTCTTCACCGACACCCGGGCCAGCTCGGCCACGTCCTTGAGCCGTGGTGCCGTCGACCAGCCGGATTCCTCGGTCACGTGTTCCGTCCTCCCCTTGCGCCGCTACAACGTGAGAGTACAAGAGCACCGCTGCCCGGCAGGGCCGGCCGGTGAAGGCCGTGCTGGTCGTCCCTTCGCTGGTCCGGCCGCTGCTTTGGCCGCAGGTCTCCGCCGCCGGGGTGAGATCGCGCGCACCGCCTTGACGGGCACATGGAAAGCCACTGGTCCAGCACCTTCGGCACCGACACACAGCTCCCGACTACCCTTCGGAGCGCACCATGTCAGCAAAGAGATCCGCACGTCGGCTACGGCGGACACTGCAGGCCGTCGTCACCGTCCTGGGCCTGGCGGCCGCCCTGCTGCTGGGGCTGCCCGGGACCTCCCAGGCCGCCACCCAGCTGCCGTGCGACATCTACGCCTCGGGCGGCACCCCCTGCGTCGCCGCGCACAGCACGGTCCGGGCGCTGTTCGCCGCCTACGACGGGCCGCTCTACCAGGTCACCCGGGCCTCGGACGGGGCCTCGACCGACATCGGCCTCCTCGCCGCCGGCGGTTACGCCAACGCGGCCGAGCAGGACGCCTTCTGCGGCGGGACCACCTGTAGCATCACCAAGATCTACGACCAGACCTCGCACCACAACAACCTCACTCCGGGCCCTTCGGGCACCTCCGGCATGGGCGCGGACCGGGGCGCGGACGCGAGTGAGCTGTCGGTCACCGCCGGGGGCCACAAGGTCTACGGGGTGTGGATCTCGCCCGGGGTGGGCTACCGCTACACCGGGGTCGCGTCCGGGGTCGCGGTCAACGGCCAGGCTGAGGGCGCCTACATGGTCGCCAGCGGCACCCACGTCGGCTCCAGCTGCTGCTTCGACTACGGCAACGCGGAGAGCAGCGCCGACGACGCCGGCAACGGCCACATGGACGCGGTCAGTCTCGCGACCACGTGCTACTTCCCGCCGTGCACCGGCTCAGGACCCTGGGTCGAGGCCGACATGGAGAACGGCATGTTCCAGGGCGCGAACGGCTCCAACACCGCCAACGCGGGCAACAGCTCGCCGTTCGTGACCGCGGTGCTGGAGAACAACGGGCAGAACACCTACGCCCTGGCCGGCGGCAACAGCCAGTCCGGCGGGCTCTCCACCTGGTGGGACGGCTCACTGCCGACCCAGGGCGGCTATGAACCGATGCACCAGGAGGGCGGCATCATCCTGGGCACCGGCGGCGACAACAGCAACTGGAACATGGGCACCTTCTTCGAGGGGGTGATGGTCTCCGGGTTCCCGAGCGCCGCGACCGAGAGCGCGGTTCAGGCCAACGTCGTCTCGGTCGGCTACTCGGGCGAGACCAACGTCCCCAACGGCCCGCAGGGCACCATCACCGGCCCCGGCGGTCAGTGCGTGGACGTGGCCGCCGACGACACCGGCGTGGACGGCACCGCGGTGCAGCTGTGGAACTGCCAGTCCTACGCCGAGGACCAGCACTGGACCCACAACGTGAACGGATCGCTCAGCACCATCGGCCGGTGCCTGGACATCGACGGTGACGGTACGGCGGCGGGTACCAAGGTGGAGTTGTGGGACTGCAACGGTGTGGGTGGTCAGCAGTGGGTGCAGCAGTCGAACGGTTCGCTGTTGAATCCGCAGTCGGGTCTGTGCCTGGACGATCCGAGCGGCAACACCGCCAACGGCACCCAGTTGCAGATCTGGACCTGCAACGGCACCTCCGCGCAACAGTTCTCGGTCAACGGCGGCGGCCCGGTCACCGGACCGGGAAGCCAGTGCGTGGACGTGGCCGGTGACGACATCGGTGTGGACGGCACCGCGGTGCAACTGTGGAACTGCCAGTCCTGGGCGGTCGACCAGCACTGGTACCACAACTCCAACGGCTCGCTGGAGACGCTGGGCCGGTGCCTGGACATCGACGGTGACGGTACGGCGGCGGGTACCAAGGTGGAGTTGTGGGACTGCAACGGTGTGGGTGGTCAGCAGTGGGTGCAGCAGTCGAACGGTTCGCTGTTGAATCCGCAGTCGGGTCTGTGCCTGGACGATCCGAGCGGCAACACCGCCAACGGCACCCAGTTGCAGATCTGGACCTGCAACGGCACCTCAGCGCAACAGTACGCGCTGCACTGATCGCTGATCGCTGATCGTTGATCGCTGATCGCTGCGAGCGGGTTCCGGCCGCCGGAACCCGCTCGCGGGGGGGATCCGTCACCCATTCCGTCACCCATCCTGGTCCGGAGTCCGTCTCCGACAGCTGAGACGAGACGGTCCGACCGTCTGTGACATCGGCGGTCGCCGCTATGCCGGACTGCCGCCCGGCTGACCGGCGGGGAGCGGCAGGCTGGGCCGGGCCCGCACCCAGCTGCCGTCTCCGGTCAGGTAGCTGTCGACAGTGAGCCCCGCCTGCGCCAGGGCGTGCTCGAAGGCCTCCGTGGTCAGCGGGCGGGTCACGAACGTCTGGGTCCACCGCGCGTCCGGGAAGACGTACTCGACGTGGAGGGACAGCAGACCGGGGTCGGCCGGACCGGCGGACGACACCCGGACCAGACCGCCCGCGAACTCCCGCTCTCGCGGCAGGCCCTCGTACTGGCCCTCGCCCTCTCGCTGGATCAGCACCCACCCGTCGTCGGCCACATG
>Ga0302314_10008294_pt1 | contig 18524 bp, 21 predicted proteins | sample III_Palsa_N2_3_FD_200533 | JGI IMG/M metagenome (GOLD analysis project Ga0302314, IMG submission 200533) | Peat permafrost microbial communities from Stordalen Mire near Abisko, Sweden - III_Palsa_N2_3 | ecosystem: Environmental > Terrestrial > Soil > Palsa > Peat permafrost | place: Sweden...
AGCGGGACATGATGGACGAGGCGCTGGACTGTATCGTCCGCCTGCTGCGCGGCGAGGAGGTCACTTACGAGTGCGACTGGTTCAAGCTGATCGGCGCGCGGCTGCAGATGACGCCCTATTCGCGGCCCAGCATCGAGATGGCCGTGGCCAGCCAGGTCTCCCCCACCGGCGCGCGGGCGGCGGGCAAGCATGGGCTGGGGCTGCTGTCCCTCGGCGCCACCTCGGCCGGCGGCTTCAACGCCCTGTCGTCCAACTGGGCCATCGCCCAGGACATGGCCAAGGACAACGGCAAGACCATGGACCGGTCGGCCTGGCGGCTGGTAGGACCGATGCATATCGCCGAGACCCGCGAGAAGGCCATCGAAGAGGTCCGGTTCGGGATCGACAAGTGGATCTATTACTTCCGCGAGATCGCCAACCTGCCCATCGTGCCCGACGGCGCGGGGGACCCGGTGCAGGTGATGATCGACAGCGGCATGGCGGTGATCGGCACGCCGGACGATGCGGCCGAGAAGATCCAGGCCCTGGTGGACCAGTCCGGCGGCTTCGGCGCCTTCCTGTTCATGGCCCACAACTGGGCGCGGTTCGAGGACACCAAGCGGTCCTACGAGCTGTTCGCCCGCTATGTGGCGCCGCGGTTCCAGAACCTGAACGACAACCGCGAGGCCTCGATGGCCTGGGTAAAGGAGAACAAGGGCAACTTCACCGCCCAGGTCCTCGCCGCCGTCGGCGCCCGCATCGCCCAGCACGCGGCCGAGAAGGGGACGGAGAACATCCGGCCTGAGTTTATCGCCATGATGGGGTTGGGGAAGACGGAGGAGGGGAAGGAATAGGGCGTGGGTGCGTGCATCGACACGCGCCTTTGGCGCGGCTCAGCATGACGTAGAACTATAGAGCCCACTCTTTACGTCATGCTGAGCCGACGCGAAGCGGCGTGTCGAAGCACGCACCTTCCCTCCCCCCAACAAACAACCTTCGCAGTGTCACGATTGTGGCTTAGCTTCCCTGCTCGCCCTTGGGGCGAAACGGGGAGGAATCACATGAAAAAGTTTCTTGCTGAGTTTGTCGGGACGCTGGCCCTGGTGCTGTTCGGGTGCGGCGCGGCGGTCCTGGGTGGGGACCATGTCGGCCAGCTGGGGATCGCCCTGGCGTTCGGGTTCGCCATCGTCGCCATGGCCTATGGCATCGGCCCGATCTCGGGCTGTCACGTCAATCCGGCGGTGAGCCTGGCGGTGTTCGTGGCCGGGCGGATGTCGGTGACGGAGATGCTGACCTATTGGGCGGCGCAGTTTCTCGGCGCAGTGGCGGGCGCGGCGTTGCTGATGCTGATCGCCGGCGGGACGGCGCACGGCCTGGGCGCCAATGGATGGGGTCCCGGCTATCTTGGCGGCTATTCCATGACCTCGGCCCTGGCGTTCGAGATCGTCATGACCGCCCTGTTCACCACCGTCATCCTGGGTTCGACCGGCGAAGGCGCCAATACCGCGTTCGCCGGCCTGGCCATCGGCATCACCCTGGCGGTGATCCACATCGTCGGCATCCAGGTGACTGGCGTGTCGGTGAACCCGGCGCGCAGCTTCGGCCCGGCGATCCTGCTGCAGGGTCAGGCCCTGTCGCAGCTGTGGCTGTTCTTCGTCGCCCCGGCCATCGGCGCGGTGATCGGCGGCGCCCTGTTCCGCTTCAAGGTGTTGGCGACCTGACCTGGGGTGCGTGCTTCGACGCGCCGCTTCGCGTCGGCTCAGCATGACGTAGAGTTTTACAGCCGCGAAACCACGTCATCCTGCGCCGGGCGCGTAGCGACCGCGTCGAAGGACGCGGGCAGCCACGTTCGGGGTTGCGGCCCGCCCGGCTTGCGCCTAATCAGCGCGCCGTGCTGGATCATCTGAAAGCCAATAACCAGGCCTGGGCCGACGCGAAGATCGCGGGCGACGCCCTGTTCTTCAAGCGTCTCGAGGGACAACAGGCGCCGGAATATCTGTGGATCGGCTGTTCCGACAGCCGGGTGCCGGCCAATGAGATTGTCGGCCTGGCCCCGGGCGAGATCTTCGTCCACCGCAACGTCGCCAACCTCGCCCCGCCGCAGGACGCCAACTATCTGTCGGTGCTGCAGTTCGCTGTCGAGGTGCTGAAGGTCAAGCATGTGCTGGTGGTCGGCCACTATGGCTGCGGCGGCGTGCGCGCGGCCGTGGATGGCCAGCGGCGCGGCCTGGTGGACCACTGGCTGCATCCGATCCGCGAGGTCAGCCACGAGCATCGCCACGAGCTCGAGGCGATCCCGGAGGAAAAGGCGCGGCTGGACCGGCTGTGCGAACTGAACGTCATCCGCCAGGTGCGCAACGTGGCCTCCGACGTCTTCGTGCAGGACGCCTGGGCGCGGGGCCAGGACGTCTGCGTGCACGGCTGGGTCTATTCCCTGGCCAACGGCCTGGTCACCGACCTCGGCGTGACGGTGGGCAACCCCGACGACCTGAACAAGCTTGACTGAAGTCCTGCGTCAGCGGCCGACGGTCAGGATCATCCTGATTTCCCCCGCCGGGCGGGTGTTGTTGATCCGCTATCAGGACCTGCGGACAGACCTGGCGCCGATCTACTGGCTGACGCCGGGGGGCGGCGTCGATCCCGGCGAGACCCTGGCCCAGACGGCGCGGCGCGAGCTGATCGAAGAGACCGGTCTCGCCGACGTGGAGCTAGGTCCCATCGTCTGGTACGACGAGCCCCTGGTCACCTATCTGGGCGAGCGCTTCCAGATCCTGCAGAGCTATTTCGTCGCCCGCTGCGCGTCAGAGGCCCTCTCCAGCGACGGCTGGACCGAGCTGGAGCGCGAGGTGATCCGCGAGATGCGCTGGTGCACGCCCGAGGAGCTGCGCGGGTTCACCGAGCGGGTCTATCCATCGAGGATCGCCGACCTGCTGCCGGATCTGATCGCGGGCCGGTATCCAGAAGCGCCGATCCGGCTGGGGCGCTAGAGCGCGGCCGGCCACCGTGCGTGGTTCGAGACGCGACGAAGGCGTCGCTCCTCACCATGACTAAGAGTTATGCAGCCCAAAATCGTCATCCTCGGGAACCCCTCTTGGGGCGTCTCGGAGCTTGCCCTTGGGCGGGCCGCGCAAAGCGGCGCGCCCCGGGGGACGCACTTTGCCTTTGCAGCCTCCTCAGCACACCGGGCACTGATCGCCCCGCGCCTGTTCGATCTGCAGAGTCGCGTGGCGGACGCCGAACTTGCGTTCCAGGGCCTGGGTCAGCTGGCTGCGGAAGCCGTCCTGGCCGTCGTGGTCGGGACGGACCACATGGGCGGTCAGGGCGACCTCGGTGGTGCTCATGGCCCAGATGTGCAGGTCGTGCACCTCGGTGACGCCCTCGCATTCGGACAGGAAGGCCTGGATGGTGGGCACATCTGCGCTGTCCGGGGCGGCGTCCATGGCCAGGTCCATGGCCTCGCGCAGCAGGCCCCAAGTCCCGGCGATGACGATGGCGACGATGGCGACGCTGACGACCGGGTCGATCCAGGTCCAATGGGTCAGGGCAATGGCGCCGGCCGCCACGATGACTCCGATCGACACCATGGCGTCGCTGGCCATGTGCAGGAAGGCGCCGCGGACGTTGATGTCGCCATGGCCGCGCAGGAACAGCATCGCCGTCGCGGTGTTGGCCAGCACGCCGACGCCTGCGGCGATCATGACGATGCCGGTGGCCATGGGCGCGGGGCTGAACAGGCGGTTGATCGCCTCGATGACGATGCCGCCGGAGACGAACATCAACACCACGCCATTGGTCAGGGCCGCCAGCACGGTGGCCTTGCCGTAGCCGTAGGTGCGCCGGCCCTTCGCGGGTCGTCGCGCCAGCCAGGCCGCGCCGCCGGCCAGCACCAGACCCAGCACGTCGGACAGATTATGGCCGGCGTCAGCGATCAGGGCGGTGGAGTTGCCGAACAGCCCCGCGCCAACCTCGATGGCGACGATCGCCAGGTTCAGGGTAATGGCCACCCCAAAGCGCCAGTCGCCGGGCTCGGCGTGGATATGGTGGTGGTGACCATGATGGCCCTGGCCGCCGTGACCATGATCGTGGTGGTCGTGACCGCCATGGCCATGAGCATGGCCATGATCGTGCGGCGGATGATCGTGTTCATGCGCGGAGTCGGCCATGAGGATGCATACCGCTCGCAAGCCGGGCCGGAAAGCGGCTTTACCGGCCAAGCCTGTTCACCCCGCTTGATTGCCCAAAAACCTGATCCGCGTTAAGCGGCGAGCATGAACCTTGATCCCGTCGCCCTCGCCCAGGACCTGATCCGTCGCCCTTCCGTGACCCCCGCCGACGCCGGGGCGATGGAGGTTTTGCAACGGGCGCTTGAAGGCATCGGCTTCACCTGCCGCCGGATGAGGTTCGGCGAGATCGAGAACCTGTACGCCCGGCGCGGGACCAGCGGCCGCAACCTCTGTTTCGCCGGCCACACCGACGTGGTGCCGGTGGGCGATGTAGCGGCCTGGAAGCAGGGCGCCTTTGACGCCGGCGTGGTCGACGGGATGTTGTTCGGCCGCGGCGCCGTGGACATGAAGGGCGCCGTCGCCGCCTTTGTCGCCGCCTGCGCCGGCATCGATCCAAAGGACCAGCGCGGCTCGATCTCGCTGCTGATCACCGGGGATGAAGAAGGCGACGCCGACGACGGCACCGTTCGCGTGGTCCAGGCCCTGCGCGCCGAGGGCGAGGTGATCGACCACTGTGTAGTGGGCGAGCCCAGTTCCCTGGCCAGGCTGGGCGATCAGATGAAGATCGGCCGGCGGGGCAGCATCAGCGCCTCCATCGTCGTGGAGGGCATCCAGGGCCACGTGGCCTATCCCGAACGCGCCGCCAATCCCGTGCCGGTGCTGATCCGCCTGCTGGATCGGCTGCAGTCGCGGGTGCTGGACGACGGCTATCCGGAGTTTCCGCGCTCCAACCTCGAAGTCACCACGATCGACGTGGGCAATACGGCCGGCAATGTGATTCCAGCCCGCGCGACGGCCCGGCTGAACATCCGCTTCAACCCCACCCACACCGGCCAGGCCCTGGCCGACTGGTTCCAGGCCGAGTGCGACAAGGCCGGCGAAGGCTTCAAGGGTCAGGTCAGCCTGCGCGCTAAGATCAGCGGTGAGGCCTTCCTCACCGAGCCGGGCGACTTCGTCGACGTCTGTTCGGCGGCGGTGACCGACGTGACCGGCCTGGTCCCCGCCCTGTCCACCAGCGGCGGCACCTCCGACGCCCGCTTCATCCGCAGCCTCTGCCCGGTGGTGGAGCTGGGCCTGGTGGGCGCCACCATGCATATGGTCAACGAGTGCGTGCCGGTGGAACAGCTGCAGGCCCTGACCAAACTCTATGGACGACTGATCGACCGGTATTTCGACGCGTTCGGGTAGGGTGGCGTTGTCTCCCTGGGTTAGGCCACACTCGGCCCGACCCTCCCAGCACGTCATCCTGAGCCGACGCGTAGCGGCGAGTCGAAAGACGCAAACCCGCGACCGGTGCGCTTGACAGCCCGCGCCACCCACCATATTAAACCATAAGGTTATTTAACCGATCGGTTCCATTCATGTCCGACCCTCTGTCCGCCACCTTCGCCGCCCTGGCCGATCCAACGCGACGGGCGATCCTGGCGCGGCTGAGCCTGGGCGAGACCTCGGTGGGCGATCTGGCCGAACCCTTCGCCATGAGCCTGCCGGCGGTGTCCAAGCATCTGAAGGTGCTGGAGCGCGCCGGCCTGATCACCCGGGGACGCGACGCCCAGTGGCGCCCCTGTCGCCTGAAAGCCGATCCGATGAAGGACGCGGCCCTTTGGCTCGAACAATACCAGCGGTTCTGGGACGAGCGCCTGGACCGCCTGGATGGCTATCTGCAACAGATCCAGAAGGAGCCCCCCGATGGCGAACAGCGCTGACCCCCAAGTCCATGGCCGAGGATCGGTCACCATCAACCGGCTGTTCGATGCGCCGATCGACCTGATGTGGCGTGTCTGGACCGAGCCGGAGCACCTGAAGGCGTGGTTCGGCCCGACCCACTTCACCATCCCGGTCTGCGAGGTCGACCTGAGGGTTGGTGGGCGGCTGTATCTGGTCATGCGCGCCCCCGACGGCGCCGAACACCCGGCGGACGCGGTGTTCGAGGAGATCGTCCCCCCGAGCCGGCTGGTCTGGGCCATGGATGCGGTCAGTATGACCGGCGTGAGACAACTGAAGACCCGAACCGTCGTCACCCTGCGCGACGAGGGCGGCAAGACCCGGCTGATCGTCGTCTCGGAAGGCTACGGCCTGGTTCCCGAAGCGGTGCAGATGCTGGCGGGCATGGAAGCCGGCTGGAACCAGAGCATCGACAAACTGGCCGAGCACATCGCGGCTAGCTGACAGCTATTCGGACAAGCCGTCGGGCATCGGGGTCTCCGGGACGACCAGGTCGACCGTCAGGCCGACGTCCGACGGCGCAAACGTCAGGCTCGCCCCCAGCTGGCCGGTCAGGGTTCGCATCATTCGCATACCCAGGCCCTGGCTGGTCTGGGGATCGAAGCCTTCAGGCAGGCCCACGCCGTCGTCCGCGAGGCGGATCAGGGTCGATCCGTCGGCCCGGCGACGGCAGCTCAGTTCGATGCGGCCCCCGACACCGGCGGGATGGGAATATTTGACGGCGTTCGTCGCCAGTTCCCCGACAATGAAGCCGATGGACATGGCCTGCGGGCTGGGCGCGTCGCACGCCCCGCACCCCGAGACGTCCAGGGTCATCGCGCCAGTGGCCGACAGGGAGGTCACCGCCGCCTTGGCGATGTCGGCCAGGTAACGGCCAAGGTCCAGGGTCGATCCAACTGTGGGACGCGACAGCAGCCGGTGCAGCCGGCCGACGGTCTCGATCCGCCCGCGAACCTCCTCCAGCATTTGTCGCGCGGCCGCGGCGCTCATGGGCTCGCCGCTCTTTTTCAGCGCGTCGGCCTGCATGCCCAGCAGGCCCGCGATCAGCATCAGGTTGTTGGCGATCCGATGATTGGCTTCAGCGATCAGCAGGTCCGGCGAGGCGCCGCCCCGGCCGCCATGCGGGGAAAGTTTCACAATCGTGTCGGAAGATCGGGTGGAAACGAGATGCACGACTTGCGCCAATTCTTGCAAAAATCTCAGTTTACCGCCCTTGAGCGCAGAATACGCGCGAATGGAAAACAGTCAAGTCAATCACAAATGCAGTAAATGATCAAAATACTTAAAGTCGTTGAATACATATTTGGCGCGTTGTCAGCCACAGCCGTAGCCGGCAAAAAATGAGTAAAAAGCGTCAAATTAGCCTTCCACTCTCTTGATGTTTCTTGCGCTTCTGACTACCTATTTGGTCGGCCTCAAGACGCAAGGAGCTGAGGGATGAACGATCTGAACCGAGGCGAACGTCTGCAGATCATGCTGACGGAAGAAGAGTTGTTTGCCCTGGATGACTGGCGTTTCTCGCGGCGCATGCCCAGCCGCGCGGCGGCCGTGCGCGAATTGCTGAAACGCGGTCTCGCGGCGGAAGGCTTCGCTCTGTCCGAGCCTGGCGCCAAGTCCAAGGACTTTGGGGTGAAGGACCAGAAGGCGGCGCGCGACTAGGCCGCCAAGCCTGTTGACGCTACGGCCATTCCTGTCGACACTCGTCGCGGGAACGGTCGGCGAGGGTTGAATGTCCATCTTCAGTGAGTTTCGCGAGTTCATCGCGCGCGGCAACGTGGTCGATCTGGCCGTCGGGGTGATCATCGGCGGCGCCTTCGGCAAGATCGTCACCGACCTGGTGAACGACGTCGTCATGCCGCCCATCGGCCTGCTCACGGCGGGGGTGAACTTTGCCGATCTGAAGATCGTACTGAAGGCTGCGGACGTGGCGGCTAAGAAGCCGGAGGTGGCAATCGCCTACGGCGCCTTCATCAACACCGCCATCCAGTTCCTGATCATCGCGGCGGTCATCTTCCTGATCGTCAAGGGCATCAACATTATGAAACGGACGCCGCCGCCGGCCGACGAGCCGGCCGTGCCGGCGTCGCCCACCCCGTCCGAAGCCCTGCTCGTCGAGATCCGCGACCTGCTGGCCAAACGGGCCGCCTGACGCCGAAAACCCTTGTGACAACAGGGATTTGGTTAATATTCGCGCGGCGCATGCAGATCATGCTTAAGCCTTCTCGCCAAGGCTGAAGCTGCTCCCTCGCTGGGTGAATCCGGGAAACCGACGCGGCTTTGGGCCCTACACTCCGGGTCGGAGCCCTTGCATGACCTATCGTTCGATCATTCTCGCCGCCGTCAGCCTGGCGGCCCTCGCCTCGGCGCCCTTCGCGCGGGCGCAGGAGCAGTACGCCTCTGACCAGGGATCGGTGACCCTGTCGGGTGGCCCGCCGCCCCCGGAGTCGATCCATTGCCCGGTTCCTCAGGACATCACCGTCGATGTGCCGCCCGCGGCCCATCCCGGCCAGTGTTTCGCGCGGGTGCGTGTCGCGCCCACCTATGAGACCTATTCCGAGCGGGTCATGGTCACCCCCGGCCGGCGCGAACAGCGCACCATACCGGCGGTCTATGACTGGGCCGAACGGCAGGTGATCGTCGAGCCGGAGCGGGTCGAGCATCGCGTCATTCCCGCCACCTATCGCACCGTCACCGAAACCGTCGTGGTGGCCCAGGCGACCACGCGGATCGAGCACACCGAGGCGGTCTATGAGACCGTCACCGAACAGGTGATCAGCCGCCCGGCCCATTCCGAATGGCGCCGCACCTTCGTCGGCCCGGACGGGGTGATCCCGGAAGGCGCCGAGGTCGAGCCCACCGGCGAGATGATCTGCCTGATCCAGATCCCGGCGGAATATTCCAGGGTCGAGCGCCGCGTTCTGCGCGAGCCCGGCCATGACGTCGAAATCCCCGTCCCCGCTGTCACCCGGGAGGTGACGCGCAAGGTGATCGACCAGCCAGAACGGGTCGAGGACATCCCGATCCCCGCCGTCTACCACACGGAGCGTTATCGCCGGGTGGTGACCGAGGAGCGGACCGAATGGATCGACGTGCCACCGGTCTATTCGACCCGCGAAGCCCGCCGCCAGACCTCGGCCGGCCGCCTGGAATGGCGCGAGGTCAAATGCGACCCCCGCCGCCTGGGAATTGAACCGCAGCAATAGGCTGGTTTAGTCCGGCATCGCTGGCTTAGCGGGCGCGGCCTCGGCTCAAAGCCGAAAGCCGGGCGTGTTGAGTCCAAACGTCAGCCGTCTGCGTGGCGGCCACGCCCCCTCAGTCCCTTTGGGACAGCCCGCAGAGGTGACTGAGGGGCCTAGCCGCCACTGCGGCGGCGCCTGCACACCCTCTCAAGCTATCCGGATCTGGCCTGACTTACCGCCTATAGGCTCAAGGCCTGCACAAAGACTTGGCCAATGCCGGTCGATAGGCGGAGACCCGCGCAGATCAATGCAAGCTACAACGGCTCTGGACAGGGGAACCCCGCCCGCGCCGTCGTAGGCCGGCTACTTTCTGCCGTGACCGTGCGAGCTGCTGTGAACAACGCCGCCATGGCTCATACCGTGGTTTCCGCCGCCCCAGGAGCCCATTGAGCCGCCGCCGGACCAGGAGCCGGACCGGTCGTTAGACGCCATGCCGCCATGCCAGGAGCCGCCGCTCTTCATCGAGCCCTGGTCCCAGGATCCGCCGCCGCCCTTCATGGAGCCTTGGTCCCATGACCCGCCGCCCATGGACGCGGGGCTCCAGGAACGGCTACCGCCGCCCATGGAGCCAGGGCCCCACGATCCACCGCCGCCACTCATCTGACCCCAAGATCCACCGCCGTGGTCGCCGTAGCCACCCTTCTGGTGATCATGATCATGATCGTAGTCATGATCGTGGTCGTGGTCATGATCATGGTTGTGGTCGTAGTCATGGTCATGGTCATGGTCATGGTCATGGTCATGGTCATGGTCGTGCTGGTGTTGATGATCCCTGTCGCGCTTCTCGTCGATGATGACCGAGGCGCTGGCGCTCGCGGAGGCGAAGGCGCTGCTGGACGCGCTGGCGTTCCCGCCGCCTTCGATGATGGTCGTACCACCACCGCCGCCGCCGCCGCTGGGGATGAAATCACCCCCGACGCCGCCGTCGGCGTAGATCACGCCCCCCGCCGGGGCGATGTCAGCCTCCTGCTGGGGCGGCGCGGGCCGGGCCAGCGGGACATAGCGGCAGCTGATGACGCGCTCGCCTGGCCGCACCGGCGGGCAGTCCGGTACGCGCCCGCGCGGTCCCTGATCGTAGCCGGGGCCGCCGGCGTCCTTGCCGGCCCAGGTCAGATAGCCTTCGGAATAGGCGACCCGGGTCACGGTTTGGGACCGTTCAACATAGTGTTCGTCGTAGCCGCCGCGATCGACGTGGGATTGTTCGTAGACGACGCGCCGGTCCTGCCCGGCGTCAGGCCTCGCCGCCACGGGCCCGTGTTCGGGCGCCCAATCGGATTGAGCAGACGGCGCGCAACCACCGCAGGCGTCCTGCGCGAACGCCGGCGCGGCGCATAACGTCATCGCTGTTACCAGCCACGCAGCCTTGGACCCAACCATGCCATTTTGCTCCACTCAACAGATCAACTCGTCTGTCTAAGCAGGCATCGGGCCACTGGCGAACGGTTGCGCCCCACAGGGGCGCCAATGCACCTGCGGGGCGAAAAACCATTAACTATGAAGGAGATAGACAACGGGCCGGACCCCAAGGTCCGGCCCGAAGTCAGAGGTTTATCAGCTGCCGACGCTGGGAGGCGTGATGCCGAGCGCGATGGCGGTCTCGGGCGTAAAGGCGCCGCGAGCCAGGTGGTTGTCGCGTTGGAAACGAACCATCGCGATCTGGACGTTGGAGGTGAAGCGGCCGCTCAGCGGGCCGTCATAATAGCCACGCTTTTGCAGAGCGGTTTCGAGCGCGAGGGTCTCGGAGTCGCCGCCGCGGGCCACGTGGGACGAGTAGGTCGTCCGGGTATAGCTCTTTTCCTCGGTGACCGTCGTATGGCTTTCAAGCGCTGGGGGCGGACCCGCTTCAGAATAGCGGGGCGGCGCAATGGCGCTGCCGTCCGGCTTACAATCGATCACCTTCCACTCGAAGTGGCTCGGGCTGACGACGCGGGTCTTGGTCACGGTGCGATAGGTCGGCGGGATTTCGATGGTCTCGGTCCGCTCCGGCTGAACGATCGTGGTCACGGTCACCGTCTTGTAGGTGGCCGGGATTTGATGTTCGACGACGCGCGCCGGGGTGTCGACGATCTTGCGGGTGACGGTTTCCGTCACGGCCGGTTCTTCAACTTCACGAACCTGCTCGGCGATCTTCACCACGGTGTGGGTGACGGTCTTGTATTCCGCAGGCACCGCGATGAGGCAGATGACCTCGCCGGTGGGCAGCAGCTTGTCGGAGCCGGGAACCACCACATCGCCAGGGCGACGGGTGCCGCGGCGCCACTCGGTGTGGGCTTCGCGGACCAGGATCTGTTCGACTTCCTCGCCGTAGACGGCGGGGACGGTGATCTTCTTGGTGATCGCCGGCTTCACGGTGACCACGTCGGTGACAACCCTGTAGGTGGCCGGAATGGTTTCGTATTCGACGTGGGCTTCACTGGCCACCACGGTCTGGGTGGTGGTGCCGTAGACCGCCGGGATGACCTTGATTTCGGTCCGCGCCGATTGGTCGATGACCTGATCGGTATAGGTTTCGGTCATCTCCGGGATCAGGAGCTTGCCGTAGCAGTGTCCTGGCGTGGCGTTGGGCGGCAGATCGCCCCCGGCATCCTGGGCCATGGCGAAACCGCCAAAACCCACCACAAACGCGGACGCCGCAACGCCCATCAATAGTTGCTTCATAGGAGATCTCCCGCCCCAGCTAGACCTCAGCGCCCCCCGGCCGCCTCGGTTAGTTAATCGTCCCAACTTGCCCGCAACCTAAAGCCACGCTCCGGGTTTCCGCAAGCCACATTCCTTAAGAACCTACTAATATCATGTCCAACTGGGACAAAATGGCGTCACTTTGGCGCCGGTTGTGCACGTACGTTGGCATCTATTCGACCGGGTCTATGCAACGGGATTCTCTCCCGAGGAGAATTCGAGACTAGGTTCACAGTGAAATAGGTCTTACTTGGCGTATTCCCGCGATTTCATTGCCGATCTACTGATGCACGCCCTGCGCCGAAATCGCCGGCGCGTCCAATCGCCTCACCCCATGAAACATCCCCGGCGCTGGCGGGTTATGCTGGCCAGCACAGGAGTTTCCACCATGTTCAAGTTGCCCGACCTGCCCTACGCCTATGACGCTCTGCAGCCGGTCATGTCCGATCGCACCCTGCATCTTCATCATGACAAACATCACGCCACCTATGTGAAGACGCTGAACGAGCTGCTCGAAAAGGACCGTCGCACGGCGCGTAGTCTTGAGGAGGTCATCCTGGACGCCTCGAAAGGCGGCGAGCGCAAGCTGTTCAATAATGCAGCACAGGCCTGGAACCACGCCTTCTTCTGGGCGGCGATGACGCCCAAGTTTGAAAAGCCGCAGGGCGAGCTGGCGGCCGCCATCGACAAGAGCTTCGGCGGACTGGACGCCTTGAATACGGCCTTCGTCACCGAAGGCGCCAGCCACTTCGGATCCGGCTGGGTATGGCTGACCGCCAGCCGCACCGGCGAGCTCAAGGTCATCTCCACCCATGACGCGGACGATACGCTGACCCAGGCCGACGTCACGCCGCTGATGGTCTGCGACGTCTGGGAACACGCCTACTATGTGGATTTCCAGAACAACCGGAAGGGCTACCTGGAAGCCTGGTTCGATGCGCTGCCGCATTGGGAATTCGCCGGCTTCCAGCTGAAGGCGGCGACAGGCCAGGGCGATCCGTGGCGCTATCCGGCGCCCGAGGCTGCACAAACCCAGAAAACGGCGTAGGCTGGCGACAGCCTGAGACGAACCGGCCGTAATTTGGCCGCCGGATCGTTTCAGGCTGCGTCGGGGCGCATTGCCCCGAAGAGGAAGTCGCATGACGCGTTTGTTTGCGTTGGTCGCCGTGGCGGCGCTCCTGGCCGGAACCTCAGCCTCCGCGGACGAAACGGTCGCCACCGCAACCGCCGCCGACGCCCATCCCCCCGCCGCCCAGGCGCCGGGGGCCGCCGCGCCCCAGACCATAGCGGCCGATCGGCCCGCCCATAGCGACGACTTCCTTATGACCGCGTGCGGCCCGGAGCGGGTGAACGATCAGGGGGTGGTCGAGAACAAGCCCCACGGCGAGGTCAGTGTCGGCGCGGGAACGCATGGCTATAGTGAAGTTGGCGGCACGGTCTGCCAGCCGCTCCCCGGCGGCGGCTTCGTCTCCGTCACCGCCGGCCAGACCCGCTTCGGCCGCTAGGGCTCGTTGTCCGGCGCCAGCCGCCAGGTTTCCGAAAGCACGTGGTAGAGCGGCTTTGGCATGATCAGGGCCGAAGCCCAGCGCGCCACCAGCGCCGCCAGCATCAGCGGGCCGACCAGGCCAGGATCGCGGGTCATCTCCATCAGGATCACCGCGCTGGTCAGGGGCGCCTGGACCACTCCGGACAGATAGCTGGCCATGCCCAGCACCACCGCGTCCCGGCCGAGCATGGAGGCCAGGCCGATATGCGCGAACGCCGCGCCCAGGCCCGCGCCGATCGCCAGCGACGGAGCGAAGATGCCGCCTGGCGCGCCGGACGCTGAAGCCGCGAGGCTGGCGACGAACTTCCAGCCGGCCAGGGACAGCCCCTGACCCGGATGGTCCTGCAGCAAGGCCTTGGCCTCGTTATAGCCGGCGCCGAAGGTAAGCCCGCCGGACGCGACCGCCGCGGCCGCCGCAACTAGTCCGCAGATCAGGGCGAAGAGGACCGGATGGGCCTTTCGCCAGCGATTGACCGGATTGACCCCCGGACCGATCAGGGCGGACAGGATGCGGGAGAACAACCCGCCGAACAGACCGCCCACCAGGCCGATGATCGGCGAGGCGATCCAGGCCGACCCCAGCGACGCGCCGCCGTGTAGCGCGCCGAAATAGGCGTAGTCTCCCTGCAGCGCATAGGAAGCAACGCCCGCCAGCACCACCACCAGGATCACGGTCGTGTGGGTGCGCTTCTCGAAACTCTTGGCCAGTTCTTCCACCGCGAACACCACCCCGGCGATGGGGGTGTTGAACGCCGCCGCGACCCCCGCGGCGCCGCCGGCGATAATGATGGCCCGCCGCCCCGGCCCGCCCTTCAGCCCGCGCGTGAGGGTGCGCATGACGCCGGCGACCACCTGCACCGTCGGACCCTCGCGGCCGATGGAGGCGCCGCAGACCAGCAGGGCGGCCGACAACACGACCTTCCACGCCGCCGTCCGCAACGTCACCCGCTGGCCGCCCCAGCGGCCGGTCCAGCGCTGTTCGGCGGCGGCGATCACCTGCGGGATGCCGCTGCCAGCGGCCTCGGGCGCAAACCTCCGCGTCAACCAGGTCGCGCCGGCGAAGCCGAGCGGCAACAGGATCAGGCTGGCCCAGGGCGCCAGGGCGTGAAGGCGGGCGTGAAGGAGCATCGCCCCGTCGCACAGTTTCGCGAACAGGGCCGCGATCACGCCGCCCAGGATCGCCACGGCAACGATCACCGCTGTGCGCCAGCTCCTGCGCAGGTTCAGCCGCGCGGCGGCCCGCTCCCGGCGCGGCGTAATGCGGCTCTTGCGCTGAAAGAAGGTCAGGGGCATCAGCCCGGTATGGCCGCGCCGCCACAGCAATTCAATCCGCCGCCTGCCCGCGCGCGGCGCGATCAGCGCCGGAGACCTCGCACCGCTCTTTCGCAAGGCGGCGTCTCGTGGCTAAGTGCAGACAGGGATGCGTCTTGGTTGACGGCCTTCGCAAAAGGGGACCATGGCGCAGTTTTCGATATCGGACGCGGCCTTTACCGGCTTTGGCGTCGTCCGGCACAGGCCTCGCGCGGTGGCGATCTGGATCGTCGCGCAGGTGATTGTATCGGTCGGGTTTTCGCTGGTGTTGGCGACCCAGTTTGGGTCGACAATCAGTCAACTCGCGGCCATGGGGCCGAATCCACCCACCGATCCGGCCCAACTCATGGCGCTGGGTCGCCAGCTGCTGCCCCTCTACGGGGCCTTGCTTGCCTTCTCGCTTGTCTACTACCCGATCCTCTTCTCCACCATGAACCGAGCGGTGCTACGGCCCAACGACGACAGGATTGGCTATATCCGGCTCGGGCCTGACGAGTTTCGCCAGCTGGGCCTGGTCGTCATCTTCGCCCTCGTGGCCTTCGCCGCCCTATTTGTATTGGCGTTCGTCGGCGCGCTCGTGGGGTCCTTGATCAGCGCCGCCTTGCAACAACCGGCGCTCGCGCCGCTGATCCTCATCGGCGTGGTCATCGCCGGGTTCACCTTTCTCGCGGTCAGGCTCTCGCTGGCCTCGGCGCAGACCTTCGCTACCCAAAAGATCTCGGTCTTCGGGTCCTGGGCGCTCACCAAGGACCGGTTCCCGCCCCTCTTCGCCGCCTATCTGCTGTCCTCCATCCTGTTCGTGATCGTCTTCCTGCTGGGCTATATCGTGATCGTTATGATCATCGGAGCGATGGGCGGCGCAAAGGACCTCACTCAGGTTGTGGCTCAGGCGCACGACACCACGACCCTGTTCAGCCCGACGCGGATCGTTGAGGCGGTGCTACGGTCCGTACTATCCGCGATCGCCTCGCCGATCCTGATGATGCCCGCACCGGCCATCTACAGGGCGATTGTTGGCGACGGCGCCTCGCCGGCGGATGTGTTCTAGGCTTAAAACCCTCCCGCCTGGGGCGATTGTTCCAAGGTCTGGAACGCTCGCATCAGGAGAATTCGCTGGCTTTCCTACCTTTGCTTCCCGTGTCTAACTGCCGCTAGGGGGCGCGTTCGGTCACGGACGCGTTTGGCAGGGGGAAACACAATGGCCAAGATTTCCGTTACGGATGCGGCATTTACCGGATTGCGCGTGGTGAGTAAGAACCCAGGCGCGGTGATCGCCTGGGCGGTCCTGCAGCTGCTCAGCATGGTCGGGATGACCTGGTTCGTCCTTTCCGAGTTCGGTCCCGTCTTCACCCAGTTGGCCGCGACCGGCCAGACCTTTGGCCCGACCAATCCTGGCGACGCCCAGGCCCGGATACAGGACCTCATGCCGGTGTTCCACCAGGTCCTGCCGCTCTACGGCTACCTGATCCTGTTCGCCCTGGTGCTCTATTCGATCTTCATTTCGGCCATGAACCGGGCGGTCTTGCGGCCCAAAGAGTCCGGTCTGGGCTTCCTGCGCATCGGCCCGGACGAGTTTCGGCAGATGATCGTGATGATCGCCTATGTGGTTCTGGGCGTACTGTTCGAGATCGCGCTTTTCGCGGCGGCCATCCTGGCGGCCTTCGGCGTCCGCGCCGCGCTGCGGGCCACGGCGCCGCACGCGCCTAACTTCATTCCCTTCGCGGTCGGCGCCGCCATCTTCCTGGTCGGGCTGGTGGTGGTCGAGGTGAAGCTGTCGCTGGCCTCGGCCCAGACCTTTGATGGTCGGCACATCAACCTGTTCGGCTCCTGGCGGCTGACCGATGGTCAGGTCTGGCCGATGATCGGGACCTACCTGCTGGCCTTCCTACTCTACATCGTGGTCGCCATCATCGTGGCGATCGTCATGGTGATCGCGCTGATGATCACCGGCGCCCTCACCCATGCCGGCGCGGGCCATATGTGGCCGCCGAACATGGGGGCCATGCACCTCGGGGTCCACATGGACCTGAACAGCGCGGCGATGGCGGCCAAGGCCGCGCAGCCGCCATTCGGCGGCGCCCGGCTCACCGACTGGAAGGCCCTCGCCGCCTATCTGACGCCCATGGTCGTGGTGCGGCAACTGCTGAACGCGGTGTTCGTCGCCATCCTGATGCCGATCCTGCTGACCCCGCCGGCCGCCATCTACAAGGCGCTGACCACCGAGACGAGCCGGCCGACCCGGACTCACGCACTGCTGAACATGGAGTAGGGTCTAGTCCGGTTCTCGCCGGCCCGAGCGCGGGTCGGCGACGGCGCCGTGCAGGGTCACCAGCCGGGCCAGGAAGGTGGCCGGATAGAGCTGGCCGATCACCGCCTCGAGGTTCGCCAGGCTGCGCAGGAACGGATGCACCGGGACGATGTCGCCATAGCCTGACGTGGTCAGGGTGCTGAGGCTGAAATAGAGCAGGCCGCTCAGGGCGCCGCGCCGGGGCGTCGGCAGGCCGTTGAAGGCTGGATGCAGGTAGAGGGCCGCCAGCCGGTAAATTCCCGCGAAGATCAGGCCGATATAAAGATAGAGGATCACCGCCCCCATGATCCGGTGCACGTTGATCCGGCCGGAATCGAAGGCCGCGTGGGCCACGGTCCAGGCCACCGCCAGGTCGAAGGCGATGGTCACCAGGATGTTCGCCACATAGACGGCCTGGCTGGCGAAACCCCCGCGCAGGGACAGGGTGCAGACCAGGGAGACGACAAAGGTCGCGCCGACGACGCCGCCAACCCAGCGGTTGCGGTTGACGACCAGGATGGCCACCGCGGCCAGGCTGAACCGCAGCGCCTCGATCATTTCGCCGCTGAACCGGCCCGTGCCGGCCAGGGGCGAGACCACGAAGATGATGGTCGCCTGCAGCACAAGGATGACGCTGAGGCCCGCCTCGCGGTAGCGCTCGCGCCAATCGCCAAGGCGGAACGCAACGCCGGCTAGTCCTGGGGGTTTGTTGTCTGGCTTCATCCGTGGGCCGCTTGATCCGATTGCGATTGATCATTGCGGCCGGCGCCGGTCAATGCGCCAGTCTGGATTGAGGCCGATGGAGGTGTTCGCTATCCTCGTGCTTCGTAACCCCCAGGAGGGAACCGTGCGGTCATCAAGGCTGGCTCTGGCGCTTGTTATGACGGTCGGCCTCGCCGCCTGTGGCAGGTCCGAACATCAAACCGACACCGCCGGCGCGTCGAACAAGGAGCTGATCGACGCCGGCGAGGCGGATGTGGCCAAGGTTTGCGCCTCTGACGAGACCCTGGACGGGCTGAAAGCCATGGTGCTGAACAGCGTCGACACCACAAGGATGACTCCAGCTGTCAATCCAGCGGACCGCACGGAGCTGGGAACCGGCGGCCATGTGATGCTGGATGCGCCGATCCTCTCCAGCTTCGACAAGACCACCCGCAAGGTGACCTGCTCGGCCAAGATCAGCTTCGTCTGGCCGCCGGACGTGATGGACCGGTTGAAGACCGCGAACCCGGCCAAGACCTGGCTGTTTCCGCCCATGGACGGCCAGTACACGATCCAGCCCCAGGCCGACGACCGCGCCCTGGTCTACAGCCTCGATACGACGATCCAGGACAAGGCCATGAGCACGGTGCTGTCGGTGCTCAAGACCCTGGCCCGCCAGGAGATGGCCGCCAACGCCCCGCCGCCGCCCTCCGCCGGCGCCTCGGCCGCCTCGACGGCGGCCGCGTCCGACCCCACGGTGGACCCGGACGCGACGGGGGACACCTCGGTGAAGTCAGCGCAACCGCCGCCGCAGTAGGCCCTTCTCCCGGCGG
>Ga0302314_10008295_pt1 | contig 18524 bp, 17 predicted proteins | sample III_Palsa_N2_3_FD_200533 | JGI IMG/M metagenome (GOLD analysis project Ga0302314, IMG submission 200533) | Peat permafrost microbial communities from Stordalen Mire near Abisko, Sweden - III_Palsa_N2_3 | ecosystem: Environmental > Terrestrial > Soil > Palsa > Peat permafrost | place: Sweden...
TCCCGATCGACATCGACGAGTACGGCACCGACCTGGACCTGTCCGTGCCCGGGCAGCTCGTCCAGTGGATCGCGATGTTCGAGAAGGCCAAGGTCTACGGCGACATGGCCTACTGGGACATCGCCGGCAACTTCGACGACCTGGCGACCGGTCAGAACACCCCGACCGGCGCGTATTGGTTGTACTACTGGTACGCCCGGATGACGGGCAACACCGTCTCGGTGACGCCGCCGTCCCCCAATACGGCGGACACGCTCCAGGGCGTCGCCTCGTATGACACGAGCAAGGACCAGGCGCAGGTCATCCTCGGCGGCTCGTCCGGTTCGACGAACACCGTCATCAACGGGATCTCGTCGAGCGTGTTCGGCTCCAACGTCACGGCAACGGTCGAGGCGACCAATTGGAGCGGGTTCTCGGGCGCGGGCGCTACGCCGCAGGTGATCTCCCGGACCACCTACTCGACCTCGTCCGGCTCGATCACGGTGCCGCTGACCGGCATGAACGCGATGTCGGCCTATCACATCGTGCTCACGCCCTCGAACGTGACGACCGCGAGCGCCCCGGTCGTCCCGTACAGCGCGACGTACTACGCGGCCAACGCGGCGATCACGGACGCCACCGTCTACACGCAGTCCGGCTACGCCACGGCGGACGGCGAGGACGTGGGCTCCATCGACGCGTCGGACAGCGCGGTGGCCTTCATGGTCACGGCTCCGGCAGCAGGGACCTACAACCTGCAGATTTACTACGGCAATGAGACAGGCACGATGGCGCAACAGGCGCTGAGCATCGACGGAGTGGCCGACGAGTTCGTCGACTACCCGCCGACGCTCACCTGGCTGTGGCGCGACTACGTCACCGTGCCCGTCACGCTCTCGGCCGGAACCCACACGATCACACTCGCCGTGGACAACTCAACCCTCGGCGACTCGATCGGCCAGGTCACGCTGGACCAGCTCATCGTCAGCGCGGCCTCGACCGCATCGACCGAGTACGAGGCCACCGAGGGCCGGACCTCCGGCACAGTCGGCTACAGCTACGGCTCCTCGGACGGCTCCGGTGAGGGCGCGGTCAGCCTGTCCTCCGGCGCTTCCTCGACCGCCGACGTGTACGCCCCCTCCAACGGCTACTACACGACCGACATCCGGTACAGCGCCAACAGCGGCAGCAGCCTGACCCTCACCGCGAACGGCGAGCCGGTCGCCGGTTCCTCGCTGCCGTCCACCTCCGGTTCGTACTCCACCGCGGCCGCCTCCGTCTATCTGCAGGCCGGACTCAACCCCGTCACGCTCACCGCGAGCGGCACCGGGTCGGTCGAGGATCTGCTGATCGCGGCGTCGCCCGGCAGCACCGGGACGACGTACCAGGCGGAGAGCTCGTCCAACACGCTCGCCGGCACGGCTGTCGTGACCAGCGACGAGTGGGCCTCGGGTGGCGACTACGTGGGCTACATCGGCGACGGCTCGGCGAACACGCTGACCTTCAACGACGTGGACGCCACGACCGCCGGCACGTACATGCTGGTCATCGGCTGCTCCAACGATGACTCGTCCGGCTCCGGCAACTACAACTCCAACATCGAGTCCCGCTGGGCCCAGATTTCGGTGAACGGCGGTACCGCGACCACTGAGGTCTTCGCCAACTCCTACAGCTGGACAGTCTTCCGCACGGTCGCCATCCCGGTGACCCTCGCGGCGGGCGAGAACACGATCGAGTTCTCCAACTCGACCGGCTACGCCCCGAATATCGACTACATCCAGCTGGCCCAGCTGTAGTACCGGCTGCGGCCGCCCTGTCTCCCTGCCCTGGCGAAGAGGGCAGGGGGACAGGGCTCCACGACTTCCTCACGACATGGAAAGCGACGGACAGGACGGACATGATCATCACCTTCGGGGACGCCCTGGAACTGGACCTCTGCTGCACCGAGGGCGAGCCTGCGCGCCTGGCCGCGCTGCGGATCGACGGTTCCACCCTGGCTGCCGAGAGTTCGGACGCCGAAACCCGCAAACTCCTCCCTCTGTCGCACATCGAACTCGCCGGCCACGCTCGCGACTTCATCAACGGCAAGCGTCATATCGGCGGCGGTCTCTCCGCTCGTTTGCGGTACATATCCCACGAGATCGTCCGCTTGGGCGACGTGCAGGTGCTGGAGATCACCTCCCACGACCCCGTCACCGACCTGACCGTGGTCGCCTGCCTCGAACAGCAGCCCGACATCGCGGCCGTCCGCGGCTGGACCCGGATCGCCGCGGGCAGCCAGGAAATCGTGCTGCTGCACGTCACCTCCCTGTTGATCCCCGGCATCCTGCCCCTCGACGGCGATGACCTGTGGGAGAACCGCCTCACCGCGTGGACGGCGGCGAACCCGTGGTGCGGCGAGAACCGCTGGTCCGGAGCCACCCTCGCCGAGCGCGGCCTGACCACCACCGACAAGCCCGACGCGCGCAACCGTCTCGCCTTCTCCAGCACCGGCTCGTGGTCCTCCTCCGAGCACCTGCCGATGGGCGCACTGACCGAGAGCGCGGGGACGGCCGACGCCAGCCGCGCCGTCGTCTGGCAGATCGAGCACAACGGCTCGTGGGCCTGGGAGATCGGCGACACCTACGACGCCGTCTACCTCGGCCTGTCCGGACCCTGTGATGCCGAGAACCAGTGGTCGAAGACCCTCGCCCCCGGCAAGTCGTTCACTACCGTCCCGGTCACGCTCGCCGCGTCCGGCGCGGGACTCGAAGGCGCGGTCGCCGAGCTCACCCGCCACCGCCGGCGTACGCGGCGTCCGCACGCGGACCACGAGCGCCTGCCGATCATCTTCAACGACTATATGAACTGCCTCAGCGGCGACCCGAGCACGGAACGCCTGCTGCCGCTGGTCGAGGCCGCGGCGAAGGCGGGCGCCGAATACTTCGTGATCGACGCCGGCTGGTACGACGACACCGACGGCTGGTGGGACAGCGTCGGCGAATGGCAGCCCTCGACGGTGCGCTTCCCCGGCGGCCTGAAGGAGGTCACCGACCTAGCGCGCGAACGCGGCATGATCCCCGGCCTGTGGCTGGAACCCGAGGTCGTCGGCGTCCGCAGCTCCATGGCACGGAGCCTGCCGGACGAGGCCTTCTTCCAGCGCGCGGGCCGACGACTCACGGAACGCGGCCGCCACCAGCTCGACCTGCGTCACCCGGCGGCCAGGGAGCACCTCGACGCCACGATCGACCGTCTGGTGACCGAGTTCGGCCTGGGCTACGTGAAATTCGACTACAACATCGAGATCGGTCCGGGTACCGACCACGCGGCGGACAGTGCGGGTGACGGCCTGCTCGGCCACAACCGCGCGTACCTCACCTGGCTGGACGGGGTTCTGGACCGCCACCCCGGCCTCGTCATCGAAAGCTGCTCCTCCGGCGGCATGCGCGCCGACCACGCGATGCTCGCCACGGCGCAGCTGCATTCCGTCACCGACCAGACCGACTTCCGCCTGCTCCCCGGCATAGCCGCAGCCGCCCCGATGGCCGTCAACCCCGAGCAGTCGGCGATGTGGGCGTATCCGGTCCCTGAGATGACCGACGGCGAGACCGCCTTCAACCTCGCCGGCGCGCTGCTGGGACGAATCCACCTGAGCGGACGCCTCGACCTGCTGCGCCCCGAGCAGGAAGCCCTGGTCGCCGAGGCACTCACGGCGTACCGCGACCTGCGCCTCCGCCTCGCGGAGTCGGTGCCGCACTGGCCCCTGGGCCTGCCGAAGTGGCGCGACCCGTGGACCGCGCTGGCGCTCGAAGCAGACGCGGCCACCGACGCTCCCGCAGGCTACGTCCTCGTCTGGCACCGCGACGACGACCGCACGGAGATCGAGCTGCCGGCTCCCTGGATCGGCGACCGCCCGGTGCACGCCGAGGTCGTCTACCCCGCTGCCGCGGCGACCGAGGCCGGCGTCCGCTGGAATCAGGACGATCGGACGCTGACCGTCGCGCTGCCGCGGTGGTCCGCCGTGCTGCTCAAGCTGACGGCGTAGCGCGAAAGACGAGCGCGGCAGGCGGCCCCTGATTCGGCCGCCTGCCGCGCTCGTTCGTCTTCGACGATCAGCGCCGTCTTCCCTTGTCCCTGACCCAGATCCTGGCGGCGTTCGGCAGATGGAACGGGGTGCGCGGCCACCTTCCCCGGGCCCGCCGCGCGTTCGGCCCCGGACGGCGCGGCTCGAGTGAGAGGGCCCGGCGCGGCACCGCCGCGAGCACCCGCTCGAGGTCCACCGCGAAGCCGGCCGGCTCGCTGAGCCCCGGCGCGAGCCCGATCCCGGCGGGCGCGGCGGAAAGGCGGCCTCGTTCGAACCCGGCCGAAGCCGCGGTGCCCGGATGGCGGGACGCTCGTCTCAGCGCACTCATAACGGCCAAGGTAGCGTGCGATTACGCCCCGCGCATGGGGTTTTTCAACCGCCTGGCGAGGCGATATGCGGGTTCTTATCCCGGTTCGTAGCTTTTCGGACCATGCGGCGCGACGGCTCGATCCGTGATGCGACTTCGTCCCGTCGCCGTGCTAGGGTGATGGGACAAGGTCGCATCACCCTCGGGAGGATTCCATGCGCGTCTTCATCACCGGCGGCACCGGTCTGGTCGGGTCCGCCGTCGTCGCCGAACTGCTCGGCGCCGGCCACACCGTGCTCGCCCTCGCCCGCTCCGACGCGTCCGCGCAGGCCGCCGAGAAGGCCGGCGCCGAGACGATCAGGGGCGCTCTGACCGACCTGGACGTCCTGCGCGCCGGCGCCGCCCAGGCCGACGGGGTCGTCCACCTGGCCTTCGGCCACGACTTCAGCAGCGCAGAGGCCGTCGCGAAGTCGGTCGCCGAGGACGGCGCCGCCCTCGCGACCCTCGGCGAGGAACTCGTCGGCAGCGACCGCCCCTTCGTCACCGTCGCGGGTACGCCGCGGGCGCCGGGCCGCGCCTCCACCGAGGCCGATCCGCTGCCGACCGAGGGGCCGGTCGCCGGTCGAGGCCGCGCGGTCACGGCGGTGCTCGACCTGGCCTCGCGCGGGGTCCGGAGCACGGTCATCCGCCTGCCGCGCACGGTTCACAACCAGGGCGACGGCGGGTTCGCGGGCCTGTTGACCACCATCGCGCGCCGCACCGGGGTCTCCGGCTACCCGGGCGACGGCGCACAGCGCTGGCCAGCCGTGCACGCGATCGACGCGGCGGTCCTCTTCCGCCTCGCCCTGGAGCGCGCGCAAGCCGGCACCGCCTGGCACGCCGTGGCCGACGAGGGAGACGCGGTGCGCGACATCGCCGCGGTCATCGGCCGACGGCTGGGCCTGCCGGTCGAGTCGGTGCCCGAGCAGACCTACGGCCCTCTCGGCCAGATCTTCGCGGCCGACCAGCCCTCGTCCAGCGCGCAAACCCGGCAGGCGCTCGGCTGGGAGCCCAAGCACCCCGGGCTTCTGGAGGACCTGGAGAACCTCAAGCCCTGACCGGTGCCCGCCGGGCGCGCAGCAGGCGGTTACCCCTCCGACGCCGGTTTGACCAGGCCGGACTGGTAGGCGATGACGACGAGCTGGGCCCGGTCGCGCGCGCCCAGCTTGGACATCGCGCGGTGGATGTGCGTGCGGGCCGTCAGAGGGCTGACGAAGAGCTGCTCGGCGATATCAGTGTTCGATAACCCCTGCGCGGCCAGGGCCACCGCCTCCAGCTCCCGCGACGTCAGGACGCTGAGCACCTCGGCGCTCGGCGACGGCTGCGCGGGCTCGGGCGTGGCGATGAAGCGGCTGATCAGCAGCCTGGTGGCCTGCGGCGAGAGCAGCGACTCGCCCGTCGCGACGGTGCGTACCGCCGCGATCAGGTCGTCGGCGCTGGCGTCCTTGCCGAGGAAGCCGCTGGCCCCGGCTCTCAGGGCCCTGGCCACGTATTCGTCGATCTCGAACGTCGTCAGGATCAATACCCTGGTATCGGAGAGCTCTTCGTCCGCGCAGATCTCCGTCGTCGCGGCCAGGCCGTCGGTGCCGGGCATCCGGATGTCCATCACGACGACATCGGGCCGCAGCGCGCGGGTACGCTCGACCGCCTCCCGGCCGTCCGCCGCCTCGCCGACGACCTCGATGTCCTCGCAGGAGTCGAGCAGGATGCGGAAGGTCTGGCGCAGCAGCGCCTGGTCGTCGGCGAGCAGCACGCGGATCGCGGTCTCGGTCGTCATGCGGTTTCCTCGGTTCCCGTTCCTTTGAAGTGCCGGCCGCCCGCGGCCGGGTCCGCGTCCGTGCCCGGCTCCGGGTTCCGGACGCGCAGCGGCAGGTCGGCGGCTACTTGGAAGCCGCCCTCCGGCCGACGTCCGGCGCGCAGCCGGCCGCCGACCGAGTTGGCCCGCTCGCGCATTCCTATCAGGCCGAAGCCGCTGTTCGCCGATGACCCGGCCGTCTTCGGGTGCTGCCGGTCCGCCTCGTCGACGACTGTCACGGCGATCTCGTCGTCGGTGTACGCGACGCGGACGCGGGCCTTCTCGGTCACGGCGTGCTTCTTCACGTTCGTCAGCGCCTCCTGCACGATCCGGAACGCCGTCAGGTCCACGCCCGGGTCGAGCGGACGCGGCGTGCCGATCGTCTCGACCTCCACGTGCAATCCGGTCGAGGCGAAGGACTCGGCGAGGTCCGGCAACTGCGCCAGGCCGGGCGTCGGGGCGGTCGGCGCCTCGGCCTCGTCGCCGTTCCGCAGCAACCCTACCGTCGCCTTCAGCTCGCGCAACGCGGCCGACGTGGTGGACGACAGTTCGCCGAGGATCTCGCGGGCCTGCTCGGGGTTCGTGCGCGCGATGTGCGCGGCCGTGCCCGCCTGCGCGTTGGCCAGCGCGAGGTGGTGGGCGACGACGTCGTGCAGGTCGCGGGCGATCCGCATCCGCTCCTCGGCGACCCGGCCGCGGGCCTCCTGCTCCCGGGTCAGCTCGGCGTGTTCGGCCCGCCACTTGAGCAGCGCGACGTACTCCTGGCCCATCCGCGTGATGGTGCCGAGAGCGACCGGCAGCAGCAGCAAGGCGGCCGGGCTGGCGGTCTTCAGGATAATCGACTGCTGCGACTGGCCGCTGCCCAGCGTCACGCCCACCAGAACAATTATGATCATCACGGCGAAGCTGTTCGCGGTGCGGCGGTTGGTGCGCGCGGCGAGCGAGAACAGGGCGACCATCGCGGGGCCGATCAGCAGCATCGAAGGCAGGTAGCCGAGACCGGCGGCCCAGACCGCCGTGGCTCCGGCCACCGCCGCCACCGTGCGCGGATATCCGCGTCGCCAGAGCAGCGAGACGGCGCCGACGGCCGTCAGCGACAGCTCGTACCACCGGGGCGTCGGCGACGCGGGGCCCGCCGTGGTCAGGAAGCCGGCCAGAACCGCGTTGCCTATCAGAACCGTGACGATCAACGCGTCGATGACGCGCGGACTCCGGTCTGTGAACCGACGCCATCTGTCGATCATGGTCTGGGCGGCTTCCTAGATGGACGGACGGGTCGCACCAGTATTACCGCCGACCAGGGTCCGCGTCGTCATCCGGCCGCCGACATTCCGCCGAAGAACGTACTGCGGATGCAGTATCAGACAGATGCAGGATCAGACGGTCAGCGCCGCGAGGTCGATGCTGTGGTGCGTCTGGGTGACCTTCGCCAGCAGGTAGTTCCTGTTGTGCCGGGTCGCGTGCACGCCGGTGCTCACCCGCTCGCGGACCACGACGCCGCGCTCGGTCAGCTGTGCGGACTTGTCCGGGTTGTTCGAGAGCAGGTCGATCCGGTCGGCGCCGAGCGTGCCGAGCATCTGCGCGGCGGCGGTGTAGTTGCGCGCGTCCTCGGGCAGGCCGAGGGCCAGGTTCGCGGCGTAGGTGTCCAGGCCCTGATCCTGCAGCGCGTACGCGTCGAGCTTGTTGTAGAGGCCGATCCCGCGGCCTTCCTGGCGCAGGTAGAGCAGGTAGCCGCCGCGCTCGGCGATCCGCTCGACCGCCTCGCGCAACTGCGGGCCGCAGTCGCAGCGGGCCGAGCCGAACACGTCGCCGGTCAGGCACTCCGAGTGCATCCGGACCAGCGGCAGCTGCCCGGGGGCGACGTCGCCGAGCGCGATCGCCAGGTGCTCGCGGCCGTCCACCAGGCCCTCGAAGGTGATCATCTCGGCGCTGACGCTGTAGCCGTCGCCGAAGCGCAGCGGCACCCGCACCCGAGTACGGACGGTGGCGTTGGGGACCTCGCTCTCGCGGGCAACGCGCTGGTGCTTGCTCCGCGCTCGCGAGAGCGCAGTGTTCAATGATTCGCTCGCAAGCTCGCTCATGGTCGTGCTCCGATCGTTCCGGCAGTCGTTCAAATTTGAACTCCTGGGCCACCCTAGCTTGGAGTTCAAATTTGAACAACCCCTGCTACTCTGGAGGTGTGACCGAGACGAGATGGCTGGATGAGCGGGAGATGCGCGCCTGGCAGGCCTTCCTGATCGCCGGGGCGCTGGTCGAGCGCCGGGTCGAGCAGCAGCTCAAGGAGCAGGGGCTTTCGCTGCTGCAGCACGAGGTGCTGGTGCGGCTGGCCCTGGCCGAGGACGGCGAGCTGCGGATGACCGAGCTGGCCGACTCGGTCGTGTCCTCCAAGAGCGGTCTGACCTACCAGATCGGTCAGATGGAGAAGGCCGGGCTGGTCCGGCGCCGCAACTGCAAGTTCGACGTGCGCGGCGTCTTCGCCTGCCTGACCGACGCCGGCCGCGCGAAGCTCGACGAGGTCGCGCCAGGCCACGTCGCCACCGTGCGCCAGTACCTGATCGACATCCTCGACGGCGAGCAGCTCGACAACCTCGCCGAGACGCTGGAGAAGGTCGCTGCGCAGGCCGCGCGGTCCGAATGTGCAACAGCAACAGAGGGAGAAGACCCGTGTCCGACGTCATGAACCCCGCGATACCCGCGGGCGCCTACGACGACTTCCTGCCCGGCGCGCTGCCCGGTGCCAGGGCTCACCGCGCGTGGACCCCGGCCGACGGACCGCTCCCGGCGATCTACCTCGGCCACGGTGCGCCGCCGCTGCTCGACGACGGCCCGTGGCTGCGCGAGCTGTTCGCGTGGGCGCAGGCTTTGCCGAAGCCCAAGGCGGTGCTGATCGTCTCGGCGCACTGGGAGGACGCGCCGCTGATGCTCTCGACGCCGGCCGCGCACACCCCGCTGGTCTACGACTTCGGCGGCTTCCACCCGCGCTACTACACGATGAAGTACGACACGCCGGACGCGAGCGAGCTGAGCGCGCGTGTCGCCGCGATGATGCCGGACGGCGAGAAGCTCTATCAGCACCCTTCGCGCGGCCTCGACCACGGCGCGTGGATCCCGCTGATGGCGATGTATCCGCTCGGCGACGTGCCGGTTCTTCAGATGTCCATGCCGACGCACGATCCGGACGCGCTGATGTCGCTCGGCCGCAGGCTGGCCCCGTTGCGCGCCGAGGGCGTGCTGGTGATCGGCTCCGGCTTCATGACGCACGGCCTGCCGTTCGTGACCCGGGAGATGCTGCGCGGCGAGGTGCCGTCCTGGTCCGCGGACTTCGACGCCTGGGCCGCCGACGCGCTGGCCCGCGGGGACGTCGCCGAGCTCGCCTCCTTCGCCTCGCGCGCGCCCGGCATGCCCTACGCGCACCCGACGCCGGACCACTTCCTGCCGATCTTCATCACGCTCGGTGCCGCCGACGAACCCGAGGCCGCGGTCCGGACGGTCATCGACGGCTACATGATCGGCTTCGCCAAGCGCTCCTTCGAGGTCAAGTAGCGGTAGAGATCAGCGGTGGAGATCAGCGCCGATGCCAGGGGAGCGGGCCCGCGGCCACGTCCTCGATCGCCGCGGTGATCGCCGCGCTGATCTCGCCGAACTGCCGGACCTGCTGCGGGCTCAGCGCGTCGAACACGGCGTGCCGGACGGCCACGACATGGCCGGGCGCGGCGCGTTCCAGCAGCTCGTGGCCGAGCGGGGTGAGCGAGGTGAGCTGGCCGCGGCGGTCGGTCGGGTGCTCGCGGCGCTGCACGTAGCCCGCGCTCTCCAGCCGGGTGACGGCGTGGGTGAGCCGGCTGCGGGTGATCCTCAGCTGCTCGGCGAGCTCGGACATGCCCAGTGCGTGCTCCGGCGCGTTGTCCAGCAGGATCAGCAGCACGTAGTCCGGATGGGTGATCCCGATATCCTTGCGCAGTTGCCGGTCGAGATAGTCGTCGAGCAGGGTACTGGCAGCGATATAGGCGAGCCAGGTGCGGCGCTCCTCGGCGTCGAGCCAGCGCGGGGTGCTCGTAGACATGGACTAGACCTTATCGGAAGGGCCCTGGTTCGCCGGTCCGGCGGCCGAGGGCTTAGGATCAACGTCGACAGTGTTTGAAGTATAAAACGCTCTGCCCCTTTGGAGGACGCCATGCGCGTCGCGATCACCGGGTCCACCGGACTCATCGGTTCCGCCCTCACCCGCTCGCTGCTGGCCGACGGCCACCAGGTCCTGCGGCTCACCCGCGGCCAGGCCGCGTCGGCCGCCTCCTCCGGCGACGGCAGCGAGTCTGCGAACTGGGACCCGAAGGCCGGGACCGTCCAGCCGGGCGCGCTCGAAGGCGTCGAGGCGGTCGTGCACCTCGCCGGAGCGGGCATCGGCGACAAGCGCTGGAACGACGCGTACAAGCGAGAGCTGCGCGACAGCCGAGTGCTCGGCACGCAGACGATCGCGCGGGCCATCGCAGCACTCGACGTCAAGCCGCGCGTGCTGGTCTCGGGCTCGGCCGTCGGCTACTACGGGGACACCGGCGACCGCGTCGTCGACGAGAGCACCCCGGCCGGCACCGACTTCCTCGCAGGCCTCTGCGTCGAGTGGGAGGACGCCGCCGCCCCGGCCGCCGCCGCGGGCATCCGCGTCGTGCACGCGCGCACCGGCCTGGTCGTCTCGGCCAAGGGCGGCGCCTGGGGCAAGCTCTTCCCGCTCTTCCGCTACGGCCTCGGCGGACGGCTCGGCTCCGGCAACCAGTACTGGCCGTTCATCTCGCTGACCGACCACATCGCCGCGCTGCGCTTCGCCATCGACGACGAGGGCGTCTCCGGTCCGCTGAACTTCTCCGCCCCCGAGCCGCTGACGAACCTGGAGATCACCAAGGCGATGGGCCGCGCGATGCACCGCCCGACGATCGCCTCGGTCCCCGAGTTCGCGCTCAAGATCGCGGTCGGCGAGTTCGCCTCCGGCATCACCGGCAGTTGCCGCGCTGTGCCCGCAGGCCTGCTCAAGGCCGGTTTCACCTTCACGTACCCGACGATCGAGCAGTCGCTGGACTCGGTGCTGCCGGAAGTAGCCCGTCAGCCGAGTTCGTAACGGTCGAGCCGTCCGCACATGCCGAATGCGCGCCGCTCGGGCTCCGGCGGCTGCTCGACACGCAGCGCCGCCCCGAGCAAGTGGTCGATCCTTCCCTCTCGCAGTGCTTTGAGTTCCTCCGCAGTGCGCTGCGCGGCCGCCAGCGCGCCCGCGTCGACAACCTGCTCCCAGGAGTCGAAGAGCTCTGAGCGCAACCGGACGGCCTGACGGTAGAACTCTGTCAGCGGCCCGGGATCCCCGGCGGCGACCGCGTCGGCCAGCCAGAGAAAGCCCTCGACTGCCAGGTCACGGCGTCGCCGGGCATCCGTCCCGTCCACGACCTTCGCAGCGAGCTGGTATCCGGCCGCCGATTCGAGGTGCTCGGGCGGGAAGGTCATGACCGCGTCACCCGCCTCGGGCAGGCCGCTGTTCTGCATCACGACCACGACCTTCAGCGCGCCGTCGAGGTTGACCGCGCGGTGCACCGTCCCCGGCCCGAACCAGGCGAGGACGCCCGGCCGCAGCGGCGTACGTTCGATCCCTGCGACGGTCAGCGTGTGCAACTCGCCCTCGCCTCCGACGACCACGTACGCCTCGGTGCAGGCCAGGTGGATATGCGGGGAGCCGCCGCACAGCCCGTCCTCGGCGGACCAGTCGTAGACGCGCAGCCCTGATACGGCCGTGGCTCCGGGGAACGTCGGCGGAGTGCTCACCACGTCTGCCCCGCGATCTGCGCCTCGACGCGCTCGCGGTCCCAGGCGCCGTCCGCGATGGTGACGCGGTAGCTGCGCGCCAGCGTCTCGCCCGGTGCCAGGTCCAGGCCCTCGAAGAAGGCGAGCGACGGGTTGACCGCGGCGAACGGCGTGCTGCGGACGAACCAGACCGGATCGCCGCCGGGCGTGTCCGGCGCGGCGCGGAAGACGAGCGTCGCGTGCCCGTCGATGCCGTCGAACTCTCCGCTATACGCCAGCCACGGCGCGCGTTGCCCCATCACCTCGGGGCCCTCGAGCCCGCCCCCGGCCAGCACGCGTCCGCCGGCGAACGCGCGTGGCCCGCGCCAGAAGAACCCGCAGTAGCCCGCGAGCACGCGTCCGAAGACGGTCGGGCTGCCGATCTCCAGCGTCCGCCCGCTGACGTTCAGGAGAGCGGTGTCGAACTGGAGGGTCCAGCTTCCCCCGGCCCCATCGACATCGAGCACTGCGACGCTGCGCTCCTCCGCGATCCAGTGCTCGCCCTCCGCCGAGATCCACTCGACCTCCTCGGTGAATCCCGCGCCGGATTCGGGATCCGCGCCGAGCTGCCGGTGCACCAGGCTCCCGACGTTCGGCAGGCTGACGTAGCCGTTCTCGGTCCCGTGGACGTACGTGCCGCCGCCCCAGAAGTTCTGCCCGGACAGGTGCGAGATCGTCATCGCCAGGCCCTTGTGCCAGCGGTGGTCGTTCGGCCGGTGCGTGGTCACGTCGCCGCCGGCGAGCGTGCGTAGCGGGTGGAAGTAAGGGGCCGGACACTCGAAGGGGTCGAGTTCGGGCCGGTAGACGTACCGGAAAAGCTCCCGGTCACCCACGCGCGCCGTGATCACCGCCGCCTCCGCGTCGTGCGCGAAGACGGGGGTCGTGCTCGTCGTCTCTTCCGTCGACGTCACCGTGCTTACTTCCCGTCGAGCCGGTAGTAGAAGGGGTCCTGCCGTCCGAGATCCTCGCGGCGGACCGGGAGCCCGGTGGCCGCCGAGCGGTAGATCGCGGTGATCAGTTCGAGTGTCGCGCGCCCCTCGGCTCCGCTGAGCGGCGGACGGCGGCGCTGCTCCCATGCGTCGATCAGGTGGGGGAGTTGGGCGGCGTGCGAGCTGCGTATGTCAGGGCCCTCAGCGTTCCACGCCGCAGCGAGCTTCGCGTCGTCGGCGGCGTGCGGGGCCGGGGTGAACGTCCAGTCGGCGTCGCTGTAGCCGTACAGGTGCCGCAGTTCGACGCTGGCCTCGGCGAAGTCGAAGCGCACGTAGCTCTCCTCGCGCGGCGACAGGACGCTGTTGAGCACGGTCGCGATCGCGCCTGAGGTGAAGCGGACGACGGCCGCGGAGACATCCTCGGTCTCCACCGCACGGTCCAACGTCCCCGTCATCGCGCGCACTTCGGCCCACTCGCCGAGCACGGCCAGCAGCAGATCCATCTGGTGGATCCCGTGCCCCATCGTCGGCCCGCCGCCCTCGGTCTCCCAACGCCCGCGCCACGGCACCGTGTAGTAGTCGTGGCCGCGGTACCAGGCCGTCACGCACTGCGCGACCAGCGGTTTCCCGAGCGTTCCGGCGTGCGCGAGCCGGGCCAGGCGTAGCCCGGCGGACCCGAATCTGTGCTGGAACACGACGGACGCATAAGGGCCCGAAGACCCCTCGGCCGCGGTCATCCGGTCGTATTCGGCCAGGCTCCGCGCGGGCGGCTTCTCCACCAGCACCCACGCGCCGGCCTCGAGGCAGCGGATCGCGTCCGGCGCATGCGCGGCCGGCGGGGTGCAGAGGTGGACGAGGTCGGGCTTGTCGAGTTCGAGTAGCTCGCCGAGATCGGTCCGAGCCGCAGGGATCGCGTGCCGCGCGACGAAGTCGGACAGGCGGGCGGGGTCGGTATCGAGGGCGGCGACGACGGTGACGCGGTCGCCGAGTGAACGTAGAGCGGGCATACGGGCTTGGTCTGCGATGCCTCCGGCGCCGATGATCGCGACGCGGGCCGGGCCGGGCGGACCGAACGAAGCCACGTAAGGCCTCCGAAAGTTTCGTGATCGCTTTCGAGTCAGCGTGGTGAAAACTACGCCTGCTTCGAATGATCGTCAACTACCGCGCGGGCGGCTTGCGGGCCAGGTCGTAGGCGAAGCTCACCGTCTCGGCGAAGATCCCGCCGGCGCCGTGCGGACGGAGGCTGCCCGCGAGATCGGCGTCGAAGGCGTCGGCCTGCTCGCCGAGGACCGAGGAGGGCAGGAACGAGGTCGAGCGGATGTGCCCGGCGAGTTCCAGCAGGCTCCAGCGGTGCTCCCTGGTGACCTCGTGCCGCCCGATCACCTCAAACCCCGCCTCGACCAGGACCTCCGGATCGGGCCGGCTGCTGCGGATCACGTCCCACCCCTCCGGGATCCGCTGCTCGGCGCCGAGCGTCGCCCGCCACTTGTCCAAGGTGGCCGCGAGCACGTGCTGCCAGTCCTCCTCTCCCGTCCACGGCGAGGACGACCAGCACAGTGCCAGGTGGCCGCCGGGCCCGAGCCAGCCGTGGATCCGGCGGGCGACGGGGTCGCGGTCGAGCCGGTGGAAGGCGTTGCCGATCACGGCCAGCTCGAAGTACCCCGGCTCCGCGTCGAGCGACTCGGCGCTGGACACCACCGGACGGACGTGCCCCGCGCCCATCGCGGCAGCCTTGGTCCGGACCAGGTCCACCATCTCCGGCTCCTGATCCACCGCCCACACCTCGGTGAACTGGCGGCGCAGCGGAAAGGCGAGTTGGCCGGTGCCGCAGGCGAGATCCAGCAGCCGACCTTGCCCGGAGACGTCCGCGCGCGCGGCGAGATCCCCGAGCATCGTCCTCGGGTAGGGCAGCCGGTACCGGTCGTAGTACTCTGCGGTGCCTCGGTAGAGATCCACCGGGAACCGCACCTCGTCATCCACCTGACACAGCCTTCCCGACAGCCGAGCAGCGAAAACCGCAACTCGAACCTACACCGGTCCAGGCTGTGGCTATTGCCTCGGCGGGGCCGTGCTGCTGCGGACGACGAGCTCGGTGGCCAGTTCGATCCTCGTCGCGGCGGGCTTGCGGCCGCGGGCGAGGTCGAGCACGATCCGCGCCGCGGCGCCGGCCATCTCGCCCAGCGGCTGGCGGATCGTGGTGAGCGGCGGGCCGACCCAGCGGGCCGCGGGCAGATCGTCGAAGCCGACCACGCTCAGGTCGTCCGGAATGCGAAGGCCCAGCTCACGCGCCGCCTCGTACAGGCCGAGCGCCTGCAGGTCGTTGCCCGCGAAGACCGCCGTCGGCCGGTCCTCGAGCCGCAGCAGTTCCCGGCCGCACGCGTAGCCCGCCTCGTGGTGGAAATCCCCGGCCCGCACGAGCGCCGGGTCGAACGCCACGCCGGCCGTCTCCAGGGCCGCGCGGTAGCCGTCCACCCTGGCCCGGCTGCACAGAATCCTGCTGGCCGAGCTCGCCGAGATCTCGCTGGAGATCGCGCAGACCGTCATCGCCGGGGACGAGGAGGGCGTCCAGTCGCTGCCCGGCTGGTTCCTGGTCGAGGCCGCGCGCGACCTGCCCGCGCTGATCGCGGCGCGCGCCTGATGGCCGCCCGGCGCGGCGGCTCCGGCTCCGCGCCGCCGGGCGCCGCCGCGCTGCTCAAGGGCTTCGAGATCCTGGCCAAGCACCCCGGGTTCCGGCACATCAAGCTGGGGCAGCGGTGCGCCAAGCCGGGCTGCGAGCGGACCCCGACGCGCGGTCTGGCCAGCATCAACTCCAACGGCTTCCTTCATGTCAACCCGTGGTCGCGTGCCGAGCCGGCGGAGTGGGCCTGGGCCATCGCGCACGCCCGGCTGCACCTGGGCCTCGGGCACATCCCGGCCGCCGCCGAGCCGGATCCCGCGCCGGACGCGGCGTTGGCCGCCGCCCGCTGTGTGGTCGTCAACCGCTTCCTCGAGGGCTTCAAGGTCGGCTCTGCGCCCTTCGACCATCCGGTCTGGCCGGAGGGCGACGAGCAGGCGCTCGCGCAGCTCTGGCGCGTAGCCGGAATCCCGCCGGACCCGGGCTCGACCACGTGCAGGTCGCGTATAAGCACCCGTACGAGCCCGCGCCGGACTGGACCGAGCTGTTCGCCGAGGAGCTGACCCGGGCCGTGTCCGAGTCGATCGTCATCGCCAGCGGCCGGGAGCCTGGCGGCCGAAAGCGGGTGTGGGACGCGGCACTCGCATGGTTCGTCTCCTCGTTCCCGCTGCTCGGCGCGATCGCCGCGTACGCGCTGGCCCACGACGTTCCCGCGGCCCGCGTCGTGTACTGCGACGCCGCCGCGTACGACGCCGGATACCTGCCGGTCGAGCAGATCGGCGGCAGGCTGCGCGTGCGTGGACGGGGTGGCACGCGGCTTCAGCCCGGTATCGACCTGCTGCTGCGGGCGCCGGATTTTCCGGCCGAGGCGCCGCTGCTCGTCATCACGGACGGGTTCTGCGAGCCGCTCACCATCCGGGCGCGCGAGCACGCGTACCTGCTGCCGAAGGGCGGGAAACTGCCGTTCAGCCCGCGCGGCGAGGACTTCACCGTGCGCTGAGTACGACCCCCGCCGGGCCCGCGACACGCCCGGAATGCGGACCGACTTGCATAGTCGTGCAGTCGGATGCATATAATTCTGATCGTGTCCAAGGTACTTACCTCCCTTCCTGTCGGTGAACGTGTCGGAATCGCCTTCTCTGGCGGCCTCGACACGTCCGTAGCTGTCGCGTGGATGCGCGAGAAGGGCGCCGTGCCCTGCGCGTACACCGCCGACATCGGCCAGTACGACGAGCCCGAGATCGACTCGGTGCCCGGCCGCGCCGCCGAGTACGGCGCCGAGCTCGCGCGCCTGGTCGACTGCCGCGCCGCGCTGGTGGAGGAGGGCCTGGCCGCGCTCGCCTGCGGCGCCTTCCACATCAAGTCGGGCGGCCGCACCTACTTCAACACCACCCCGCTCGGCCGGGCCGTGACCGGCACCCTGCTGGTGCGCGCCATGCTCGAGGACGGCGTGCAGATCTGGGGCGACGGCTCGACCTACAAGGGCAACGACATCGAGCGGTTCTACCGCTACGGCCTGCTCGCCAACCCCTCGCTGCGCATCTACAAGCCCTGGCTCGACGCGGACTTCGTCACGGAGCTCGGCGGCCGTACCGAGATGTCCGAGTGGCTGCTGGCCCGCGAGCTGCCCTACCGCGCGAGCAAGGAGAAGGCGTACTCCACGGACGCCAACCTCTGGGGCGCGACGCACGAGGCCAAGTCGCTCGAGCAGCTCGACACCGGCATCGAGATCGTCGAGCCGATCATGGGCGTGCGCTTCTGGGACTCCGCGGTGCAGATCGACCCGGAGGACGTGACCGTCGGCTTCGAGCAGGGCCGCCCGGTCACCATCAACGGCAAGCACTTCGCCACGCCGCTCGACCTGGTGCTCGAGGCCAACGCCGTCGGCGGCCGGCACGGGCTCGGCATGTCGGACCAGATCGAGAACCGGATCATCGAGGCCAAGAGCCGCGGCATCTACGAGGCGCCCGGCATGGCCCTGCTGCACGCGGCCTACGAGCGGCTGGTCAACGCGATCCACAACGAGGACACCGTCGCCAGCTACCACAACGAGGGCCGCCGCCTCGGCCGGCTCATGTACGAGGGCCGCTGGCTCGACCCGCAGGCGCTGATGGTTCGCGAGTCGCTGCAGCGCTGGGTCGGCATGGCCGTGACCGGCGAGGTCACCCTGCGGCTGCGTCGCGGCGAGGACTACACGATCCTCAACACGACGGGGCCGGCCTTCAGCTACCACCCGGACAAGCTCTCGATGGAGCGCACCGAGGACGCCGCCTTCGGCCCGGTCGACCGCATCGGCCAGTTGACGATGCGCAACCTCGACATCGCCGACTCCCGCGCCAAGCTGGAGCAGTACGCCACCCTGGGCATGGTCGGCAGCCCCCAGGCCGCCCTGACCGGCGCCGGCCAGCCCGCGCCAGGCACCCCCTCAGCGGCCGGCGCCGCAGGCAGTGCGGGTTCGGGCTCGACCACTGCCGCCGCACCGGGTGCCTTGGTCGCCGGTCCCACGGGCCTGATCGGAGCGCTCACCGAAGGCGGCGCCGAGGCCATCGCCGACCGCGGCGCAGCCCTCGGCGAACTTCCCGACGACGAACTCCTCGACCGCGCCGCCATGGAGTCCGGCACCGACTGACCGCTGATCAAGTCCTGACTGCGTTCGGGGCTGGTCGATCGGCCCCGGATTCTCCCAGCACGAGAGTCCGGGACCGGCTGATCGCTGGTCGAGTCCTGACTGCGTTCGGCGCCCATCGACAGGCCCCGGAATCCCCAGCGCGGGAACATGGAGTCCGGTACCGACTGATGGCTGGTCGGGTCCCGGCTGAGTTCGGTGCCGATTGACCGGTTCCGGGTTCTTCCGGCGCGAGAGTCCGGTACAGACTGATCGTTGATCTAGTCCTGGCTGGGTTCGGCGTTCATTGAGCAGTCCGGAATCCCCCCACACGAGAACGTCGCCGACGACGTTCGCTCCGAGCGCGGCCCACCGA
>Ga0302314_10008296_pt1 | contig 18524 bp, 18 predicted proteins | sample III_Palsa_N2_3_FD_200533 | JGI IMG/M metagenome (GOLD analysis project Ga0302314, IMG submission 200533) | Peat permafrost microbial communities from Stordalen Mire near Abisko, Sweden - III_Palsa_N2_3 | ecosystem: Environmental > Terrestrial > Soil > Palsa > Peat permafrost | place: Sweden...
AGTCACGCGGTACACCTTGCGGGTGCGGATGTGCACAACCGGGCCGGAGGGTCGGCCACTCCTGGGCAGGTGGCGTCGGCTCACTAAAGTTCCAGTCGCGATGACCTCGGCGCGCACGACACCGACACGGTTGCTTGACGTTCAGGCGCAGACGCCGAGCGTCTCGCTGAGCCTTTCGCAGGTCGGCGTGGTCGGGGTCGAGAAGGTCATCCGGCTGCGCCAGAACGGTTCCGAGCAGCTATTCAGCGCGCGTTTTGAGTGCGTCGTCGAGCTCGGCCCGGCGCAGAAGGGCGCGCACATGTCGCGGTTTGAGGAGGTCGTCAACGAGGCGATCGGCGAGGTTGTCCTCGGGCAGGCGCCGTTCAAGGCCGAGACCTTGGCCGAGCACATCGCAGTGCTGGTGCGTGATCGACAGGGCGCCCGGCGCGCCGAGGTGACGGTCACCGCGCGCTTTCCCGAGCACAAGCCCGCCCCCGTCTCAGGGATCCAAACGCAGGAGCTGTACACGCTGCACGGCGTCGCGGTGGCGACGGCCGCCGGTACGCGGCGATTGATCGGCGTCACCGCCCAGGGGATGACCGCCTGCCCATGCGCGCAGGAGCTGATCGCGGCAGCTGCGCGTGAGCGGCTTGACGACGATGGCTTCAGCGCCGAGGAGATCGAGCGGATCTTCGATGCCGTTCCGGTCGCCACGCACAATCAGCGCGGGCTCGGCACGCTGTTCATCGGCTGCCCCGATCAGATCGATGCGGCGGCGCTACTTGAGATCGTCGAGAACTCGATGTCAAGCGAGATCTACGAGTTGATGAAGCGCAGCGACGAGGCGCACGTCGTCGAGAAGGCCCACCGCCGGCCGCGGTTCGTCGAGGACTGCGTGCGCGAGATGATTCGCGGTGTCACCGAACGCTTCCCGGGGCTGGCCGACGAGACGTTCATTTCGGCGCGCCAGGAGAACCTCGAGACGATCCACCAGCACAACGTCCTCGCCGAGCGGTTCGGCACGCTGGCGGAGATCCGTCATGAGCTGGCGACCGGTGAACCGGTTGCGACGCATACGAGCCGGCGTGCATGGCTCGACGCGCTCTAGCTTGAGCCAGCGGTTGCGGCAGGCTCGCCGCCGACCATCCCCGTGGCCGCCCAGCGGAAGTAGTCGAACCCTGAGGCGAGGGTGACCGCGACGGTCACGTAAGCGACGACGTTCACCCAGGTTTGGCCGTGGTCAAGGATCAGGCTGAGTACCGCCGCGATCTGGAACACCGTCTTCAGCTTGCCGAACTGGCTGGCACTGATCACGACACCGCGTGAGCCGGCGGCGGCGCGCAGCCCCGTAACAGCGAGCTCCCGCGCGATGATCACCACAGCCACCCAGACCGCCAGGTGGTGCAGAGAAACGAGCACCACCAGCGCGGCGATGATCAACAGCTTGTCGGCGATCGGATCGGCGATCTTGCCGAACGTCGTGACGATGTTGTTGCGCCGCGCGAGGTAGCCGTCGACGAAGTCTGTGGCGGATGCGATCCCGAACGTGACTGCTGCGATCAGATCTCCTGGGTGGGTCTTCTGCAGCAGCGCAACGACGAACACCGGGACAAGCAGTGTCCGCACGACGGTCAGCACGTTGGGAACGTTCACGCGCGGATCATCGCAGGGCACCGGCGCTCGCTACTGTGGGGCCATGCCGTTAATCCCGATGGTGATCGAGCGCACGGCGCGTGGCGAGCGCGAATTCGACATCTACAGCCGGCTGCTCAACGAGCGGATCATCTTTCTCGGCACGGCGATCGACGACCTGGTGGCGAACCTCGTCGTCGCGCAGCTGCTGCATCTGGAGTCCGCCGACCCGGATAAGGACATTGCGATCTACATCAACTGCCCCGGCGGTTCGATCTACTCGGGTCTGGCGATCTACGACACGATGCAGTTCATCAAGCCGCAGGTCTCGACGATGTGCGTCGGCATCGCGATGTCGATGGGCTCGCTGCTGCTGATGGCCGGCGCCAAGGGCAAGCGCTTCGCGCTGCCGAACAGCCGAATCCTGATCCACCAGCCTTCATCGGGCTTCGAGGGCCAGTCGACCGACATCGAGATTCACGCCCGCGAGATCATGAAGGTCCGTGCGTCGATCGACGGGATCTACGCCAAGCACACCGGCCAGTCGGTCGAGCAGGTCCATACCGACATGGAGCGAGACCGTTTCTTCAAGTCGGATGAGGCCGTCGAGTACGGGCTAATTGACAAGGTCCTGACGAAGCACTGACGCTTCGATAGTCTGCGCGCCATGAGCACCGACGACGACATCGAAGAGTACGAAGACAGCGGCTTCCACGACGACGAGTTCGACAGTCCTGACGAGGACGAAGAGCTCGACGAGGACGAAGAACTCGACGACGAGGACGAGTAGTTTCGCTTTGGTCCAGCTGGACCAAAGCGTCAAGCGGGCGCTATGGCCTGAACGTCTCGATCAGCGGGACCGTCGCGAGAAGCTGCATGTCGGCCGCGGCTACGTTCACGTCGTAGTAGCCGACCATCCGACAGAGGTTCTTCGAGACGCACGAAACGCCGAGGCTGGACGCAGTGCCGCCGCTACCAGGAGTGGCGGAACTCTGTCGACGCCACGTGTGACCGTTCCACACCTCGACCAGCGTGTACTGGCCAAAGGAGTCGAGGCTGAGGTGGTAGCCGACAGCCTCGCAGGCGTTCTTGGCGGTGCATGAAACGGCGTCAAGGAGCGAGACATCGCCCGAGGAGTCGGGATTCACTGTGCTCTGGATAGCCCACTTGTGACCGTTCCACGCCTCCGCCAGCGGCCGCTCCTCCTGGCCATGAACGTATGTCCCAACGGCCTCGCAGTCATCTGACGAAGTGCACGAGATCCCGTTGAGCAGCGCGTTGTGCGACCCCTTGGGCGCCGGAACTCGCTGAAGCGCCCACTTGTGACCACTCCAAGCTTCAGCGAGCAAGAACGAGCTGTTTTCGTTGTGCAAGTACTGGCCGACGGCTTCGCAGTTTTTGGCGCTGACGCACGACACGGCGCGTAGATCGCCACCGATGCCAGCCGTCTTTGGGGTCTTCTGTAGATCCCATTTGTGGCCGTTCCAGTGCTCGACCAGAACCGAAGGGTCGACGCCGGCTTCAGTTCCGATCGCTTCGCAGTCGGTGCTGGACGTGCATGACACACCGGCAAGCACCGACGTGAGGCTTCCGGACGGGTTCGCGGTTTTCTGCACCGTCCAGCGGTGACCGTTCCACAGCTCTGCCAGCGTCAGGTTGTCACCGGCACTGTCGAGGTAGTCCCCGACCGCTTCGCAGCGGCTGGCTGACCTACACGAGACCGCCTTCAACTCTGAATTGGAATAGCCACGCGGTTCAGGCGCGACCTGCAACTTCCACCTGCCACCACTCCACTGCTCGGCCCACGGGTTGTCTTCGCCATTGCTGTTGTTTGCGTTGTACTCGCCGACTGCTTCGCAGGCGCTCTTGCTGCTGCACGAAACGCCAGCCAGCTGGGCGCCGAAGTTGCCTGATCCGCCGGGCGCCCCCTGGACAGCCCATCCGCCGTGCGTCGTGCCCTCCATCAGCGCCGTTGAGTCACCGGCGGAGTTCACGTACTCGCCTCCCGCTTCGCAGAAGCCAGCGACCGGGCATGAGACCGTCCCGAGGCTGGTGTTGGCGGACCCGTCAGGATCGGCGGTTGACTGAAGCGCCCAGTCGAGTCCGTTCCAGACCTCTGCGACTCCGGCGGTATCTGACGCACGGCCGTAGTTTTCGATGCCAACCGCCGCGCAGGCGTTCTTCGCGACACAAGACACAACCTGGAGCGACAGCTCGGTACTGGCAGCGGGGTTCACCGTGGGTTGAACCGCCCAGTCGACGCCGTTCCAGACCTCTGCCAACGCAACCTCGAAGTCGGTCTTGTTCGTGTAGCTGCCGACCGCCTCGCAGGCGATCGTCGACACGCAAGAAACCGACTCGAGAGTCGTGCCCTGGTCGTTGCTGTCGGACGGCTCGGGGATCGTCTGCGAGCTCCACTCAACACCGTTCCAAACCACCGCGAAGGACGCCGAATCCAGACCCTCCGATCCGGTCCCGTAAGAGCCGACGGCTTCGCAACCCAACGTCGTACACGAGACGCCGTTGAGCTGATCACTGTTCGTTGCGGTTGGATCGGGCGTCGTCTGGATCTTCCAGCTACTGCCGTTCCATAGCTCAGCCAGATCCAGCTGATCGCCAGCATTGTTGAAGTAGTAACCGACCGCCTCGCATGTCGTGCCGGTACACGACACGGCTGCGAGAGTTCCGCCCTGATTGTCGGCTGGGTTGGGAAGGCGCACCGTCCAGCCCACGCCGTTCCACAGCTCGGCGAGCGGCACCAGGTTGCCGTCTGCCGTGCCGTAGTCGCCGACGGCTACACAAGCGTCAACAGCGGTGCACGACACATCAAGCAGCTCGGAGCTGACGCTGCCCACCGGCTTCGGCACAGACTGAGCAGTCCATTTGCCCCCGCTAAAGACCTCCGCCAGCAGCACCGGCTGGTCCTGAGCGTTCTGGTAGGAGCCAACGCCTTCGCAGCTCGTAGCGCTGAGGCAGGATACGCCTTGAATCACGCCGTTTGGGGATGCAGGGTTGAACACGGACGTCGGTGACCACTGCGTGGAGGAGGTGTCTGGACTCCACTTCAGCGGACTCCGGAACAAGCTTTGACGCGCCAGCGAAGATTCGACGGGGGTCACACGGTGAAGGGCGAATCCCTGCGCTGCATCGGCCCGCGAGATGTCAACCAGTCGCACCTGCCGCGCCTCCGCGCGCATTGCTTTCCCGGTGTGCGCGCTGTCAGCAAGCGCGACCCCGCCACCGACACTCAGTGTCAGGGCAGCGGCAAACAGAACTGTCGCAATGCGATGGGGGTGAAGATTCATCAAGCCTCTATAGGCCAAGCTACCCGAAACCAACAGGCTGCGAGTTGCCGCTACGTAAGCGCCGCTAACGAAAACGGAAGTTGCCGCGCGCCACAACGACGGCGCTGCCACCGACGACGATCGGGGCGGGTTCGCTCGCGTTGCCCTCAACGCGTGCGTGCAGCGTTGAGGGTCGGCCGATCTCGACGCCCTGGCTGATCACGATCTGCTCGCCGAACTCGATTAGGCCGTGCAGCGCAAGGTGCAGCGCGAGTGGTCCCGCCGCTGAGCCGGTGGCCGGGTCCTCGGGCACGCCGAGCCGCGGGGCGAAGTTGCGCGTCTTCGCCGTGCCGTGTCCGGTCAGGGCCACAACCGCCGCCTGGACATCGGAGGCCTTCAGCAGGCCCATGTCCGGATCGAGCGCGGCAACCGCTTCGCCCGACCCCAGCACGACGACGGTGTGCGTAGGGCCGTTCGTGTAGTTGACGATCGGGGTCAGCGTTTCGCTCACACCAAGTGCTGCCAGCACCGCCTGCGGATCCGGATGCGGTTCGATCCGCGGGATCGGCTGATCCATCTCCCCGAACGTCAGCTCACCGTGCTCACGCGTCATCCGGACCGGTACGACACCGGCCTGCGTCTTCAGCCGCACGACCGCGAGGTCCAGAATGGCTGCTACCACGAACGCCGAGCCGAGCGTCGGATGGCCGGCAAACGGCAGCTCCGCGCCGGGCGTGAAGATCCGGATCTCGGCGTCGAACCCTGCGCTCGGATCGCCGGGCGTGATGAAGACCGTCTCCGACAGGTTGAGCTCGCGGGCGATCCGCTGAAACAGCGTGCTCGGGATCAGCTCGCCTTGAGTGAACACCGCCAGCGCGTTGCCCTCAAGCGGCGTATCGGTGAAGACATCAAGAACCTCGTAGGGGTGAGTCGGCTCGCTCATGAAGCCAATTCCAGCAGAGCCAGCACCGTCGTCCAGTTGCGGGCCGTAGCGGCAGCGCTCTTTGGGGTGAGCTTCAGTGCCATTTTTGACCGCGCCAGACCCTCCGGATGCCACGAGAACAGGTGGCGCCCAAGCACCGCCACGCGCTCGCCACCGACCGCACGCGCTTCAAGCTCGCTGACCCTGTCGGCTGTTGGCGCCTCGGCGAGGAAGGTCACCTGTAGCGCCTTCGGGTTCAGCGCTGCCTCGTCCGGAAACGGGTTTCCCACAACAACGTCGCGTAGCTCATCGGCCTCGCGCACGACAACCGGCGTAACGATCTTGAACCGCTCGGTGAGCATCGCGGCGACTGCTGCCGCCAACTCCCTTTCGCCCAACGATGTCTGCAGCGCAATGTTCCCCGACTGCACATAGGTTCGTGGCTCTGTGCCAATCCCGGCGTCTACCAGCGCCTCACACAGCGCCGGCATCTTGATCCGGTTGGCGGCGCCGACATTGATTCCGCGCAGCAATACGATCTGTGTGTCCACTGGCCGAGCGTAGTGCGCGGAAGGTCTACGAAATGCATTCGATCGAGCGTGTAACAGAAGCCGACCTACCGGAGCTGCTGCCACTGATGCGCGGCTACTGCGACTTCTACAACGTGTCCCCGACCGACGAGGCCCTGTTGACGCTCTCGCGCACCCTGCTCGAGAACCCTGCGCATGGGGGCGTCCAGCTGATCGCCCGCAACGCCGACGACGGAGCGGCAATCGGCTTCGCCACGATCTACTGGAGTTGGTCGACCTCAAGCGCCGCGCGGATTGGTGTGATGAACGACTTGTACGTCACCGACAGCGCGCGTGGCCGCGGCCTGGCGGACGAGCTGATTGCCGGCTGCACAGCGCAGTGTGTTACACGCGGCGCCGTCGAACTCGAGTGGTGCACCGCGCCCGACAACTACCGCGCCCAGTCCGTCTATGACCGGATCGGCGGCAGGCGCGAGCGCTGGATCAACTACTCGCTGCCCTGCTAGGCGCCGCGCGGCGCCGACCGCGAGTACTCAAGCGTCGAGCACAAGCTCAAGCCGATGCTCGAGCGCATCGGCCAGGACCTCGCGGACCGGGCCCTGTTCAAAACGCTCAACCAGTGCGGCCAGGAACCCCTCGATCACCAGCCGCTTGGCCGAAGCCTCATCAAGCCCGCGCGAGCGCAGGTAGAACAGCTGCTCGGGGTCAACCTGGGCAACCGCCGCCGCGTGCGTGCAGCGAACATCATTCGCCTGGATCTCAAGGCCCGGGATCGCATCCGCGTGCGCGTGCTTTGACAGCAACAGGTTGCGCGACTCCTGGAAGGCGTCGGTCTTCTGCGCGCCGGGGTCGACGATGATGTTGCCCTTCCAAACGGCGCTCGAGCGACCGAGCAGCACGCCACGGAACGCGAGGTCCGAGGTCGTGTTCGGCGCCGCGTGCTCCTGGGTGGTGTCAAAGTCGATGTGCTGGCGCCCGTGCGTGGCGTACGCGCCGGTCACCCGCGCGTGCGAGCCCTGGCCCGCAAGCCGGGTCTCCATCAGCATGTGGCCCGATTGCGAGCCGAACCCGAGCGCGACCCAGTCAAGCGTCGCGTCGCGGCCAACCGTGCCGCGCTGTGCGCCGAAGATCCACGACTTCTCAGACAGGTTCTGGCCGCAGACGTAGCGCAGGTTGGCGCCATCGCCGACAACGAGCTCGGTGCGAGCGTTCAAAACCCCATCCCCGACCCACTGCTCCCACACCGAGGCCTGGGCGCCTTCCTCCAAAACAATCGTCAGCGACTGATTCGCCAGCGCGCCTGCCGGCACCAGTGTGGTCAGCGGGATCGGCTCGGCGAGCACGACACCGCGCCCGACCCGGATCTCGCTGCCGTCAAAACTGACGCCCTCCGGCACCGCGATGTCCCATAGCGCGTCCGGGCCAGCCGAGCCCAGCTCGGGCGTCACCGCGGTCAGCGTGTAGTCATCGACGTTGAACGCCGAGAGGTCGGTGAACTCCCACCCGGGCCGGCCCTTAAAGCTAGGCAGCGACAGAACTGAACTAGCCAATCGAACCCTCCATCTGCAGCTCGATCAGGCGGTTCATCTCAACCGCGTACTCCATCGGTAGTTCCTTCGTGATCGGCTCGATGAAACCATTGACGATCAGCTTCGACGCCTCCTCTTCAGAGATGCCGTGAGCGGTCAGGTAGAACAGTTGATCCTCGCCGACCTTCGACACGGTCGCCTCATGGCCGACATTGACATCGTCCTCCGAGATCCGAATCGTCGGATAGGTATCAGAGCGCGAGTGCTCGTCAAGCAGCAGCGCGTCGCAGACGACCTTCGACTTCGAACCGTGGGCGCCCTTGGCGATCTCCAGCAGCCCGCGGTACGAACCACGGCCGCCATCCTTGGAGATCGACTTGGCGAAGATGTTCGACGTCGTATTTGGCGCGGCGTGGATGATCTTGCCGCCGGCGTCCTGATGCTGGCCCTTGCCGGCGAACGCGATCGAGAGGATCTCCCCGTGCGCCCGCTCGCCCATCAGATACACCGAGGGGTACTTCATCGTCAGCTTCGAGCCGAGGTTGCAGTCAACCCACTCGACCGTCGCGTCACGTTCGGCGACGGCGCGCTTGGTCACCAGGTTGAAAACGTTGGCGGACCAGTTCTGCACCGTCGTGTAGCGAATCCGCGCGCCCGGCTTGGCGATCAGCTCAACGACCGCCGAGTGCAAAGACGAGGCGCTGTAGGTCGGCGCCGTACAGCCCTCGACGTAGTGCACATATGACCCCTCGTCGGCGATGATCAGCGTGCGCTCAAACTGCCCCATCGACTCGGTGTTGATCCGGAAATAGGCCTGAAGCGGCATCTCGACGTGCACGCCTGGCGGCACGTACACGAACGAGCCGCCTGACCACACCGACGAGTTCAGCGCCGCCAGCTTGTTGTCGTTGGACGGGATGATCGTCGCGAAGTACTCCTTGACGAGGTCCTCGTGCTCACGCAGCGCGGTGTCCATGTCAGTGAAGATCACGCCTTGGGCCGTCAACTGCTCGTTGACCTGGTGGTAGACGACCTCCGACTCGTACTGGGCGCCGACGCCGGACAGGAACTTGCGCTCCGCCTCGGGGATGCCGAGCCGGTCGAAAGTGTTCTTGACGTCCTCAGGCACGTCGTCCCAGGAGCGCTCTGCACGCTCAGAGGCCCGCACGAAGTAGTGGATGTCGTCGTAATCGACCTCGGCCAACATCGGCGAACCCCAGGTCGGCTGAGGCTTTGAGAAGAAGTGATCGAGCGCCTTCAGGCGGAAGTCGCGCATCCACTGCGGCTCGGACTTCATCTCGGAGATCTTCTCGACGATCTCGCGGTTGATCCCTTTCGGAGCCTTGTAGAGGTAGTCCTCGGCGTCGTGGAAGCCGTACTTCTCGGTGTAGTTGTCGTTGATCGTCGCGAGCTTCTCGTTCTCGGTCAGCTCGACGTCCCGATCGATGTCAGTAGCCATTTCAGTCCACCTCCAGTTTGATCTTCTGGCCGTCGATGATCACCGGGAAGGTGTCCACCGGCTCGTATGCGGGCAGCGACTTGGGGCTACCCGTCTGCAAATCGAATAGCGATCCGTGCCGTGGGCACTCGATCGTGCATGCCTGCTGGTCAAGGATGCCCTCGGCCAGCGGTCCGTCGTCATGTGAGCAGCGATCCTCGATCGCATACAGCGTGCCGGCGCAGTTGAATACGCCGATCTCAAACCCGTCAACGGTCAACGTCCGGATCGAACCGGGCGGCAGCGCGTCAACGTCACAAACCTCAACGATCTCAGGCATAAGCTAAATCCTAGCCCATAGATCGGGATTACCCAGACCGATCGCAACAACCCTAAGTCGACTAGGTGCCGGCAACCGCGAGGGGTTCGTCAAGAACGGGTTGCTGAGCAACCCTTAGTCCACTACCCCCGACACATACGGCGAGGTTCGTAGACCTTGGGGTTGGTTGACGGGCTCGCCGGCAGGCCGGCTCGGCGAGCCCGCCTAAAGCAGCCCTATCGACGGTGCTTTGCCTTGTGCGGCACCGACGCGAAAACGACCGGGGTGTAGGACCCGGAGTTCGCCACTGGCAGCGTCAGCACGCCGGGATCTGAGGGGCTGGTCATCACGCTGACGGTGACTGGGATCGTCGTGCCGCGGTAGGCGGCGTCAGAAGCGGCGATGATCAGCTTCAGGCTGTCGCCGGCCGGGAACTGATGCACGATCCCCGGCAGCGTCACCTGCACCTGGGAGTTGAAGTCCTCGATCCGCACCGGCGAGATCAGCCGATCAGGCAGGATCGCGCCGCTGGGCGTGATGTCCTCGAGCTTGAAGAACAGCGCCAGACCGCCCGAGGGATCGAGTCCATCGACCGTGTCGGAGAGCGTTGAGGAGATCGACACGGTGACCCGCGGCATCCCGACGACGTCGATCGTTTTCGTCAATGGCGCACTCTGATACGAGGCGAACGTGCCCGGCGTGTCAAACAGCGGGATCGTCTGACTCTCGGCGCTGATCTCGGTTGTCGACAGCGGTACCCCGGCCGGCGGGGTGATGAACGTAGTGGTGCCGCTGGCGACATCGCCGGCGCCCGAGACGAGCCCGGCGCTGCCGTTTGACATGTACAGCTTCTCGGTGCTGCCGATCGGATAGCTCGGCGCGCTGGCGTAAGCGGCCGCCGCGTCGTTGCCGGAGTACTTGACCCATGGCCGGAAGAACGAGACGTCAAGCGCCGGCGCCGCCTTGGCGCCCTTCAAGTAGTGGTTGAACCACTCAATCACCATCCGTCCCTCGACGGTTTCTGAGCCGTCGGGGTTCAGCAGGCTGCCGCTGTACTCGCCCGGCGCCGCGGTGGCATCGGAGTGCCCCCATGATTGCCAGACCATCTTCACCGGCGTGCCCTGCGCCTTCAGCTCGGTGTAGTTGGCGATCGCCTCATGCAGGTTGAACAGGGTGTCGTCCTCACCCTGCATCAGCATCGTCGGGATCCGGACCTTGTGGATATAGGACTCGACCGACGCCTCTTCGGCGAACGCCAAGGTGGCCGGGCTCGCGTTACCGGTGGCGTTCAGCGAGATCATCGCCGAGCAGGCCCGGGCGTCGAAATCGGGGCAGCCGGTCAGCAGGAAACCAGGGTTGGGCTGCACGTTCTCGACGCCGGCGATGATGCCGTCGGCGGAGAACAGGTCGATCCACTCAAACTTCGCCACGCCAGAGAACTCATCGAGCTCGTTGCCGGTCAGATCGGCGTTGTTCGGCGCCAGTGAGTAGGCAAGGTTGTTCCAGGTGATCACCGGGATGATCGTCCGGACCCGCGGATCGACGTCGGCGGTCGCGAACTGAATCTCGCCGCCGTAGGAACCGCCGATCATGCCGACATCCGGGTCGTACTTGTAGACGACGCCGTTGGTCGCCTTCTTCTCGTGGATCACCCAGTTGACGGTCGTGCCGTTGGTCGCAGCCGAGCCGCCACCGAGGAAGGTGATCAGCTGGCTCGCCGCGGTGCCGTCCCAGGTCGGACTGTCCAGCTCGATCTGGCAGGTTGAGCCACCGAAGCCGAGGCCGGAGTAGGTGAGGAAGCCGTAGCCGAGCTTGGCGAGCGTGGCCGCCATCCCGTCCTGGTCCTTGTAGCTGCCGCCGAAGCCGTTGGTCCCGAGCACGACCGGCACCGGGTGCGCGGCCGACGCCGAGTCAGGCTTGTACAGCTGGCCGATGATGTTGCAGGTCTTCGCGTTGCCGGGACCGGTCCTGACGTTCCAGTGCATCAGCTGCACCGAATAACCCTGAGCCTGCGCCGCAGACGCACCAAACAGCGCGCCGATTGAGACCAGCGCAACCACCACAGCGACGCGGACCCGTAGGCCGCTCGCAAGACGAGCAATCACCATCAAACTCCCTCTTCCTAGTTCCGCGCCGGCGGTGCCGGCGCACCGATCAAAGAACGGTTACGTATCCCATTCTACGGCGTGGCCCAGCGCGGCCGATTTCAGCACCTTCAGCGACAGCGTGGCGCACTTCATCCGGGTCGCGGAGATGTCGATTCCAAGCAGCTCCAAGACGAAGTTGCGATCGAGTGTGAGCAGGTCCTGAACCTTCATCCCCTTGACCTCTTCGGAGGCCATCGAGGCTGAGGCCTGCGAGATCGCGCAGCCGTGGCCGTCGAAGCGCACGTCGGCGATCCGCTGCTCGTCGTCAAGCACCAGCTGCACGGTCAACTCATCACCGCACAACGGGTTGAGGTCGTGGGCCTCAAGGTCCGCCTGCTCAAGCCGCCCCCAGTTGCGCGGGCGCTTGTAGTGCTCAAGGATGAATTCGCGGTAGAGCTGCTCGTCCATCTGTTCCATCGTTAGAGCTGCAGGACGCGGCGGACGGTGTGCAAGCCGGTAAGCAGCCTGTCGACCTCGTCGGCGCTTGAGTGCACCGCGAACGAGGCGCGGGTCGTGGCGCTCACCCCGAGCGCGCGCATCAGCGGTTGCGCGCAGTGGTGGCCGGCGCGGACGCAGACACCGTCACGCCCAAGGATCTCGCTGATGTCATGCGGGTGGGCGCCGTCAAGCACGAACGAGACCAATGAGCCGCGGTCGGCGGCCGACGCCGGTCCGTTGATCGTCAGGCCCGGCACCTCGGCCAGCCGCTCGAGCGCGTAGGCGGTGATCGCCAACTCGTGCTCGCGGACCTGATCGATCCCGATTCCGCTGATGAAGTCGACCGCCGCACCGAGCCCGATCGCCTCGGCGATCTGAGAGGTGCCGGCCTCGTACTTGTGCGGCAGCTCGGCCCACGTCGAACTCTGGTCAAACACCTGGCTGATCATGTGCCCGCCACCGATGAACGGCGGCATCTGTTCAAGCAGCGCGCGGCGGCCGTGCAGCACGCCGATCCCCGTCGGCCCGTAGGCCTTGTGTCCGGTCCAGGCGTAGAAGTCGGCGTCCAGCGCGGCGATGTCGACCGGCATCTGCGGCACCGCCTGGGTGCCGTCGACGACGACGATCGCGCCTGCGCCGTGCGCGCGGCGCACGATCTCGGCAACCGGGTTGATCGTGCCGAGCACGTTCGAGACGTGCGCGAAGCCAACCAGCTTCGGGCCGCGCGCCAGCAGCGAATCGAGCACGTCGAGATCGAGCTGCCAGTCCTCAGCAACCGGCACGTACTCGATCGACGCCCCGACCTGGCCACAGATGATCTGCCAGGGGACGATGTTCGAGTGGTGCTCCATCTCGGTCAGCACGACCGTGTCGCCGGCCTTCAGGTTCGCGAGCCCCCAGGCATACGCGACAAGGTTGATCGCCGACGTCGCGTTGGCGGTGAAGATCGTCTCCTCGACGGTCGAGTTCAGCCACTGCGCGATCCGCGCGCGGGCTCCCTCGAACTCGTCAGTCGCCTCGACCGCCAGCGGATATGTACCGCGGTGGACGGAGGCGCGGTAGTCGGTGTAGTACCGCGTCATCGCGTCGATCACCGGGACCGGCGTCTGCGAGGTGGCGGCCGAGTCGAGGTACGCGACGCCGCTCGCCAACACAGGGAACTGCGCGGCCAGGCCTGGGACTGGTCCAGCTAGACCAGTCCCAGAAGCACGCTCAGTCAAAGACATCAGACCGCAGCAGCCTCTGTTGCGTCGATCGGATCGGTGATCCAGCCGTAGCCGTGCGCTTCAAGCTCGGTGACCAACTCGGGACCGCCTTGCTTGACGATCCGCCCGCGGTAGAGGATGTGGACGTGACTCGGCTGCACCAGGTGAAGGATCCGCTGGTAGTGGGTGATGATCAGCACGCCGAGCTCTGAGCCGTGGCGGGCGGCGACCGTGTTGACGCCCTCGGAGACGGTCCGCAGCGCGTCGATGTCAAGGCCTGAATCGGTCTCGTCGAGGATCGCCAGCTTCGGCTCCTGCAGCGCCAGCTGGAGGATCTCCATCCGCTTCTTCTCGCCGCCGGAGAAGCCGTCGTTGAGGTAGCGCCGGGAGAACTCCTCCGGCACCTTGACCAGCGCCATCGCCTCGGTCACGGTCTTGCGGAAGTCCTTCAGGCTGACGGGGTCCTCACCGCGGGCCGCGCGGTGCGCGTTCATCACCGTGCGCAGGTATTTGGTGACGGTCACACCGGGCACCGAGACCGGGTACTGGAAGGCCATGAACAGGCCCATCCGGGCGCGCTCGTCGGTTGCGGCCTCGGTGATGTTCTGGCCGTCCCAGATGATCTCGCCGTCGGTCACCTCAAAGTTCGGGTGGCCCATGATCGCGTTTGCGAGCGTCGATTTGCCGGAGCCGTTCGGCCCCATCAGCGCGTGGATCTCACCGCCGCCGACGTGCAGGTCGACGCCGCGCAGAATCTCCTTGTCGCCGGCGTTGACGTGAAGGTTTCGGATCTCGAGATCAGGCATACGTGCTTTCAGGTTTGAGAGGGTCAGGCGGCGGCCACGACGGGCTCGCTCTTGCGGGAGAACTCGACGAGTTCCGCCAGCGTGGTCGTCTGCATCGAGCGGATGATTCCGCCCTGCACACGGGTCCACAGAAGTTTGGTCGCGCAGCCACGGGCACTTTCGGCGCCGTGATGTGAGCAGACGACACGTTCGGTGTTGTCAGAGACGAAGCACTCCATCGGGGCAATCGTGCCCTCGAGGGCGCTGACAACTTCATCCATTGTGATCTCGGCCGCGTCACGGGCGAGCCAGTAGCCGCCGTGCGCTCCGCGGGCGCTCATTACAAGCTCGGCCTTGCGCAGCCGTGCGACAACTTGCTCGAGGTAGGCGAGCGGAAGCCCTTCGGCATCGGCAATCGCCTTCAGGCTGATCGGCTGATCCGGCGCCTGCCGGCCGAGCTCAACCATTAGGCGCACCCCGTACTCGGCTTTGCTTGAGAAGATCATCTGCTTCTAAATCCTACCACCGTGGTCGGGCTTAGCTTCCGCGGCCGCTTCTGACCCGATACCGTCCGCCCAGCGTGTCTTTAGCAGCCGATGTCCCGCTGGCTAGCAGTCCCGACGTCGCCCGCTCGGCTGAGCTGGCGCTGGCCGCTGGGCGACTCGGGATCGACACCGAGTTCATGTCAGAAGGTCGGTACAAGGCACTGCTCTGCCTGACGCAGGTCGCGGTTGAGGATCCATCGGAACCGGCCGGGATCCGGACGATCCTGATTGACGGTCTGGACAGCTCTATCGACGTGGGGCCGCTGGCCGCGCTGCTGGCTGATCCTGAGATCGAGATCATCCTGCACGCCTGCCGCCAAGACGTGACGATTCTGCGCCGGACGTGGAAGACCGACATCACCAACATCTTCGACACGCAGGTCGCCGCCGGGTTCGCCGGTGAGAGCGCGCAGGCGGGGTACGGGAACCTGCTGGGGTCGATCCTCAAGCTGCAGGTCGGCAAGACCGCTTCCTACACCCGCTGGGACGCGCGACCGCTGTCTTCTGAGCAGCTTTCGTATGCGGCCGAGGACGTTGCGCATCTGCTGCAGATGGCTGACGAGCTCAAGCGGCGTCTGCGTTCGACCGGGCGCGAGCAGTGGGCGCGGGAGGAGTGCCGACGGCTCGAGGCACTGAGCGACGAGCGCGATCCGGAGACCGTCTGGGAGCGACTGCCACGCGCGGCAACGCTTGACCCGAAGTCACGGGCGGTGGCGCGGCGCCTGGCGGCCTGGCGTGAGCGGTTGGCCGCTGCCGAGGACCGTCCGGTCGGCCAAGTCCTCCAGGACGCGCCGTTGGTTGAGATCGCCAAGCGTCATCCCGTCAACGAGCGGGCGCTGGCGGAGATCCGTGGGATCCACCCTTCGATCGTCAAGCGGCGGGGTCCGGGGATCCTCGAGGCGATTGCGCTGGGTCTTGACGACCCGCCGATCGCCCGTGAACAGGGTCGCGGGAACTCGGACTCGCGCGATGCGCCGCTGATCGCGTTGGCCGAAGCGCTGCTGCGCTCCCGCGCGATGGACGCCGGGCTGGCGTATGAGCTCTTGGCGTCACGCAGCGAGCTTGAGCAGATCGTGTCCGCCGCACGGCTCGAGCAGCCCGAGCCTGAGGTGCGAACGCTGGCCGGCTGGCGGCGTGAGCTGGTCGGCGCCGAGCTTGAAGCGCTGCTGTCAGGTCGGATGGCGCTGTCGGTCGAGGGCCGGCGCCGGCTTGAGCTGCACGAGCTTGAGCAGGCTGACTAAGCGGCCAACGGGAGCTCAGTCAGGACGCGCCAGCCGCCGGTCTCGGTGGGCCCAGCGTCGAAGCTGCCGTTGAGGATCCGGATCCGCTGTTTGAGACCGTCTAGGCCGTAGCCGCCGCCGGTCCAAGCGAGTTGACCGCCGTTGCTCACGGACGGCGCAGCGTCGTTGTCGATGCGTACCGTTACGCGCGCGGCGGTCGCTTCGACGCTTACTCGGATCGGCGCCCCCGGCGCATGCTTGAGCGCGTTTGTGATCGCCTCCTGCGCGACCCGGTAGGCAACCTCGGTGACGACGTTCGGCAATCGCCCGCTACTGCCAGTGAATGCGTAGGTGACGTCGAGACCGGTGTGTGCCGCGCGACGGATCAGCTCGTCTAGATCGTTCAGGCTGCCGGCGTTCTCGCTTTGCTCTCGGGCGAGCAGCCCAACCAGCTGATCGATCTCCAGTTCAGCGCGTTGGGCACTGCTTTCAATGTGTCGCAAAGACTCTGCGGCAATCGACGGATCGGCGGGGATCGCGCGGCGCCCGGCGCCGGCCTGGACGACGATCATGCTGAGGTTGTGGGCGACGATGTCGTGGAGGTCCCGTGCGATCCTTGCGCGCTCATAGCGAACCGACTGCTCCGCGAACGATTCACACTCAAGTTCGAGCTCGCGCGCACGTTGCTCAAGTTGCCTACGCAGCTCGACGCGTGAACGCATCACGCGGCCGATCACCCAGCCCGGGGCGGTGAACACCCACATCGAGACCAGTGAACTCGCGAGGTCCCCCGCGCTCGTTGCTAGCGATGTCGCCAACAGGCCGATGATCGAAGCCGGGAGCTCACAGCGTGCCCCGATCGCAAACGCGAGCAGCACTGGAACGAAGATCAGCACGCCCGGCAGGCCATTTGACCAAGACGCTCCAATCAGTTCGCCAGGGACGAAGTACGCGGCACTGACGACGACGGTGATCGCCAGCACATGCCGGTCCGCCCAGCGCGCGACCGCCGGCATTAGGCCGAGCCGCTGATCAGCGGCAACCGCACTTCGATCATGGTGACGCCGGCGCGCACACCAGATTCGAGCGCCCCCGAATGCAGCGCGGCCCACTGGCGAGCGGCGGCGATCGAAGCGCTCGTGTCGGTGCTCGGCGGCATCGTTGCCGCTACGTGAACCTCCAACGCCTCGGTCGCATAGCGCACGGTCACGGTCGCGCGGGCGTCGGTGATGCCCTCAAGCGGCTCAAGTAACCGCTCGATGATCCGGAACGCCGAGAGCTCGACGCCGGCCGGGAGACGTACGCGCGTACCTTCAATTGTCAGCCTCGGCGCGGGGCGGGAGCCGACCCTCTCAAGTAATGCGTCGAGATCCGCCAGCGTCGGCTGCGGCCCGGTTGGTTGCTCCTTGCGCATGGTTCCAACGATCTCGCGCATCTCATTCAGCGTCTCGCGGCCCGATTCTTCGATCGCGGCGAGCGACGCTTGGGCGGCGTCCGGCTCGCTCAAGACCGTGTCACGCGCGGCCGCGGCGGTGGCTGCCAGTCCCGCCAGCCGTCCCGCAAGCACCCCCTCAAGCTCGCCGCCCACCCGGGCCCGGTCAGCAGCGACAGCCAGTTGAGCAGTCTGCTCGCGCTGGCGCCGCAGCGCGTCGGTGCGCTCGCGCAAGCTGACGACCATGCGCTGGCGGGAGCGCACAAGACGTCCCGCCCCGAACAGCAGCGCGACCAACACAACGGCACCGATCGCAAACCCCTTCAACTGGGGATCGCTCTGAGACTGGGCGATCCCGGACACCAGCGCGAGTGCCGCGCAGGCCAGCGCCGGCTCCAACTCCAAGCGGTCGGCCGCCGAGAACAGACAGAGGAACAGCGCAGGCAGTGCCGCTCCGCAGCGGACGTACTGGCCGACGACGATCCAGTTGAACACGGCGCCAGCGGCAAGAACAGCCACTGATTGGAGCGGAAAGCGCCGGCGCCACGCCACCGGCAGCGTCATCAACAGCGCCGCGATGCAGACGAATACGCCGCCCTGCGGCTCGCGGGCGTTAGCGATACCGCTCGCGATCACGCACACAAACAGGCTCAGCACCAACGCCAATAGCGCGTTGAGCCGAGTTGCCCCCGGAATCGCTGAGGGTTCGTCAGAAAGCCATCCACCGGCTCGCATCAACATGTCTTCCCCTTCGGTGGTGCGACAGCTGGCATTCTCCAGCCTGCCGCTTGTTGTGGCAACCGGCGCCCGTGGAACCCGATTACACGAAATCCGACCAGATCACAGTGGTCGTCGCCGACGACCAGCAGCTGGTCCGCGCGGGCTTCCGCCTGATCCTGGACGGCGAACCCGATATGACCGTCATCGGGGAAGCGATCGATGGTGTCGAGGCGCTCGATCTGGCACGCAAACGCAGCCCCGACGTTGTCCTGCTCGATATCCGGATGCCGACGATGGACGGACTGACCGCGGCGCGCCGGATCATCGCCGAAACTGAGTGCCGCGTGCTCCTGCTGACAACCTTCGACGCGGACGAGTACGTGTTTGAGGCGTTGCGTG
>Ga0302314_10008297_pt1 | contig 18522 bp, 16 predicted proteins | sample III_Palsa_N2_3_FD_200533 | JGI IMG/M metagenome (GOLD analysis project Ga0302314, IMG submission 200533) | Peat permafrost microbial communities from Stordalen Mire near Abisko, Sweden - III_Palsa_N2_3 | ecosystem: Environmental > Terrestrial > Soil > Palsa > Peat permafrost | place: Sweden...
ACGTGGCCGCGATCCGCACCCGGGCGGTCTACGACGAGAAGACCGACGAGTGGGTCATCAACGGCGTGAAGACCTGGGCCACCAACGGCGGCATCGCCAACGTGCACGTCGTCGTCGCCTCGGTCGACCCGTCGCTGGGCTCGCGCGGGCAGGCGACGTTCATCGTGCCCCCGGCCACACCCGGGCTGTCGATGGGCCAGAAGTTCCGCAAGCACGGCATCAGGGCCTCGCACACGGCCGAGGTCATCCTCGACGACGTCCGGGTGCCCGGGCGCTGCCTGGTCGGCGGCAAGGAGAAGCTCGACCACCGGCTGGCCCGGATCCGCGAGGGCGGCCGCGGCGGCGAGCAGGCGGCGATGAAGACGTTCGAGGCGTCGCGGCCCTCGGTCGCGGCGATGGCGGTCGGGGTCGCCCGGGCGGCGACCGAGTTCGCGACCGAGTACGCGCGGACCCGGGTGCAGTTCGGGCGGCCGATCGGGCAGAACCAGGGGGTGGCGTTCCAGCTCGCGGACATGGCCGCCTCAGTCGACGCGGCCCGGCTGCTCACCTGGCGGGCGGCCTGGATGGCGCGGGCGGGCAAGCCGTTTGAGCGCGCCGAGGGGTCGATGTCCAAGCTGGTCGCGGGGGAGACCGCGGTCCGGGTGACCGAGCAGGCGATCCAGATCCTCGGCGGCAACGGCTACACCCGCGAGTATCCGGTCGAGCGCTGGCACCGCGACGCCAAGATCTTCACCATCTTCGAGGGCACGTCGGAGATCCAGCGGATGCTAATCGGGCGGACGATCACCGGGCTGGACGTTCGGTAGCCTGACCTGCGGATATACCTATCATGTACCCGGGAGACGGGCCGGTCTGCTCCAGAGTGGACCGTGTCGGTCTCATGTCCCGTTTGTCCGGAACATGCCGGTTGGTTCCTGTCGTTTCCGGACCGTGTGCTGAATCCGTGCTGATACCTGGACCCTTGTGGTCTAGACCAATCGTAAAATAGGTCTAGACCAATTGGTATAATACGGGCTGGGTTCCGGCCGCGCGTTCCGTCCTGCGGGGCCGCCGGTGGCTTGCTCGGGCCGGTGACACGCAGTCCGCCCAGTTCGCCCAGTTCGCCTGGGTCGGCCTGAGAGCCGTCAAGACGCACGACCGACACATTGCTTCCGTCGAGGGGGTATCCCACGCAGGGGATCTCCCGGCCGAACAGCATGGCGGAGCGGACCGGCTCCGCGGCGTCGGCCGGGAGCACGGTGGCGAAGTTGGTGAACTCGGAGAGCCCCCAGGCGTGCGCCAGCCGTAGCCCGGATTGCTCCTCGAACTGCCGTGCCAGCTGGGATGGCAGCGGTGCCGCCGAGACGAAGACCCATCGCAGCGATCGCGCCGATGCTCATCACGGCGAGGTAGATGATGGGCACCTCGATGCGGTTCCGCATCAGGGTGGCCACCCGGTCGCCTGGCACCACTCCCGCGCCCTGGAGATAGGCGGACCACGAATGGATGGCCGCGAGGTACTCGCCGTAGGTGAGCGATGCGCCGCGCTCCGCGCCCCGGTAGAAGGTGATCGCGGTCCGGTCCTGATCGGGCTGGGCCTGGATCAGGTCGAGGAGTTCGCAGAGGGTCTGAACTGGCTGGATCAGGTCTCGCGAGAATATGGCTATCGGCTACCTCCCGGAGGCGCGAAGGCCAGAGGGACGGGCGAACTCAGCCATGCAGTCGCGCTCCGGTCCGAGCCCTATGCCGATGACCGGCACGCCGATCCGCTTCTCGACGAATTCCTTGAGCTCGAGCAGGGAGCCGGGAAGCCCGGCGAGATCGGGCAGCTGCCTGACAGCGGCATGGACCGCGTCGGCGTCGAAGGCCGGCAGGACCTCGATCCGCGCGGCACCCGGCCCGCCCGCCGGTCCCGCGGCGAGCTGGAGTGGTATGCCACCGTAGTGGCTGTCCCTGTAGTGGGCCAGGCAGTCCGCCTTGTTGAGGTAGACGGCATCCACCCCGTGCTGGACGATCTGCTCGCTGAGCTGTTTCAGGTCGAGCAGGCCGATCCGGCGGGGTCGCCCGGTGCCGGAACCATATTCGTTGGTCAGCATGCGCAGTGCGATCCCGACTTCGTACGGGTCGGGGGAGCCGAGCAAGGCTTGCGGATCGTACTCCGCCGCCTCCTCGCGCTGTCCTCGTCCTGTGCGGCATGCCTCGGCAAAGTAGGCGGCGGAACGCTCGGCGCCTAGTTCCGACGGGAAGGGCCCGTGACCCACCCGGGAGACTACTGCCTTGGCGACGCCGATGGTGTGCCGGTGGTATCGCGGCGGAAGGTCCCCGCCCACATACGCATAGCCAGGCAGCGTGTGGCTTGAGGTGACGAAGGGCTGGTCGCCCTGCACCACGTCCAGCATGAGCGACTGCGCGCCCTCGAACAGGACCCGGGCGCCTGAAGCCACCCGGTGGGCGAGGTGAGCACGGTCGGAGGTGACCAGCCCGCGCAACAAGTCGGCGCTCTGCAGCGGCTCAGTTCCGCTTCCACGGCGCCCAGCAGTCTCGCCCGACGAAGTGCTGGCCAGCTACGACGGAACGCAGCCGGACGTGCCAGTCGAGGAACTCGCCAAAATCCTCGTCCCCAGGAGCATCGACCCCGCCCGTATCGCGGTCCTCAGGTTTTGGGGGCAGTACTCAGGCAACCTTTCATCCTGGTACCAGTCCATCATCGACTCGTTCACCGCAATGCTGCAGAAAGACAACCCGAGCGTGAGATCGGTCGCCACGGCGGGAATCAAACTTTTCACTCGCCAGCGCGATCAGGCAGCCCTGAATGAGCGGCTACAGCGGATACGCGGCTATGAGTTAGCCGTCTACCCGTAGCCGGCAGGACGAGAGAAGCCAGGCGCAGGTTCCTCTACAGAATGGGGACCACGTTGATACCCGGGCCGAGGTCGAGGTGCTGATCGAAAGGCACAGGCGGAGCTTCATCGCTGAGAAGTCTCACGCGTTACCGGGTTCGCTGTCGCTGGCCTGATCAGGCACTTCTGTGATGACGAAAGAGAGATACCTCCGCTGCTGGGCTATGTGGTACGCGTCGCTGACGGCCTGAACCACGCTTGAAAACGGACGCGGGCCGAACGGAAACCGTCATTCCCCTCGGACAGCCGGTGCTGTATCCGTGCTGATACCTGAACCCCTGTGGTCTAAACCAATCGTCAAATAGGTCTAGACCAATTGGTAGAGTGCGGGCGGATGCGGGGCGGGGAAGAAGAGGCGGGCGATGACATGACCATTCCTTGTCGGCCGTCCGTGGCCCGGCATGTCCCTGTCCGTGGCCTGGTTGCGCCGGCTAACTGGCTATGCATTCTGCATGCCGGCGTTGTGCGCCGCGCCGGTTCCGCCTGCCGCCCCGTGCAGCGACACTAGGGTGATGGGCATCATCGCGGCGAAGACCACGGCGGGGCCGGACGCAGCGGCCGCCCGGCCGTCAGTGGACGCGCGTGACGCCCCCGTCATCCGGGTCCTCGTCGCGGAGGACATGCGGATCCTGCGCGACACCCTGGTGGCCGTGCTGAACTTCGAATCCGACATCGAGGTCATCGCGCAGGTAGTGCAGGGTGACGCCATCGTTCCGGCGGCGCTGAGCGCCCGCCCGGACGTGGCAGTGATCGACATCGACCTGCCGGGAACCGACGGGCTGACCGCGGCGGCCGAGCTGCACGAGAAGTTCCCGCGCTGCGCCGTATTGATCCTGACCGCCCTCGGCAGCCCTGGGAACGTGCGCCGGGCGCTGGCCGCGCACCTGGCCGGTTTCCTGCCCAAGGACACGCCGGCTGACGATCTGGTCAGCGCGGTGCGCCGGGTGGCCGGGGGGCAGCGGGTGTTCGATCAGGAGCTAACGTTGTCGGTGCTGGAGATGCCCGATAACCCGCTGTCTCCGCGTGAGGCCGAGGTGTTGCGGCGGTTCGCCGACGGCACCGGCCCAGCCGAGATCGCCGTCGGCCTCTGCCTGTCGTACGGCACCGTGCGCAACTACTTGGCGGCAGCGGTTACCAAGCTCGACGCACGCAACCGGGTGGATGCGGTGCGCATCGCCGCGGAGGCCGGCTGGCTGTAAGCCCGGCGAGCAGACGCTGGCGGTTGGCCGACCTGGCGCTGACGCTCGTTGTCGGCGATCCGGCCAACGTCAGGCCAGCGGCCGAGCCGCGGGGCCGGCCGCCGCACCCGGCCCGGGGTCGCGCTCACCAGCGGGTATCTCGGCGGTGAGCTCGAAGCAGTCGCCGGTCTGCCCGCTCGTCAGGCGGCCGCCGGCGGCGGCCAACCGCGAGGCCAGATTGTGCAGGCCGCTGCCCGGGTGGTCATCAGGCCCGGGCCAGGCCGGGGTGGCCCGGCGCAGAGCGGGGTCGGCCCGCAGAGCGGGGTCAGTCGGTGACTGCTGGTCTGCTGGCTGTCCGCCTGCGACGCCGTCATTGCTGATCTGCAGCCGCGCCCGGCCGTTCCCGGCCGTCAGGCGAATCGTGCAAGCGGCCGCGGCGCTGTGGCGCAGGACGTTGGTGACGGCCTCGCGCAGGACAACAGCCAGCACGGCGTCCGCTGCCTGCGGAAGTGCCTGGCTTGGCACCTCGGCGTCCATTTCGACGCCAGCCCAGCCGAGCAACTGCTGGGCCGCGGCAACCTCACGCGCCAGCGACAACCGCTGGCCATCGCCGGTCACCTGACGCATCTCGGCGCGGGCCGAGGCGCTGATCCGGCCCACCTCCTCGATCTCCGCCAGAGCCCGCGGATCCTTCCGGCCGATCAGGCGCTCGATCAGATCGGCCTTCAGCGCGATCGCGGCCAGCCCCAGCCCGAGCAGGTCATGGACGTCCCGGGCGATCCGCAGCCGTTCTCGGACGACCGCCATCCGGGCCAGCTCACCGTGCATCTCCTCCAGTCGGCGGGCCAGGCCCGCCAGCCAGGACAACCCGTAGACCAGCAGACCTGTAGCCGCCAGAGCAGCGACAACGTAGATCATCAGGGCAGGGGCAAGGCGCTCACTGACCGTTATCCCTTGCTCGGGCACGGCGACATACAGCCCTGTCCAGACAGTTACCGCAGCGGCGAATCCCGCCCATCGCCACCAGCCGGGCACTACCAGCAGCATCGTGCCAGCCAGGAACCCCGCCAGGCTCGCATTGTAGACACCGATGACGGGGAGGAACGACGCGAACACCAGCAGCACCTGCACTATCAGCGCTAGCTGCCACCAGCGGGCCCGGCCGCCGCCGGGCAGCGGCCGGGACTGGTAGAGCTGCAGCGCCGCCGCGGGCATGACGACGCCGAACAGGAGCGCCGAGGACCGGGCGCTGTAATGGCTGGCAATCGCGTAGAGAACGTCCAAGGATATAAATCCGGCCAGCGCCGAGACCAGAATGGCCCAGGCCAGCCTCGCGCCGATGACGGCCTGGCCGCCCGGCGCCGGTATCTCCGGCAGCGCGGAGGCCCGCCAGGCGTTGGTCAGCGCCCGTGCTCTCACCGCTGCCTGCCTGGCGGCGGCTCCGGCCTCCGCGATCAGAGCGCGGGCGCGGGCCGGGTCGCCGGGCAGGGCCAGACGGGCGGCGGCCGCCGTGGCAGCCACCGCCGCGAGCCGCTCGCCGACCGCGGCCTGGAACTGCGCTGCGGCCTCGACGCGCTCGCCGGCTACCGCCAGGGCCGCAACCTGCCCGCGGGCCAGGCGGACCTCGCCGACGATCTGGGCCAAGCGGACCAGGCCGAAGAACAGCAGCCCGTCATCGACATAGGCGATCACCAGCCAGACTATGGCCGACCACCGGTAGGGAAGCCCGATCTCCGCATACGGCAGGCCGGTGACCAGGGCGCGTGCCAGGATCTCGGCTATCAGCAGGCCGGCCGCGACCAGCCACGACAGCGGCCCAGGCACGCTCAGGAAAACGAGCCCGGCCAGCAGGCCCCCGGTGCCGGCGACCCACGAGCTCCCGAAAATCACGACCGGAACCCACGTCAGCGCGGCCTGCACGGCGAGCAGCCACCAGATGTGCCGCTGCGCCAGCCACCGGGGACCGGCAAACGCATACAGCCCGGGGATGACGAAGATGGCCGCGATGAACGGCACCTCTCGCCATCCGCCGGCCTGCTCCGCGGCCGAGGCCCGCGCCACGAACAGGAAGAACAGCGACGCGGTGACAACCCCTGCAGCCCGCCGCGACGAATCGCCGGCGCTGGCGGCCGGGGCAACCGTTCCGGCCGCAGCCCGGCTATCGCGCCTCCCGGATCGCCGGAGAGCCGACACTGTAACGGTCCGTGCACCGCGTCGGCTCATGCGTATCACTATCGCGCCCCCGCCCGCGAACCGCCACTTGCCGGGCAGGGCCTGCGCAGCATACGTCCCGGCTCCGTGCAGAGCGCAGGCACCAGCGGGTGCAGACGTCACCCCGACATCGTGCGCACAGCACTGGCGCCAGTGGCTCGCATATCGAAGACTAAACACGTGACATCGGCCGCCGGCTATTGACCTCGCAGGCGGTGCCCGGCGTCGGCGCCAGGCCACCCGTGAGCTCAGGAGCTTTCATGTCCCCAGCGTCTGGATCCCCAGCCTCAGCTGCCTCGCATTGGTGCTCTGCACCGACCTCTGGCGTGCTCGTAGGCAGCGAGATGCCCCAGATCGAAGTGGGTGGAGGATGAATGACTTCGACTTCATCCTCGATGCCGTCTTGCTGGCGACGATCTTCATCCAGTTCAAGGGCCGGCGCTTGACCATCCGCAGTCTGGCTCTGCCAGTGGCGATCGTGGCGTACTTCCTCGTCGCCTACCTCAAGGATGTCCCCACCGCCGGGAACGACCTGTACCTGATCGGGGGCGGCGTCCTGCTCGGCCTGATATTCGGGGTGGGCGCAGGGGCCTTCACCCGGGTCTATCACGGCAAGAAAGGCATTTACGCGAGGGCCGGACTGCTCGCCGCCACTTTCTGGGCCGTAGGGGTGGTGCTCCGCACCGCCTTCAGCCTCTACGCCACCGACGGCGGAGCTTCAGCCGACCGCACCATCGGCCAGCTGATGCATTCCTGGAATGTCACCAGCTCGAACGCCATCGTTGCCTGCCTGCTGCTCATGGTCCTCGTAGAGGTGTGCTCACGGCAGCTGATCGTCGCCGCTCGCTACCTCAGGCTCCGCAACGGCACTTCCCGCCCCCTGGCTGCCCCTGCGCGTCTCCCGGCGGCAGACGGAGCATCGACACCAGAGTAGGGTGCCAGCTGGCGGGCGTCTCCTAGTGAGTCCGGTCCGGGTGGCTGCGGAGCGAGCACCGGCAAGGGCGAGTGAGTGCCTTTGCCGGGATCGCATTGCTGACCGCCGGTGATCATCTGCGTTAACTCCACCGGCACCGGAGTGGCCGGAAAGAGGCTGTCGCCGGTGGCGGGTGTAGCCCCGTGGTGGTCCGCCCCGTCCAGGCCCGGAAACTGCCCACCGCCGTCTGCGGACTCTGCGGCCGGGGGAGCACCTGGAAGCCTTCTACGCCTGCCTGTACTACGCCGCCCGGCAGGACTGCAGCGACGGCCATGCCGAGGCCACGAACAAGCGTATTACCGACGCCCTCGGTGCTCAGGACACCAGCCGCAGTCCGAGCCCGGCGACGAGGGAGATGACGACAGTGCGCAGGCATCCTGAAGCGCCAGCTCAGAGGGACCAAGCCGCGCGGACGGTCGACCTAACCGCTCCCACCGGCCCCGTCCGTGGCTTTTTCCGCTTCCGTGCGTGGCCCAAGCCCGGTACCCCACCTGTAGACCGTCAGATTGCGGTGTCCACGGATGTACAGCGGACGGGCGTCCGTGCCATTAGCCGTCGCCGGCTAACAGGCATCGGCACCAGCGCCCGGCATCAGCGATCAGTATCGGCGCTCCAGCATGGGTTGCGCAGGCAGCACGTAACGGTGCGCCCTCAGCACAGACAGCGGCACCCTCGGACGGTCACGATGGCGTTAGTCGCCCATGTGGCGCCCGCCACCGAGAAAGAGGCAAACCAGTGACAACGCCTTCTCCCAGCACTGTCGTCCTGATCCACGGGCTGTGGATGACCCCGCTCTCCTGGGAGCACTGGGTGGAGCGCTACGAGGCGCGCGGCTTCACCGTGCTGACCCCGGGCTACCCGGGCATCGGCCAGGGTGAGGACGGACTGCGGGCGCTGCGCGAGAACCCGGACGCGGTGGCCGGGCTCGGGGTCCGCGAGATCATGGACTACCTGACCGATTACATCGGCGAGCTCGACACCGCCCCGGTCATCATGGGGCACTCCTTCGGCGGCACGTTCGCCCAGCTGCTGGTGGGCAACGGGCTGGGGTCGGCCGGGGTGTCGATCGACGGCGCCGCGGTCAAGGGCATCAACGTGCAGCCGCTGTCGGAGGTCCGCTCGGTCCTGCCGGTCCTGGACAACCCGGCCAATATCGGCGAGGCGTCCACGCTCACCGCCAAGCAGTTCCACTACGCGTTCACCAACGCGCAGGACGAGGAGGTGTCCCGGGTTGCCTACGACCGCTACTCGGCCCCAACCCCGGCCAAGGTCCTCTTCCAGGGCGGCTTCGCCGCCGTCACCCCGCACGCGTCGACCACGTTCAACTTCGCCGACGACGACCGGGCCCCGCTGCTGTTCATCTCCGGCGGCAGCGACCACATCCTGCCCCCGGTCATCCAGCGGCACAACTACGAGAAGAGCGCCAAGCATTCGACCGCGATCGCCGCGCACAAGGTGTTCCCCGGCCGCGACCACTACACCTGCGGCGAGCCCGGCTGGGAGGCCGTCGCCGACTTCGCCCTCGACTGGGCCCTAGCCCCGGTGCCGGGTGAGCTCGGCTGACCTCGGACACGCGACCGGCCGGTGCCCGCCTCGCTAAGTCCGCGTACAGTTACTTATGCCCAGACAGGGTTGACTGGTGCGTCTTGTCAACGTGACCTGCGGGGGAGGCGGGCAGGATTCATGCCCAGTACGCTCCTGGATACTCCGGCCCTGGTGCCGCAGGAACGGGACAACGCTACGCGTGAGTTCTTCGGCACCCTGGCGGAGCTCGACGTGGTGGAGCATGCGTGCCTGCCCGAATCCATCCAGACCCGGGTCGTCGGCTGGGACCTGCACCAGCTTAGGCTGCTGGTCTCGGATAGTCCGTGGCTGCACGTCGCGCACTCCGATCGCCCGGTATCGGCCGAGGCTGTCGTCTTCTCCGCGTATGTGAACGGGACCGCCCGGCTCGACGTGGGGGGCGAGGACTCACGGACCTTCGGGCCCGGCGAGATCAGCCTGATCGACCTGTCGAGTCCGTTCAGCCGACGGTCAGCGGAGACCTGCACCATCATGTCGTTCCTGTGCACCTACGCCGAGTTGTGCCTGCCGGCCGGGGTGATCCAGGCCGCCGTCGGCGACCTCACGACAAGCCCGCTGTACGACCTGTTCCAGACTCACGTTTTCCAGCTTTACCGTTTTCTGGGCGAGGCGGTCCCGGCCTCGGCCACCGAGTCCCTCCGCTCCGCGACGCTCGAGCTGGCCCGAGCCGTGATCGCTACCGCTGGCGGCGGTGATCCGGCCACGAACGATGTCGCCGAACAGGCATTGCTCACCCGCATCGAGGCCTACGTGCAGCAGCACCTGGCGGATCCGGCCGTGAGCCCGGAAGTCATCGCCAGTGCTCACCGCATCTCCGTCCGGCAGCTTTACAAGCTGTGGTCAGCCAAGGACCTCAGTCTTGCCGAGTGGATGATGCGGGGCCGGCTGGAGGGGGCCCGGCGCGACATCGCCCGCGACAGATCCGCCGGAGTCGGGGCGATCGCCCGCCGCTGGGGCTTCACCGATCCCACGCATTTCGGCCGCCGGTTCCGGTCCGCTTACCACCTAACGCCTCGCGAGTGGCGACGGATCCAGGACCATCAAGATGACCGCCCCGGGGCCCGCTAGCCATGGCCGTGCTTCTCGACACGTCTCAGCTCCCGCCGGAGCGCCGGGCGGGCGCTATCGCGGAGGTGATCGAGTTCGCCGGCGCTCCGACTCGGATCGTGCACTCCGTCCCCAGGGACGAGGTGTGGGCCTTGATGGAGTACTTCACCATGGGGAGCGCCCATGTCCTGAAATCGGGCCTTTCGGCGCAGGGGCTGATAACGACCCCTGCGCTGCTGAAGAATGCCGAGTCCGATATTGTCACCGTCTCCCTGAAGCTGACCGGGACCGCCGGCCATACCCACGCTCCAGGCCGGGTCATTCGTGCGGGGGACCTCTTCGCGGGAAATCTTTGGCTGCCTTACGAGTACTACGACAACTCAGGCAGTGTGGCGGCGTTCCATGTGTCCCTGGCCCGTCTCGGGCTGCCCCGCGAGTACGTCACCCGCGCCACCCCCCTGCTTCACTCGAGCCCGCTGGCCCCGCAGCTGCAGCGGCATCTGAGGATCTTGTTCCGCGATGCGGACGTCATCTCGCGGGGCCCAGCCGCCTCGATGGTCGCCCAGGCGACCATCGACTTGATGCGAGCGGCACTCGTGGCCGCTCTCGAGGAGGAGCCTGACCGGCATGAAGGCTGGCGGCAAAGTCTTGACACCACCATCAAGAGCTACATCATCCAGAATCTCGCAGACCCGAATCTCGGGGCGGAGCGCATAGCGAAGGCCATGTTCATTTCGGTCAGGCAGTTGTACAAGTTCTGGGAGGCCGAGCACCGCCCGCTGGGCCAGTGGATCATCGAACGCAGGCTGGAAGCCGCACGGGATGAGCTGATGAACCCGCGAGGACGGCACCAGACCATCGCCGCGATCGCGAGCCGCTGGGGTTTTGCCGACGCCACCCATTTCAGTCGGCGCTTCCGCCAGGCGTATGGAATGTCGCCTCGCGAGTGGCGCCACCTGGCCGAGGTCTCAGGAGACCGAGACCGCTTATCCACGCCGGCCCGGGAGCATCGTGCGCCCGCAGCCGGTAATCCGGCGCCAATAGCACCGAAGTGCGTTCTGTCCGCTGCCACTGTAAGGTGATGCAGACTCGCAATAATCGTGGCGTCGTGCTGCTCATCCACGGGTTGTGGCTCCGCCCCGGCATCTGGGATGCGTGGCTGGACGAGCTGGATGAGGCCGGCTACGACGCCACCGTCCTGTCCTGGAACGAGAGTGATCAGTCACCGGGCAGCCGACCGGGTGCGGTGGCCGGCTTCGACGGGCTTTTCCGCACCGCGCGGCAGTGCGCCAGGACCCTGCGGCCGCGACCCATCGTGATCGGGCACGGCGTGGGCGGAGCGGTCGCCGAGCGGCTCCTGGCCGGGGGCGACGCGGCCGCCGCCATCTCGCTGGCCCCGGTGCCAGGTGGCCGCGCCGCCATCCCGGCCGCGGCCGGGCTGCTGCTCGGCCACAGCCGCATCGCGCTGCTCAGTCTCAGCGGCAGCCCGGTCGTGCCGTCCTTCGCTCAATTCCGCCGCACCATGGCGATTGTCAGCGACCCCTCAGCCGCGAGGCGCTTCTACGCCGAGTTCGTCGTCGCCGGCCGGCCTCGCGACGTCTTGCTCCCGGTGCTGCGGCGCCGTGTTCCGGTGCGGGGCCGGCCATCCCGTCGCGGTCCGTTGCTGCTGGCCGCGGGAGGTAAGGACCAGCTGATCAGGGAGATGAGTATCGCCGCGCGGCACAGACGGTACCGTCGGCACCAGCCCGATGCGGTTACCGACTATCAAGTCTTCCCGGAACTCGACCACACCCTCGGTCTGGGTACCCAAGGCCGGGCCTTGCTCTTCTACTGCCTCGACTGGCTGACGGCCCACGACCTGTGAGTGGACCACCCTCGCCAGGAAGCGGAAAGCCGCCCCGTGCAGGCACGGCCGACATTCGCGCAGGCACAGTCTCTCGAGTGCTGCGAAGGTGATAGAGCACCAGCCGATCTCTCGGGAGGCTCATCTTGCCTACGATCACTACCGCCGACGGCACGGAAATCTTCTTCAAGGACTGGGGCTCGGGTCAGCCGATCGTGTTCAGCCACGGCTGGCCGCTGTCATCCGATGACTGGGACGCACAGCTGATGTTCTTCCTGGCGCACGGTTACCGGGTAGTCGCCGCTGACCGGCGCGGCCACGGGCGGTCCGCCCAGGTCGCCGACGGCCACGACATGGACCACTACGCCGATGACCTGGCCGCCGTGGTCGGGCACCTAGACCTGCGCGACGCGGTGCACGTCGGCCACTCCACCGGAGGCGGCGAAGTAGTGCGCTACATCGCCCGGCACGGAGAGGACCGGGTGGCGAAGGCGGTGCTGATCAGCTCCGTGCCGCCGCTGATGGTGCAGACCCCCGGGAACCCAGGCGGTCTGCCGAAGAGCGTCTTCGACGGGTTCCAGGTGCAGACCGCGACCAGCCGCTCCAATTTCTACCGCGACCTGGCCTCGGGCCCGTTCTACGGGTTCAACCGGCCCGGCGTGAAGGCATCAGAGGCGATCATCGAGAACTGGTGGCGGCAGGGGATGACCGGCGGGGCGAAGGCGCACTACGACGGAATCGTCGCGTTCTCCCAGACTGACTTCACCGAGGACCTGAAGAAGATCACGGTGCCGGTCCTGGTGATGCACGGCGAAGACGACCAGATCGTGCCGTACGCCGACTCCGGGCCGCTGTCGGCCAAGCTGGTCAAGAACGGCACGCTGAAGAGCTACCCGGGCTTCCCGCACGGCATGCCCACCACCGAGGCGGCCACGATCAACGCCGACCTGCTCGCCTGGCTGCAGGCCTGACCGGACGGCCGGTGACGGCCTTCGCTGTCGCTTGCGCGTGGGACTGCGGGCTACGGCAGACCTGGCCCTGCTCTTGAGCAGCGACCTAGTCAGGCCGCGGCTCCCGCCGGTCTTTCTCGCGCCGCCTTCCGCGCATCCGGCCGGGAATCCGTGCGCGGCGCCGGAAAGGGCAGCGGTACCCCCATCCGCAGGGGCCGATCGGAGGCCGCGCGGATATGCCGATGACGCTTCCCGTGCCCTCGAAGATTTTCACGATCTTCGAGGGCACCTCCGAGATCCAGCGGATGCTCATCGGAAGGACCGTAACCGGGCTGGACGTTCGGTAGTCTGACCTGCGGATATACCCGCCATGTACCCGGGAGGCGGCATGCTCGACTCGAGAGTGGGGTGGCCCTCTCTCGTGTCCGCATTGTCCGAAACATGCCGGTTGTTTCCCGTCGTTTCCGGACCGCGTGCTGAATCCGTGCTGATACCTGGACCCCTGTGGTCTAGACCAATTGCAAAATAGGTCTAGACCAATTGGTGTTGTGCGGATCGGTTTTCGGCCGCGCAATGTCGTCCGGTGGCTTGCGCTCGCCGGCTGCTGCCCGGGCCGTGCGGATATGAGGCGGGGAAGGAATGTCCGTCCGTGGCCCGCTCGAGTTTCCCGGAGCCCCAGGAGGGTGCGGGCGGGGCCACGGCGCCCCCGTCAGCGGCCTGATCGCAACCCGGACACCGTCGGTTGGCATCGGCCTGCGTGCGGCCATACTCGCATTGACTTCACAATCAGGCGTACCTGCTGGTCAGCGCGCAGATATACCTGAGGTGTACCGCCGTATACGGCGTGTACCTCCGATGGACCTCGACTAGGGGCTGGGTGAGTTCCCGGCGGCAGGTAGGACACAAATATGGCCCGGAGTGGAAGACCCCAGTCTGGCGCGAGTGGGCCGCCAGGGGCGACTACGAGGCCCGCAGATTAAGAGTCCGCTGATTTGTTTGATTATTCTCCTTGAAATGCTGTCAGATAATGCTAGCATGTGCCGGGAGCTGCCATTTCGTCCAGTCGCCCGCATCCGCGCCGTAGTGCGGATACCGAGTGGTGCCGGGGTATGCCGGGGCGTCCGAGCAAACATGGAGCAAACATCGGTGCGCACTGGTCTAGACCAATATACCGTGGCATGTCGAGCGCGGCTCCGGGAGGCTAGGCGCATCATCGGTGAGAGGTACAGCTCCCGGCGCGACGCGACATGTTGTCCACGATGAGGTCTGGTGGCAGATGTCATCACGCTTGGTAACTTCTGCTGGCAGTACCCGGTTCGAGCGGCTAGGCGATCACCCTGATCGGACGGGAGTGGAGGAAGTCGTCGGGGTGGACTGCCTCCAGCCCGAGCGGTGCGAGTGCGGCGGCGGGGAAGTCCTTCGCGTTGGCGGTGATGATGGCCTGCGCGCCTCCCCGGATCGCCGCCGCGAGCACGTGCCGGTCGTCCTGGTCGGGCAGGGACAGGCCACCTTCGAGTTCTTCCCCCGCTCGTCGCTGGCGATCAGGTCCTTGTAGATGATGGCCATGCCGCCGGGCGTGGTCGGGCTGGCGGCGCCGGCGGCGCTGCCGAAGACCGCGATCTCCTGGGCCGGGACGGCCGGGCTGACGAGGAGGACCGTGTCGATGCCGCGCATGGCCGCGTCCAGCGTGTCCGGACGGTCGAAATCGCCCGTGGCGATCTCGATGTCGCCGTGAGGCGCTCGGGCGGGATCGCGGACCAGCGCTCGGGTGGGCTGGTGCCGCGCGGCGAGTAGCCGGGCAGCTTCTGAGCCGACGTTGCCGGTCGCGCCGGTTACCAGGATCATGGTGTCTCCGTCGGTTAGCTGAACGTTGATGGTCAGAGAGCGGCGGTGCGGCCGGCGTCGGCGGCGAGGACAGTCCCGGTGACCGGCCGGGCGTCCTCGCCGGAGGAGGAGGCCCCGGCGGCGGGCGAAAGCCGGACCCGGCGGCCATTCCGCGCCGCCAGCCAGCTCTGTCAGCCGGGTATGGGCGAGGCCGGGCAGGTGCGCGATTCCCACCGCGGGGAGCGGACCTGGATCAGTTCGGTTGCTCTGGCTGCGGCGCCGGGCTCTGCGCTCGCACCAGCAGGCTCCCGTACAGCAGCATGGAGGCGATGAAGCCGGCTGCCATGGTGTAGGACCACCAGTTGTTCTTGGTGATCACTGTCATAATCCCGGCGATGACAGTGAGGCCGATCAGGACGGCGCCCGAGCGTGCGAGCTGACGCGGCCGTTTCCCGCCGCCGCGGGCGGCCCGGATGACCATGACGGCCCCGGCGACCAGGCCGATCGCGACCACGACGTGCAACCCGAGCAGCACCGTGCTGACGGCGTGAGCAGACCCAGTGGTCTCCGACGGCTGCCCGATCAGGTTGACCGCCATCCCGAGCAGGAACTGTGCTGACAGGAACACGAGCTGGTTCCGGGCCTCGCGGCGCATATTCATCCGGCTGGCCGACGCGGCCTGGACCGTTGTCTTCTCGTTTTCGCTCAGGTTCATCGTTTTCATCGTTCCTCCAGGAACTCATCGGTCATATTCGGGTTTTCGGGGCGAGTTTGGCGCAGGGCGCGGCGGCCGGTCAGGGGCGGAGCACCCCGCGCGCTGAAGGGGACGGGTCCGCGGCGACGGGAACGGCCGCGGCATCTGCGCCGACGGCCTCGCCGCTGCGGGCGGCCTTTGAGTGTTCGCGGCTGTCCCGCGAGGAGATCAGCACGGCGGCGAGGATCGCCCCGGCGACGGCGAAGCCGGCGCCCACGAGGAACGCCAGGCCAAAGCCCTTGGTCAGCGCCAGGGCCGAGCTGTGGACGCCGGCGTGGAACAGGCTCTGGGTGCGGCTGTTGGCGACGGTCACGAGGATCGCGAGCCCGAGCGCGCCGCCGACCTGCTGGGAGGTGTTGATGAGACCGGAGGCCAGGCCCGCCTCGTGTGGCTCGGTTCCGGTCACGGCGGCGATCGTCACGGACACGAACGCCGGTCCGAACCCGGCTCCGGCGAGCAGCGACGGGCCGAGGACGTCCGCGGCGAACGAGCCGCCTGTCGCTGGTAGTTGCGAGAACCACAGCAGGCCGCCGGCGACAAGCAGTATGCCGGCGATCAGGGGTGGCTTGAAGCCGACGCGGGTGACGAGCTGGGAGGCGGCGGCGGCGGAGAGGAGGATCCCGACCGCGAGCGGCAGGTAGGCGATCCCGGTCTTGATCGGCGAGTAGTGCAGGACGTCTTGGAGGTAGAGGGAGATGAAGAAGAACATCGAGAACAGGGACATGCCGATCAGCACCCCGACGATGTCCGCTCCCCGCAGTGTCCGCAGGCGGAAGATCGAGAATGGCATCAAGGGGTGGCGCTGGCGCAGCTCGATCACCGCGAACGCGATCAGCAGGACCGCCGCGCCGGCGAGACGCAGCAGCGTGGTCGTCGATCCCCAGCCGTCGTTGACGGTGTCAACGACGGTGTAGACGAGCAGCGACAGGCCGGCGGTGACGGTCACCGCTCCCGGCAGGTCAAACGTCGTGGTCCCGTCCTCAGCGCGGCTCTCGACGAGCGTCCGCGGAGCGAGCAGCGCCGCGATGAGTCCGATCGGGACGTTGACGAACAGCACCCAGCGCCAGCTCAGGCCGCTGGTCAGGATCCCGCCGAGCAGCACGCCGGCCGCGCCGCCGGCGCCGGCGACCGCGCCCCAGATCCCGAGAGCGCGGTTGCGCTCGGCGCCCTCACTGAACGTGACTGTGAGGATCGACAGCGCGGCCGGCGCGACCATCGCCGCGCCCAGGCCCTGGACCGCGCGGGCGGCGATCAGCCAGCCTGCGGACTGGGCGATCCCGCCGGCGAACGAGGCGAGCGAGAACACCACCAGGCCGAGCATGAACATGCGCCGGCGCCCGAGCAGGTCGGCCACGCGCCCACCGAGCAGGAGAAACCCGCCGAAGGTGAGTACGTACGCGTTCACGACCCACGACAGGTCAGCCGGCGCAAAGTGCAGGGCGGCGCCGATCGACGGCAACGCGACGTTGACGATCGAGGCGTCGATCACGATCACGAACTGGGTCATCGCCAGCAGTACGAGCGCGAGACTTTTCGCGCGGGGCGTGTACAGCGGCGGCGTCTTGGGTTGGCTGAGTGATGTCATTGGAAGCTGGTCTCCGGTTCCGGTTGGGTGAAGCATGGTGCGGGGTGGGCGACTCGCCGGGCGCCCACGGCGAAACGGGCGACGGCCGGCCGGCTGATGAAAAAAGCTGGGTCAGCCGGGTGACCCGGGGACGCTTCCTAGCGGCGGCCTTCCAGCGCTGCCCGGAAGCGTGCGTAGCGCGGGGCGCCGATCCATCGCCATACCAGCGCAGCGGGTCCGGGCATGTTTTTCTTCAACCATGCGGCGCCCCCGTCGGGCTGGGCGGCGAGGATGGCGCCGACCATGTTCCACAGCTGACCCTTTGGGGTTGCAGCCCGGCCGTGCTTCGGGAACCAGTTCTCCTCGCGCTGGGTGAGCACATGCTCCATGGCCGGGACGATGTTGGCTTCTTCGTCCGGGAAGTGCTCGGCTAGTGCCGCGGACACTCCGCGGAGCGCGGAGCGGACGGGTTCGGCGGCTTCCTTCGTCGCGGTGGCGCGCCAGGCGGGCATGGTCCGGTCGAGGTCTTTGAGGTGCACCAGCATGCCAGCGTGCTGACGCTTCATCCGGTCGACGTGAAGGACACATGCAGGGGCCCGGTCGCTCACCATGTCCCAGAGCCGGGAGTCCTCCCCCTCGTGGTGGGCGTGAAGCGCGGTCGAGATCAAGTTGAGTTGCGTGGCGACGGCCGTCGCGTGCTTCGTGTCGCCTTCGGCCACCCCGTCCACGAGGTCTGTGGCTTCGCCGAAGGAGCGCCGGAGCGCGCGGTGGATTTCGAGCATCTCGGTCGCGTCGCAGGTTTTCGGGCCGTTGAAGGGAGGCTCACCGGTCGGCGGCGTATGGGGCTGGCTGAGCGATGTCATTGGAAGCTGGCTCCTGTTCCGGTCGCATGAAGCATGGTGCTTGCTATTTGCGAGCCTCTCGTCCGGCTAGATGAGCCGCCGTCATAAGATCTGCATGATTTCTGCCGGGAGCCTGCTGTCCGGCTGGATATCACGCGCTTACGACGCCTGGCGGAGCAGGTCGTTCAGTTCAGCGTCGAGGTCGATGTGGCTGCTTCGGCCGTCGGGACGATCGAGGCCGGGCGCAGAAAGTCGGTGACTTCCCTGGCCCGGGTCTCGAAGCGCCTGGCCGTAGGGCGAAATCAGCTTGATGCCCAGCACGCTGCCGGGCCCGCCGCCCGCGGGTCCAGGCGACGGCAAGCAAACGCGATCGCCGAAGCGCGCACGCGCCCTGCTGTGCGGCGCCGGCCAAGCCGGAACGTGCCGCTGGCGCCGCCCGTCCGTGGCCGTCCGTGAAACGGCCGACGGGTGCGCACCGACCGTCCTAGCAGCACGGACGCCTGTCCGCTATACGTCCGTGGCCAGCGCAATATGACGTGTACAGCGCGACAACTTGACACGCCGCGCGGGCTAGTTCTGATTCCGCGAGATGATTGGCCCCTCGCGTATGTAAGCACACCGTCCGCGGGTCCTTACCTTCCACCGCTGGTCAGCTGGGTGGTGGTGCCTGGGCGGCGTGTCAGCGTCAGGAACTAGTAAGGGTGGCGGCGGCGTTCTGGACGGCTTCGTGCGCCGTGGTCGCTGGCCGGCCGATGAGCTTCGCCAGGTCGTCGGTGGCGGTGAACAACTCTCCGCGGGCCAGGCCGGCGTCGGCGTCGGCGACGGCGGCGGCCATCTCCGGGGGCAGTCCCGCGGCGGTCAGGGCGCTGGTGT
>Ga0302314_10008298_pt1 | contig 18520 bp, 16 predicted proteins | sample III_Palsa_N2_3_FD_200533 | JGI IMG/M metagenome (GOLD analysis project Ga0302314, IMG submission 200533) | Peat permafrost microbial communities from Stordalen Mire near Abisko, Sweden - III_Palsa_N2_3 | ecosystem: Environmental > Terrestrial > Soil > Palsa > Peat permafrost | place: Sweden...
GCACAAGCGCGCCCGCGTACGCAAGCCCCGCCAAACCCAGCATCACGAACATGTGATGACCGGCGCGCGAGCTCAGACCCGCCCTCGTCGCCGCCGGAACATCACCTACCAGTCGCCCCGCGAAGATCCACACCAGGTTCGGCAACACCGAAGCAGCCACGGCGTAAGCCGCGACCGCAGCCGACAAAAGCCTGCTCGTATCCCGCAGGATGCGGACCGCATCGCTGTAACCCGGCTCTGATCTGCGCAATCGTGACCGCAGGCCGATCGCCATGAGGATCCTCCGCTCGCTGGTGCCACCACTCCTTCTGCCACCAGCTCAGGCGCTCACGATCTGGTGCCTGCGCCGCATCCTAACCGTGCGGCGCAGGCATTGTTCCGCTCGACTACTTGCGCTTGCCCTTGGCCTTGGTGATCTTCAGCTGGCTCGTCGAAGCGAAGGTGCCATGGGCCGTCTTGGTTGACAGCAGCAGGCTCGCCTTGAGCTTGTCGTGATCCTTCTTGAACAGGCTCTTACCCTTGCCGTTCAGTTTCAGAATCAGCTTGCCCTTGCCGCGCTTCTTGAGCTTCAGCTTTGCGGTTCCGAGCTTTACCGGCTTGGGCGCCTTCTTCTTCTTGTCGCCGGCACTGGCGGCGGAGGCGCCCGACCCTCCCGGTACCTCGATGGTGACGGTGACGGTGCACGCGGCCGCGCAGCTGATCGTGAACGTCACGGTGCTGCCTGTGGTCGTGCCTGAGCTGCCGATGGTGGCCGCCGGTCCGACGGTCAGTACCTCGGAGCCACACGTGCTCGCGCTTGGCAGGTTGAACGTGTTGCCCGCGTAGGTGGCCTTCCAGTAGTACTTGCCCACGGCGAGGCCCGCGCTGCTGTCGTCGGCAATCGACGCGACGCCGGCGGCGGCTGACGCAGCTCCGGCGAACTTGGGTGTGCCGGTGCACGACGAGTTGTCGTAGAGGGCGAAGTCGACGGTCCCGGTAGCGAGGCTTGCGTTCGTGCCGCTGATCGTTGCCGTGTCGCTCTCGCCGACCGTGCCGGCGGGGATCGAGAGATCGGCGGCGTGGGTGCTGCCCGAGCTCTGGATCGTCGCGAGTGTGGTTGGCGCCTGCTCTAGTACCTGGTAGCTGAACGCCTCGACGAACGTCTGGTAGCCAGAGCCGGTGTTGTCGTCGTAGGAGAGCAGGAAGGTACCGCCTCCGACCGCGGTGATCACCGGGTCGTCGTAGTTCACGTTCGACGGCTTGGGGATCACAACCGGCGGACCCCAGACGGCCCCTCCGTCGGCGCTGTAGTTGGCATTGAGGTTGCCGCCCCCGGACCACATCGCGTACACGCCGTCGGTGGAGTCATCGACGACGTCGATGTCGCCGGCGGCGTCGCTCAGCTTCGCGACGAGCGCGGCGCCGCCGAAACTACCGCCGCTGGCGGTCGCGTCGAATGCCCTGTAGTCGAGCGAGTAGTTGGTGCCGCCGTCGAGACCGTCGCCCTCGTTCTCGAGCACGCCGATCCCCTGAGTGCCGCCTTCGGGGCTGGCCACTACCGGATTCTCCGCGTTGCAGGCGAGGCCGGTGTAGGCCGGCATACTCGCGCCGCCGGTCTGATGGTTCAGATACCCGGAACCACTGTTCGCGCCGACCAGGCCGACGTCGACGCCGTAGCCGGTGCCGACGTCGTCACCGTCGACGCAATCAGACAACTGTGTGTTCGGGCCGCCGTAGTTATCGCCGACACCGATGACGATGTCCGTGCCCGCCGCGGCCGGCGGCGGGGCCGCCTCGGCTGCGATCTCGGGGCCGCTTGTGTCCTGCGCCTTGCGCGGGTAAAGGCCCCCGGGGTTGCTGTTCGAGTCCGGAAGTGACGCGGGGAACTCCGGACCGGCGAACGGGGAGTCGCTGAATTGATCCCCATAGTCGTCGAGCAGCGCGACATCGGTGTTGCTGAGCGCGACGACGTTGCCGGTGGTGTAGTAGAGCGAAACCGGGCTGATGAAGTCGCCGCCGTTCTGCAGGCCCTGGCCGCTGGTCAGGAAGGCCGAGCCGTCACCTGGCGATTCCCAGGAGATCATTCCGCCGTAGACGAGCTGGCCGACGACGACAACATCTCCGTTGGGAAGCACGGTGAGGCCGCCGAAACTGAGGCTGCCGTCCGACGGTACGTGGGTGTTCTCCGTGGGCGTGACCGTGAGCGCCACCGGCCCGCCGCCCTCACAGGCGCTGGTGTTCTTTAGCAGCACGCACAGGTCGATCGCACCGTAGGTCGTGCTCTGCGGGTCGGTCCAGGCGATGAAGGTGTTCTGGGTGACCGGGTCATAGGCAACGTAGGGTGACGCCCCGTTGTTTGGAACGTCCAATGCGACCGGCGTCGCCGCTGCAGCAGCGGCGGGCAGGGCCGCCATGGCCAGGCCGACTGCAAGCAATCCCAGTACATACGCACAGGCCCTGCGGACGCGGGCACTAACAAATCCAGTCACGTGAAACCTCTCCCCCGAAAGAGCACCCCTTAGCAGGCACCGGCCAGCGAGTCTAAGCGCTGATCGTCCGAAGTTCCATACTTTTATTGGATCTTGAGCCGCCGCGCCGCACCTGTCACGCAGACAGATGGTCGCCGAGAAATTTGATCGAGACGTGGCGTTGGCTGGCGAAGAACGAGTTGTCGTGGCATCCGGCGCCGATGTCGACGCTCGCCAAACGGGGTAGCCGTTGGGCCAGCGCGATGACCTCCGGATGGAACGGGTCGTCTGCTCCGGAAGCGATCCGTAGCGGTGTGTGAGCGAGCGAGCGGGTACCGGCGAGCACGTTGTTGTCGGCGAATTCACGCTCGTCGGTGAAGGCGCCCGCGTTCGCAGCCCTGGCTTCGGCATAGGAGGTCCAGATCGCCGGGCTGATCGCTGCCGCGGCCGAGATCGTCTCAGGATGCTTCTCGGCAAGCAGGATCGTTCCATAGCCGCCCATCGAGATACCGATCGCACCGACGGAGCCTGGACTGCGTCCGAGGCCGAGTCGCTGGCACATCGGGATGACCTCCTCGATCAGCATTGCCATCGGGTTATCGCCCGGGTGTGGGTGCCAATAGAGGTTGCCGCCGTCGACCGCGATCAGCGCGACTGCCGGCAGTCCGTGGCCCGCGAGTGCCTGGGCGAGCGGAAGTCCACCCAGGGGACTCGTGTGGCTGCCGCCGTCGGCGTGGAGGTAGAGGCCCAAGGGGAGTGGGGTCCCGGTCGTGTGCCCGGGCGGGTAGCCGAGCGTGTAGCCAACCTCCCTATTGCGCGCGCGGGAGAAGAACCTTCCGGTGAGTGTCGCTCCCGGTTTGCGGAACGACTCCGCCGGGGCCGGGACGCTGCACGCGCCGTCGAGCTCATCGAGCGTGTGCCTACCCGGCAGCACGCCGTGGTCGACGAGCTCGAACCCGCCGGCCAGCACCACGAGCGTGCCGCCTAGACCACTCGCAAGGAGCTGGCGGCGAGTCAAGCCGCGCGACGACGAGCGAGCCATCGTTCAGGCGACGGCGCGCGCAACAGGTCGGGCGTAGGCACGATGCAGCATGTGTGTCGCGCCGATCAGTGTGCCGGCGAGCACCACGACGATCACGAGATCGATCAGCCCCACCGCAAAGAGGTTCCTCGGTCCGGGCTCGCTGGTGAGCACCCACATTCCGGCGCCCGCAAGGAAGACGCACATCAATGCGACGGCAACGGCTCCGACGGTGAGTGTCCACCATTGACGTCGCGGGCCCTGACCGATCCGGCTGAACAACCTCAGACCAGCGGTGACCAAAGCCACCCAGATCGCGGGGCTCAGCGCCATCCAGACGAGTTCGGCGACCGGAAACGACCGCAGCGCCGCGGGATGTGCCCAATAGGAGCTGAGCCACAAGGTCCCGGCCCACCCGAGCCGTGCCAGCCAACCCGGGACCAGGCCACGGCCAGACCACGGGTGGCCGCCCGTCCCCGGCCACCCTGCGCCGAAATGCCGGCAGCCGAGATACAGCGACCCGGCTGCGAACAGCGTCATCAGCGCCGGCAGCCAAAGCCGCTGCGCCTCTCCCCGCATGAGGCCGAGAGTGGTGGCCGCGGCGACGCGCAGGATCACCGGCACGGACAGAACGGCGAAACCCAGCAAGGCGACGGACATCAGCCACATCGCCGTTTTCGCAACCGGATCCGTCGGAGCCGCCCATTGCCAGCCGACCGTCATCTGCGACCAGACGCCGACTCCAAGCACGAGGAACAGCAGCCCCAGGCCGGCCAGGGCGTGGAGCGCGATCTGTGAGCGTCGCTCTGCGCCGAGCACGCGGCCAGCCACCCCGCGGTAGGCCAACCGTGCCCACAGAGCATGTCCCACTACATCGAGATCCCTGCGCGGCGCGTGCGGACGCTCGCGTAGATCGTCGATCAACAACTGCGCGAACTCCTCGCCGTAACGCTCCCGCCACGCCCTCGGATAGAGCCGCGTAAACCACTCGGCACGTCGCTCAGACGAGCCACCGGTTCTCACGCGATGACCCCACTTCCCGACAAACGCTCGAGACCAACTTCGACGACGCGCCGCTGATCGGCGAGGTGCTCGCCGAGCACAGCCGCGCCAACAGCCGTCAACCGATACGGTCGCCGACGATCCTGCGGGGGCATCGCCTCGATCAACCCCTGCGCCTCCAAGCGGCCCAACGCCTCATACAACGTGCCCGGCGCCAGGCGAACACCCGCGAACGTCTCGACGTCCCTGGTCAACGCGTAGCCATGCTTCTCACCACCAGCCAGGCTCGACAGAATCAGCGTCGCCGGACCCGCGTACCGGCCGAGTGCAGACAGCGCCTTACTCGGATCTTGCGCATCAGCCATATCCGGCACTATATCGCCTCACGGTACATCGTCAAGCGAGTACCTCGCATCTCGAGACTCGTCAGGGGTCGCACTACCCGACCCACGATGAGAGGATTGGCCGTATGGAGATTCCTACTCAGAACCCCGGCGCGAGCGATCCGGCAACGGTGCTCGTCGTCGGCAGCGCCTCAGTTCGGACCGAGCCGGACGAGGCATTCGTGTTCCTGACGCTGACCAGGGTCGAGTCGGCCGCCGGACCAGCTCTAACAGATGTCGCAAGCCGAGGCGAGGCTCTAGCCACGATTCTTGACGAACTCGACGTCCCGACGGAGGACCGGTCCACGACCGGCATCACCGTCAGCGAGGAGTTCGACCACACCAAGGATGGACGCAGGCCCGCCGGCTACAGGGCGGCAACGACACTCTCGGTCCGTCTGGTTGACACGAGGCTCATCGGAACGATCGTCATGCGCTGCACAGAGGAACTTGATGCGCGGATCTCCGGACCGAGCTGGCGTGTATCTCCGGACAACTCAGCCTGGCTCGAGGCTGCGTCACGGGCAGCAGCAAACGCGCGCGACAAAGCGACGGCTTACGCCGCCGGCCTTGATCTCGAGCTGGGAGCGCTCCTCGCACTCGCTGAGCCAACCGACGTTGCGCCCCGACGGTTCGCGCGGGCCGCGTCAACGGGTGGCGAAGTGCCGATCGAAACGGCCGAGCAGGAGATAACCGCAACGATCCACGCAACGTTCACCCTGCTCCCACTCAGGGTGTGACGGCCGGGCAGCCGACGTCGCCCGCGTCGATTGTCGCCACGAGGCTGCGCCAGGTGACATCGGTATCGCTGTGGGACTGCGTTGCCGTCCAGGCATATCCGTCGAGCTTGGCTGCGTGCGAACGGATCAGCCAGACGCCGCCCTGTGAGGCGCCGAGCGCCATCGCAGATCCGTAGAGCTGTTGTCCGCTGCGCAGGCTGCTGCCGACATGAAGGCCGCGTGCGGTCGCGAGCATCCATCCGCCCGCCGGTCGCCGTGGTTCCTGCGGAGCGCCAACCTGGTAGCCCACCAGGCCGGCGCGGCCGAAGTAGAGCGTCAGGCTCGGCTGACCGGAGGCAGTCCATTGGTCCTGCCACGTGATTTGCGAATGGACGTGGCAACTCCCGCTCTTCTCGGTCGCCCCTGCGGCTTGATGGAGCAGAGCGTCGATAACAGCACGCGTCGTCGCAGGCGAGGCACCGAACTTGAGGCTCGCGATGCCCGACGTACCGAGAACATCCAGTTGACACCGTCGCTGCGCAGTTGGCGTGCATGACCTCGGAGCGGTGCCGGCCGAGCTCGAAGCTGCGGACGACGCCAGGGCCACGCCGACGAGCACAGCCACCGACACAAAGCTGCTTACAGGCCGCACCACGCCAGTATCAAGCCTGAGCCCAGATCGCTCAAGCCCTGACCACCTCGCGCATCAGCGCGAAGTCCGGCTCATAGATGTGGGCCGACTTGACCACAAAGTCGAGCCGGCCGACCCCTAGCCCGATGCCCTCGGCCACACGCTCCATCAGGTAAGCGAGCTCGACGAGGTTGCCGTAACCCTTGGCACCGAAGTCGATCGAGTGGGCGTAGACGATCGACTCGAGCTCGCCATCCCGGATCCAGAAGTCGAGCAGGCTCACACACGGGATGTAGGTGGTGTCGAGCAGTGGTTCGAAGGTCGTGATCGTTGCCGATCGCGATGTTGGATCGGCGCGGAGCCGGTCGATCACCCACTGCACCTGGTCGCGACCCGTCGCGGCGTAGTCGTAGAGGCGGCTGGCATAGCTTCGGGCGTCACCCAAAGCCGCGACCAGCGCGTGGTCGGTGAAGTTGGCGTGCATCCAGGCCAGCCGCTCGGTATCGCCAAGCTCGTTCACGATCGCATCGACGCTCGCCGGTCGCGCCACGCCAAGCGTGACGCGCTCGAGCTCCAGGATCGGGGCCGAGTCGTAGGTGGACTCTGAGCCCTCCTCGAGAATCATCCGCGCGACGCCAAGCCAAGCGGCGCCAATCGTCTCCGCTTCGATCAGCTCGCCGAGCATCGGCTGAGACCGTCAGACCGCGGGCGCGCCGATGGCGTGGAAGCCGCCGTCGACGTGCACTATCTCACCGGAGATGCCGCGGGAGAGGTCGGAGAAAAGGAAGCAGATCGGGCCGGCGACGACACTCGGGTCCTCGATGTCCCAGCCCAGCGGTGCCTGCTGCTGCCACAGCGCGGCGAGCTTCTCGAAGCCGGGGATGCCGCGTGCGGCCACGGTGCCGAGTGGGCCGGCACTTATCAGGTTGACGCGGATTCCCTGCGCACCGAGGTCGCGTGCCAGGTAGCGAGACACCGACTCGAGCGCCGCCTTGGCAACGCCCATCCAGTCGTAGATCGGCCAGGCGACTGAAGCGTCGAAGTCGAGGCCGACGATGCTCGAGCCCTCCGGCATCAGCGGCGCCAGCGCCGCCGCCAGTGCCTTGAGCGAGAAGGCGCTGGTCTGAAAGGCGATCGCGGCGCTCTCGGCCGGTGCTGTCATGAACTTGCCACCGAGCGCGTCCTCGGGGGCGAATGCGATCGCATGCAGAGCACCATCGACCCTCCCCCAGCGCGACTCGAGTTCGGTCGTCAGGGCTTCCAGATCCTCGGGCTTGTTGACGTCGAGCTCGAGCACGTCGACCGGAGTGTCGAGGCGCTGGGCCGCGCGCTCCGTCATGCGGCGCACGCGGCCGAAGCTCGTGAGCAGGATCTCCGCACCCTCCGCCTGCGCGCGCTGCGCGACGTGGAACGCCATCGAGTCCTTGGTGATGACCCCCGTGATCAGCAGGCGCTTACCTGCCAACAACCCCGGCACTAGCCCTGGCCCTTGATCACCAGCGAGACGTTGTGGCCACCGAAGGCGAACGAGTTGGAGATCGCGGCGGGCGCACCGGCACCCGAGAGCACCAGTTCGCGCGCGGCGCCGGGCACATAGTCGAGGTCGAGACCCTCGTCGGGTACCTCGTAATTCAACGTCGGCGGGATCAGGCGGTCGTTCAAAGCCTGCACGGTGGCAACGGCCTCGATCGCGCCCGCGGCGCCGAGCAGATGGCCGGTCGCCGACTTGGTCGAGGACACCGGAACCTTGTAGGCATGCTCACCGAGCGCGAGCTTCAGCGCCGCGGTCTCGGCGGCATCGTTGAGCTCGGTCGAGGTGCCGTGCGCGTTCACGTAGCTGATCTCCGAAGGTGTCAGCCCGGCGTCCTGGATCGCCAACGTGATCGCCTGCGCCGCGGGGCGACCGGTCGGCTCCGGCGCAGTCAGATGGTGAGCGTCCGAGGTCGAGCCGTAGCCGGCGACCTCGCCGAGGATCCGCGCGCCACGTGCCTTGGCGGCCTCGTACTCCTCGAGCACCAGCACGCCCGCGCCCTCACCCATGATGAAGCCGTCACGACGCGCATCAAAGGGGCAGGAGATGCCGATCTTCGAGAGCGCCTGCATCGTGTTGAACGAGCCGAATCCGAAGTCCGTCAGCGTCGCCTCGGCGCCGCCGGCAACGACCGCATCGGCATCGCCGTACTGGATCATGCGCGCGGCCAATCCGATCGCGTGGCCGCTCGACGCGCAGGCCGAGGCAACAGCGAAGGTCTGCCCCTGGATGCCGTGGCGCATCGAAACAGCGGCCGCTGCAGCGTTGGGCATGTACATCGGGATACCGAGCGGCGAGATCCGCATCGGCCCCTTCTCGCGCATCACGTCGAGGTTGGTCTGCACGGTCGTGAAACCGCCGATGCCGGTGGCCATGATCAGACCGATTCGCATCGGTTCATACGACATTGCATCCGGCCAGCCGGCGTCGGCGATCGCCTCATCGGCGGCGACGACGGCGAACTGAGCAAAGCGGTCGAGCCGCCGCGCCTCTTTCACAGAAAGATGCTCGGCGGGGTCGAACACATCGCAGTAGCCGCCAGCCTGACCGTCGCGCACACTGACGCCACTGACCCCCTGGGCCCAGCGTTCGTGGAGCGGACGCGCACCCACCCCGAGCGGGGTGACCGCACCGATTCCGGTGATTACAGCTCGACGCTTGTCAGGCATGGCGTTTCCAATCGCTCCCCGCGCCTTTAGTTGGCGCGGTCGGTGATCAGGTCGACAGCGTCGCCGACGGTCTTCAGTTCCTTCATGTCCTCGCCCTTGAGTACGACGCCGTACTCGTCCTCGACGATCTGCGCGAGCTCGACGAGATCCAGGGAATCGATGTCCAGGTCCTCGAACGTCGCCTCCGGGGTGATCTCGCTGGCATCGGGGCCGAAGCTCGCGAGCGCCTCCGTGACGCGTTCCTGCACCTGCTCCTTGGTCACTGCACTCATCGACTGATCCTCTTTCTTGGTTTTTCAGCGTGCGGGCGCGGTTAGGCCGCGAGCCCGCCGTCGACTGTAAGCACCGCACCGGTCACATAGGCGGCCTGCTGCGATACGAGGAAGCGTACGCAAGCGGCGACCTCGTTGGGCGTTCCTGCGCGCTTGGCGGGTATCGCACCCAGCAGATCCGCGCTGATCAGCTCGGTCGTCATGTCCGTGGCGATGAAGCCCGGAGCCACGGCGTTGATCGTTATGCCACGTCGGGCGACCTCGACAGCCGCCGTGCGCGTGAACTGCACGAGCCCGGCCTTGGCGGCCCCATAGTTACTCTGCCCGGGGTTTGCCCGCAGGCCACTCACCGAGGCGATGTTCACAATCCGGCCGGTCCGCGCGCGCATCATGCCCTTCAGCGCGCGACGGGTGAAGCGGAACGCCGCTGTGAGGTTGGTAGCGATCACGGCGTCCCACTCGTCGTCGGTTAGCGACGGAGCGAGGTTGTCACGGGTGATGCCCGCGTTGTTGACCAGCGCCAGCACCGGCCCTCCCAGCTCCGCCTCGGCGACTTCGAACACCTGATCCGCCGCCCCAACATCGGTCACGTTGCCCTTCACCGCGAACGCACGACCGCCGGCCGCTTCGATCTCGGCCACAACGGCAGCGGCCGCGTCGGCGCCGGAGTTGTAGTTGACGGCAACCGGCCAGCCATCGGCTGCCAGTCCCCTGGCGATCGCCGCACCGATTCCGCGTGAACCGCCGGTGACCAGCGCGCAGCCGGCCGGCGGCCATTCGATCCCGCCCGCCGCCGGCGCAGCGGAAACGTCAGGCACTTATGAGCTCCACGTCCTTGAGCGTACGCTTGGCCAGACCGGTCAGCACCTTGCCGGGCCCGACCTCGACAAAGCGGGTCACACCGCGCTCGTGCAGTGCCAGCAGCAGCTCGCGCCAGCGGACCGGACCGGTCAGCGCCTGCGCGAGCCGGGCACGGACGTCGTCGAACGGCTCAGCGGTGACCGCTGAGATCACAATGCTGTTCGCCGGTCGCAGCTCGACCGCGGCCAGGGCGCGCTCGAATTCCGGTAGGGCCGAGGCCATCATCGGCGAGTGGAAGGCGCCGGTCACGGGCAGGATCATCGCGCGCAGCCCGAGTTCGCGCGCGGTCTCCTCGGCTGCCGGCAGCGCTGCTCGCGGACCTGACAGCACGACCTGCTGCGGCGAGTTGTCGTTCGCGATCGAAAGACCGTGCGGGGCGGCAACCTCCTCGGCGCGCTCGGCCGCGTCGGCCCCGAGCAGCGCGATCATGCCGCCGTCACCGGCGGTCTCGCCGGCCTGCTGCATCAGCCGCCCGCGCAGGGCCACCAGCTCGAGGCCGGCACGCTCGGTGAGTACGCCGGCAGCTACCAGCGCGCCCAGTTCGCCCAGCGAGTGCCCGGCGGTGAACTCGTGAACCGGGCGGTCCATCTGGCACCAGCCGGCGATGCTCGCGCAGAAGATCGCAGGCTGGGCGTAGGCGGTACCGTCGTCGACCCGCGCGAAGGGGTCCTCGCCGACGACATCGGCTGCGAGCTTGAGTAGATCAGGGCGTACGCGCGCCACCTGGTCGCGCATGTCAGCCGTCTGGCTGCCCTGCCCCGGGAATAGAAGTGCTGTGGCCATGTTCCCTAACTTACGCATCTGCGCGGATTCGGGTACACCCGCCACGGACCCCAACCCCTCAACCGGGGGGCGAGGGTGCCCTTTGAATCAGGCGACGCGTCGCAGCGGCACGACGTTGCTGGGCCGCAGCTCAGCGCCCTGCTCGGCAAGGCGCTTGCCCAGCCAGTCCAGCGCAACTGGCGCACCGGCGACCGCGCCGCTGATGTGATCAAAGCCGCCACGCGTGATGTGGAAACTCACGTCGACCCCGAGCGCCGTCCAATCCTCAAGCAGTTGCTCGGAGTGCTCGAAGGCAACGATCTGGTCGTTGCGGGCGTGGTGCAGCAGCACCGGCGCTTGCGGCGCGATCGTGCCGAGACGGTTCTCGCGCAGGCGCTTGCGCCACGACGGCAGCTCCAGCACGTTGGGACTGGTGAGATCACCGGCGTGCGCAAAGCGGGGCCCGCGGACCGCCGCCTGCAGGATATTCGTGTGCCGAAGCGCATCGATGATCTTGGCGGTGTCGCCGACGAGATAGGGCTCGAGCACGAGCTCCGGGTACGCGGCCGCGTAGCCGATCGCACCGTAGGCGAGGAAGAACGAGAAGAAGCTGCCGTCGAGCGTCGGACCGGCAAGCTCGACGTCGGCTGCGGCGGCGCCCGCCGCGACACCCGCGAGCTTCAGTTCGGGGGCGTAGCTGGGCTGTAGCTGCGCGGCCCAGGCAGCTGCGGTGCCGCCCTCCGAGTAGCCCATGATCGCTGCGGGGCAGTCCTCGGGGAGTTCGGCCGGGGCCAGTTGCCGTCCTGCACGGATCGAGTCCAGCACGTTGCAGCCGAGCGCGCGGCCGACCATGTAGGCGTGATCGCCAGCCGTGCCGAGCCCCTGGTAATCGGTGACGACGACGGCACAGCCGCGCGCCAGCACCAGCGCCATCAGCCCGGCTTCCCAGTCAAGTCCGGTTGAGAGCAGCCGCGAGGGCGCGGCGTCGTCGCCGATCCCGTGGGTGCCGATCGCGTAGGCGATCAGCGGCAGTGGTTTCCTGGCGCGCCAGCCAACCGGTAGCAGCAGCGTCCCCGAGACGGCAGTGGGCTCGCCAACGGCGCCGGTGGAGCGGTAGAGGATGCGCCAGGCGTGAGCGCGCAAACGCGCGCCGGGAACCAGGTACGCGTCCATCGGCTCGGCGCGGATCAGGTCGCCAGGTGCCAGCAGCCCAAGACCAGACGGCGTGTCGTAGAAGCCGGGGCTCCAGTGAACGCGGCGGCGCGGGGTCGAAAGCAGCGACAGATGCGAGCCGGTGAGGCGGACGCGCTGCGGTGTGCGCGCCACCTGGGCTCCTGTCGTGAGGGCAAACCCCCCCGCTGTTCTCGCGATGTCAACGACGCTCATGGCCTCAGCGCTCCCTCTTCGCCTTGCCCTGATAATCGACCCACGCTCCAAATACGTGAGTCTTGTTACAAGTTTAGGACGGTTCCGGGACGGACGCGCGGATAGACCCTAAAGCAGTGTGTTTCCCGGGGCCTCGCACCGGCATCGGTGACGCCCAGCGGATATATGATCGCCGCTTAGACCAACGATGGGAGCGAACGTGCGACATGGACGGCGTCTGACCACAGCGATCGTTACGGCGATAGTCGGGATTCTGATTTCGGCTGTAGCCGTTTCGGGGAGCGCCGCGAGCACGCGCGCGCTGCGACCCGCGACCCGTAGCGCGGCGACAACGTCGACAACCACGTCGGCTCTGCCGCCGATCAGGCACGTGTTCATCATCGTGCTCGAGAACGAGTCCGAGTCGGTCACCTTCGGTCCGTCGAGCGCGGCGCCCTACCTCGCCACGCAGCTCAAGTCGCAGGGCGCGTTCGTCCCGAACTACTACGGGGTCGGGCACAACAGCCTCGACAACTACATCGCGATGATCGGTGGCCAGCCGCCGAACTCGACCACCCAGGCCGACTGCCCAACCTGGGAGAACATGAGCACCGATACCGCGTCGAGCTACGGAGCCGTCGAGGGCACCGGCTGTATCTACCCGGCCGACACGCCGACGATCGCCAACCAGCTGACCAATGCCGGCCTCAACTGGGGCGGCTATATGGACGAGATGGGCCTCGATCCGTCACGGGAGGCGTCGACATGCCCCGCCCCGGTCGTCGGCCAGGCAGACAACACCGAGTCGGCCGAGGCGAGCGCCCCGTATGACGAGTACGCCGAGCGTCACGACCCGTTCATGTACTACGACTCGATCACCAGCAACGCAAGCTATTGCCAGCAGCACGTCGTCAACCTCAGCAATCTCACGACCGCGCTGCAGAGCGTCTCGACGACGCCCAACTACGTCTTCATCACGCCAGATCTCTGCAACGACGGGCACAACTCCGGTTCCGGATGCGATAACGGCACCGGCCAGGAGGGCGGGCTCAGCCAGGTCAACACCTTCCTGAAAGCCTGGGTCCCGGAGATCCTCGCGTCGCCGGCCTACCAGCAGAACGGTCTGCTGCTGATCACCTTCGACGAGGCCTCAACCGCCGACGCCAGTAGCTGCTGCGGCGAGATCGCGGGTCCGGGCGCGGCGAATCCCGGTGGCAGCGGCCCCGGCGGCGGCGACGTCGGTGCGGTGATGCTGTCACCGTTCATCAACGCCGGCACGGTCACTCAGACGGCCTACAACCACTACTCGATGCTCGGTTCGGTCGAGGACCTGTTCGGCCTCCCCCACATCGGCTACGCCCAGCTGCCGGGCGAGACCGACTTCGGCTCGGACATCTACACCAACTACAACTCATCGACGTGCAGCGCGGCCTTCGCGTGCGGGCTTCCCGAGAACTCGTTGAGCGTGCCCGCGCTCGCATCGACGGCGGGCACCTCGAACAAGATCAAACTGTCGCTCAAGGCCACCGCGGCAAGCGGCAACACGATCAAATCGTTCGAGGTCGACGATGAGAACCTGAGCAGCAAAACGCCGGCGTGGACGACGCTGGCGTCGGCAACGACAGCGACGAACCTGACGTTCTCGGGCACTGACGGCGACACCTACGCGTTCAGGGTCGCCGCCACCGACTCGAGCGGCGACACCGGACAGTTCGTCACCTCGACGACCGTCTTCCCGAGCACCACCAAACCCACCAAGGGCAAATACAAGGGTGCCTGGAAGCAGGTCAAGCGCGCTCACGCGTGGCTCGGCAAGGCGATTCAGAGCAGCAGCAAGGGCGCGTCGTTCTCGCTCAGCTACACCGGCGGGAATCTCAGCCTGGTCGGCGAGAAGGGTCCCAAGGACGGCAAGCTCAAGGTCACGGTCGACGGCAAGAGCAAGACCCTCAACCTGCACGCCGCCAAGTCGAAGTTCGATCAGACACTCGGCACGTTCAAGGTCAAGACCGGCAAGAACACGGTCAAGCTCACGGTCGTCTCCGGCACCGTCGCGATCGAGGGCTACGGGATCGCCTCGCGCACGGCCTGACCGTCTCATTTGGCCGCCGCCCCGCTGGGCGGCGGCCTTCACCCACGCGCGCCCTCACTCGAACAGGCGGCGCGCGTACCAATCCGCGGCGTCGCGTACGCCTGGAACCGCAAAGAAGTAACCGCCGCCCACGGGTGAGATGTAGTCGACCATCGGCTCACCGATCAGCCGCGTCTGCGTCGCCACGAACTGCCGTACGAGGTCCTGCTGGAAGCAGTTGAAGATCAGCCCCATGTCGAGGTTGCCGGCCAGGTCGACGCCGTTGTCGTAGTTGTATCCACGGCGGAGGATCCGGCTGTCCTCGCTGGCCTTGGTGCGCGGGTTGGACAAGCGGATGTGGGCTGTGAGTGGAACCACACGACCCTTGGGGTCGCGGCCGTAGTGCGGCAGGGTGCTGAGGCTGCTGCTGCCGAGCACGGCGCCGCTTGAGCGGTAGCGGCCGATCATCGCCTGCTGTTCGGCGAGCGTCACCCGATCCCAGAACTCGATGAACATCCGGATCACACGGCAGACGTGGTAGCTGCCGCCGACGGCCCAGGCGGGCTCGCCGAGCCCCGGTACGACCCATAGCAGTCGGTTGGCGACGAACGGGTCGGTGACCTCCGGATTCGCAATCCCATCCATGAAGCCGAGATGGTTGCGGGGCACTCCTGATGGCCGCGGAGGCGAGATGAATCCGTCCGTCCGCCAGAGAACCTGCATCGCGCCGCGCGTGTGCTTGGCGATGTCACGCAGAGCATGGATCGCCGTGTCGGCGCTGCCGGCGCAGATCTGCACCAGCAGGTCACCACCGCAGATGCCGGGGTCAAGATTGTCGTTCGGGAATGCCGTCATCTCGCTGAGGCGCCGCGGCTCGCGCTCGGCGATCCCGAAGCGCTCGTCGAACAGCGTGGAGCCGAGTCCGAGTGTGATCGTCAACCCGTCGGGCACAACCTCAGGCCCGAGCGTGCCGCTGTCCAGCGGCGGTTGTGTCGGGCCACCGTCGGCGTGAGCGCCGCCGTGGGTCAGGAAGCGCGCACGGCTCGTGAGCGTCTTCAGCAGATCGATCAGGCCGGCCCGGTCAGCGGCTGTCACGTTGAACGCGGCAAAGCATGCGGCCGGCGGCGGTGGCGTGACGATCCCCGCTTGCCAAACGCCGTGGAAGGGCACGCCGGGAAGGCGGGCTGCGGGGTCAGAAGCAACGGCGAACTGCAGTTCGCCGTCGGCCTGCAGCAGGCGGTCACGCCCCGCGCCGGCGGCATCAGCACCGCCGGGGCCGGCGGCGACACCCGCACCGGCAGCCAGTGCGGCGGCACCGGAGCGCCTCAGGAACTGCCGACGATCAAGCGTCATACCAAGCCAATGATGCTATGGAACACTCCAAGCGTATGCGGATGCCCCGGAGCATCAGTCCCCTCAGGGCGATCGTGGCCTTGCTCGCCGGACTCCTGGTGCTGGCGGCGGCGGGCTCGGCGCATGCAGCCCAGAAGCCGTGCAGCTCCTACCCCGCCCCCGGCGCGTTCGCTCCCGCCGGCACCAGCGTCCCGCACGCGATCCTCAATCGCTACGCGCTGTCGCGCCGCAAGCAACGCGGATCAGACCGGTTCGACCTGCAGAGCGTTCGCGACGATCTGAGCGTGTCAGGGCTGATCCGCTCCAGCGAGCGGCTGCTCGGGAGAGCCGCGAAGGGCGAGCGCGTGTATTTCATCGCGGCACAGCACCTGCTCGGCTTCAGGCTCGCACCGCTGCGATGCCTGCCGGCGAGCCAGCGCTCGCTCGAACAGCAGCTGGCGCCGAGCCTGCGCAAGCAATACCGCAACGCCGCAGTCTGCGTGATCATGGTCACGGCCTACGGGGACAAGCCCAGCTGCGCGGCCGTGTCAAGCGGATCGGAGGCGCTGCTCACAGCGGTCGGGGCAAGCTTCGGGCTCGTGCCAGACGGGGTCCCGTCGGTCTCGCTGCGCTACCTGTCAGCCCCGCCACGTACGCTCAACGTGCGCGACAACTTCTTTGCCGATGTGACCACCGCGTCGCAGTCGCCACCCTGCGGCCTGCAATGGCTCGGCGCCGGCGGGACCGTCCGCAAGACACCCGTCGGCTGCTCCTACCGGACCTCCGAGGCACAGGAGCTGGCCGAGTACCGCAGCTATGTCGCGGAGCAGCTGACTGCACTGCAGTCGCAGGTCGCAGCGCTGCAGACGGCGATCGCCGGGGGCAACCTCGCAGCGGCTGAGTCCTCATGGCTGACTGCCCATGAGACCTGGCTCGCGATCGGCCAGGACGATGGCGCGTACGGCTGCTTCGGCGACCTGGGTGGTCAGATCGACGGGCTGGCCGGAGGGTTGCCGCTGGGCACGGCCGATCCTGGATTCACCGGCTTTCACCGGATTGAGTACGACCTCTGGACCAACCACGACCTGAGCGCTGCCGCCGCCGACACACAGTCACTCCAGCAACTGCTGGCGAAGCTCATGTCCTCGCCACTGCAGAGCTATCTGCCCGCGACCGCGAACGGGATCGCGAATTGGTTGCTGCGCCCGCACGAGGTGTTCGAGGACGCAGACCGTGACACGCTCACGGCCGATGACGACTACGGCAGCGGTACCGAGCTCGCGTCGCTGAGCGCCGACGTGACCGCCGTGCGCACGATGCTCAGCGAGCTCTCCCCCACGCTCAGCCCGCTGGCGCCGCGGCTGATCGACGATGCCGACGCCCAGCTTGCTGCGCTGGACACAGCAATCGCAGCGACGCAGATCAACGGCGACTGGGTATCGCTTGAGAACCTTCCGGCCCGGCAGCGCCAGCAGATCGACGCTGATGTCGGCAACCTGCTCGAGACCCTCGCTCCGCTTCCGGACCTGCTGACGAGTACCGGCAAGGGTTCGCCCACGACCTGAGCTGGTGCCGGGGCGCAGCGGCGTCAGTGAACCGCAATGAGCGGGTACTCGCGCCTGATGTCGTACAGCGTCGTGCGCTCGGCGGCGGGACGCTGCGCGCCGTGCGCCGCCTCGACCAGATCCTCAGGATTGAGCTTGACGCCGTGGTATGAGCCCGCGAGACGGCTGATCGACTCCTCCATCAGCGTTCCGCCGAGGTCGTTGACACCCCAGCGCAGAGCCTCGGTGGCGGCCTCGAGCCCCATCTTGACCCAGCTGGCCTGGACGTTGGTGATCGTGTGCCCGAGTGCGAGCCGGAATGCCGCGGTGTGCTTGAGGTTCTCCTCGGAGCTGATCTCCTCGATCCCGTGCGTGCGGCCAAGCAGAGTCTGGAACGGGATGAAGGACAGGGGGACGAACTCGGTGATGCCGCCTGTCCGCTCCTGCAGCGATCGCACGACGCGCATATGCTCGGCCAGCTCCCAAGGCTCCTCGATGTGGCCGAACATCACGGTCGCCGTTGAGCGCAGCCCGGCGCGGTGGGAGGCCTCGATGATCTCGACCCAGCGCGCCACCGGCAGCTTGTTCGGGGAGATGCGCTCGCGGACGCCATCGTGCAGGACCTCGGCCGCGGTTCCCGGTGTCGAGCCCAGGCCGGCGTCGCGCAGCTGCGCGAACACCTCTGAGGGCGGCTGTCCTGAGATATCGCACATATGCGCGATCTCCATCGGCGAGTAGGCATGCAGGTGCAGCTGCGGCGCGCACGACCTCGCGAAGCGCAGCCAACCCAGGTAGGTGTCGAGCGTCCAATCGGGATGGATGCCGGACTGGATGCAGAGCTCAGTGGCACCAAAGTCAACGGCATCGGCGATGCGCTGTGCGAAGTCGTCCTCCGAGTGCTCGTAGGCGTCCGGCGAGCGTTTGCCCTGGCCGAATCCGCAGAAGGCACAGCCCACGATGCATACGTTGGAGACGTTGATGTTGCGGTTGACGACGAACGTCACCGTGTCCCCCGCGAGCTCGGCCCGCAACTGATCGGCAGCCGCGCGCATCTCCTCAATCACCTCGGGCCGCTGTTCGGCAAACAGCGCGGTCAGCTCATCAGCAGTCAGCTCCTGGCCGCGCGCGCCCTTCTCGATCGCGCGGCCGGCGACATCGGGTGAGACGGTGACCTCGCCACGGCGCCCGGAGCCGCGCCGTGGAATGAACGACCAGTAGTCGGTCTTGATCAGGTCGAGCACACCCTGGGAGATCCACTCGGGATCGATGAAATCGGGATACACACACAGCCGCTCGGATAGCGCATAGCCGTCCTGCGCCAGGCGCTTGCGCACGTGCGCGGGCGACGGGAACGGGTGCTCGGGGCTGATGTGGTCGCCGTTAGCGCTCAGGCCGCCGAGGTCGGTGGCGCCG
>Ga0302314_10008302_pt1 | contig 18516 bp, 16 predicted proteins | sample III_Palsa_N2_3_FD_200533 | JGI IMG/M metagenome (GOLD analysis project Ga0302314, IMG submission 200533) | Peat permafrost microbial communities from Stordalen Mire near Abisko, Sweden - III_Palsa_N2_3 | ecosystem: Environmental > Terrestrial > Soil > Palsa > Peat permafrost | place: Sweden...
GAAGCTGAAATCCCGAACATCAGCAATGGCGGATGCGGCGTCATCACCTTTTACTTTAACCCACGCGGCGATAGCACGCCATCGCTCTATTGTAACCCGGTTGGTCCCGCCACCACACCGACCACCGCACCGCCCTAGGGTAAACCACGCTGGGCGCCCCGCTCAGACACGTTCGAGCAACGCCACGGTCCCCTGCCCGCCGTCGGCGCAGACTGACACAATGGCTTTGGCGCCCGGCGCCATTGCCGTCAGTTCCTTAGCCGCCTGGCTCAGGATGCGCGCGCCGGTGGCCGCGAAGGGATGGCCGAGGGCGAGCGAACCGCCATGTGGATTGACCCGCTCCCACGGGAACTCGCCCAGGTCGGCGTCCACCCCCGCCCGTTCGCGGCGGTACGCCGGGTCGGAGGCCGCCTTGATATTGGCCAGAACCTGGGCGGCGAAGGCCTCGTGGATCTCCCAGAGGGCGATGTCAGCGAACCTCAGGCGATGACGGGCGAGCAACCTCGGAATCGCCCTGCCGGGAGCCATCAGCATGCCCTCGTCCAGCCGAAAATCGATCGCGGCGATCTCCCAGTCGATGATCTTCACCGCCGCTGGCGCGCCCAGCCTCTTCAACCCTTCGGCGTCTCCGATCCAGATCGCGGCCGCGCCGTCGGTGACGGGCGATGCGTTCCCCGCCGTGATCGAGCCCGCGGCCGAATCGAAGACCGGGCGCAGGGCGGCCAACCTTTCGAGCGAGGTGTCGCGGCGCGGCAGAGCGTCACGCTCGACGCCGCCGAATGGCGTGACCAGATCATCGAAGAATCCTATATCCTGACCGGCGACCGCGCTCTGGTGGCTGCGCAGGGCCCAGCGGTCCTGCTCCTCGCGACCAACAGCGAAGCGGCGGGCGGTGTCTTCAGTGTGCTCGCCCTGCGAGCGCCCGCTCACCCGGTTGGCCCAGGCCTTCAACGGCAGATTGAAATCGGCGGCGGACGGGGCGGACAGCAGAGCCACGGCCGCGGCGGGATCGTGGGCGAACGTGGCGATCGGCAACCTCGGTTCGCAACGCAATCGGCACGTGGCTCATGGTCTCGACGCCGCCCACGAGACCCAGCCGCGCGCCGCCCCGTCCGATCATCCCGGCAGCTTCGATGACTCCCATGAAGCTGCTGGAACAGGCGAGCACGGTGGAGAACGCCGGAATCTCCGGATCGAGACCCGCGGCGAACACCAGTTCCCGCGCGATATTGGAGACCGTCGGATCCGGGATCACCTGGCTCCAGACGATGAAGTCGGGCCTGGCGCGCTTGGCCATGGCTTTGGCGATCGGCGTGGCGAGCGCGAGGGCGTCGTATTGCGCCAAAACCCCGCCGCCCTTCACGAACGGCGTGCGGACTCCCGGAGCGATGAAGATCTCGATCATCGCTGGGCCGATGGAGCGGGTAGCGGGAATCGAACCCGCATCCTCAGCTTGGAAGGCTGCTGCACTACCACTGTGCTATACCCGCGCCGGGCTTGGAAACGCGTGGTGGGGGAAGTAGGACTCGAACCTACGAAGGCGTACGCCAGCGGATTTACAGTCCGCCCCCTTTGCCGCTCGGGACATTCCCCCAAACGCGTGTTCCTCATCGGTGGAGACGGTTTATTGAAAAACCCTCCGCTTTCCGATCGTTTGCAGTGCTAGAACGCGCCGGCGTCGCCGCCGTTTTCTGGCGCGCCGAGAGCCCGCAAAAATCGGAGCGCGTCTTATAGTTGTGACCTCTCCTCGACGCAACGACCGCTCGATGTCGTCAAACCGGCATGGCGCGCACCGTCACGCACGCAACTCCCAGTCGTCCCGATCAGCCGCCGCGGGCGAATGGTTGTGGGGCTGGCACGCGGTGATCGCCGCACTGGAGAATCCCGCCAGGACAACCCCCCACCGTCTCCTGGCCACGGCCGAGCGCGCCCGCGCGTTGGGCGGTCGCTTCGAGCCGACGTTGGAGATCGTCGAATCGGGAGCCATCTCCGCATGCCTTCCCGCCGGAGCGGTTCACCAGGGCGTCGCCCTCGACATCGACGCGCTCGAACCCACCCCGCTTGCCGAGCTGGGGGGCCAAGCCGTCGGTTTGCTCCTGATGCTGGACCAGGTCACCGATCCTCAGAACGTGGGGGCGATATTCCGCAGCGCCGCCGCATTCGGCGCGCGCGGCGTCGTCTTGCAGGACCGTCACGCCCCGGCGCTCGCCGGCGTCCTGGCCAAGGCGGCCGCCGGCGCTGTCGATAAGGTTCCTCACGCACGCGAGACCAACCTCTCCCGCGCCCTCGAGCGGCTCGACTCGTTCGGCTGGCGCGCCGTGGGTCTCGACGGAGCTGCGCCGGCGACGCTCGCGGACACCCTGGACGGACGTCCCACCGTTCTGGTCGTCGGTTCGGAGGGCGAGGGCCTGCGACGGCTTGTCCGCGAGCACTGCGACGCCCTGGCGCGCATTCCCATGGCCGGCGGTTTCGAGAGCCTGAATGTCGCCGCCGCAACGGCTGTCGCGCTCTACGAAGCCACGCGAGGGCGCTAGCCGCCTCCGAAGCGTTCCGCCCAGGCCGCGACATCAGCCTCCTCGATCTTGCGGAACAGCACCGGAGGCGGGGTGATCGCCTGGCCGACCGGCAGGCGGGACAGTTCCGCGCGCGCGTCGAAGGACGGCCAGTCGAGCGGACCGTCCTCACCCAAGGCCTTGGCGATCGTCTCGGCGCTGAACGGGATCATCGGCGCGCTCACGCGGGCGTAAAGATAAGCGAGGTTGAGCGCCGTGCGCACGATCACCGCCGCCCGCTCCGGATCGGTTTTGATCGCCGTCCACGGCGCCGCGGCCTGAAGGTATTCGTTGCCGACCACCCACAACGCCCGCAGCGCCTGAGCTGATTTGCGCAGCTCGATGGCTTCGAATTCACCCGTAAGATCGGCTAGGCGAGCTGACACGTCGGCGAACAGCGCCTCTTCCAGATCGCCAGGCTCTCCACCCGCCGGCACTTCGCCGCCGAAACGCGATTCGCAGAACCGGACGATGCGGTTGACGAAGTTGCCCAGCACGTCGGCGAGGTCGCGGTTCACCGCCGCCACCAGCTGTTCCCAGGTGAAGGTGGTGTCTGAACCCTCCGGGCTGTTGGCTACGAGATACCATCGCCAGCAGTCGACCGGCAGAATCTCGAGCGCCGTGTCCATGAACACCCCGCGCTTGTGGGAGGTGGAGAACTTCTGACCGTACCAGTTGAGGTGATTGAAGGCCTTGAGGGCGTCCACTGTCTTCCATGGCTCACCCGAGCCCAGGATCGTGGCCGGGAAGTTCACCGCGTGAAAGGCGACGTTGTCCTTGCCCATGAATTCGACATAGCGGACATCGGACGCCCCCTCGTCCTCGCGCCACCAGCGCCGCCAGTCGCCGCCCGTCGCGTCCGCCCATTCTTCGGTGGCGGCGATGTATTCGATCGGGGCGTCGAACCACACATAGAACACCTTGTCCTCGAAACCCGGCCGCGGCGCGCCGTGGCGCGTCACCGGCACGCCCCAGGACAGATCGCGCGTGACGCCTCGGTCGATCAGGCCTTCGGCCAGGTGCTTGCGGGCGATGGCCTTGGCGAGCGCCGACCAGCCGGGCCGCGCCTCGACCCAGCGCGCGATCTCGCCCTCGAGCTTGGATTGCAGGACGTAGAGATGGCGGGTTTCGCGCACCTCCAGATTCCGCGACCCCGAGATCGCCGAATAGGGCTCGATCAGGTCCACGGGGTCGAGCAGCGAATCGCAGTTGTCGCATTGGTCGCCGCGCGCCGGCCGAAAGCCGCACACCGGACAGGTGCCCTCGATATAGCGATCCGGCAGGAAGCGGCCGTCGTCGATGGAATAGACCATCCGGTCGAGACGCTCCTCGATGTAGCCGTTGTCCTCCAACACGTCGGCGAAGTGCTGGGTCAGGAGCCGGTTTTGCAGCGAAGACGAGCGACCGAACCAGTCCCACGAGAGGCCGAAGGCGGCGCAGGCGTCGCGCTGAGCGATGTGCTGTTCGGCGCAATAGGTCGCCACGTCCTGGCCCGCCTCTCGCGCCGCCAGTTCGGCCGGCGTACCGTGCTCGTCGGTGGCGCAGATGAGCAGCACCTCGGCGCCGCGCGCGCGCTCGAACCTGGCATAGACATCGGCCGGCAGCATCGAGCCGGTGAGCGTGCCCAGATGCTTGACGCCGTTGATGTACGGCAGGGCCGAGGTGATGAGGATGCGCGACATGGGGGCGGCATATAGGGGCAAGGCGCCGCTTTTCCCAAGCACGGGCGCGGCGATCGTTGCCAGGGCGCCCGCCCCTGCGGCATAAGCGCAACGCGCACGGCCGGCTTAGCTCAGTTGGTAGAGCAGCGCTTTTGTAAAGCGAAGGTCGCGGGTTCGAATCCTGCAGCCGGCGCCAGCCCCTGGAACCGCCTCGCATGACGCTCACCGCATGGGCCGTCACCACCGGCGAGATGGGTATGCGCACCCAGGCGCGCGGGCTGGCCGAAGCCGTCGCCCACGAAGTGACCGAGGTGACGGTCGCCCGCGCGTGGTCGTGGCGGCCCGATCGCCCCGCTCCGCCGTGGCCCGATGTCATGGTCAGCTGCGGACGCCGTTCCGCCCGCTGGGCGTTGGCCGCGCGGCGGCTGAGCGGCGGCGCGACGCTGGCGGTCCACGTCCAGGACCCGCGCCGGGATGCCGGCGCCTTCGATCTCATCGTCGCCATGGAACATGACGACATTCGCGCGGGCGGCAACGTCATCAAGGTGGCGACGGCGCTGCACGACCTCACGCCCGCCAAGCTTTCGGCGGCGGCGGCGGCGTGGACGAGCCGGCTCGGCCCGCTCGGCCGGCCGCTGACCGGCGTGGCGATCGGCGGCGACCTGCGCGGCCGGGCCTTCACCCCCGCCGATGGCGCGCGCCTGATCGCCGGCCTCCAGCGGATCATGCAAGGCTCGGGCGGCGCGCTCGCCATCACGCCGTCCCGCCGCACGCCAGCGGCGGTGATCGCACAGTTGCGCGAGGCCTTTGCGGAGGATCCGCGCGTCTTCCTGTGGGACCTCGACGGCGACAACCCCTACCGCGGCATCCTGGCGTCGGCCGATCGCCTGGTGGTGACCAGCGACAGCGTGTCCATGGTCTCCGAGGCGCTGGCGACGCCTCACCCGGTGGAGGTGCTGGATCTGGGATTCGCTCGCCACACCGGCTTCATCCAGGATCTGGTCGACCGTCGCCTGATCCGCCGCTTTGAAGGCGACCCGGCGCCGCCGGTAACCGTGGGGCCGGTCAACGCCACACTCGAGGCGGCCAGGGCCGTCGAGGCCCTGCTTCAGGCGCGGACGGGGGTCGCCGGATAAGCCAGCTGGCCGCGTTCCCGCCACGCTTCGGTGACGTAGTTCATGATCACCGATTTGCGCACCCCGCCGATCTTCCGCCGTTCCAGCCCATGCCAGGTGTTGTCGCCCGGAACGAACACCAAGGCGGTGTTGTCGATGAAGGCTGAGCGTTTGGCCCAGGTGTCCTTGTCGGCATAGATGTCGGTGCCGAGATCGGCCTGGCCTTCGCTGTCGGCGAGATAGATCAGCATGGTGAAGCGCTTGACGCCGAGGTCTGTGTGCGGCTGCAGCCAGAAACCATCGGTGTCCTGGGCATATTCCAGCCGCACATAGCTGGCGGAGAGATCGGCGCCCGTGGCGTGTTCGATCGCAACGACGACCTCGGGCGACTGAAAGGCGTCGGCGACCGCTTGGCAGGCGGGAAAGCGGGCGTTGGTGGCGGCGTCGAAATAGTGCCGCTGGTCGTTGTGCAGCTCGCGCTTGCCGGAAACCCCGTGCAGATCGGGAACGGCGTAGGGCAGAGCCCGCAAAATCCGCGACACGTCGCGCGGAAACACCTCGGTCACCGTCCAGTGCCGATAGGGCGTCTCGCTGCGAGACGCCGTTGTAATGGCGGCGATGAGGCTGGCGCTCACCGCGTCCGTGGAAGTCGTATCAGTGATGGTCAAGGACTGGCCTTCAACAAGAGCGCGCGCGCCCGCACGGACCCATATGGGCGCCTTGCGCCTTGCCCGCATTCTAGAGGAGTCGGCCGCGGTCGTCGACGTTTCTCAGATCGGCGGCCGGCGCCCCTTCCAGGGACTGGCCTGCTCAAGCTGGCCCGCCAGGCGGAAGAGCAGGGCCTCCTCCCCCGTGCGTGCGGTGAACTGCAGCCCGATCGGCAGGCCCGCGGCGCTCATCGCCAGGGGCGTGCTCATGGACGGCTGACCCGTGACATTGAACGCTTGGGTGTTGGGCATGAAGGCGAACAGGCGCTGGGCGTATTCGGATGGATCGCACCTCAAGTGGCCGATCGGGACGGCGGGCGAGCCCAGGGTCGACATCAGCAGCACGTCGTACCGCTCGAAGAACGCCGCCATCGTGCGACCGAACGCGTGCGCGGCCTGCAGGGCCCGGACATAGGCCGAGCCGGTGACGCCACGGCCCCTCTGCCACGTCGCCCAGGTGACAGGCTCGAGCTCGTCCTCGCCGATCGGCCGGCCGCGCCGCGCGCCCTCGGCGTCCAGCATGCCGGCCACGCTGGCGGCGACCACCGTACCCGCGGCCTGGCCGACGGCGGCATAGTCGCCAGGCAACGATGCCTCTTCGACGTGATGGCCCAGGGATTCGCAAAGTCTGGCCGCCGCGCGCACGGCACCCGCGCACTCCGGATCGAGGGCCGGCGCCGCCAGCGCTCCGGTGCTGAAGGCGATCCGCAGACGCCCCGGATCCCGCCCCACCTCGGCGGCGAACGGAGTCGCGGGCGGGTCCAGCCAATAGGGATCGCCCGGCTCCGGCCCGCAGATGGCGTCCAGGAGCGCGGCGCTGTCGCGCACGCTCCAGGTCACCGCGTGGCTGATCGAAAAGCCGCCCCAGCCCTCATCGGCGGGCGCGAACGACACCCGTCCGCGCGAGGGTTTCAATCCGAAGAGGCCGCACGCCGAGGCTGGAATGCGGATCGAGCCGCCGCCGTCGCTGGCGTGGGCCGCCGGCACGATGCCGCCTGCCACCGCCGCCGCCGCCCCGCCGGACGAGCCGCCCGACGTCCGGTCCAAATCCCACGGGTTGCGGGTCGGGCCGAAGCGCGCCGGTTCGGTCACCGGCTCCAGACCGAACTCCGGCGTGTTGGTCTTGCCGGCGATGACGAGGCCCGCCGCCTTGTATTTGACGACCAGGGCGCTGTCGGCCGTCGCCGCCTCGCCGCCCATGATCCTTGAGCCGGCGGTGGTGGGCGTTCCCGCCATCTGGGCGCCCAGGTCCTTGAGCAGGAACGGCACGCCGCCGAGCGGCCCTTCCGGCGTCCCGCTGGCGACCCGGTCCAGCGCCGCCTGGCCGAGGTCGAGCGTCACGGCGTTGAGCTTCGGATTGACCGCCTCGAGGCGCGCGAGCGCCGCCTCCATCACCTCTCGGGCGCTCACCTCGCGCCTGGCGATGAGATCGGCGAGGCCCACGGCATCCTGGGCAAGATAGTCGGAGGCGTTCATTGTCGCGGACTCCCCTCGTTCAGGCTCTCGCATCCGACTTGCCCACAAGGGGGTTATAAGTCCATGGCGGATGCGCGAAGGACGCCATGATCGAGATTACTGACCATATCGCTCTTGGCGACCACGAACTCGCGTTCACCTATATGCTCGCGTCCGGGCCGGGCGGCCAGAACGTCAACAAGGTCAATACGGCCGCGCAACTCCGCTTTGACGCCCGCCGCTCGCCCTCCCTACCGCCGGACGTCCTCGCGCGCCTCGAACGTCTGGCGGGATCGCGGCTGACCAACGAAGGCGTGATCGTCATCACCGCCAAGCGCTTTCGCACCCAGGAACGCAACCGCGCCGACGCGACCCAGCGCCTCGCCGCGCTGATCGTCCGGGCCGCCTCTCCGCCCGCGCCGCGGGTCGTCACCGGCCCCACGCGCGGCGAAAAGGAGCGGCGGCTGCGCGCCAAGGCTCGCCGCGCCGAGGTCAAGTCGCTGCGCGGTCGGCCCGAGGCGCAGGACTAGCGTTGCATGGCGGCGCCGGGACGCTAGGCTGGCGCGCCAACCAAGGGAGATCGAGATGCGCGTGTCGATGACTTTGATGCTCTCCGCCGGGGCGATTCTGGCGGCCTGCTCTCAGCCCTCCGCGCCGTCCTCCAGCTCGGGCCCCGCCGAATCAACGGCGCCCGCCGCGGCGCCGGCGCTCACGGACGCCCAGACCAAGGCCCTCGTCGCCCAACTTCCGGTGACTTATCAGAGCGCCGATCTGGCCAATGGTCAGGCCAAGTTCGCCATCTGCAAGACCTGTCACAGCGTCGCCCAGGGCGGCGGCGACATGACCGGCCCGAACCTCTACGGCGTCTTTGGCCGCAAGGCGGGCAGCGAGCCGGGTTTCGCCTATTCGGACGGCATGAAGGCGCTGGGCGTCACCTGGGGCGCCGACAGCATCGACAAGTGGATCGCCAATCCGCGGGCCATGATCCCCGGCACCAAGATGACCTATATCGGCATGGAGAATCCGAAGGACCGGATCGATCTCATCGCCTACCTCAAGACCGTGACCTCGGCTCCGCCGCCGAGCTAGGCCTTCTCGAACATGATCGCCTTGGTGAGGAAGGCGCGGTCGGTTGTCCGTTCGACGAGGCCTGCCGCGCCGAACAGGCCAGTGAGATCGGCCGCCGCGTAGTCGGCGTAATACGGCTCGTGGAAGTAGGCCGGGAAGACCTGCAACAGACGCTCCAGCTGCGGCTCGTCGCGAGGCTGGATCGAGTCGGCGAATGCGAGCAGGCCGCCAGGTTTCAGCACGCGCGCGATCTCCGCGGCGACGGCCGGGCGCACCTTGGGCGGCAGTTCGTGGAAGAGATAGACACAGGTCGCCGCGTCGAGGCTCGCATCAGCGAAGGGCAGTCGTTCCGCCCTGGCCTGGACCAGCGCCGGCACGCCGGAGCGCCGACGCGCCTCCGCGAGGTAGGCCGCCGAGAGGTCGACGCCCACCAGGCGGGCTCTGGGAAACGTGCGGATCAGGTCCGCCAGGAAGGCGCCGGCGCCGCAGGCGACGTCGACCAGGCGCACGTCGCGGTGGTCGCGCTCTCGCCAGGCTTCGGCGAGCAGCGACAGCGCTCTGCGACGCATGGCCCCGGCCGCGCCGGAGAACAGAGCCTCCACCTGGATCTCATAGCGCCGCGCGCTCTCGGGTGTGAACCAGCCACCGCTCTGAAAGTGGAAATTCTGTTTATAGTACGCAGGATAAGCGTTCCCGACGGCGGCGTCCTCGCGCGCCTCGACAGCCCCGTTCCGCGCCCGCCTCGCCTCCACCTCGCGCGCGTCGGTCACCAGGTCCATCGCGCCTCTCAAGGCCGCCAACGGGTTGGCCGGCTGATCGTCCATCGCCGGGTAGAGCCCACGCGCCACATCGCGCGCATCCTTTTCGAAGGCCTCCAACCAGGCGTGCCGGATCAGGCCTTCTGGCGCCGGCTCCGCGGTCGGGGCGCTCGAGACCGGCGCCGTGCGGCCGGTTCGGGCGAGCGCCCGCGCCGCCGCGCCGGCTGCTCCCCACCAGACCGCCTTGACCGCCGCGCCGGCCACCTGGGCCGAGCGGTCGAGAGCGAAGGCGCTTTTGGTCCGATCAGTCACCGCTCATCCCGCGAGAACACAGCCGCCAGCTCAATATGAGGAGACCACAGGAACTGGTCCACCGGCAGAACGCGCAACAGCCGGAAACCGGCGTCGGCGAGTGCCCGCGCGTCCGTGGCGAAGGTGGTTGGATTGCATGACACGCCGATCACCCTGGCGCAGGCGGACTTGGCGATCTCGCGGCACTGGGCGGGCGCCCCGGCCCTCGGCGGATCGAACAGCACGACGTCCACGCCGGCCAGCTCGCTCGCCTGCACCGGCCGGCGGTCGAGGTCGCGCGCCTCGGCGACAATGGATTTGAGGCCCGGCGCGGTGGCGGTCGCGCTGACGAGGGCCTGGACGGCAGGCGCCGACACGTCGGCCGCCATGACTGGCGCGATTGTCGCCAGGGGAAAGGTAAAGGCCCCTACCCCGCAGTAGAGATCGGCGATCCTGCGCGCGCCGGCGGCGGCCTCCATCGCGAACGCCGCCATCGCCGCTTCGGCCGCGGGGACCGCTTGCAGGAAGGCGCCCGCCGGCAACGTCACCGTCGCCGCGCCGACACGCACGAGCGGCCCCCTCTCCTGGTAGATCGTTTCCCCCGCCAGCGTTATCCTGGCCGCGCCGGCGCGCGCGGCGGCCTCCGCGGCCCGCAGCCTCGCATCGGCCGACAGGCCGCCGCTCTTTCGCTCCACGCCGGTGACGTCGACGTCGAGACCGGTCAGCGTCGAGGTGACATGTAACGTTGGCGCCGAGGCCGGATGTTCCAGGAAAGGTTCGGCGATTTCGGCCAGCGCCGGCAGCGCGGCGACGATCGCGGGGTCGGCGACGATGCAGGTGTCGATCGCCACCACGCGCCAGGTTCGCCGGGCCTTGAAGCCGAGAACGGTCTTCCCGCCCACCCGACGCGCATGCAGGGCGATGCGTCGCCGCGAACCGGGGGCGGCGGCGAACGGCGCGAGGATCTCCGTCTCCAGCCCTTCCCGGGCGAGGGCCATGCGGATCCGCTCCACTTTCCAGGCGAGATAGGGTTCCCGCGACCAGTGCTGCAGGGCGCAGCCGCCGCATTCGCCAAAGTGCTGACACGGCGGGGCGACGCGCTCGAGACTCGCTTCGAGCACCTCCAGCAGGCGCCCCCGCTCGCCCTGCGTTTCCGCCAGAACCCGCTCGCCGGGCAAGGTCAGCGGGATGAAGCAACCGTCGGCGAGGCCGTCACCCTGGGCTCCGACTGCGTCGACGAGGAATTCGCGCGCCGGTCCAGCGACCCCGCTGGCGGGCCGACGGCCATCAAAACGCCGCCGGGCAGTGATGCGTGCGCGCTTCATGCCGGGTTCATTATGCGCGCTGAAATATCGACCGACCCAACAACGCCGGGAGTATCGCCATGAAAGCCATCCTCACGCTCGCCTGCGCCGCCCTGGTCGCGGCGCCCGCACTCAGCCTCCCCAGCTTCGCCGCGGCGCAGCCCTACTACAACTACGGGCCTTATGATCCCTGCCGAGCGGCGAAGAGGGCAGCGGCCAACAACGGCGCGGTCACGGGCGGCCTTCTGGGGGCGGTGCTGGGCAGCGCCATCGCCGGACGCGGCTCGAGGTTCGGTGGGGCAGTAGTCGGCGGCACGGTCGGAGCGGTCGCGGGCCACGAGGTCGGCAGTCATTCGGTCCGGTGCCTCGCCTATCCGCCACGCTTCCGGCCACGCTTGCACTGCCACTGGGTCGAGCAGGATTATGGCGGCCGGCCGCATCAGTTTGAGCTTTGCCGCGACCCGAACGGACAGTGGCGCCCGAGCGGTCGCCGCAACTAGGTCTCGGCTTCGAACAGCTTGCGCAGTTCTGGCTTGACGATCTTGCCGTTGGCGTTGCGCGGCAGGGTCTCGGGCCAGAACAGCACGCGCACCGGCACCTTGAAGGCGGCCAGGCGCTCGGCGACAAACGCGCGCAGCTCCGCCTCCGTGGCGCTGGCCCCGGGCTTGAGCGTGACGACGGCCCCCGGTTCCTCGCCCAGCGTCCTGTGCGGGATGCCGACCAACGCGGCGTCCATCACCGCCGGATGGTCGTAGAGGACGTTCTCGACCTCGATGCAGTAGATGTTCTCCCCGCCGCGGATCAGCATGTCCTTGGCCCGGTCGATAATGTAGCAGAATCCCTCCTCGTCTAGACGCGCCAGGTCGCCGGTCTTCACCCAGCCGTCGACGAAGGTCTGGGCCGTGGCTTCCGGCTTGTTCCAGTAGCCGGCGACGACCTGGGGGCCCTTGCACCACAGCTCGCCGACCTCGCCCAGCGCCAGTTCGCGATCCCCCTCCACGCTCATGATCTTGAGATCGGTCACGGCCACCGCCGGTCCGCAAGAGTCCGGACGATGCTCGTAGTCCTCGGCGCTGTTGCTGGTGGCAGTCGCCGAGGTCTCGGTCATGCCCCAGCCGTTGCCCGCCGCCGAGTTGGGAAAGGTCTCGCGGATACGACGCACCAACTCCGGCGCCGATGGGGCCCCGCCATAGGACACACTCTCCAGCGAGGAGAGATCGTATTTGTCGCGCAGGGGATGCTCGATCAGCTGCCAGGCGATGGTCGGCACGCCGCCCGCCAGGTTGACCTTTTCGCGCTCGATGAGTTCGAAGGCGCGGATCGGGTCCCATCGGCGCATCAGCACCACCTTGGCGCCGGCGAATAGGCTGGGGTTCAGCACCGCGAAGCAGCCCGTGGCGTGGAAGAACGGCACCGACAACAGCATGGCGCGTTGCGGCGCGTTCGGATCCGGCGCGGGCGGCGCCTCGCCACGGCGCAGGAAGGCGCGCGCGGCGACGCTGGCCGAGGCCATGATGTTGGAATTGATGTTGCGTTGGCTGCCGATCGCGCCCTTGGGCTTTCCCGTGGTGCCCGAGGTATAGAAGATCGTTGCGTCGTCGTCCGGCGCGATCGGCGTCGCCGGCAGAGGTCTGTCGGGCAGATCGGCCCAAGCGTCCGGCGCGCCGATGACGTCCTCAAGTTTGATCACCTCCGGATGGGCCACTTCGTCGGCCTCGCGGGCGACATAGACGCGCTTCAGGTCGGGACATCTGGGGAGGTGTTCGGCGAGCCGTTCGAGCCGCTCGGCGTCGACCACGACCGCCTTCGCGCCCGAATCCAATAGGCCGTATTCCAGCTCCGCGCCGGTCCACCAGGCGTTGAGCGGCGTTGCGATCGCACCCAGGGAAACGACGGCGTAGAAGGCGACCGGCCACTCTGGAATGTTGCGCATCACGATCGCCACGCGATCACCGGCGGCCACGCCATCGGCGGCCAGGACCTCGGCGAAGGCCGCGACCGCCCGGTGGAACGCCTCGAATGTCACCCGCTCGTCCTCATGCACCAGGAACACGCGATCGGCCCAGGCGCGCGAGGCCGCGACCACCGCCCGCAAGTTCGGCGGCGCGTTCTTCCAGGTGCGCGTGGCGACGCCGCGGATCACCACCTCCTCCATTTCCAAGGGAGACCCAGGCGCGGTGAGCAGGGCGTGGGCCTGGGCGATCGACATCGCCGGCCAGGCGGGCTTGGGGGTGCTTTCGGCTTCACTCATGGCGGCTACGCACATTCACGAGCCGCCGGGCGTTGTAAAGCGTCGTGAGTTATCGGCGTTCAGCCGGCCGCTTCGAGCCGCGCGAGCGCCGCTTCCAGCCTCTCCCTGGTCCCGCGCGACTCGGCCAGGCGTTCTCGGCTCTCTTCCACCACCTCCTCGGGCGCGCGGGCCAGGAAATCGGCGTTGGCGAGTTTCTTCGAAGTCCGCTCGATATCGCCAGCATGGCCGGCGATCTCCTTGGCGAGGCGCGCCCGCTCCACCGCCAGATCGATGAAGGCCGCTACCGGCAGCGCGAAGGCGACTCCTTCGGCGACGTAAGGCACCGCCCCCGCGCCGCCGGCGGCGTCGAAGGTCACGCCCGACACGCGCAGCATCTGGGCGATGACCGCTTCGTTCGTTTGCAACACCTGCCTCTGACCCGCGTCCGCGTGACTGACGATCAGCGGCGGCCGCGCCGAAAGCGGCACATTGAGCTCCGAACGCACGGCCCGGCCCGTGGCGATGGCGCCGACCACCAGCGCCATGTCGCGGGCGGCGGCCTCGTCGACCCACGAATCGGGAAGATCAGGCCAAGGCGCGGTGATCAGCAGACCCGTTCGGTCGGCGGTCTTGTCCCACAATTCCTCGGTGACGAACGGCATGACTGGATGCAGCAGCTTAAGGATCGTCTCCAGCACCCAAGCGGCCATGGCCCGCGTCTCGGCTTTAGCAAATTCATCCGTACCCTGAAGAACAGGCTTGGACAGCTCGAGATACCAGTCGCAATAGACGTTCCAGATGAACCGATAGAGCGTCCCCGCGGCGGCGTCGAAGGCGCAAGCGTCTAGCGCCTCGGTGACCTCACGCGCCGTCTTGACCGTCTCACCGAGGATCCAGCGGTTGACCTGCTCACGCGCCGCGCCGGGATCGAAGGCCGCCGGTTGGACACAGCCATTGATCTCGCAGAACCGCGCGGCGTTCCACAGCTTGGTGCCAAAGTTGCGGTAACCCTCGATTCGCGCCGTAGACAGACGAATGTCGCGGGCCTGGCCGGACATGGCGGTCATGGTGAAGCGCAGCGCGTCCGCGCCATAGGCGTCGACGAGTTCCAGGGGGTCCATGACGTTGCCCTTGGACTTCGACATCTTCGCCCCTTGCGCGTCGCGGATCAGGGCGTTGATGAACACGCGGCGGAACGGCGCCTTTCCGGTGAAGTGCAGACCCATCATCATCATCCGGGCGACCCAAAAGAAGATGATGTCGAAGCCCGTGATCAGGGTATGCGTAGGGTAGAAGCGCTCGAGGTCGCCGGTCTTTTCGGGCCAGCCCAGGGTCGAGAACGGCCACAGCGCCGAAGAGAACCAAGTGTCCAGCACATCCTCGTCCTGGCGCAGAGGCTCATCGCGGCCATAGTGCTCGCGGGCCGCCGCGGTCGCCTCCGCGTCGGTCTCGGCGACAAAGATGTGGCCGTCCGGTCCGTACCAGGCGGGAATGCGATGCCCCCACCAAAGCTGGCGCGAAATGCACCATGGCTCGATGTTGCGCATCCATTCGAAGTAGGTCTTCTCCCAGTGGCGCGGCTCGAACACCGTGCGGCCGTCCTCGACCGCGGCGATGGCCGGCCCGGCCAGGGTCTTGGCGTCCACGTACCACTGGTCGGTCAGATAAGGTTCGACCACCACGCCAGAGCGATCGCCGTGCGGAACCGCGTGGCGCACCGGTTCGACGCCGCGCAACAGACCGAGGGTGTCGAATTCGGCCACCACCTTCTTGCGGGCCTCGAAGCGATCCAGGCCGCGGAAGGCCGCGGGCGCGTTGTCGTTGATGCGCGCCTGGGGATCCAGAACGTTGATCATCGGCAGATGGTGGCGCTGGCCGACCTTGAAATCGTTGAAGTCGTGCGCCGGAGTAATCTTGACCGCGCCCGAGCCCTTTTCCGGATCGGCGTAGTCGTCGGCGATGATCGGGATCGGGCGGCCGACGATCGGCAGGCGAACGCATTTTCCGACAAGATGGGCGTAGCGTTCGTCGCCCGGATGCACGGCGACGGCCGTATCGGCCAGCATGGTTTCCGGGCGGGTGGTGGCGACCACGATCTCGCCGGAACCGTCCTCCAGCGGATAGGCGAAATGCCAATAGCAGCCGTCGACCTCGCGTTGCTCGACCTCGAGATCGGAGATCGCCGTCTGGAACTGCGGGTCCCAATTCACCAGACGTTTGTCGCGATAGATCAGCTTCTGGCGGTGCAGGGTGACGAACACCTTGCGCACGGCGTTCGAGAGGCCCTCATCGAGGGTGAAACGCTCGCGGCTCCAATCACAGGATGCGCCGAGACGCCGAAGCTGGCGCGAGATGGTCCCGCCCGACTCCGCCTTCCACTGCCACACACGCTCGACGAAGGCCTCGCGGCCCATGTCGCGCCGGCCGATATTGCCGGCCGCGGCCAATTGTCGTTCCACCACCATCTGGGTGGCGATTCCGGCGTGATCGGTCCCGGGCAGCCAAAGGGCGGCGGCCCCGCGCATCCGCTGAAAGCGGATCAGAACGTCCTGTAGCGTGTTGTTCAGCGCATGGCCGATGTGCAGCGAACCGGTCACGTTCGGTGGTGGAATAGCGATCGAAAACGGCCTCGCGGCCGCATCGTCCACCGGCGCGAACGCACCCGATTCTTCCCACAACCGATAGAGCCGCGGCTCGGCCGAGCTGGGATCGAACGCCTTATCGAGCATGTCACTCACGTCTAGCGGAACAGAACTTGCCCCGAAGACGGGGCGCGGATGCGACCCCCTTCTAATCGCAGAAAGGGGTCAGCAGGGGCTTAGCGTGATCTGCTGCCCCGGGAAATCCGCGCTACTTCTTCTTCGACGTGCTCACGAACGATCTCGGGCAGATGAGTCTCAAGCCATTCTTTGAGGATTGGACGCAGCAGTTCGCGCACCACGTCCTCCAGGCTACGGCCCGGTGCGGGCATGGTCATGGAAGGTTCTCCTGAAGATTCTTTTACTGCGACAGAAAGTTTGGCGAAGGCAGAGGCCGTATCGGTCGCCGCTTGATCGCCGACCAGAGACGCTTCCGGGGCTGCCTGGTCGCCCGCCTTGGTATCAGCCATGTCATTCTCCGAAACGGTTACTGCATCGTCAGACGCTTTTTTACTCGATTCAGCCTTTGTTGTATGTCCACCCGATGCTGAAATTTCAGGAACACTCGGCGCTTCTTCGGCTTCGGCTTCGGCTTTGCCTTTGGCGGCGGGAGCATTCTCGGGGCTGGCGGCGGCGGGTTCTGGAGCTTTGGCCTCTTCCGCCTCCGGTTCATCATCAGTGATGATCCGCCGGATGGAAGCGAGGATCTCGTCCATCGTCGGTTCTTGCGCGGGCTGTTCCGGCATAATCAAAAGACCATCGGGCAAGGGCGAGCGGGATGCTCCCCCTCAATAACTGCACCCGACTGTTTCTGTAAGCTTCTTCAGCAGTGCTTGTCGAGCGTCAATTAGTCGCAGCCCAATCCAGCGGGTGCGTGTTCAGGTCGCCGAACCGGATCCGCGAAGGCGTGTTAACCATTTAGAGCGCGAAACTGCGTTGCGGCTCGAACCCCGCAAGTACAGGCGGAGTGGAATCGAACAGCGATCTTGAACCGGTCGCCTGTTCGGTGCGGACATACAGCATAGCCCGCCCCACAGGCCCATCTCGTTCGACAACGGCCAGTCGGCCGCCTGCCGCCAGCGCTTCTTTCCAGGCCGCCGGGGTCACCGCCACCGCGCCCTCGCAGACGATGACATCCCAGGCGCCGGTCACGGCCTCGCCGGCGTCGATGCGCGTCACCGAAAGACCGATTCGTTCGAGAATAGCGGCGGCGTAGGGCGCGGAGATGGCCAGCGCCCGTTCCCCCGCCTTGGGGCTCAGCCCCTGCAGCAGCTTCCCCAAATCGCGCGGCCGCAGCATCCAGCGGCCTGGCGCATATTCGACCTCGGCGTCGGCGTAGGCGAGCCAGCTCTTGTCCGCCGGCGTCAGGCTTTCGCGCGGAAAAGCCCGCATGGCGTCGATAACGGAGGCGTCGGTGACGTCCTGGGTGCGCACCTGGCTGTCGACCATGATTTCACGCTGGTGGGTGAAGTCGGCGCTCATGCGATCCTCTTCGGCGGGCGGCGCAGGCTTATAGGGCGCGCGCGCCACGGCGTGCAATCCGCCGGCGATTGCCCGGCGCGGGCGCATCTGTTAGCCATCCCTCCCCTCGCGCGGCCTGGTGGCGGAGTGGTGACGCAGCGGACTGCAAATCCGTGCACGCCGGTTCGATTCCGGCCCAGGCCTCCAGCGCTTTCAGTGATTTTGGGGAGACGGCGCGATAGGGGTTGCGCTCTTCATGGCGTCGCCTCGCCAGGGGTGACGCCGTTGAAGCGGTCGGCGACGTCGGTCAGGCGGACGATCATCGCCCGCTCCTCCGGCGATAGCCTAGGGTTCCAGACGTCGCAGATCAGCACCGCGCGCGGCTTGTCGCTGTTGTTCCAGGCTTCATGCTCGATGGTGTCGTCGAAGATGAACGCTTCGCCCTCGCGCCAGGGCCGAACCTCGCCACCAACCCGGAAGCCGCAGGCCCCGGGCACGATCAGCGCCAGGTGCACGATGAGCCGGGTATTGGCGAGGCCCGTGTGCGGCGGGATGCGCGTGCGCGGGCGCAGTACGGAGAAAAGCGCCGTCGGCGAGCGGCCGGGCACGTCCGGCTGCTCAAGAAGTTCCAGCGCCGACATGGTCGCCGGGCACCGCGCGGCGTTGTCGGACGCCCGCGCGCCGTCTTTCACGAGATGGAAGGCGCTCCAATTCAGCGATTGATTGAGGTCCGCCCACCGGTCGAGCGGCTCGCCCGGGCCGAGCTGGACATAGGGCGCCAGCCCTTGCGTGCCCTTCTCCCACACGGCGAGGACTTCGTCGCGGATGGCGTCGGTGCGCGCTTCGAGCGCTTCCAGCCAGGGGAATTCCTCGCGCTCATAGAATTCGATCACCGGCAGGCCTGGGTAGAAGACCTGGATCGGCTGCTGCGAAAAGAAGCGCCTGCGTCCGGCGGTGATCTCGATGAAGGCCTCGATCCGTCGGTCGGACGCGGTCCGGGCGGCGCCGAGGTCGGCCGCGTCTCTCAGGCGGGCGACCAGCTCGGCCTGATGACGTTCCTGGACGCCCCGGGCGTGGGCCAGGGCGCGTCGGGTCGGTTCGGCCAGATTGGCCCGCGGTGGAACGAGCTTGAGGGCCTCGGCGTAGACCCCGACCGCGGGGCCGATCTCCCCAAGGGACTCGAGCAGCGACCCTTTCATCAGCAAGGCCGGAACCAGGCGCGGATCGAGCCCCAGCGCCCCATCGATCGCGGCGAGCGAGGCGGCCGCATCTCCC